>Ga0209579_10001223_pt1 | contig 21767 bp, 18 predicted proteins | sample Coa_R1_2_FD_187152 | JGI IMG/M metagenome (GOLD analysis project Ga0209579, IMG submission 187152) | Surface soil microbial communities from Centralia Pennsylvania, which are recovering from an underground coalmine fire - Coalmine... | ecosystem: Environmental > Terrestrial > Soil >... | reverse complement strand
GACGCCATCTCAATCCGCTGATGCTGCACGACCCGCTGGGCGAGGCCGTGACCGCCTTCGTGAACGCCGCCAGAGGCGATGCGCAGACCTTCGTGCGTCCCGAGGAGGCGCGCCGCGCGCTGGCAACGGCGCTGGAGATTGAAGACGCCAGCGTTCCCATGGCGATCCCCCGCGCCACCGGTACCTACGCGAGCGTTTAGAAGTGCTCACCCTCCCCTTGAGGGAGGGTCGAAATTTGCAAGCGCCGAGGGGCGCGCCGCAAATGTCGGGGAGGGGTGCTGATCGAGTTGCACGCCCCTTCGGCACGACATCGAACGCAATTTCCGTCACAATTCAACTTATGCACATTCCGCCCATCACCCCTCCCCGAGAATCGCTCGCGCTGAAGAGCACGCGCGATTCTCGACCCTCCCTCAAGGGGAGGGTGGATTCTCATGCCTGACACGTTTCGCATTGCGCTGGCGCAGCTCAACCCGGTGATGGGCGACATTGCCGGCAACATGACCCGGGCGCGCGCGGCGCGCACCGAAGCCGCGAAGGGTGGCGCGGACGTCATCCTTTTCTCCGAACTGTACGTGGTGGGCTATCCGCCCGAGGATCTGGTGCTGAAGCCCGCGCTGCAGGAAGACGCACGCGCCGCGGTCGAGAAGTGGGCGGGCGAGACCGCGGATGGCGGCCCCGCGGTCCTCGTCGGCGCGCCCTGGGCCGACGACCGCAAACTGTATAATGCCTGCCTGTTGCTGGACGAAGGGCGGATCGTCCGCAAGACGTACAAAGTCAATCTCCCCAACTATGGCGTGTTCGACGAGAAGCGCGTGTTCGCGCCGGGACCGATGCCCATGCCTTTCGACATCCGCGGCGTGAAGATCGGCGTTCCCGTCTGCGAAGACATCTGGACCCGCGACGTGGTGACCTGCCTCGCAAAAACGGACAGCGAAATCCTGCTGGTGCCGAACGGTTCGCCTTTCGAAGCCGGAAAAGAGGAAACCCGGCACGCGCTTGTACATGCGCGAGTCAGGGAGAGCGGCCGCCCCATGATCTACCTGAACCAGCTCGGCGGTCAGGACGAACTCGTGTTCGACGGCGCTTCCTTCGCGGCGAACAGCGACGGCAGGCTGGCCGTCGCGCTTCCCGCCTGGGAAGAACGCGTCGCCGTCACGGAATGGCGCCGCGGAAGCAATGGCTGGGTTTGCGAACCGGGCGAGCGCTGGACCGGCGAAGACCGGTCCTCCTCGATCTATCACGCCATGATGCTGGGCTTGCGCGACTACGTGAACAAGAACCGCTTTCCCGGCGTGGTGCTCGGCCTTTCCGGCGGAATCGATTCCGCGCTGTCGGCCGCCGTGGCGGTCGACGCGCTGGGCGCCGGCCGCGTGCGCGCGGTCATGATGCCCTCGCGCTACACGGCGCCGGAGAGTCTGGAAGACGCGGAACGTTGTGCGCGGCTGCTCGGCACAAGCTACGAAATCGTACCGATCGAAACCGCGGTCGGCGCCATGAACGAAACCCTGGCACCAGTTTTTGCCGGCCGTGTTCCGGATATCGCGGAGGAGAACATGCAGTCGCGTCTCCGCGGCGTGATCCTGATGGCCATTTCCAACAAATTCGGCGCGATGGTGCTGACCACCGGCAACAAATCGGAAATGAGCGTCGGCTACGCCACGCTCTACGGCGACATGTGCGGCGGCTTCAACGTGCTGAAGGACGTCTACAAGACGGAAGTGTACAGGCTGGCGCAGTGGCGCAACGCCGGCCGCCCGAAAGCGGCGCTCGGGCCTGCCGGCCGCGTGATCCCCGAGAATATTCTCGTCCGGCCTCCGACAGCGGAGCTGCGGGCCAACCAGCGGGACGAGGATTCGCTGCCGCCATACGAAATTCTCGACGGCATTCTCGAATGCCTGGTCGAAAAGGAAATGTCGTTCGAGGAGGTCGTGGCCCGCGGCTATCATCCCGCGACGGTGAAACGCGTGGAGCAGCTGCTTTACGTTTCCGAATACAAGCGGCGGCAGGCGGCACCCGGCGTAAAGATCACCTCGCGCAATTTCGGCCGCGATCGCCGCTACCCGATCACCAACGCCTTTCGGGATGCGCGATGAGCCCGCTCGTACGTTTTGCGCCGTCGCCGACCGGCCTTCTGCATGTCGGCAATGCACGGACCGCGATGCTGAACCATCTCTTCGCGAAGAAGGAGGGCGCGCGCTTTCTCCTGCGCATCGACGACACCGACACCGAACGGTCGAAGCCGGAATATGAAGCGGCAATCATCGCCGATCTCGCATGGCTCGGCATCGGGCACGATCTCTTCGCGCGGCAGATTCTGCGCGCCGATGCCCATCGCGCGGCCGGGAAGCGCCTGAAGGAAACGGGCCGGCTCTACCCCTGTTACGAGACGCCGCTCGAGCTCGAGCGCAAACGCAAGCGCCAGGTCGCGCGGGGTTTGCCGCCAGTCTACGATCGCGCGGCGCTTTCGCTGTCGCCCGAAGAACGGGCTCAGCTGGAAGGGCAGGGACGACGGCCGCACTGGCGATTCAGGCTGACCGGGAATCGTGTGGTCTGGCGCGATTGCGTGCGCGGCGAGGTCGAGATCGAGTCCGCGACATTGTCGGATCCGGTCCTGATCCGCGAGGACGGACGATTCCTGTACACGCTTCCCTCGGTCGTGGACGATGTCGATTTCGCGGTGACGCATGTGATCCGCGGCGAGGATCACGTCACCAACACGGCGGTGCAGATCGAAATCTTCGAGGCGCTCGGCGCCCCGGTGCCGAAATTCGCGCATTTTCCCCTGCTCGTCGGCGCCGGTGGCGAGGCGCTGTCGAAGCGCCTGGGTTCGGTGTCGCTGAAGTCGCTGCGCGAGGAAGAAGGAGTCGAACCGCTCGCGCTCGCCTGTTATCTCGCGAAGACCGGCACGTCCGATCCGATCGAATTGCGCCTCTCGCCCGATCTGCTCGCCGAGGAATTCGCCTTCGAGAAGATCGGCCGTGCGCCCGCGCATTTCGATTCCGTCGAACTCATGCATCTCAATGCCCGGCTCCTGCACAGCCTGCCGTACGAATCCGTACGCGACCGTCTTGCCGATCTGGGCTTGGGGGGTGGCGCCGCGTTCTGGGATGCGGTCAGGCCGAATCTCACCCGCCTGACGGATGCGGTGGAGCTGTGGCGCATGGTCGAGGGGCCGGTTTCTCCCGTGATCGAAAATCAGGATTTGTTGCAGAAAGCGACCGAGGTTCTTCCGCCGGAGCCGTGGGACGAGAACGTGTGGCAGGAATGGACAAGGAAACTTGGCGAAACGAGCGGCACCAAAGGGCGCGCGCTGTTTCATCCCTTGCGGCTTGCGCTGACGGGCCGCGAACATGGACCGGAGCTGAAAAAGTTGCTACCGCTCATCGGGCGCGCCAGAGCCCTGGCGCGGCTCAACGGGGAAACGGCGTGATGACCTGGTGCCAATTCCAATTCTGCGGCTGACGCCGCGCGGACGATGGTCACATGCAGAACGGAATCCCACCTCCCCCTTGCGGGGAGGTCGAAATCGCTCCCGCGATTTCGGGTGGGGGTCTGAACCGCTCGAACGACACCCCCACCCGAAATTTGCTCGCGCAAATTTCGACCTCCCCTCAAGGGGGAGGTAAATTCATTTCACGGACAGGGACGGTACAGTTTCAATGACTCTCCGGCTTTACAACACGCTCACGCGCGCGAAGGAGGATTTCGCACCCATCGATGCGGGCAACGTGCGGATGTATGTCTGCGGTCCGACCGTCTACGACTTCGCGCATATCGGCAATGCACGACCGGTGATTGTCTTCGATCTGCTGTTCCGGCTACTTCGGCACATGTACGGCGAGGAACACGTCACCTATGTCCGCAACGTCACGGACATCGACGACAAGATCAATGCGCGCGCGCAGGAAGTGAAGGGCGATCGCGCCATTCTCGAAGCCGTGCGCGAACTGACGTCGAACACCGGTCGCATCTATCGCGAGGATGTGGCGGCGCTGGGCTGCCTTCCGCCGACGCACGAGCCGCGGGCGACGGAGTACGTGTCGCGGATGATCTCGTTGATCGAGCGGTTGATCGAGGCGGGGTTCGCCTATGAAGCCGAAGGCCATGTCCTCTTCGACGTTTCGGCCAAAGCCGATTACGGCAAGCTCGCGCATCGCTCGCTCGACGAGATGATCGCGGGCGCACGCGTGGATGTGGCGCCGTACAAGCGCGGCCCGATGGATTTCGTGCTGTGGAAACCGTCGGACGCGAGCCTTCCCGGGTGGGAAAGCCCGTGGGGGCGAGGCCGCCCGGGCTGGCACATCGAATGTTCGGCGATGGGCGAGGCACTCCTCGGCGAAACATTCGACATTCACGGCGGCGGTATCGATCTCGTCTTCCCGCATCACGAGAACGAAATTGCACAGAGCGAAGGCGCGCATGACGGCCATGCGCTCGCGCGGGTGTGGATGCACAACGGCTTTCTGAATGTCGAAGGCGAGAAAATGTCTAAGTCGCTCGGCAACTTCGTGACTATCCACGAGCTGCTCGCCGACTGGCCGGGCGACGTGCTGCGACTGACCATGCTGCGCGCGCATTACCGCCAGCCGATCGACTGGACCCTGCAGGGAATGAAGGAAAGCTGGGCAGTGCTCGAGCGCTGGTACGCCGCGGCTGAAGGCGCGAGTGCACATCATGTCGGCGACGGCGTCATGCAGGCGCTCGCGGACGACATGAACACGCCGCAGGCCATCGCGGAATTGCACCAATCCGATGGAGAAGAGCTGGCCGGCGGTTTGGCGTTGCTCGGCTTCACGGTCGATCGCGCACGCATTGCACCGAAGCTGCCGATTCCGGCGGAAGAGATTGAAGTGGCCATCGCCGCGCGCAACGCCGCGCGCCAGGCACGAAACTTCCGCGAGTCCGATCGCATTCGCGATGACCTCGCCGCCAAAGGCATCCAGCTCAAGGACAATCCGGACGGCACGACCAGCTGGGATGTGAAGCGGTGAGGACAAGAATTCACCCTCCCCTTGAGGGAGGGTCGAAAATCGCGAGCGTTCGCAAGCGATTTTCGGGGAGGGGTAATTTCAGCGCTGTCGTTACCGTTCAAGGATGCGGTTTTTGAACGCTCACCCCTCCCCGAAATTTGCTGCGCAAATTTCGACCCCCGATCAAGTCGGGGGCAGGCTCCTCCCTCAAGGGGAGGGTGAAATTGAAGGCGAGCGCACCGCCCCATCCGACGACCCGCGTGGCATTGCCTATGCGGCGCTGGCGTACGTGCTGTGGGGTATCGTGCCGATCTATTGGCGGCTGCTCGACGGCGTGCCGCCGCTCGAGCTGACGGCCCACCGCATCGTCTGGTGCGCGCTGTTCGTACTGATCGTTGCGCTCCTGCGCCGACGGCTCGGGCATCTTCGCGAGATCCTGCGTACACCGCGGCTCGTCGGCCTGCTCGCGCTGACGAGCCTGCTCATCTCGACGAACTGGACCGTGTACATCTACTGCGTCGCTTCGCGGCAGCTCGTGGAGGCAAGCCTCGGCTATTACATCAACCCCCTGATCTCGGTGGCGCTCGGCGTCATCTTTTTCGGCGAGCGCATGTCGCGCGTCCGGCTTGCGGCCATCGTGCTGGCGACCGGCGCGGTGGTGGCGAAAGCTGTCTCGCTCGGCCATTTCCCCTGGATCGCGCCGGTGCTCGCGTTTTCCTTCGGGTTCTACGGCTATTTCCGCAAGCTCGCCCCGGTCGATGCCTTCGACGGCCTCCTGGTCGAAACCTGTATCATGCTGCCGGTCGCCGCGAGTGTCCTCGTCTATTGGTACATGATCGGCGAATCCGCGTTTCCGTCAGCGAATCTGACCCGCGACGCGTTGCTGATCGGCGGCGGCGCCATCACCGCCGTGCCGCTCGGACTGTTCGCTGCCGGCGCGCGGCGCATCCGTCTCTCGACGCTTGGTTTCATGCAGTATCTTTCGCCGTCGATCACGCTTCTTCTGGCGATCTTCGGCTTTGGCGAACCGTTCACGCGGTTCGATGCGGTCGCCTTCGGTTGCGTGTGGTTCGCGCTGTGCCTGGTCGCGCTCGAGGGCAGATTCCCGCGCGTCAGAGTGCGCGCGCGTGAAGCAGATGCTTCAGCCGGTCGATCGCTTCCGCCGGTGTAGCGACGAACTCGTGGTAGGAAGCGATTTCCATCCGCGCGAATTCCTGCTCCACCACGCGATCGAGCAGCGCTTTCAGAGGATCAAAATACCCCTCGGTGCTGATGACGACGATCGGCTTCGCGTGAACGCGCAGCTGGGTCGTCGTGATCACTTCGAAATATTCGTCGAGCGTGCCGAGACCGCCGGGCAGAATCACAAATGCATCGGCGAGCGCGAGCATGCGCGCCTTGCGCTGTTGCAGATCGGGCGTGACGATCAGCTCTTCGGCCGATTTGAGCGGCGGTTCGAGACTGCGGAGAAACGCCGGCAGAATGCCGATGACCGGAGCGCCTGCGTCGCGTGCGGCGCGCGCGACTTCGCCCATCAGGCCGATGCCGCCGCCGCCGAACACGAGTCGGTATCCGTTCTCGCCCAGCAGTTGCCCGAATTCGCGCGCCGCCTGTGCATAGACCGGCTTTGCGCCCGGCGAGGAGCCGCAGAACACGCAGATGGTTCGCCGGTTCCCCGGATGTGCCGGGAACGGCAGCACTTCCGATTCCTCCAATGACATATCTCGTGCGGTCATATTGCGGTGTGCCATCCGGATACCTAAACAGGTTGTAGACGAAAACTGTAACGGTTGCGCTCGGCAATTCATAACGCGCGAGAGCCGCGCAAAGCGCCCGCCGGGCTCGAAAGGCTCTGATGGCTGAACCTCATCCAATGCTCGAATCGGGCGATGGCACGCCGTCATTGCGGCCCCTTGCCATGCTTCTGCCCTATCTGTGGCCAAAGGGCCGGCCCGATCTCAAGATCCGCGTCGTCGTTTCGATGTTCTGCCTTCTGCTGGCGATCGGCGCCACGGCAATTTCTCCGCTGCTGCTCGGCTGGGTGACCGATCATCTCGCACACCGCTCGCCGGCGGGCATCGCAATGGGGGCCACGCTGGGATTGATCGTGGCGTACGGGCTGTCGCGCGTCTTCATGCAGCTGTTCGGGCAATTGCGCGACGGCGTTTTCGCGCAGGTGCTCTATCACGCGCTTCGCGAGGTGGGCGTCGCTGCGTTTGCGCATGTGCATACGCTGAGCCTGCGCTTCCATCTCGAGCGGAAGACGGGGGGCCTCTCGCGCGTCATCGATCGCGGCACCAAGGGAATCGACACGCTGCTTTCGTTCGCGACTTTCAGCATTTTTCCGACGCTCCTGCAGCTGGTCATCTTTACCGGGTTGATGATCTGGAAACTGAACGGCTGGATCGCGGCTACCGCGCTCGCCATGGTGGGCGCCTATGTGTGGTTCACCTTCGCGATCACGCGCTGGCGTGTACAGTTCCGCCGCGAGATGAACGACAGCGACACCGATGCCAGCACCAAGGCGGTCGACAGCCTGCTCAACTACGAGACCGTCAAGTATTTCAACAACGAAAGGCACGAGACGCGGCGCTTCGACGGCTCGATGGCGAAATATGCGAACGCATCGGTCCAGGCACAGATCTCGCTTTCGGTCCTCAACACCGGCCAGGCGGCGATCATGGCGCTTGGCACCGGCATCGTGATGGTCCTGACGGCGATCGGGATTGCGCAAGGGCGGTTTACGGTCGGCGATTTCGTGATGGCGAACGCCATCCTGATGCAGCTCTACGTGCCGCTCAACCTGCTCGGCACCGTCTATCGCGAGATCACCCAGGCGCTGGTCGACATGGAGGCGATGTTCCGCCTTCTGTACCAGCCGCAGGAAGTGAGGGACAAGCCGGGCGCCAGGGCTCTCGTCGTCACGGGCGGCGAAATCCGCTTCGACAACGTCGTGTTCTTCTACGAGCCCGAGCGCACGGTTCTCAAAGGCGTGAGCTTCCGCGTGCCCGCAGGGAAAACCGTGGCGGTCGTCGGGCCGTCGGGCGCCGGCAAATCGACCATCTCGCGCATTCTGTACCGCTTCTACGACATCAGGTCGGGCAGCGTGACCATCGACGGGCAGGATATCCGCGACGTGACGCAGGATTCTCTCCGGCGCGCGATCGGCATCGTTCCGCAGGACACGGTCCTGTTCAACGATACGATCCGCTACAACATTGCCTATGGCCGCATCGGTGCAAGCGAGGCGGAGATCGAGAACGCCGCGCGCATGGCGCAGATCGATCCCTTCATCCGCGAGCTGCCGCTTGGCTACAACTCCATGGTCGGCGAGCGCGGGCTGAAGCTTTCCGGCGGCGAGAAGCAGCGCGTTGCCATCGCGCGTACAATCCTCAAGAATCCGCCGATCCTTTTGCTCGATGAAGCCACGTCCGCCCTCGACACGCATACCGAACGGGAAATCCAGAGCGCGCTTGCCGCCGTCAGCCGCGACCGTACAACGCTCGTGATCGCGCATCGCCTGTCGACCGTGGTCGACGCCGACGAAATTCTCGTTCTCGACCACGGGGTCATCGTCGAGCGCGGGCGTCACTCCGAGCTGCTCGCGATGGGCGGCCATTACGCCGCGATGTGGAACAAACAGAAGGAAGCGGCCGCCGCGCGCGAGCGGCTCAAGGCCGTCGAGAACGACCCCGATGTCCAGACCCGCGCCGCCCGCCCCGCCGTCGCGGCGGAGTGAATAGGATGGGTACCTTTGTAGTCATGTTTTGCTCACTCGGCGTTCATTTACTGGTCGGCGTAGTGCCGCCGCTTTGAGGCAAAACATCCCGGATGTTCTCCGGGACCGGAAAGCCGAGATCGCCTTTCACTGCACCCCAGTCCCAAGTCAGCCGTCCCGCTTCGTATTCCTCTGAGCAGTAAAGTTCGGCTCCGACCATCGACAGGGTCAAGACGAGCGCCTGAACGGAATCACCGCCGGTCATGTGTTTCACACGCCCGGAGCGGATTCCCGATATCTGTTGAGGGCAAAACCATTCGTCCCTGTGAGGCGAGCGTTGCGGCTTGCCAATGCGCACTTCAACCTTCCGGTTTCCATCAAGGGTCAGCTCTCTCATCGCGATCACTTCGCCTAAATCATCGAGTTTCATTGCTTTGGTTCCTCGCTTTATGAATTCTATGCGCTACTCGCTTCTCGATCGCATTGAACTATGCGGGTACACCCATTGCTGGAAGGACCCACGGCAGAAACAGCCACCAAGGTAGGGTTGGTTTGCTCCCGGGGAGCGGTGGCGCAGGCCGGTAGTCGTAGTCCGGATCAGGTAACGTCCGTCGGATGCCCCGGCAGGCCAGCGCGGATGTTCGTCGGGGTCCCATGAATTTTTGATCAAACCGCTCCACGCGAGCTCTCTAATTAGCTTGATCATTGCGACGCGGGACTGGGCGCTTGCGGAGCGCGGCGGCGGATCAGGAATACCCAGTAGCACGGCAGCAACTTGCGCGCGCGCAACGTCGCCTTCATTAAGTGCGCGCGCGATCGCCTTTAGCCCTTTCATCTTTGAGGACAGGTCAATGGGCACACCGAATTCTGTACTGACATGGTGGGAAAGCGCGGCGCATTCCCGGGGCTCCCAGTGTCCACGGCCATTTGCTTGTGACCGTGTCAGCAGTGGAACATTTCCAATGTAGGCCCCATCGGTTTGGCAGGAGATTCCCCGCCGGCTACCCGAGGGCGCCAAGCCAAATGTGCGATCCAATTTCCACCTCGCTCAAACGAATTCATCATAGGAACGTATCAGGAACATATTAGGATGTCCATACCGGTTCCTATAAAAACTTTATCGGTTCTAATTTGGGGGCGCCGCCGCCTTCACACGGACGGCCGCCCTTTTCTTTCCGCAGCTTTCCCCCCATGTTTGGCCCCGAATCCGGCGTAGCGAGACGAAATGGCATTGATTGGTCCTGGTGGAAGGCCTTTGGCGAGCGGCGGCGCGGCGAAACCGGCTCCGGGCGCGGCGGCTGCTCCCGGTGCGCTGGTGAAGGACGGGTCCCTCGAAACCTTTGCGGCCGACGTTCTCGAAGCGTCGCGCCAGGTCCCGGTGATCGTCGATTTCTGGGCGCCCTGGTGCGGGCCCTGCAAGCAGCTCGGGCCGGTGCTCGAGAAAATAGTGAACGAGGCGAAGGGCGCCGTCCGGCTCGTGAAGATCAACATCGACGAGAACCAGGAGATCGCGCGGCAGCTTCGCATCCAGTCGATCCCGACGGTGTACGCTTTTCGCGACGGCCAGCCGGTCGACGGTTTCATGGGCGCGGTTCCCGAATCGCAATTGCGTGCGTTCGTGCAGCAGCTGACCGGCGGCGAGGCCGGACAGGATCAGAACGAAGACATCCTTGCGGCAGCCGACGAGGCCTTTGCCGCCGGCGATATGGCCGGCGCGGCGCAAGCCTATGGCCATGTGCTGCAGGAGGAACCGGGACAACCCCGCGCGGTCGCTGGCCTCGCGCGGTGCTACCTGAAAAGCGGCGATATCGACCGCGCGCGCAAGACATTGGGCCTTGTACGGCCCGACGGCGCGTCGGACGAAGCCATCCGTACGGTGGATGCGGAGCTGAAACTGCGCGAGCAGGCGGCGAACGCCGGCGACAGCGCGGATTTCCGCAGGCGGCTGGAACAGGATCCCAACGATCACAAGGCGCGGTTCGATCTTGCGCTGTCCTTGGACGCAAAGGGAAACCGCGAGGGCGCCATCGAGGAGCTGCTCGAAATCGTGCGCCGCGATCGCAAGTGGGACGACGAGGCCGCGCGCAAGCATCTCGTCACCTTCTTCGAGGCGATGGGACCGACCGATCCCCGCACCATTGCCGCGCGCCGGCAATTGTCGTCGATCCTGTTCTCATGATGCTGCGCCGCTATTCGAGCGTCGAGGACCTGCCGGCGATTCTGCCTGTCTTTCCGCTGACGGGCGCCGTGCTGCTGCCGCGGGGCGAGCTGCCGCTCAATATTTTCGAGGCGCGCTATCTCGCCATGATCGACGCCGCGCTCAGGGGCGATCGCCTGATCGCGATGATCCAGCCGACGGAACACGAAGACACCGTACTGACGCCGGCGCTCTCGAAGGTCGGATGCGTGGGGCGCATCACGACCTTTTGCGAAACCGAGGACGGGCGGGTTCTGATCACGCTCACCGGCATCTGCCGGTTTGGCGTGGCGGAAGAACTCGCGGTCAAAACCGCCTATCGGCAGATCAGGCCCGACTACGCGCGCTTTCTCGGCGACCTCGTGGCCGATTCCGCAACCGATTTCCCGCGCGAACGATTGCTGGGCGCGCTCAAGACCTACCTTGCCAAACGCGACATGAAAGCGGACTGGCGCTCGGTGATGGAAGCACCGCCCGAAATCCTCGTGAACGCATTGGCCATGCTCTGTCCGTTTCAGCCGGCGGAGAAGCAGGCGCTGGTGGAAGCGCCGGGATGGATCGAGCGTGTCGATACGCTCGTCGCCATTCTCGAAATGTCCGCGGCGCCTCAGCCCGAAAACCGATCCCTGAACTGACGCGGCGCATGAACGAGCCCGATCCGAAACTGCTCGAAATTCTGGTCTGTCCGCTGACCAAGACCACGCTCGTCTACGATCGCGAGAAAAGCGAATTGATCAGCAGGGCCGCGGGCCTCGCCTATCCGATCAAGAACGGCATCCCGATCATGCTGCCCGGCGAAGCGCGCGAATTGACCGAAGCCGAACGCGCGCAGAAATAGGCGAGCCCCGATGCCGACAGGCTGGCCGAGCGAATTGCGCGTCGATCCTTCGCGTTCGACGCTGACGATCAGCTTCGACAGCGGCGAACGATTTGCGCTCCCGGCCGAATATCTCCGAGTCGAATCGCCGAGCGCAGAAGTGCAGGGCCACTCCGCGGCCCAGAAGCAGACCGTCGCCGGAAAGCGGCATGTCAGGATCGTCTCGGTCGAGCCCGTCGGCAATTACGCGGCGCGGATCATTTTCGACGACGGACACGACACCGGACTTTACAGCTGGGACTATCTGTACGAGCTCGGGCGCGACCGGAATGCGCGATGGCCGGCGTATCTCTCCGCACTTCGGAAAATCGGCGGCAAACGGGAGTGATTTTCCCGGGACCGCGCCGGGACCGCGGGCGTCCTCGCCCGCACTCCGGCGAGACGGCCTCAACGGCCGTTGAGCCGGAAAAGTCCTGTCGCTCTTCGCGCGATGCGGGCGGGGACGCCCGCGGTCCCGGGGCGTAAATTGACTTAAGTAGGCATTCGGCCAATGTCGCGAACATGAACAAACACGTGCCGAACCAGCACAATCACCAGGCCCGACCGGCGCGGATCATCGCCCGCGGCCGCCCCACGCCGCGCGCCATCGTCAAGGGCCAGGACCATTCGCGCTGGCTCGACATCTACCACGCCGTGCTTACGGCGCCGTGGTGGGCTTTCTTCCTTTGCGTCGCGGCGGTCTTCGCGCTGGTGAACACGGTTTTTGCGCTATTGTACATGACCGATCCGCGTGGCATCGAACACGCACACGGTTTCTGGGACTATTTTCTCTTCAGCGTCCAGACCATCGGCTCCGCAAATTATACCGTGATGTTTCCGAAGGACGCCTTCGAGAATACGACGGTTTCCGTCGAAGCGTTTTTCGGCATCCTCAACCTCGCGCTCATCACCGGCATCATGTTCGCGCGCTTCTCGCGGCCGTTCGCGCGCGTTCTCTTCAGCGGGGTGGCCGTCATCGCGCCGTTCAACGGCGTGCCGACGCTGATGTTCCGCGCCGCCAACCAGCGCGGCAACCAGATCCTCAATGCCGAAGTCAGCGTGTCGCTGGCACGGCGGATGACTTCGCAGGAAGGCATCGTGATGCGCCGCTTCGAGGAACTGAAACTCCTGCGCTCGCGCTCGCCGCTGTTTGCGCTCTCCTGGACGGTGATGCACCCGATCGACGCGCAGAGTCCGCTTTACGGCGCCACCCCGGATTCGCTGTACGAAGATCAGGTCGAGCTGATCGTCCTGCTCAGCGGCCGCGACGACACCTTGTCCGACATCATTTACGCGCGGCATTCCTATTTGCCGGACGAGATCCTGTGGAACCGCCGCTTCGTCGACGTGCTCGAGGAATCGCCCTCGGGCCGGCGCCTGCTCAATCTGCGCTGTTTTCACGAAACAAAACCGTTAGGGGATTGACCCACCCTCTCCTTGAGGGAGGGTCGAAATTTGCGCGCGTAAGGAAGCAAATTTCGGGGCGGGGTACTGGCGGCACAGTCACCCCTCCCGAAAATCTCGCGTACTGACACGCTCGATTTTCGACCCTCCCTCAAGCGGAGGGTGAAATATCCGAAGCGTCGCTGTTCGCCGCCGATGCTTCGCCATTGATTTCCGCTGCCACGCCGTTCGCGCCGTTCATCTTGCGATGTGGAAGATTGTGTACGCCGCCAAGCAGCAACGCGGTGGCGAATTGCGCCGCCGAAGCCGGGTCGGTGTCGTCGCGCCGCAGCATCCGTTCGGCAATTTCGAATGCCACCCCGACGAAGGCCGCCATCAAGTAATCCGAATCCACGGGCGGGAGCATGCCCTTGGCGATCGCCGCTTCCAGGTCCTGCCGCAGTTCTTCGAAACCCGCGATCATTTCCGGCGTGTCCATGCGCACGCGCATGGCGTCCGAATGGCGGCGGATGGCGCGGAAGCCGTGCTGGTCGCTTTCCACATATTCGAAAAACGTACGGAAGGTGCCCGAGATGAACGTCTCGATGCTCTCGGCGCGGGCGCGCTCCTCCCTCAGCCGCGGCCGGATGCGGAGCGCGCTTTCATCCTGGATGGCCTGGAAAATCTCCTCCTTCGACTTGAAGTAATTGTAGAAGGTGCCGGAGGCGAGCGGCGTTGCGCGGATGATGTCGCGAACGGTCGTTGCGCCATAGCCGAGTTCGGCAAAGACGTGCCGCGCGGCTTCGAGAATCGTGTGGCGGTTTTCGATCTTGGTCCGTTCGCGTTTCCCCGGCGCTGTCGGCAATGTCGCGAGCATGTCCAGAACCTCTACGCCTGAGTGCTCCCCGGCGGGAACTCTACGCATCGATGACGCAGGGTCAACTTTTGTGGCGATGCCGAAGAGCCGCCCAGGTTTTGCGGGGGTTCCAGGCGTGTCGGGTCTGCGCCCCTCGGTGCAACCGGTAGTATTTTTCGAATCTGCCCGCCTGGAGGTCCTTTGTGCGGTGGCCGCATGGGCGGAAAACTGCTGAAAATGCTCGCGCCATGGGGTGAGGGTCACCCTCAGGTCGGACCGCACGTCCGCGTTTTTGGGGGTATCGATCCCTACAACATCTGGATCGATCGCAATTCGGACGACAACGTGATCGCCGCGGCGACGTCGTAAGTCTATTGCGTGTCCGCGCCGATGGCATCGGCGATGGTTGCGAAGCCGTCGCGTCCGAGACAGGAGAGAAGGTCTTTCTTGATCTTCGCAAGGAGGACAGGGCCGTTGAGTGCCATGGCCGTGTACAGCTGCACCAGGGTCGCGCCGGCGCGGATTTTGCCGTAGGCGTCGGCGCCGGAAAAAATCCCGCCAACGCCAACGAGCACCAGCTTTTTCCCCACACGCTTGTACGTCTCACGCAGTTGCGCCGTGGAGGCCGCGAACAGCGGCGCGCCGGAAAGACCGCCGCTTTCACGCGCGTGCCGGCTCTGGAGCGAAGCCGGCCGCTGGATCGTGGTATTGCTGACGATCAGCCCCTCAATTCCGGCGACGATCGCGGCTTCCGTGATCTGGTCAAGGTCATTCAGGGAAATATCGGGCGCGATTTTCAGGAGGATCGGTACATGATGCGTCATTCCGACACGTTGGGACGTCAACATTTCGAGCAGGCGGGCGAGTTCGTCGCGCGCCTGCAGAGCTCTCAAGCCCGGTGTATTGGGGGACGAAACGTTTGCGGCAATGTAGTCGGCAAAAGGCGCCAGCGCGGCGAACGCGCGGCCATAGTCGGCGATGCGGTCCTCGCTGTCCTTATTCGCGCCGATGTTGATGCCTAGAACGCCGTCGCGGGGGCGCGATTGCAGTCTCGCCACCGCGGCATCCACGCCGGCATTGTTGAATCCCATGCGGTTGATGACGGCGTTGTCTTCGACAAGGCGGAACAGGCGGGGCCGCGGGTTTCCGGTCTGCGCGCGCGGCGTGATGGTTCCGCACTCCACAAATCCGAAGCCGAGTTTCAGCATGGCGTCGGGCACACGCGCATCCTTGTCGAAGCCGGCGGCGAGCCCGATGGGATTGGGAAAGCGCAAACCGAGCGCGGTGACGGCAAGACGTGGATCGTCGGGCGTGGCGGCTGGGATCAGTGGCGCCGCGAATTGCAGCAACGACAAGGTGGTGCGGTGCGCCGTCTCGGCGGGTAGTTTGCGCAGGAATGCCGCGCCCCAATCGAGCGCGGTGCTCAACCCGAACCCGGATAACCCTGGTCGTGGCGGACAAGGCGATCGAACGTCTCCATGTCGCCCGACTTCCACGTGGCCAGGAGTTCGCGCGCGCATTTCTGCGCGAAAATGTCGTACGCAGAGTGAGGCTCGCCTGCGTCAGCGCGCGTCAGCGCGTCGGCGATCGCGGCGCGATAGGCTTTCCGGTCGTAGGCCGCGAGCGCGAGCGCGTAGTGGTATTGCAGGACAAGGCTGTCCGGCGCCGCTTCCATGGCTTTGGCAAAATCGGCGAGTCCGCTTTTCACGCTCGCGCCGTACATAAGGCGCGCAAGCGCCCTGCCGCCGTCCTGCGCGATCTCGATGTTCCAGTTGCCGAGCGCGGCCCACGCCCAGGGATTGTCAGGGTCGACGGCCAGTGCTGCATCGATGTGCTGTTTCGCCTTTTCGGCATAGCCCTTGAAATGTGCTTCGACCATCCCGATCAGTCGGGCCTCGAAACCGATGGCGATCACATATTCAATATGGCCTTCCACAAGGCGCGGGTTTGCGGCGATCGCCCGCAGCGCAAAATCTTCCGCCCTTTTCAGGCATTCCATGCAGGGTTCGGCGCGCATGGTTTCGGCCGCAAGCTCGGAACGGGCCGCAAGCGCGTATCCGTCGGCCGTGCCTTCGGCAAGGGCCGCGCGTTCGGCCTCAACAAACTTGCCGGCGACATAGAGCTCGCGCGGGTTCGTGGCATGTACAGGCGACGCGAGAAGGGCGGCTACAAGGGTTGCGGCCTGAATTCTCATGCGCCTGCCGCGAGTTCGCCGTCGAGCGCGCGGCGAATGAGGGCCGCGGTCGGAGCGCAGCCGAACAAAGCTGCGAACGAGCCGAAGCGCGGGCCGGCGCTCTGCCCGAAAAGAACCTCGTAGAGCGCCTTGAACCAGTCGCGCAGGGGCTCGAATTGGTGGCGCTTGCCGATTTCGTACACGGCGTACTGAACCGTTTCCCCGTCGCGTTCGTCGGCCATGCCGTCGAGCGCACCCGCAAGGTCCTGCATGGCCGCGCGCTCGCGTTCGTCCGGCAACCGGTAGCGTTTTTCCGGCTTCACGCGGTCTTCGTAATAGCGGAGCGCGTGGGCAACGAGGCGGTCGAGACCGGGATTGTCTTGTGGATTCGCGGCCGGCGCATAAGCACGGATAAAGCCCCACAGGACGTCGCGCTCATGGGCATTCGAAGCGCTGACGAGATTGAGCAGCAGTGCGAAACTCACCGGATAGATCTCGTCCGGCGGTTGACCCGCATGAATGTGCCAGACCGGACTCTCGAGCTTCTTCGCTTCATCCTCGATGTCGCGATACTGACGGAGAAGATCGAGATAGTCGTCGACTGCCCGTGGAATGACGTCGAAGTAGAGGCGCTTGGCGGCGCGCGGCTTCTGGTACATGAACAGCGAAAGGCTTTCCTGCGGCCCATAGGCGAGCCATTCCTCGATCGACAAACCGTTGCCGCGCGATTTCGAAATGCGCTCGCCGTTCTCGTCGAGGAACAGTTCGTAATTGAATCCTTCCGGCGGCTCGCCGCCGAGCGCGCGAATGACCTTCGACGAGAGCTCGACCGAGGAAATCAGATCCTTGCCCGACATTTCGTAATCGACGCCGAGCGCAAACCAGCGCATCGCCCAGTCGGCCTTCCATTGCAGTTTGCAATGTCCGCCGGTAACCGCCACCTCCTCCCGGCGTCCTTCATCGTCATAGACGATGGTGCCGCGCGCGGCATTCCATTCGACCACCGGGACCTGCAGCACGCGCCCCGTGCGCGGGCAGATGGGCAGGAAGGGCGAATAGGTCGCGCGACGCTCGGGGCCGAGCGTCGGCAGGACGATGTCGCGCACTTCCTCGTATTTTTCGAGCACCGCGAGCAGCGCCGTGTCGAAGCGGCCGCTTTTGTAGCACTCCGTTGCACTCAGGAATTCGTACGCGAATCCGAAACTATCGAGGAAAGCGCGCAGCCGCGCGTTGTTGTGCGCGCCATAGCTCTCGTGTGTACCGAACGGATCCGGCACGGCGGTGAGCGGCTGGCCGAGATGCGCGCGCAGCATGTCCTGGTTTGGCACGTTGCCCGGTACCTTGCGCAGTCCGTCCATGTCGTCGGAAAAGGAATAAAGCCGCGTCTCCATCCCGCTCATCAACGCAAAGGCGCGCCTGACCCAGCTCGTGCGCGCGACTTCGCCGAAGGTGCCGATATGCGGCAGCCCGGAAGGTCCATAACCGGTTTCGAAGATGACGGCCCGCGGCGGTTTCAGCCCGCGCTTCTCGCGCCGCTCGAGTCGCGCGACCACCTTCCGCGCCTCCTCGAAGGGCCACGCATGGCCCGCGCGTGCAACCTCAGGCGCGATCGAAAGCGTCATTCTCTGCGTCACGAATCGTGAGTGTATCGGAAAGTGGGCAGAAGCTAGGCTTTGGGGCCGGAGCGCGTCAACATTCGACGAATGTTGCCTGGTCGCCGAGGCCCCCGTCCTTCGACACGCTCAGGATGAGGGCCTAAAGAAGAGCGCCTCGTCCTGAACGTGCCAAAGGGTGAGGCGTCAGCGTTGGACTTGGCCCGACGTGTCTTGGTCGTGAGGAACCGCCAGAGAACGCAGTGAAAGAACTCGCGAACATTCCTGCGCTTGTTCCCGCGCCGGGCGGGGCGTTGCTGGGCTTTGCGGACGGCACGTCGCGCGCCGCACGGCTCGATGAAGCGCGTGCGCTGTTCCGATCCGGCGACGTGTTGATCGCGAATACGGCCTTCGTCGCCGGAAGGCTCCGGACCGCGCCGGCGAGGCCCTTGTTCGATGTGCTCGAACTTTTCGTTTTCGTGCGGCCCAACGTGCCATTCGTTCCGAGTGCGCTCGGGGTCGCGCGTGCCATGGGACTTTCCATGGAAGCCGTGCCCGACGCGCCCGCGCGCGCGTTGCGCGAATCCGCGAAACGACTGTTGCGCGAATTGGCCGAATGGCCGGAGCCGGAACGCAAACGTCTGCAGCCGCTCGCGCATGTTCTCGCCGGTGCGGGCTGGCGGTGGGGAGCATTCGTCGTTGCTGCGGTGGGCGAATGCGAGCGCGCGGGCACGCCGCTGTCGGCGCTTGCCGCGTGGCAAAGCCTCGAGGAATGGGAAGATGAGGCACCGCCGTCGAAAGCTTCGTCGCAGCCGGTCGGAAGCGAGGAAACACGCCTGCGTCTGCAGCGCCTGATCGGAAGCGCGGGCGAAACCAGGCTTGAGCAAACTGCCTATGCGGATGCGGCGACGCATGCCTTCGGTTCGCGCGAGCGCGCAGGCGCGCCGAGGATCGCGCTGCTCGAAGCCGGAACCGGAATCGGCAAGACGCTCGGCTATCTCGCGCCGGCAAGTCTGTGGGCCGAGAAGAATGGTCCCGGGCTGTGGCTGTCCACCTACACGCGCAACCTGCAGCGCCAGATTGTACAGGAAATCGCGCGGCTCTATCCCGATCCCGCGGAGCGCGACGATAAGGCGGTCGTTCGAAAGGGCCGCGAAAACTATCTTTGCCTGTTGAATTTCGAGGATGCGGCGCGCCGCAACCTGCTTGCGGGAGGACAACGCGTCGTCGCGCTGGCGCTGATTGCGCGCTGGATCATGGCGGGAAGCGACGGCGATGTTTCGGGCGCCGGATTTCCGTCGTTTCTCGCGGCCTCGCTTCCCGTGCGCGAGATCACCGATCGCCGCGGCGAGTGCATCTATTCGGCCTGCCCGCATTACCGCGTCTGCTTCATCGAGCGCGCGATACGCCGTTCGCGTCACGCGCCCATCGTGGTGGCAAACCATGCGCTCGTGATCGCGCAGGCCGCACAGGACTGGAATCCGGATCAGGAAACCGCGGCGGACCGCCGCGTGCGCTACGTGTTCGACGAAGGTCATCATCTTTTCGATGCCGCCGATTCCGGATTCGCGGTGCATCTCTGCGGCCGGGAAATGGCGGAGTTGCGCCGCTGGATCATCGGCCCGGAAGGCCGCACGCGCGGACGTGCGCGTGGCCTCGAGGATCGGCTGAAGGACATCGTCGAAGGCGATCCCGACCTGAGCGCTCTTGTGCTTCAGACAAAGGCAGCCGCCGGTGCGCTTGCGGCCGACGGCAGCATGAGCCGGATCGTCAACGCGGCAGCGCGCAATGCCGGGGAGGCATTTCTCGCCGCGATCTACACCCACGTCACCGCGCGCACGAGCGACACCGATCCGCTTTACTCGCTCGAAGCGGAAACGCAGCCCCTCGGAGAGGATGTACAGGAAGCGGCGCGCGAATTGCGCGACAGTCTGGGCGCGATCGTCCGTCCGATGCTCGCGCTTTCTTCCGCCTTGCGGCGCAAGCTCGATTTGGAAGCGGGCGAACTGGAGAGCCGCGAACGCGTCCGCCTCGAGGGCGCGGCGCGCGGGCTTGAGCGCCGCGCGCGGCAAATTCTGCCGGCATGGATCGCCATGCTGGACACGCTCATCGAGCGCTCTTCGGAAAAGCAGTTCGTGGACTGGTTCGAGATCGCGCGCGACGATGGGCGCGACGTCGACGTGGGCCTGAGGCGTCATTGGATTGATCCCACCATTCCGTTTTCCAGCGATGTGCTGTCGGCGGCGCACGGCGCGCTCATCACCTCGGCAACGTTGCGGGATGCGGACAGCGATGCCGATGACTGGCAATCGGCGGAAGTGCGGACCGGCGCGCATCATCTTCCCGAGCCGCCGAAGCGCGCGAGTTTCGGCTCGCCATTTCGTTACGCCGAGCAGGCGCGCATCTTCGTCGCCAACGATGTCGAGCGGCGCGATCGGGCGCAGCTCGCAAGCGCCTATCGCGAATTGTTTCTGGCAGCGGGTGGCGGGGCGCTCGGTCTCTTCACTTCGGTGCGCATGTTGCGCGCGGTCGAGGAGCGCATTGCGGCGCCGCTTGCCGAGGCAGGGCTTACGCTCTATGCGCAGCATGTCGACCGCCTCGATACCGGTACGCTCGTCGATCTGTTCCGCGCCGAAGAGAACGCCTGTGTTCTCGGCACGGACGCCCTACGGGATGGTGTCGACGTACCAGGGCGCTCGCTGCGGCTGGTGGTGTTCGACAAGCTGCCCTGGCCCAGGCCGACAATTCTGCACAAGGCGCGGCGCGAACGCTTCGGCCGCGGCTATGACGATCTCTTGACGCGTCTGCGGTTGAAGCAGGCCTTTGGACGATTGATTCGGAGCCAGAGCGACAAAGGGTGCTTCGTGATTCTCGAGCCCGCGACCCCCTCGCGTCTCATGAGCGCATTCCCGCGCGAGGCTCCTGTCAGGCGCTGCGGCCTCGCGGATGCGGTGGGGGAGATCAGGACGTTTCTCGCGTAGCGGCTTTTCGTGTTTCCCCGCTCCGTCGGGCGAATCTGGATGGGCGTCGTTCGGGACAGCATATCGTGTCCCGACAATCCTGGCGGCTGAGGCAGTTACACTCTTGGGACGCGATATCCCGTGCCAAGCCGAACATACGTTGTTGCGGCGAATCCACACGGGTACGGAATCTGTAGGAAACCATCTTACACCCATTGCGCGGGCCGCACGTCCCGGCACTACTTGCGCCGCTGCGGTTTTCGTCGGGGGATGAAGCCACCGCGGCAAGAAGCAGTAGTAGGGTCCGCATTGAAGGGGGCAGCATGAGGCGGCTACGGCGCGAAGCGCCGGCCGCCTCATGGCATTCTGGGGCATTGGTTACGGGGTCATTGGCCTTGCCCGGCGCCTGCGTGCTAAAGGCCGAGACCGATGCACAACTTCGTCCACGCCTGCGTTGCGTTCATAAAGCTTCACAGCGCCTGGGCCGGGCCGGTGATGTTCATCGTCTCCTTCGGCGAGTCTTTCGTCGGGCTGAGCCTGTTTTTCCCCGGCACCACCATCATGGTCATTGCCGGCACGCTTGTGCGCTGGCCATTCAATCCCCACGGACCACTGAGCGTCTGGCCTCTCATGATCGGCGGCATTCTGGGCGCGGTGAGCGGCGACGCGATTTCCTTCTGGCTCGGGCGCCGATTCGGCCACTACCTCGAGAAGCACTGGTACTTCGTGCGCAATCCCGACTTCCTGCCCCGCGGCTATCGGTTTTTCGAACGCTACGGCACGGCCAGCGTCTTCATCGGCCGGTTTTTCGGGCCGGTCCGCGCCGCCATCCCGCTCGTCGCCGGCATCATGGAGATGCCGTGGCGGAAATTCTGGTTCGCCAATATCGGCTCGGCACTCATCTGGGCACCGGCGCTTCTTCTCCTCGGCACCAGCTTCCGCGCGACGCTGCACGCGCTTGGGCTCAAGCACGGAGAGCAGCTGGGTTTCGCAGCCGCTGGCATCATTGGCTTGATGCTCCTGATCTGGGCCGCGCGCGAATACAACTGGATCGTCGCA
>Ga0209579_10001220_pt1 | contig 21788 bp, 37 predicted proteins | sample Coa_R1_2_FD_187152 | JGI IMG/M metagenome (GOLD analysis project Ga0209579, IMG submission 187152) | Surface soil microbial communities from Centralia Pennsylvania, which are recovering from an underground coalmine fire - Coalmine... | ecosystem: Environmental > Terrestrial > Soil >... | reverse complement strand
CACAACTCTGAACAAAGCCAAGAAGCATGTGACCCACTGTAGAAATGCCAGAATCCGAACACTCAGAAAACAAATCTTAGAGATAAAGAAATTGCCCGTGAAGGTGATTACTACTACTACATGAAAATCCTAGCACTCAAAGTCAAAGCCGGTATCCCTCTCATTGAATTGCTTTGTGTTAACTATAACAATTCAAGACAAGAGAACCACATTGAGATTGCTAGAAAGTATTGGCTGGTTGAACCGAATAAGATAAAGGCAATAGTGCTAGTATTCGGTGACGGTGAACATGGTAATAGTATCTATACAGCCAGCGATTTCCAAAGAACCTATCAGAATCCCCTTATCGAACCGGCACACCCAAGACAATAGAGTTATGAGACTTAAAAGGATTAACTTAAAGAAAGTGGTGGTTAAGAATGGCATTCCAAGTCATCCCAACATTAAGGCTGACGATAATAAACAATATCTGATAAAAACGGTTTCATACGACAAATTTAACAATGGCAAGATTGAAGAAGGAGTGTTCACCCAAGTATTCATAAGTGAATTCTACGTCTATCGAAGAGAGGAAGGGCCACAAGCCTGCCATAACCTTGAGTATTTCGGTTTCAAGGAAAAGTTGAATAAATTCTTTGGTAATCGTGGAAACGGTTTCCAACACACCAACATAACGGATATCTTTGAGATAATTCCCTAATTCCCCCTAATAAGAAGAAACCGATAAATGTTCAAACAATTCCATTTTGTCGAAGGCGACGTAATTGCTTTCAATTATGGTTTTGGACAGAGAGAAGAGGGGACAATTACATACGTATGCCAAGGGGTCTTCTGTGTCAACGGTTTGTATCACTACGCAGAGGAACCGAGCATAAGTCAAGTTAGGTTCTTGAAGTTGTCACCCGCCAGAACGAAAGCCAAGACACCTATTGAGTGGATAAAGTTGATAGTCAAAAGAATGCTAGGAATAGGACAAGATACGTGTCTATACGTATGGAGGGCACGACTCCCAAGAGTTAATTTGGCCCTATGGTGAGGGGTGGGTACCCCCAGCGCTTTTTAATTTGGTAGCCCCCTAGCGCTTGGAATTATTATAGAAATGGGGTCAACAATCGCCGCTTGGGTGAACGTGCTATGTTCAGTTTAAAGGGCTTATGCGCATTCTGCTGAAACAATTTATTTTTCTGACTGGCTCGTGGCACGTTCATCAGTATTCCTTTTACTATTGTCTGGCTCGTTGAACTGATACCTTGGAGAAATAACCTCCGTTTTACGTGCTAAGTGCCGTAGGGATGTACTACATTGCTTTCTCTTAGTCCCTGGTTTTCTTCTGGCCGTCAGGCCAAAAAGTTTGCTGCGTGCACTGTGTACACTAAGTACGAAAATTTTGTTTTTAAACGCTTATTTTATTTTAAATAATTTGGCTCTTTAAGCATTTAAGGGCTGAATGTATAAGAAAAAAAAATAAGGATAACCGAAAATTATTTTTCAGTGCTAAGTTTAAAGCGCAATTGTTTTAAGTAATTCCTAGCAATAGTGCTACTTTAACGTTAAAGTGCCAAGACCACAACCTGTAGTATTAGTTAAAATTTCTAGCCACAATTAGTAGTATATTTCAGAAATAATAGCGAAAACATTGGAGAAATCGCCTAGCGAGTCTGGCGTTAGCGTTAAAGTTTAACGTTAAAGTGATAAGTGCAAGCTCCGGTCCCCTACCCTCGGTTTTCACACCTGTCTGGCTATTAGTGTCGCCGCCACTTTTATATCACAAAGCCAGTGTAACTTGCTTTTATAACAAGTCAAGCGTAGCCTCGTGACGCTTGACTTTTGGTGCTAACTTTGTATTCTTTCAGTATCGGTTGAGAACTGTATGGCACGTAAATTTTATGAGGGTGAAGTCGTTGAGATAAAGTATGCGAATGGAACCTATAGGGGCACCGTTCGTGGATTTTATGGTGATGGACTTCCGAGGGTGGTAAACGAAGCAGGTGTTCCTTATCTGTTGCCTGACTACGTGATGCAAGACCCTAGCCGGATTGCACTTTTGAAGGCATCACCTGAACGTCAAAAGGTTGAAGATTACTTTAACCGGCGCTCGTTTATCAGTCGATTGTGTTATCTGTTCACCGGTAAAATGCCGTGATATGGCTAAGGCATGTGCAATCAAATTTCAAACGAATAAGGCGTTGATAAACGCCATGCATCTTCTTTATAAGAAGGGCTTTGTGTTTACCACGAGCAGACACAAAGGGCATCCGAGGCAATACTATTCTGACTGGTATTCTTGGAAGTATATCTATGTGGGTCATAAACACTCGACGTTGAGGCCGGGCGAAACGCCGTGCAAAGCGGTCATAAATACCTCAGAACACCTTACATACTCAAATAATGAGGAAATGTCATTTCATCATTTTTGGACAAAAGTTTTGCCTACTTGGTGAAAGTTTTTGAGCGCTTGACTTGGAAAGATGAGTCTGTTAAAGTTTTGTTGTTATGAATACAAACTTAATCCTTCACTGTGGCGCCCGTTCGATTGACCGTCAGCGCTTACAGAACATTCCGTGTCCCGCTCATACGGAAACATGGCACCCTATTCCCCATATTGAATTGGTGAATCAGGTTGAACGTTCGCTCAAGGCATCAAACATGACTATCGCAAACGAGGCATATGGCGTCACCAAGGACAATGCTCGGATGTTCGGTCTGTTGCAAGTTGCCCGTTGTGAGACTCCACAAGACTACGCTTTCGTTATCGGTCTTCGTGGTGCTCTGGACAAATCGCTGAGCCGTGGCTTGGCTGTCGGTTCGCAGGTGTTCGTTTGTGACAACCTCGCGTTTTCCTCGGAAATCGTTTTTCACCGCAAACAAACCAAGAACATCGAAGCGGAGTTGCCCGGTATGGTTGACGCCGCAATCGGGCAACTGGCTGTTCGGTGGAATTCTCAGTCGAAGCGCATCGAAGTTTATAAGAACACTGAGATTGGGCAAAAGGACGCGGACCACCTTTTGGCTGAAATGGCCGGTGAAGTGTTCCCGTGGCAGAAGTTTGAAGATATCCGTAAGGAATTCAAAGCCCCTCGTCACGCCGAATTTGTCAAAGGAACCTTGTGGGCCTTGTTCAATTCGGTTACGGAATTCTTGAAGCCGGGCGCCTCGTCGCAGGCTTCGGGTCTGTGGACGATGCCACAACGCACTGGCCTCCTCCACAAGATGTGCGATGACTTCGCAGGTCTTGTTATCGACACCAGCGCCGAAATCAATAAGGCGCAACTGGAAGCGGCAATTGCAGTCGCTCCTTCGGCTCCGGTCATCGTGGTTGAGCCGCACGTTTAACAACAGGCCTCGCTCGGTGGGTTAGTCACTGAGCGAGGCTTGCTTTATTTTCGGAAAACATTTAGTATTTCAACATGATTTGGACAGACACGCGGCCGACAAAAGAGAATGATGGTCAATGGTTCTTTATGAGGAACAAGACTACTCAATATCTCTATATGCGGCAGGTTCGGACACAAACCAAGGTGAGTGCTTCGGTAAAAGACCGAGCGGAAGGCACTGACAAGGATGTTTACCTCTGCGATGTTTGTCACGAGGGCATGACGTTTACCGCTTACGGCACGCCACTGAATTGGTATAGCCCTGGGTCGATTGAATTTTGTGGCCCAATTGAAATGCCGCCCGGCTATAAGCCGGGAAGTGGTGTGAGGCTTGACATGGTGGCGAAGTGTGATAAGGTTTAACTATGTTCCACGCCGTTTTAATTTGGCTTTTTGTTGTGATTGCTGTTGCCCTTGTCGGGTTTGGCATACTGACAGGAATCGGTATTGGACTTGTGTGGTTGATTAAGACCATTATCAACCACCTTTGAATCTTCTGCCAGTCTTGGAGATTAAAGACTGGCTGGTGGAGCCGGGAGGGAAATTTGGCTGACTGTCTTGCCATAAGAGACAGTTGGAGCGAGCAACGTTCGTAAGCAGGTGACGGTTTCCGACAGTCATCGGTTAGTGATGATTGCCGAGAGCCGTTACTTTGCTATTTAAGACCTTTAACGATAAAGGAATTACCGCAGGCTCCGGTCCCCTACTCTTGGCGCCTCTCGGTCGGCCTCATCCACATACTTAATCTACCAAAAGTTTTCGCTCAGTCAAGCCTTGCTCTTCCGTGGTGTTACTTTGCCACAGACATTGCAAACAATGATGTCACCATGGATGGTGTGTCTTGTCTTCGGTGCTTTCTTCAATCGCCTAATCGTCTTACATGACTGACAAGGCCCAATTGCAATGAATGTCTTATGTTTCATTAATCCGAGGCCGTGGGTCTTTGTATCCACAGACTTTGCAAGTTTGTTGCGGTAAAAGAATGGTAGGATTGGCTTTTGGCCTTGCCGTTTTACAGCCGGGACAAGGGATACCATACTTTTCTCTGAGCATCTTTCGGTGCTCTTTCATGTCTCTGAAATGGTCGCCTATGTCGCCCATAAGTAAAAACTATCAGAAATTAGGAAGCAGTCAAGCCTCCTTCATAGCGCTTGACTTACTTAAAACATTCGATAAATTAACTTCATGAAGAAAACTTTTATCGTTCAAGTTCACGGTTATTGGGGTCGTGGTCAGACTCTCAAAACAGCGGCCGAACAGTGCAAAAAGGCCGGTGGTCGTGGTCGTGATGTGGCTGTTGCAACTTTGGTCATCGGTGACGATACCGCATGTATAAGTGGTATTTGTATCGAATACGCACAAGGCTCCGAAGTCATCGAAATCGGAAAGGGTTTCAGCCTCGGTTCACTTCTGAGGTTAAGGGATTAAGCGCTTGACTTCACAAAAGCATTTGTTAAATTAACGTTATGAGTGATACAACATTGAAGTTTCCGAGCGGCAAGTTCACCCACACTGAACTGGCCCTACACAACGGCAAGACAAACCAACAAGTCTGGACCGCTTATCAAGCCGCAATCAAAGACGGCACAATCATTTCGGCTGGTGAACGTCCTAACCCTTCCGGCAAGGGCAAAGCCTCAAAACTTTGGGAAGTAAATCCGAACAAGGGTGTCGCAACGACTCCTTTGACCGCCGTTGCTCCGGTGCCGGTTGTCAAAGTCGAACCAGCAAAACCGAAACCGATTACACCCAAGGTTCTCGTTAAGAAGCCGGAAGTCGAGGCGCCGGTAGTTGCCGTTGTTGTTGCTCCGACAGTTCCGCCGGTAGTTGTCGATGAACCCGAGGTTGAATTGTCTGTGAAACCCTTGGCGGTTCAAGCACTCACTTGTCAAATCGAAACAATCGAAGACAAGTGCCCGTTCTGTAACACTCCTCTTCTCATGGTTGCCGCGGATGGCAGAGTGAGGGTGTGGTGCGGTGTGAATGATTTGAAAGTCTGTTCATGTTCGGAAAACCCTTACGGCGTCGGCAGAAATGTCAAAGATGCTGTGAAGATTCTCCATGAAAAGTATTTCGATAAGAAATAGGATTTAGCGCCGCTTGACATTCTTTCACAATACTGTAGATTGATTTCAGATACGAGATAGTAAAACGAACCAAACATAACCAAAACCAAACAAGAAACCAATGAAGAACAAAAACAAATCCAGCAAGAAAAACGGTCGTCGTTCCATGAAAGGCAAGTGGGGCAAAGTCGGCGCTCCTCCGAAGACCACGCGTTACCCCTCCGGCACGTTCACCATGGCCACGCTTTTCAAGCGCAACAGCAATCAGTGTGAACTGTCGATTCGCAACAAAGTCGATTCGATGCTCGTCGCTGGTGAGTTGATTCAGTTGAAGGCCCGCAAACAGGCGCACGGCGGTGTCGGTCGCCCGAAGGCGGTTTTCATTCTGAAAGAGAATTTCGATGCCTCGCAGCACGAGAAGACTGACAAGCCGTTGAAGGCTCGTGTTCGTCGCCCTCGTCAAGCCTCGACTCCGGCGCCTACCGATGTCGTTGCTCCCGCGGCTCAGCCCGTGAGTGAGAATGTCGAAATTCCGACAACCGCGGTGGTTGAAACCACGCCCGCGCCGGCGCCCGAAACCAATGTGATTCCGACCCCGACTCCCGAGCAGCCCGTGAATGAAACTTCCGAGACAGTCTCGGAAACGGCCGAAGCGCCGGTCGCTCAAGCGGCTTAATCCATCCCTCCACTCACAACAAGGCCCGCAGTTTCGACTGTGGGCCTTGTCGTTTCCACGCTTGACAATACTACAATCATTGTATAAATTGTCTTCATGAACAACAAGTATAAGAAACTGATTGAGAACCTCCAGAAAGCGTGTGAGTTTTTGGGATGGGAATTCTCCCTTGACACCAATCTGATTGACCGTGCCGATGTTGAGGATGGTATCGCTTTTACCATTGACAAGATTGAATACATGGTTGCCACGAACGGCGCCGGATACTATACTTCGTTCATGGTTCAATATCACGGCAACCGTGATGAACCACCCTCGGAGGATGAACAAGCGATTGACGGTGACAACGTGACTCATGCTGATAGTCTGGTCAGTCGTATCCTTCAAGCACATTGGCAGGTTCGATTTCAATGGGTGATGGAGTCGCTCGTTCCCGAGGAACAAGGTTGACGCTTGACTTGTTGGAAACTTTTAGTAAATTAACTGTGGGCGGTTAGCACATTGGTAGTGCCCTTTGCATGATGGGTTCGATTCCCATACCGTCCACCAATTTATGTTTGACTTGAATCATCCGATGGAAACCCGTATTGAACGTCGGAAGAGACGGAAACGGGAACGGCGTCGTGCGAGTTTCAATGAACGGACTCGTAAATGTGATATTTGCGGTGGAAGAGAGTCGTGGTGTTCTTGTTGTCAAGTCTTTTCTTGCCACGGTGAATGCAATGGAGGATGGGGAACTTGTCTTTGTTCGTGACGCTTGACATTCTTTTGAGTATTGGTAAGATTCCTATATGAAATTGAATTTGGTAGAACATTCGATGGAACAGTTCAGCGCAAGTTCTGAGGATGGTAAAAAAATCCTCGGAGAAGCCTCTTCCATGATGAACCGTCACCTTGAACGCATCTATGATGATGCGATGGATGTCGGATTCAAAGTCAAGTTGGATGGTGGGGAAGTGGTAACTTTCGTGATGACTGATTCCTTTGACCACAACGATGAACTTGCTGGATGGAACTACACAATCAGTTCCGAGAGTGTTCGTCGATACCCTCACTGTGAAGGAATGACCGCAATCATTTTCAATGACTGATACTGACACGCTTGACAACCACTCAGTAATGTTTTAAGATATTCATACGATATGAGTTTCAATACAAAAGGTTTGCTCAAACCGCAAGAACCGCACGCAGAGTTGCTCAATAACTCTCTCGAAAACAACGGTGTCTCGGGCGATTTAAGTGGCACCGGAATGGGAAAGACATTTGTGGCTGCTGCCATCGCACGTGCCCGAGGAAAGAAGTTTGGTATCATTTCCCCCAAACTGAACATACCGAAGTGGCTCGCCACTTGTAAGGCGTTCGGGGTCAAACCCGAGTTCGTCATCAACTACGAAAAACTCGCCCGTGGCAATACTGATTTATACAAGTATAAAGTGAAGGGGATGAAGGGAATTCCCCATTTCCTTCGGGGTGAATACAAGTTGCCTCGTGGTTGTGCCAACATGGAAATATTTTTTGATGAAGCGCACCGTGGAAAGGGACATGAATCCCTCAACGCAGGTCTTATCTACGCAGCGACGAAACAGGGAATTCCAATGCACATGATGAGTGCGACAATGGCGATGACTCCACTCGACATGAGAGCCTTCGGTTACGCAGTCGGATTACACAAGGGAATGAATGAACTTGAATCCGAAAATTTCGGTATGAGAAAATTCAAGGCGTTCATGGAGGACGCAGGAGCGGAATGGGTAGGGAAGTGGGGAGCGATGTATTTCGACTCCGAAAATCCTGAAGCAGTCGAGAAACTGCAGGCCATCCGAAAGATTCTTTTCGAAGACAAAAAGATTGTGAGCCGAATGAATCGGGCAGACTTCGGGGACATTTTCCCTCACAATCAGATTGAGGCCAATCCTTACGACATGGGCGAGAACGGAAAGAAAATTCAACGTGTTTACGAGGAAATGCAGGCGGAATTGGCCAGACTCGAAAAGCACGCAGAGAATTACTCACAACATATTTTCGCGGTTCTCACAAAGGCTCGTCGTCACGCAGAGTTACTGAAAGTTCCCGCTCTGTGTGAACTTGCCGAAGACCTGATTGTGGAAGGCAAGTCTGTAATCATTGGTGTGAACTATACCGAAACGATTGAGGCGATTGTCGCTCGGTTGTCAAAGGCTTTCGGTCCCGAGTTGATTGGGAAAATTTTCGGTGGGCAGACAATGAAGGAACGGTTTGCCGATATTGAAGCATTTCAGGCCGACAAGAAACGAGTAATCGTTTCCAATCTCGCCGCAGGCGGTGAGTGTGTGGACTTACAAGACATTACGGGCAAACATCCGAGAGCGGAGTTGGTCAATCCATCCTACCGAGCAATCTCCGTGTTACAGTTCATGGGCCGTCATGACCGTGCCGGTGCTCTGACAGATTGTTTGACTTATATGGTTCTCGCCGCAGGCACAATCGAAGAGAGCGTAGGGGCGAAATTCAATAACAAAAAGAGTCACTTGGATATTCTGAATGATGGGGACTTGGTGCCGGATGGTATCAGTTTCCTTACGCAACGAGTCATCGCGGGGATGGATATATGATGACAAAGGCGAGAGCAAAACAGTATTGGCGTATCCTCAAAGGGGTGAAGGATATGTCAAACGTTGAAGCGACTCTGGTCGCGGAAGCGATACTTGTATTAAATACTCCGGTCAAGAAACGCTTGACGAAACGAACGATTCCGGTATAGTTATTTACCTACGCTGGAATGGTGAAATTGGATATCACAAGTGCCTTCTAAGCATTTATTCCGGGTTCGAGTCCCGGTTTCAGCACCATTCGACGCTTGACTGAGCAAAAAGTTTTGATAGATTAAGTCCATGATAACAAAGCGAATTTTTCGATGCACTCACTGTAACGGTATTGCTCGTGAATACTTCGGGGTTGAAGGGGGCAAGTATATCGGTAAAACACCTTTCGAGTGTGCGAGCAGTCCTGACGGTGAACACAACTTTCAACCATCCAACGAACCTATTCCGGCGAATGAGAAGCCGTCTATCGAACGGATGATGGACTTCTTCGGTGGTGTGGGCGCAAAGGTGAACGTCGCCCATCAACCGGGCGATATGTTTAACCACAATTTCACGGGCACAATCAAAGGCATTCACGGTGAGTTTATTACTGTCGAGGACCAAGACGGTGATGCTTGGGATTGCACTCCGTATCAGTTAACATTCAACTCGGATGCCTACATGCATGAGTAATGAACCAAGACAACCGGTTGACCGTAAGGCAATGATGCTCGACAATGTTCGAACGAATGCCTATGCTCAGGCAACAACTGAGTGCATGGAAAATTACCTAAAGTCATGTGAGGCCCATGGTGGTGACATGGCTGAAGTTGTCAAACAGTTTCGTGCAGAACGCTTGACAATAATTAAAGAAATGGTAAGTTGAATTTATGAAAGTAACCATTCAACGTTCGCCATTGGAAGTCGAACTAACCGATGAACAAGTAACCCGATTGGGCGAAATCGGTGACAGAACAAACTATTACTGGACTCAGGGCCGTGATGGTGAACTTCTGGATGAACTGGCAGACAAGGGACTTGTTTACGGTGGATGTGGTGGCGGAAGTGATGAGCAATATCGACTCACGGAAAATGGAAAACTGGTTTATGAAGAAATACTTAAACGGAGAGGGTAAACTGATTGGGCGTGAAGTCGGCAACGGTATCCTCGTGGACGGCAAAGGGCACAACATTGCCCGATACAATGAAGCGAGTGACCGCACTCTGGATGGCAAAGGCAAAAACATTGGGGTCGGTGACCAGAGAATCAAGCAACTCCCTCGGAAGTAGGCGCTTGACAATTTGAACTTCCTCAGTAGTATGAATTTGGGTGGGGTGCCAAGGAGGGGGAAAACAGAGCGGTAAGAGCCACCATGAGTGGTGTTCCCGTTCACTGGGAGGTTCGTTGAGGGTGGATATAAAAATTGGCCTCTTGTGCGAGTCGCAAGGCTCTAGTGTAAGTAAGCACAGCCCCGGTGAAGGGGACAGTGACAAAGCCAACAATTTCCTATTAGGGCTTGACGAAAAGAAAAGTTCTGATAGAGTGAGTTTGTTAGGACGAAAACCGAAGCGTGGATAACCACTACAACTCGTCTGAAAGTGATGGGTTCGCCGGATAACCTAACATTGTAATTTATGTTGGTGAACGGAAACATGACCGTCACTAACTTGGGTATGATGCCAAACTGAAGCATCGTATTCGCCAGACATCACCATACAGTTTTGGTTTAAGTATGTTTGGTATTAATTTTGCTCTTTGAATTTATAGCAGTGTGGAGAAGCCTGGTTATCTCGTTTCGCTCATAACGAAAAGAACGCTGGTTCAAATCCAGCCGCTGCAACCAATTTGACTCGGATACGTCCATGAAGACTTGGACTAGGGCGCAAGCCGCCGTATTAAAGGTAGTCACTTGCCGGATTAAATTAAGCCGGCGAAGAACTTCCGAGGAGAATGAGTCTGGCAGGTGTCAGACAAGAACTTTTGGGTTAAAGTTCAAACCGTAGCCGCTTCTAACATACCTGATTCAGGCTCGCTTTCAACCCAGAAGACACTTTAAGCCGGGCATGGAAGTTGAGTGCTCCCCGTCAGGGTTGAGCGTTCGCAACTGTGACCGGCGCCAATTTGACCGTAAAGAGGGGAGCGGATGTGACAGAGCCAGAAATGGTTCTCGTGTGATTCGAAAGGTAGAGCCGCCAGTTATGCTGGCGTGGCTAAGAATAAATACATTAGCCCGTAAGTGGCATACCACGGTCAAAATTCTAGTGGTTTCAGATTTTTAGGGACTACTTATTTTCGTGCGGACTTAGTGTTTCGGAGCACGGTTGGCTACCAGTCAGCAAGGCGGGGTTCAATTCCCTGAGTTCGCTCCTCTATATGTGACACGCCATCATTTCGGCTTCGTATTTGTCATTCATTTCCTTACAACGCCTATCAGCAGTTTTCCTGCTGTACATGTGCCTCTTGAACCATATATCTTTGTTTGGTTCGAACCCGCTGCGTATCGTATAAGGACATGCTGTAAGATGTTCGCCGAAGACATTTCTCGGAACGTGAACGTAGAATGGTCGTTTCATAAACTTAATTTACCAAAAACTTTCTCGCAATCAAGTCTGTTCGGTGACACGGCTCGTTCTCCACTTTCGAGTGAATGAACATTTCGCCGTTTGACTCGATTTCAAACCAGCACGGATACTCTGCTTTGGCCGGCTCGTGGATTCCTGTGATTTGCTTGAGGTAGTGCTGCCTATCCACAGGCAACCACTCATAACGTCCGTTGGCGTAGAACGATGGAACATACAGCCGGTTATTGCCACAGTGTTCCAGAATGTAAATCACGTCAGCGTATGTAAGTTTCATGACTTTAATTTATCAAAAGATTCACCGCAGTCAAGCCTCCCTATGGGTCGGGCACCCCCCTATCGCATAAAAAACGGCACTGCCCACCTATGTCTAGGGGCGGTGCCGTCTCTGATTCACCGACTGAATTTTAGAATCGAATCAAGCGAATTTCACCCTTCACTTTGTTGATACAGAACTTCTTGAACTGATGACCGCCACCCTCCAACACTTCGAGGCCGACAATGTAGGTTTCATCCTGAGAAATCACTTTGACGTGACGTTCGACAGGAGCACCCCATCGCTTCGTGCTGGGATACAAAAATTTGACTTCGGGGAAGCGTGGCGTGTTCAGAGCCGGCTTGACGGTAGGAACAACAGGCCTCTTTGGTGCCGGTGTTGGCTTTCTGGTGTGTCGTCGGCGCCAAAACGTAAATCGGCCGGCGCTGTAAGTATCCGGTCGATGGCCGATTGAAAATTTGACCGGAAGAATGTCGCCGTTTTTCGTTTTATAAAAATCACCCTTTCGGATAATTTCGTCAAAACGTAGTGGACGATGATTGTCGAGTGTATAAACTTTTTGACTCATAACGATTGTTATATTACTTGAAAATTTTACTAATGTCAAGCCCCAACCGCGAGGGTAGTACCCCCAGCACTGACGGATTTACTACCCGCGGTCACAGTCTTGGCCTTAGTTTTACCGTAACCACCAAAGCCAAGTTTTTTTAACTTTGCCCATGCTTTGGCGAACGGACTGCCGGCCGGTTGCTGACCGTGAACGAGGAGAGCAAAACTCGGCCCGTTACTGTAAGCGTGGCTGTCGTCATGGTCGATTGTCAAACCGAGATTCTGCGCCTCTTCGACTGACGCCACAACCTTTGCGTATCTGAGATTGTATGCTTTAATCATCCAGTCGTGAGTGCCACCGTAAGAAGCGGTTAGTTTAAGATTTGAAGGGATTGAACCGAGACGTTTAACCCACAACGGCAATGCTTTTGTGTAAGCGTAGAAGATACGAGTGGGATTACGACGAGCGACCTCCAACCAAGCATCAAAATATTTTTGAGCAAAGAAGTCACCCGAGACGTGGATGCGTGTAGGTTTACCCCAGTGAGCAGCCGGAAGAGATTGCTCAATCAGTTCTATAATCGAATCAATACTCTTATTCGTCACGTAATAACGCAACGTGAGAAAATTGTGCCACCGTGCCCTTCTGGTTGTCGGCCTCATTGCTTCCTCAATTGCGGTGTAACAACGATACTTCGTATGTGGTCCGTCTGTCAATCCAAAACCACTAAACTTGCCTTTCGGAGTGGACGTATTTTGACTCCGTGCCGGTTTCAGAGTCGCACAGGAACGACAATCTTTCGCAAAGGGGCATGAATGTCCGGCCGGCATGGAGAATGTAATAATATCTCCAAGTTTGTTATTCCGGTCCGAAAACTTCAACCGGGCTGTAGAGGCATCAAATCCTCTGACAGACAAATCCTTATCCATGTGTGCCAACATTTTCTCGTCAATCATGTTGGCAATTTATCAAAAGTATTGCTCAAGTCAAGCGCTGAATTGTCGCTTGACATTACTTAATGGTTTGATAATTTGAAACCATGAAATACGTCACTGTTTCAACCATTCTTGAGCAGGCGGTAAGGGCGAAGATGGAAGCCACGCTCGATACGTGTCGGAAGCACTATCAAAAAGACATTCCGACTCCTCTACTAAGATTTAAACAACTTGGGCGCACAGCCGGTATCTATCACTATCGGAGAGCAAATGACCGGCCGACTCACTCGGAAATTCGAATCAATCCCGATTTCTTTAAGAATTATTACGATGACATGTTGAACGATACAGTTCCTCATGAAGTCGCTCACTACGTTTCTGTATTCCTCTTCGGTCACAATGAAGGGGGTGGACATGGGTGGCGGTGGCGTGAAGTCATGAGGGTAATAGGTATCCGTGCCGCAGACCGTTGCCATCAATACGCCTTGGATGGGGTGGCGATTCGGAGGGGCAGTGAAGCAAATTTCAAATATACTTGCCGTTGTGACGGCGGAGAACATGAACACTGGCTGTCAAAGAGAGTCCACGCACGGCATCAATCGGCCTTGGTGATGGGTGGCAAAGGGTATCGGTGCAAACAGTGTAGGACTAACCTTGTTTACAAGGGATTCAAACACGGCGACGCCTTTGTTCCGGCTGCTCCGACAGTTACACAACTTCCGCCGGTTAAACTCAATCCATCGGTAGCGGCAATGCTTCCGAAGATTGCCGTGACTCCGAGGCCTGAACCGAAGCCGGTTGTGCCTGATTCAGGATTTCGAACGGTGACAAGATTTATTAACGGTGTGCTTACCAACATCAAAGTGCCGGTGAGTCAAGCCGCTTAATCAAACGCAAGCCGAAGTGTGACGACTTCGGTTTGCTTCTTATTTATCGTTAAAGGAATCAGTGCAGACTCCGGTCCCCTATTCTCCGGCTTATTTCAGCCACATCGTCTCTCACTGGAGATAATATGACTGAAATTTTCGATAAGTCAAGCGGCGGTCACAGATACCGCTTGTTAAGAATCTCTTTGAGTTTGTCGCCGTAGTTCTTGATAATCCACGCTTCGATTTCTGGTGTGAACGGTGCTTTGACACGTTTACCATTGCGGATAATTGTAACGCTTCTCCATTGGTCCACGTTGTCACCCTTCAATTGGAAGTAAGCGGCAGTCTTGCACCAGCGGCGGAGTTGTTTTTCCTCTTCGATGCCGATGAAAATCTTGTCGAGGATTTGGTCGAGTTTTTCGAAGTCGAATTCGGTCTTCTGTTCCTTTGCCCACGCTTCCAATGCCTCACCGGCGGCCCGGTCAGACCAGTAATACATGTGGCACCCACCATTGCCGTCGTTTCTCACGTCACCAATCTTTTTCCCGTCAACATAAATGTCGGCGTTGAAAGCGACGGTTTCCTCAGACATCCGAGGATAGGCTTTGTAATTCTTTACAGATAAGTTCATGTAAGTTAATTTACATAAACCTTTAGGAGAGTCAAGCGTTAAGAACCTTTTTGACTTCGGTGACTGTATCGAGTGGTTTGATGATTTTCGGTTTACCCCTCGGTGACAGAGAGAAGCCACGACTTCGTTCCAGAACTTCCTTGCGTGATAGGCAGAGTGTCTCCTGAACCGACCTACCGTGATTGCATTCGTAACAAGCGAGAACCTTTCGCTTCTGTCCTTCCTTGCGTTTAACCCAACGGTGTAAATGATAACGACTTACAATGTGGTCGATGGTCGCCATCAAAGGGTCAGCCTCACCTGTCAAAGATTTCTCACAAATCAACTTGGTGGTTCTACCGCACCAATGGCAACGAGGGTCTTCGTTGAACAACTGAACTTTTAACTTGTGGTTACTCATCGTCATCGGTCAATACGGCTTTATCTCGTGTGATGATAAATGCCAAGTATTTGAAGATGCCAACGATTGTTGCACCAGCAATACCTAGAATGATGAAGACGGTGATAGGGTCTGTTTGGCAGAGTTGAATTAGTTCGTGCATGGAGGAATAATACCATGCCGAGGCTTGCCGGTCAAGACTTATTCTGAAACTCCAGAATGGTCTTCGGTAAGGTGGCCAAGTCAATCTTTTCGATAAACAAAGCCTTGTCTGTGCCGTTTATGTGTATCGAGAGTTGGAGTTTGTGGGCACGGCCTGTTCGAAGGAGGAAACTCGTAAGACTCTGAGAGTCAACATACTCACCAGTAATGATGCCGTTGTTTCGGTCGAGAACAAGAATGGTCAAACGTTTCATTAAGAGGAGAATACGTTAAATTATTAGCGAAGTCAAGCGTGAATCCACAAGAAGTGAATGCCACAACCGAGAAGATAAAAGAGAACGAAGGCGATTGTGTAAAAAATCCAAATCCAAATCAATGTCCAAATCGTTTCATATTTTCGTGAAGAACAAACACAGATGGTTACAAGAAACACCCAGATACACCAAATGATAATTAGAATGTGGCCAAAGAGAGTCATACGTCAATGATAAGGATGATGATTGACATCGCTATTAGCGAGCGAATGGTGTCAAGAAGTTTCATATCTTTAGATTATGCTAAAGATTATAATAAGTCAAGCGTGGAGAACGTCCCGAGTAGTAGCCGTTAATTTACGCCACGGGACTGAATCTGTTCCATAAAGCGAAAGCGCTTGTTGTTTGCCACTTTGTTTGAGTCGAACAACGGAAGTACTGACTTTCGTAGTCGATTCGTCGCCAATGGTTGAAAGGAGGTAACTATTAAGGAAGACTGCTGCTGTGCCTCGGTTAATGAGAGCCTTGACTGAGTTTTCATCGAGTGGATTGTCTGGGTGTTCAACTTCAATTTTCAACGTGACTTCAATAGTCGTCTTCATGAAGTTAATTTACCAGAAACTTTCGCTCAGTCAAGCGTTACACGTCATAAACAGACTCGGGAGGATTGAAGAAACTAACGTCACGGTCTGAGTTTGACCGCTGGTGTCGGCCCTTGGGAAATTGATGGTAGCCGTTGTTTTGCTGGTCATTACGATTCTTCCGTTGCCGGTCGAACCTACGGTGCTTGTTGTCTTTAAACGTTTTGCCCATAAATCAATCTTCAGTGTCTTCATTCTTCTTGTGTTTTGGACGCCGCTTGTATCCGCCACCCTTGTCGGGACGTTCGACCCGTGTCGGTGGAGGAACTGGCTTACGGATTTCTTTCAGCAAATCAAGTTGAGTCTTCTTTTTCTTATTCGCTTTCATGTATGCCTTTTATAACACAGGCAACGAACCAGGCAAGCGGGCCTAGCAACATGAACGCAAGCAAGAATAGAATCAATCCGAAACTAACGGGAGTGTAATACCTACGATTGACGACAATCATCAGGTAAACCCACGCAAAGGCGCCTGCGGTCATCCAAGCCATCAACAGAAGTGTTATCATGAATTCTTGAGTTTTTCGAGTTTGGCACGTTGTTTCTTGCTTCCACCGTCAATGAGTGTAGCAAACTTCTCGGCGATTGTCAAACTGTCATACTTGGCTTGCCGGTCTTCCGCTTCTCTTCGCTTCCGAGCCAGTTTCGCCTTGTTTTTAACCTGAGAATAACCTTTTTCACGTTTCATAGGTCAACAGTTTATACAACCATTGCTAAAAGTCAAGCGTGGTTGACGACATTGGCATGCCATACTTGCACGTCTTTCGATACAACGTAGAACATGACGGCCTTTTGTCTGTAGTGAGACAGAGTGAACTTGATGATTTTGGTTATCTGTGACTTGTCGTATTGAGTTCCACCGGAACACCACGACACGCCCTCTTTCTCTTCAACCATGACTCTGACGGGAATGACTCGTTCTGGGTATTCAATACCTTCGTGTGTCCACTTGCCACGAGCCGAGGATAGGATTGTTAGACCGCCGGTGATAGAAATGACTTGTTTATCCCACTGTTTATGATGGGCGGTTCTGATTGGACGCATGGTGTCACCGTAGATTGTGGGCACCAGAATCTCATAGAGAACTTTCATTGATTGTAGTTTACCAAAACTTTTAATCAAATCAAGCGCTGTAATCCGAAGGGCCTTTCAACGTGATAATCAGCGGTTCCGATTCGGTCTGTTCAGTGATGGACTTAACATCTGTGGCAGTAAAAAGCACATTCACACCCAACGAGTTGACTCCAAACTTTATCGGAAAGGTGGTTGTGAATACTTCTAACATCCCCACAATCGACTCACTTTGGTTTCCATATCCCAGTCGAATAAGGATGGTCTTCTTTCCGTGATTCAGACACAATTCATTTTCTATCTCTTCCATATACGAGGATGCTACTATATCTTAAATAAATGTCAAGCATTCGTCAGCGCTTGACCCCATGGGGTTAATACCCTATATTAGAAATGTAGTTGAAAACGAGAACTGATGGTCACTATAAGACGAACTTCTCAAAAAAGTTATTAACAATTGTGAATAAGTCTGTCAACAAGTTTTTTCGATTCCTTTTGACTCTGGGGTGAATACCCCATATAGTGTCTCTGTTCCAGATAAACACCCTAACAACAAGGACTTACAGATGGAAAATGAAGGAGTAAACGGTGCGGTGTCGGTGTTGGATATGGTTCAGGCAGAGAATCACTTGGAAAAGGTGATGCAACACTTGAACCCTAACAGAACGGTGTCAGAACGGCGGTTAATGATGGGCGCAGTGATTGATACGATGCAGGATTTTGGTCACATTACCGAGGCGACTCGCAACGCCTTGTATCCTAAATACTGTAACTAACGCCTGACCTAACGTATCGTCATTACAAGGACTTACGCAGGCGCTTCACAGGCCTCGCTCACACCACTCGTGGGCGAGGCTTGATTTGTTTTAGGATTAGGAGTAACTTGTAATTGTTCGACCTGATTAACCACTCGGTAGGAACGCAAGTGGAAAGGTAAATCGGTATGAAGAAAACAGTTACTCAGGGTCGGTCAACGGGACTGACAAACACGGAACGGCTCACCAAGACTCTCGGTGTCTTGATGAGGAAAAACGCAGACACGCAGACGGTCACTTTGGATGAGTTCATGGAACGTCATCCGAAGATTCCGGTGGAGGAAATGATTGACTTCCTTGACGGTCTTCCGAAGACCAAGGGCGATTTCATCGCCGGTCGCAGGGGTCATCCGAGCCGATACGTTTTCGGTGAGGCGCATCAGAAGTGGCTCCACATGGAAGTCGTTCGGGCGGAGTGGCGCAAACGGAACGGTCTGAATCCGGCCACGGGCGGCCCGTTGAAACCCCAACGTCGGGGTCGCAAACCGGCTGACCTTTCGGAAGAGGTCGCAACCGCAGTTCGCAAGGGTGGCCGGGCAAAAACCTTGGTCATCAATGGAGTGACATATCAGCCGGTGGCGTAAGTCATCTGTCACAAAGAGCGTGGAAGACTAACCCTCCACGCTTTTTGTTTGCAAATATGTTGAAGGCAACCCCATACGTAGGTGGGTAGTACCCCCCGCGTTTTATTTTTTAGTACCCCCCGCGCACATTTCTCACTGGTCCCCCCTCGGTCTTCTGCTAAGGCTTGACAGTATTCCGCTAAGGTGTATCCTTAGCACATGAGAAAGCGAATTGCGGTCGTCTTCTTCGACAACAAGAACGATAAAATTCCAAAGAATTCAAACGTTCTGGTCAAAGTAAATCCGACTGTCGATGACGTTGAATCGTGGCTCGAACAACAGACCGAACAAATGGCTTTTTGGGTGGTCCAACACCCTGAAGGTAAGACCGAAATAGTTTGGATTATCGCATGATTGCTCGACTCAAAGCCTGGTGGGATAGGAAGATAACCCTATTGGTATGTAAACTCTGTGGGCATTGTGGTGAGAAGACCATTGAGGTTTATGAGCAGAGGCACGTGGTAAAAAATTACGTGTATGTCAACGATGAACCTGTCTTTGTAAAACCTTTCACCGAATCACATATTTACGGAAAACATCGCTGCGGCGCATGTGGGACGATTTTCCTCGGCTTTATCGTTAAAGAACACGCCATTAACGATAAACCGCACGGCACGTCATAACATACGTCACAATGCAACGCAACTGTTGCGCCTTTAGATTTCGCAACACATAACCACGGTAAAACCTTTGGCAAATAAAGTCAAGCGTTGATGGATATTTAACGATAAAGGAATCTGTGCAGGGACCGGTGCCCTACTCTTGGCGCCACCCGGTCGGCCTCATCGTCTCTCACATAGAAAGTTTAACAAATCCCTTGGCGGAGTCAAGCGCCGCTACTCACGCTTGACAATATGGGGTGAATACCCTATATTAACGGTCATGAGAAAGACCGTTGGCGAAATGGTATGGCCAGTCGAGAACTATACCGACAAAATACACTCTGCCGTAAAATTTACGATGGAGCACTACTCGCACCTTGCTTTCAGTATTGAACAAATCCGCCCCTTCCTCGAGCGTGGTTATCCTTGGTTGAAAGACCCCAACGAACGACAACTGGCCCTATTGAATCAACTGATTCGGAGCGCCATGACGAAACTGGTTCAATTGGGAAAAGTTAAAAGAGTTTCAAGTGCAGTATCAGTCGAAACGCAATGGCAGTGGGCCTCGGCCGTTGCTTCAAGTGGTTATACGAACATCACCAGCAATGACGAAGTTGCACAGTCTGAGGAGGCCAAAAAGGCGGTGGCACGTCGAGCAACGGGCGGGCGTAGTCTGTGGTTACTGAACAGTAAACCAAAGTTAGGCGTTCTCCACGCTTGACTAGCAGAAAACTTCAAGTAATCTGAATTTATGAAAACGAACTTCACTCTGCCAAAGTCCACGTCTTGTATCGTGGTATGGTATCGTAACGGAAAGAAAAACGAAACACTTATTCCGACTCCGGCCACGAATGATGGCCTCCGCAACGTAATGTTGCAACACAAAGTCGGCTACAGTGAGATTCGAGCCGTTAAATCGGTTGATGGTAATGACATTGCATGGGCAATGACTCGGTAAGAATTTGCGGCGGTTGGCGGCGGCTGTGGTCTTATTCTTTCTCCCACGGCTTCGCAGGTCTGCCAACCGCCTCGTTTTATGGGTGGGCCTTAGTAAACGTCGCCTTTATTCGGTGCGGTGATTGAACGGGCCCACGCTTGACATTTGTATAAACAATGTCATATTGGCATCACAATATGACTGACACGAACAAAAACAAAATCGGGCTGACAAAGCAATTTTTCTTCGGTGGTAATGCCACCTTCACCATCAAATCCGAAAAGACCGGCGACTGGCGCACGTTCAAGTTCCGCCAACCCAAAGACAAGCCGTGTTTCGCGATGCTCCTTACGGGGCCCGACAATGAGAATAGTTTCACTTATATCGGCCTCGTTAACTCTGAGGATTGTTCACTTCGTTTAACCAAAAACAGTAAACGGAATGATACGTCGCCGGACGTTCAAATCCTCCGCTGGTTTTTGAATCATTTGAGAACCGATGGCGAGTTGCCCAACGCAACCGTCTATCACGAAGGACGTTGTGGCTGCTGTGGCCGGAAGTTGACAACCCCCGAAAGTTGTGAACGTGGTATCGGTCCCGAGTGCTGGAGCCGAATGGGTGGAATGTAAAACTTGGCCGGGCATCGAAAGGTGCTCGGCAAAGTTTTGCGTGCGTGTCGGGAAGGAATTAGTGCAGCCGCCGATACCCTACTCTTGGCGCCTCACGGTCGGCCTCATCGTCTCTCACAAAGACATCATAACAGAGACGAGGAATGAGTCAAGCGTCGCTACCCACGCTTGACGTGAACAAAACTTTTGATAAATTAAATCTATGGCAAATTGGAAAAAACAATTACCGGTCAACAGAATCATCACAGACAACGACAAGGATGACAACAAATCGGCACAGAAGATTGCAGGAATGATTGCCGACTTGTTGAACAAGGAATATCCGAATGCCCATTCTGACCAATCGGCTCTTTATGGTATCATTCAACGATTTCGCCGGGCCAAAACTCAAGCCTCGGTAAACAAGGCTATTGAGTTACTTTACGATTGGGCCGACGTGAATTTGGTGTGGCTCGACGCTTGACTGAGCAGAAACTTTTGATAAATTAAGTTCATGACAGGCCATTCTTTTAACGTTCCGAACACGCCGGAGGGTCAAATCTTCCTAAAGAACCTCCGCAAGTTTCTCCGCCCGACTCCCAATCAGGCAATCCTTCGAGGACGCGGGCCTCGGCCTCGTGGTTACAAAAGCCACTTGCCGAAATCCATGTCCACCCATTTTGCGGTTTACATTCAGAAAAAACCGACGACCAAGTGGGCAAAGGTGGTTGACTTAAATGCTCCGAGTGGCCGTCGTGAGGTTCTACAACCCACAAAATGGCATCCTCGTCACGAGGAACTTATGGGCGACAAGGCTTGATTTACTGAAAACTTTCACTAAATTAAGTTCATGACAATTCACGATTTAAAGGCTCTCGGTGAACAGAACGGCGGACTTTTCTTTTCCCGCAATAACATGAGGTTTGCGAAGGATACAATGAAAAGTTTCTCGTTCAAGAACAACAAAGACGGCACCGCAACGGTTATTCGGAAACGTGACGGCACGAAATGGACTTTCAGTACTGTGACCGGCCTCGTGATTCACAACCTCGCTTGACTTGAACAAAACTTTTGATAAATTAAGTTCATGAAGACAACGAACGAAATCAAGAAATGGCTCAAGACCAACCTCGGAGTTACAGCCAAAGGCAACACCAGCGCCGGAAAGTCCAAGTGG
>Ga0209579_10001219_pt1 | contig 21794 bp, 14 predicted proteins | sample Coa_R1_2_FD_187152 | JGI IMG/M metagenome (GOLD analysis project Ga0209579, IMG submission 187152) | Surface soil microbial communities from Centralia Pennsylvania, which are recovering from an underground coalmine fire - Coalmine... | ecosystem: Environmental > Terrestrial > Soil >... | reverse complement strand
AGGTGTGCTCGCTCGCTGGCCACACGGTCAACAACAATGTCAGTGAAACGTCCCCTTTTTATCGCCCTTGTTCTTCTCGCGCTCGCCTTCATGGGCGCTTCCCGCATCTCCCACGCTTCCGATTGGGTCTCCCTCTTCAACGGCAAAGACCTTTCCGGCTGGAAAAACAACGGCCAGGAGAAATGGATCGTGGAAGACGGCGCCATCCTCTGCGAAAGCACCGCCAACAGATACGGCTATCTCACCACCGAAAAAACCTTCCGCAACTTCGATCTGCGCCTCAAATTCAAACCCGAAGCGGGCGGCAACAGCGGCGTTTTCCTTCGCTCCAAAATCATTGGCATCGATCCGGAACATGGTCCCGACATCGAGGGCATGCAGGTCGAAGTAGATCCCAACATTGGCAAGCATACGGGCGGCCTGTACGAAAGTGGCGGTCGCGGCTGGGTTGCCATGCCTACCGAAGCTGGAGAAAAAGCTCTGAAACCCGGCCAGTGGAACGACCTGGAGGTCTCCGCCCACGCGAATCGCATCGTCACCCGGCTAAACGGCGTCACCATCGTGGACTTCACCGATTCCGCCCAGAAATTTTCCGACGGCGTCATCGGCCTGCAGATTCATACCGGCGGCGGCGTCAAAATGCGCTGGAAAGACATCTCAGTTCGAGAGGGATAGCCAGGCCATCCGCTCGCCTACACTCATGAACAAACCGAGCCGCCGCAACTTCCTGCAGCATTCCGGTCTGGCCTTTACCGCCACCGTCGGCGCCGCTCGTCCGTTTACCGATCTTTTCGCACATACGGAGCCGCCTTCAGTGAACAACGACAATCAATCCGCTCCCGTCGTCGCCTCCAACGGGGGCAAAAAGCCGCTCCGCCTCGGCCTCATCCTCGGCGTCGAGCCAGATCCCGATGCCGCCATGGCCAAACTCCAGAACCTCGGCATCGCTACCTGCCAGGTTTACATGGAGCACAACTTTGAACCCTCCTTCGCCAAAACGCTTCGCCAGTCTCTCGACCGCGCCAGCATTGAAGCCACTTCCCTGGTCGTCGGCGGTCCCGGCAAGGAATCCTGGGATTTCTACGACGGCCCGTTGACCATCGGCCTCGTTCCGCGCGACACCCGCGCGGCCCGCGTCGCCCATCTCAAAGCCGCATCAGATTTTGCCGTCCGCTGCGACATTCCCGCCGTGCAAACTCATTGCGGGTTCATCCCCGAAAATCCCAACGATCCTCTCTACAAGGAAACCGTTGCCGCCATGCGCGAAGTCGCCGAATACTGCGGCCGCTATCGCCAGAACTTCCGCTACGAAACCGGACAGGAAACCCCCATTACGCTGGTTCGCGCCATCCACGACGTCGGCCTCGAAAATCAGGGCGTCAATTTTGATCTCGCCAATCTCATCCTCTATGGCAAAGCCAATCCGGTGGACGCCATCGAACTCCTCGCGCCGTACATCCAGGGCATCCACGCCAAGGATGGCCTATGGCCCGCCAATCCGCATAACCTTGGCGAAGAAGTCTCCATCGGCAAAGGTAAAGTCGATTTCCCGCGCATCTTCCAGCGCTTGAAAGAAATCCACTATGGCGGCGCGGTCACCATCGAACGCGAGATTTCCGGCGCGCAGCAGTTGGAAGATGTGCGCGCCGCGAAGAATTACCTGCAACAGCTGATCGGTTGATGCCCACTTCCCTTCAGGAGGGACCAATGTCCAGCGATCCAAAGGAAACCACCAAGCCGTCGAGCCAGTTCGACCGCCGTTCATTCATCGGTTCCGCGGCCGCAACGGCCGGCTTTATGATCATCAATCCATCGCTGGTTCGGGGCACGCAAGCCAACTCCGCCATCCGTGTGGGTCTGCTGGGCTGCGGCGGCCGCGGCACTGAAGATGCCACCAATCTCCTTGACGCCGGCGCTCGCATCGTCGCCCTCGGCGATCTCTTCCAGGACCAACTCGATGCCGCGCGTACTCACTTCAACCAGCTGCTGCAGGCCAAGAACTTCCCGATTCTCGACACAACGCAGCTGTTCGCCGGCCCCGACGCTTTCCAGAAAATTGCCGCCTCCAAAGAAGTGGATGCCATCGTTGTCGCCACCCCGCCGTATTTCCATCCCCAGCATCTCGAAGCCGTGGTCGCCGCAGGCAAGCACGTTTACCTGGAAAAGCCGGTCGCCGTGGATGTCCCCGGCGCCATGAAAGTGATCGACATTGGCAAGCGCATCGGCGGCAAACTCTCCCTCGACGTCGGCTTCCAGATCCGCGACTGTCCGCCCTTCGTCGAAATGGTCCGCCGCATCCACGCCGGCGCCATTGGCAACATCGTCTGCGGCGAAGCCCACTATCTGACGGGTTACATCGATCGCCCGCAGTGGCCCAAGGCTTCGCCCGAAGAAGTTCGCCTGCGCAACTGGGTCCACGACAAAGTCCTCTCCGGCGACATCATCGTCGAGCAGAACATCCACGTTATCGACATCTGCAACTGGATTCTTCAATCGCATCCGCTCAAGGCCTCGGCCGCGGGCGGACGCATGGGCCGCCCTCCTGGCGACGGCGATGCCTGGGGCAACTACCACGTCGTCTTTCAGTATCCCAACGGCGTGGACGTCACCTTCAGCTCCACGCAATTCGCCAAAGGCTGGTGGGATGTCACCGAACGATTCTTCGGCACCAAAGGCACTTCGCAGTCGCCCTACATCGGACCGCTCGGCATCTGGGGCGACCAGCCGTGGCAGGATCCCGGCTCGCAGCCGAAACCAGCCGACGCTTCAAAGCCGCAAGCGGCCTTCTCGGTAACCGGAAATTTCAGCTCCAATCTCGAGCAAGCCGACCCGGAAAAGAAAAAAGCTTTTCTCGAAAGCATCACCAGCGGCAAATTCCACAATCAGTCCGGCGCGGGAGCGGAATCCGCGCTCTCCTGCATGATGGCGCGCACCGCCGCATACACCGGACGCGAAGTCACGTGGGAAGAGATCCTCAAATCCACCGAAGTCTGGGATCCGCACCTCGATCTCAATAGAATCGTCGCCAACCAATCCAAATAACTGGAGGCCTCATGTCCGAAGGAAATCGCCGCGAGTTTCTCAAGTCCTCCGTAGGCGCCGCGTGCGCTGCCGCTGTTCCGGGCGCGCTGCTTGGCGAATCCTCGCTGCCGCTGGCAACCGCTGCCAGGCCCGAGGCCCCCGCCATCAAAAAGGGCATGGTCCTCACCATGCTCCCCGAAAAGCTCAGCATGGCTGACCGTTTCAAGTTGGCGCGCGACACTGGCTTTGAAGTGATTCAGGCGCCGACCACTCCCGATGCCCGCCAGGCCGACGAAATCAAAGCCGCCGCCGATGCTTCCGGCGTCCGCGTGGACTCCGTGATGAACATGGCGCACTGGAAATATCCGCTCTCCTCCGGCGATCCCGCCGTGGTGGCCACCAGCCTCGAAGGCATGCGCACTTCCCTGCACAACGCCAAACTTTGGGGCTGCGACGCGGTGCTGCTGGTTCCGGCGGTGGTCAATCCGCAGACATCCTATAAGGACGCGTGGACGCGCTCGCAAACGCAAGTTCGCGCGCTGCTCCCGCTGGCGCAGGAATTGAACGTGGTCATCGCCATCGAAGAAGTCTGGAACAAATTCCTGCTCAGCCCGCTGGAGATGAACACCTACATCTCCGAATTCAAGAGCCCGCTGGTGCGCGCCTGGTTCGATGTAGGCAACGTTGTTCTTTATGGCTACCCGCAGGATTGGATCCGCACGCTCGGCCCCAGCATTTACAAAGTGCACCTCAAGGACTTCAAGCGCAGCAAGGACGGCTACACCTGGGTCAACCTGGGCGACGGCGACATCGACTGGCCCGCCGTCCGCCAGGCCTTCGCCGATGTCGGCTACCACGGCAGCGCCATCGCCGAGCTGGAACCGGGAGACGAGGCGTATCTTCGTGACGTAAATAAGAGGATAGACCGGCTATTGCTGGGCCGCGCCTAGTAGGGTACCCGCCCCTCTTTTTTCGTAAGTATGGGAAACAAAGGACTTAGGGAAAGGGCCGGAAGGGTGGTCGGTGGAGCTGGCGGATGGCCGGGCTTTCGTCCGCGCTGTTGCGCGAACGACCCGCAGAAATCGCGAGGGCGCCCGGCCCTACGAGAGGTATGATAGCGTTTACATCCTCTGGAACTATCCCATTCACGGAGAAAGTTATGCGCCAGCCTGCCGTTCGCTTTTGCCTGTTCACGCTTGCTTCCCTGCTGCTCCTTCCCACAATCGTCTTTGCGACCGTCCGAATTGACCTGAACGGTCCGTGGTTATTCCGGACGGATGCCAAGTCGGAGGGCGAGGCGCAAGGGTGGTTCAAGAAAGTTCCCAACGGAACGGAGCCGGTGCGGGTGCCGCACACCTGGAACATCGGGAAGGATGACGATTATGAAGGAGTGGCGTGGTACTTCCGGACGTTCCAACTGCCGGCACTGCGTCCGAGTGAGCACGTTGAGCTGCACTTTGGCGCGACGTTTTACCTCTCGCACGTCTGGGTGAACGGCGTTTCGGCGGGGACCCATGAGGGCGGACACACCGAGTATTTCTTCGACATCAGCAAATTGCTGAAAGCCGGGGAGAACACGATCGCGGTGGAGCTGGACAACCGGCCCACCGAGACGAGCATCCCCAACCTGGCCATGAAATTAAAGCCCGGCGGAAATATCTGGTACGACTGGTGGCACTACGGCGGGATCGTGCGGGACGTGTGGCTAGCCGAGAGCGAAGGCGTCCTCATTCGCCGGCAGCAAATCTCCTCGAAAGTGGATCTATCCACACACGCCGCGAGCGTCTATGACACCGTCTCTATCGAAAATACTGACGCCAAGCCGCAAAAGCTCACAATCACTGCGCACTTGACCGCGCCCGACGGATCCGATTTCCAATCCAAACCGCAGTCATTAACTCTTCCCGGCGGCGCGAAACAGAACTTCACCACCGACTTCGGCTTGGAAAAGGCGAATCTTTGGGATCTCGACCACGCTAACCTCTATGCGATCCGCGTTACTATCACCAACGTGGCCGGGTTCCTCCTCGATGAAAAATCAGACTTCTTCGGCATTCGCAAGGTAGAGATTCACGATCGGCATCTTTACTTGAATGGCGAACAAGTCCGCCTGACGGGGATGACGCGGCATGAGGAATCCCCGTGGGAGGGGTTGGCGGAAACCGCCGGCACCATCAAGCACGATTACGACGACCTGAAGATCCTGCACACGACGTTGACGCGGCCAGTGCACTACCCGCAGCACGAGCAAGTCCTGGAATACGCGGACACGCATGGGATTCTATTTGTGCCGGAAATTCCCATCTGGCAGGCGAGCGCTGCCCAGCTCGGCAATCCCAAGTTCACCGCGCTGGCCCGCCAGATGCTCACCGAAATGATCGAGCAGGACGCCAATCACCCGTCCATTTTTGCCTGGAGCGTGTCGAACGAAAGCGACATGAGCACCGAGGAAGGTCGCGCCTACTTCAAGGAGACCAAGGCGCTGGTCAACCAGCTCGATCCCAGCCGCTTCGTCACTTTCGCCGACAACGACATTTCCTACGGCGCCGACCCCAAAAAAGAGGCCGCCAACGACGCCGACTTCATCATGATGAATCAGTATTACGGCGCCTGGAACGGCCCGGAAGACGGCCTGGTAAAGATGTTGGAACACGCCGGGGGAGCGTTTCCAGACAAGATGTTCATCATTTCGGAGTTCGGGACGCCGGGAGTTTTCGCCACGAATACGGTGGAAGCCGACAAGTTGCGGGTGCACATCCTGCACCACCAGCTCGACCTCTTTGCCAAGTACGATTGGATCGCCGGCGCCATTTTCTGGTGCTATCAGGATTACAAGTCGCACCGCAATCTCTGGCCCGGCCACCTCGAAGGTTACGTGGATCATGGCGTAGTGGACGAATACCGACAGCGCCGCCCATCGTTTTATGAATGGGCCAAGCGCACCAATCCCGCCACGCTCACCGCCAAATGGAAATACACCGGCTGGTATCAGACCGGCGGCTTTGAAGTTTCGACCGGCCGCAAGCCGCTCAGCGAGCTGCCGTCGTACCCGCTGAAAAATTATTCACTGCATTGGGAATACCGCGACGGCGAAGGCAAGTTGCTGCAGCACGGCGACTTCGCATTACCCGACATGGACCAGCCGCAAACGCTGCATGCCGACTGGCCCGCCGATCCCGCCGTTCGTCACGCCACCCTGCATCTCACGCTGCTCAATCCGCGCGGCGAAACCCAAGCCGAACAAACCCTCAACTTCCTCTTCCCGGTAGCCAGCGGCCAGGACATCAAGGACATGACCCTGCCCGGCATCAAGCCGTAGCGTTTTTCTTGGTGTTGGGTTTCGGACTATCCGACTACACCTCCAAACGAAATTGGCTCAAACGCGGTCATTTTTTGCTGAATAGGTTGAGGGCACTTATGGAAGAATCGTTAAACATCGATGTTCGCACTGCAAACTACTGTGTGATTAGACATCCTCCTGTGTCTCGGAAGTATCCTGACCAGGGGGCTGTCCCCGTTCGTCTGAACTTGTGACGGGTTTATTTCTAGGTGAGTCGCCGCAGTCACGTACGAGAACACTCAGAGTGACCAAAGCGGCGACGGTTAACATGGAAGACTTGACCACATTCACGCCCACCATCGATGGTGAAGCCAAAGGCACCGTCGCCTTGATCGCAATCAACACCACTACCCCCGCAACTAGCCCAAGGACAATTCGGTCTTCCCAGAATCGAGACCTATATGCAAAAGACCCAATGCCACAAATCAAGAGCACGTAGAAGGAGATGCTGAGGAGACCAACAATGGTGGCGGGATTTTCTGGAAGTTGAACACGTTCAACAGATAGCCATGACCACACGGATTCAACCGCGCAAAAGAGCGCTGTTAAAGTCAGGAACGTTCGGTTTTTGAGCAGTCCCCGAGTCATCGAGCTATCCTAGCATCGTAGGGCAGATCGGCCACGCCGAGCAAACCCTGAACTTCCTTTCCCGTAGCCAGCGTCCAGAACGCTATCAAAGAATGACCCTGCCCGGCATCCAGCGCTACCGTTGAGCCTTGCGCATCCGGCAGCTCTCGCACGCCTAGTATGTGCGCAACGGATGGCATATACTCATGTATATGCCACTTTGGGAGGACCTCGCAATGCAGCGTAAAGCCAAGATCTTCATGAATAATCGCAGCCAGGCGGTCCGCTTACCCAAAGAGTTCCAGTTTCGTACCCACGAAGTCTTTATCAGGAAAGAGGGCAGCGCTGTAGTGCTCTCTCCTCGACCTTTCGACTGGTCCTCTTATCTTGCGGATGCCCCCGTGGCGTCGGCGGATTTTATGGAAGCCGTTGACGACCTGCCCGTGCAGGAACGCGACCTGTAATGCTGCGGTACATGCTCGACACAGACATCTGCTCGTATATCATGAAGCGCTCCCACGAGCTTCTTTTGCGGCGCTTGCAGAAAATTCCTGTGGGCGACGTCTGCATTTCTGTAATCACGAAGTCCGAACTGCTCTTTGGTGTTGAGGTGTCTCGCCGGCAACGGCAGGATGAAGCGTCCCTTAGCAGTTTCCTGGCCTATGTCGAGGTCCTGGACTTCCCCGAAAGGGCTTGTTCCCACTATGCTCAGATTCGTGCCGCGCTGAAGAGTTCGGGAGCAATGATCGGCGCCAATGATCTGTTCATCGCAGCCCACGCGCGAAGCCTCGGGTTGACTCTGGTCACGAACAACACCGGCGAGTTTGCGCGCGTCCATAAGCTGTCGATTGAGAATTGGACAACCGCCCCTTGATCAGGGCGTGCCCCCTCCTGCTACCGTATTTCCTGGCTTCGCGATAAGATGCCCCCGCACGCGCCCCGGACTGGCTCCCCGAGCCTTCCGTCGGCGTAACGCTGGCCCTCAATGAACATCAAAGAAGTCGCCAAGCTCGCCAAAGTCTCCACCGCTACCGTCTCCCGCACCATCAACGGTTCGGACAAAGTCAGCGCGCGCACCGCTGAACGGGTGCAAAAAGCCATCAAGGAATTGAATTTTTACCCCAACACCCATGCGCGCACTCTCGTCTCCGGGCGTTCGCGCATTCTCGGCCTCATCATTTCCGACATCACCAATCCTTTTTTTCCTGAACTCGTAAAATATTTCGAAGACCAGGCCGTGCAAAAAGGTCTCGAAGTCATCATCGCCAATACGGACTACAAACCCAAGCGCATGGTCGAATGCATTCGCCGCATGGTGGAACGCAAGGTGGACGGCGCCGCCATCATGACTTCGGAAGCCGATCCGGCCATGGTTGCCGATCTCACCCGCCGCAACATCCCTACCGTGTTCATGGACACCGGCAAAAACAGCGAGCACAGCGCCAACATCGTCATTGATTATTCCCAGGGGATTCAGGAAGCGCTGCAGCATCTCTTCTCTTTGAATCACCGGCGGATTGCCTTCATCGCCGGCCCGCTCAATCTACAATCGGCGCGGCGCCGCCTAGACGCCTTCGTGGCCGGAATGGAAGCGCGCGGCGTTCAGGTCCCGCCCGAACTGCTTGAAAAAGGTGACCATCGCATCGAAGGCGGCATCTCTGCGATGCGCAATCTGCTGCACTTGCCCGAACCGCCCACCGCGGTCATCACTTCCAACGATCTCACCGCTATCGGCGCTCTGGGCACGATTCACGATGCCGGCCTCGAAGTGCCCCGCGACATTTCGCTTATCGGTTACGACGACATCTCCTTCGCGCGCCTGACCCAGCCCCCGCTGACCACCATCATCCTGTCCCGCTCGCAACTGGCCATCACCGCCTTCGCCGCCCTCGACAAGCTCATCCGCAAGGATACTTCCACCCCCGTGGATTACAGTATTTCCACCCACCTGGTGATGCGCTCCTCGACCAGAACTCTCTGATTCCAAAGGGGATTCCAAAGGAATTGCAACGGCATAGCAGACTTGACAACACCCGGTGCTTGCAACAATATGGTGCCTTCGCGGAGGAGACTAGCGGAGCGACCTGGGTGCCCTTGGGCAGGCGGTTTGGCGTACCCGGGTGTGTAAACGATTGCAGTGGGACCCCATTCTTTCGGTCCTTCCTCCTCTGTTGCCCGCTCGTTCCGCGAAACCCTGGCGGGCAAGTTTTTTCGAAATCCTGGCCAAGGATGTTTTTCTTTTCATTATGGAAAAGATCACCGACCAGCCAATGCGCGCCGTGCTCCCTCGCCGCCTCTCTCAGTTCTTCGCTTCCCGCTTTGCCTCCGCTCCCCGCATTTTTCGCGCTCCCGGCCGCGTCAACCTCATCGGTGAACACACCGACTATAACGACGGCTTCGTGCTTCCCGCCGCCATCGATCTTTATACCTGGACGGCCATCGCACCCCGCGCCGACCACCAGCTGCATGTTTTCTCCGAGAATCTCAACGAGTCTGCGGAAATTGACTTGACGGCCGGCGCGCCGCAGCCCCGCGCCGCCTGGTCCGACTACGTTCAGGGCGTGGCCGTGATGCTGCAAAAGGCCGGCATTGCTCTGCCCGGATCCGATGTGGTGATCCACAGCAACGTGCCCACCGGCGCCGGGCTCAGCTCTTCGGCCGCGCTCGAGGTTTCGGTAGCCAGCGCTCTACTGGCCTCTTCCGGAGAGACGCTGCCGCTTAAAGAAGTCGCCAAGCTGTGCCAGCGCGCCGAAAATGAGTTTGTCGGGGCTCGCGTGGGTATCATGGACCAGTTCGCGTCCTGCTTCGGCAGCGCAAACCACGCCATCCTGCTCGACTGCCGCTCTCTTGAATACCAGTTGCTGCCCTTACCCGCCGGCGTCACCATGGTCATCTGCAACACCATGGTCAAGCACGAGCACTCCGGCGGTGAGTACAATGACCGCCGCGCCCAGTGCGAAGAAGGCGTGCGCATCCTGAAGCAGTATTATCCCGGCATCAAGGCGCTGCGCGATGTTACCCTGGCCCAGTTGGAATCGCAGCGCACCGAGTACCGTCACGAGCGCATGCCGGAATTGATTTACCGCCGTTGCCACCACATCGTCAGCGAAAATGAACGGGTGCTGCGTACCGTAGAGGCACTGCGGAAGGGCGACCTCAAGACGGTCGGCGCCTGCATGGCCGAATCGCATCTCAGCATGAAAAACGATTACGAAATCAGCTGCCGCGAACTCGACATCATGGTCGAACTGGCGCAAAAGATTCCGGGATTGGTCGGCGCGCGGATGACCGGTGGCGGCTTTGGCGGCTGCACCATCAATCTGGTGGATAATGATTCGGTCGAGCAGTTCCGAAAAGAAATCCGCGCCGCCTATCGGGAAGCCACTGCCATTGATGCCGACATTTATGTCTCCACGGCGGGCGCCGGCGTCACCGAGGTAAAAGCCGATGGCTAGTCCGGCAAGCTCATTTGACACCGCCAGGCAGCCGCACCGGCGTTTCAATCCACTCACGCGTGAGTGGCTTCTGGTTTCTCCACACCGCACCATGCGCCCCTGGCAGGGCCAGGTGGAAACAACCGCGCCACGCAACGACGTCGAATACGACCCCACCTGCTACATGTGCCCCGGCAACACGCGCTCCACCGGCAACGTGAACCCTAAGTACCAGAGTGTTTTTGTTTTTGATAACGACTTCCCGGCGTTGCTGCCCGGCGGAGAAGCCGGCTGCATCAACGAGGACGGCTTGCTGATCGCAGAGACGGAGACGGGCGTCTGCCGCGTGCTGTGTTTTTCTCCCAAACACAACCTGACCCTGGCCATGATGCAGCCCGCGGAGATTCGCGCCGTGGTGGACTGTTGGGCAGAGCAGTTCCAGGAACTGGGCGAACGGCCTGACATCAACTACGTACAAATCTTCGAAAATCGCGGCGCCATGATGGGCGCCAGCAATCCGCACCCGCACTGCCAGATCTGGTCTACCGCCCACATTCCCAATGTCCCTAAAACTGAGCAGGAATCGCAGTTGGCCTATCGCAATGCCAATGGCGCCTGCCTGTTGTGTGACTACTATCGCCTGGAAAAGAGCGCTGGCACCCGTCGGGTCGTCGAAAACGACCACTTCCTCGCGCTGGTTCCCTATTGGGCCGTTTGGCCGTTCGAAACCATGATCCTGCCCCACCGCCACGTCGGCGGCATGGACGAATTCAACTCCGCCGAACGCGACGCCCTTAGCGACATCCTGAAGCGTCTCACTGTCCGCTATGACAATCTCTTCCAGACCTCATTTCCTTATTCCATGGGCTTTCACCAGCGCCCCACCGACGGCCAACGCCATCCCGAATGGCATTTCCACGCGCACTTCCTTCCACCGCTGCTGCGTTCCGCCACCGTGCGTAAATTCATGGTCGGTTTTGAGTTGATGGATATGCCCCAGCGCGACATCACCGCCGAAACCAGCGCCGAGCGACTGCGCGCCGTCTCGGACACCGTGCCCTACCAATGAGTTCCATTTTGGTACTTCCGGCGAGCGCCGCAGGCGACATGATTCCTAAAATTCAGCCCAATCCTCACACATTGGTACTTGACTTTACGGTAATCTTATGCTAAGCTCCGCCGTGTATAGAGTTTGCCAGCCTCGCCACTCTTTCTTTCCGTCTTTCCTCAGAAAATCGTCCTCTTTCTCATCCTTTGTTTTCAATCAGTTGCAACCCGCTCGTTTCACTCTTTTCACTCTTAATTTTGTAAGTCCTTTATTTGCCACTCTTACGAAAACACCCGGGGGGTACCCCCCCACCCCCAGCCGCCATCTCAACCTTTACTTGAACTTCCAGGGCCTCCCCGATCAGACCTGCGGCCGTCCTCTCCTCCGGCGGCAACCGGCGAACGGCAAGCGGCCAACCGCTTCACCCGCCACTCGCCGCTCGCCAGTCGCTACCTTCACCGGGGCCTCCCATGCCTAGCCGGCGCGCCAACCGCTTCGCCGGCGACCCTTCGCTGGATCTCGCCTGGTCCCGCCGCGAGTTCCTCCGTTCCGCCTCCGGCCTGGCCCTCGGCAGCACCCTGCTCCCCTCCAGCCTCTTCGCTCGCTCCGGCGTCCCCCAGAACGAACGCAAAGTCGTGGTCATCACCTTCGGCGGTGGCGCCCGCGACCAGGAGACCTTCGCCCCCGAAGGCCAGGAAAATATCCCGCACCTCATCCACGACTTGATTCCGCAGTCGGCGTTCTTCACCCAGGTGATCAACCGCGGCATTTTAGGCCACTACGTGGCCACGGCCAGCCTGGCGACTGGTGCGTACGAGACCATCAACAATTTCGCTTCCCTGCCCCCGGAAAACCCCACCGTCTTTGAATACTTCCGCCGCGACCTTCGCCGCCCCGCTTCAGACGCCTGGGTTGTCGCCCCCAGCAACGGCTTCAACCGCATCGGCGAAAGCAGCCATCGCTCCTACGGTCTCGGCCAGGGCGCGCAGGTCATTCTTCCCAAGCACCTGTTGTCCTCTGCCACCAAAGGCGGCGCCGACTACGAACACCTCCTCCGCGACAACTACGAGACGCCTTTCTACGCGCCGCAGGTCGTCGGCAACGAATTTCAGCTGGAACAACTGCGGGGTATGCTCAAGCTTTCTGTGGACGCCTTTCGCACTCATGCACTGACGCTTTCGAGTCCCGACGAGCTTTCCGTCTATATCGTTCGCCAGCTCATGCGCCAGGTCGCGCCCAGCCTGCTGTGGATCACCATGCACGACATTGACGTCGCCCATGCCGGCGCTTTCTCCTTATATATTGATGGGATTCGCCGCACCGATCGCCTCTGCGCGGAAGTCTGGAGAACCATCCAGAGCGAGCCGGAATATGCCGGTAAAACCACGATGTTCATTCTGCCCGATTTTGGCCGCGACTCCGACGAAGACTCCGCCGGCAATGGTTTCCAGCACCATCGCACCGGCGACGCCATGTCCCGCACCACCTGGATGATGGCCCTCGGTCCCGGCATCCGCGAAGGAGTCGTCCATGATCGCCCGATGGACTCCACCGACCTGGTCCCGACCATTGGCGGCATCATGGGCTTTTCCGCATCCCTCTCCCAGGGCAAACCCATCCCGGAACTGCTCTGAGCCATGCTGCCACGCGACCTCAAACCGGAACTGTTCAACGGCTACCCGCCGCTTGCCCGCAAGCTGGTCACCGGCAACCTGGAGACGCTGCGCAAGCTGCCGCTCAGCTTTCTGCCCAGCCTGCTGCGTGAAGTCATCGAATACGACTATAAATTCCCCGTCGAGCGGCGCGGCCTCGAGAGCGAAATTGCCAACCTCGCATCGCTGTCGGCTGAACAGTGGCAGGAATGGCTGGGCGCCTTTGACCGCATTCAGATGTCGCCAGCACTGGAAAAATTCGACTGGGTCAATTTCCCGGCGCAATTCGTCGAACAACTTTCCTCCCACTTGTGGACCACCCACCAGCAGGACGCGTTCCGCAAAGCCGCCACCGACTATGGCAACCGTCTTATGGCCGCGGTTCCGCCAGAAAAACCGGCGCTTCCGCGCCTGGGAATCGCCATCGTCGGCCAGGGCGTTTCAGCCAAAGACTTTCCGCTGTTCCGCAGGCTGCGTCCGCACGGCGCTTATTACACGCAGGTCAAGCCCGACGCCGGCGTGCAGGCGCTTCTCGATTTCGCGGCGGCGCGCGCCAAATCGCACGCCATTCCCTACGCTCACTGGTACATCGACGGCGGCGCGGAAGCCCCGCACGATCCCGCGCTGATTGGCATTTTCTATGAATCGCTGGAACCCGCGCGGAACCTGCTGCTGGCTAAAATGCAAAAACAGAGCGACACGCCCGGCAGCGGCCCGGAAAATCTTCGCACGGTCATGGCCGCTCTGCGCCCATCCGACCTGCACCTCGACCGGACCACTCCCGACCCCATCCTCGCGCGTTTCCAGTTGAAATTATTGACAGAAGGCTCCGGCACGCAGATCTTCAGCACCACCTTTGCGCAGTGGGCCGCGCGCGAAACGCTGCGCCGCGCTCAGCCGCTCACGCTGGTCGTTCGCTTCGCGCCACGCCAGCGCCAGCGCCCTATGAACGAGATGATCGCCGTTTCCACGCAAAAAGCCGAGCTCGACCCCGCCGGTTCTCTGCTGGATGCCGACATGGGCGCCTACTACAACTGGATCAACCAGCAGCGGCTCACTGGCGCCGAACAATCTTCTTTTCTTGCCTGGTTTGAAGATCACAACGAAGCCGTCGCCATCGGCCCCGGCATACCGCGCGGTACGGTTTCCAACACGCCCACCAACCTGAAACAGATTCTAAGTTGGACGGTGTGATTTCACGGCCGGCTGAGTCTTTGCGGACGAACTGACGGTTCAATCCTGCCGCAGCGCCGTCATCGGATCCACCGAAGAAGCGCGCCGCGCCGGAAAATAGGTCGCCAGCACGGCTACCAGCAGAATCACGACCGGCACTGCAACGAACAAACGCACTTCGCGGAAGTTCAACGAAAAAAACATGGAACTGAAAAGCTTTGGCAGCGGCAGCGACAGCAGCAGGCCGACCGCGGCTCCCGCCGCGCTGATTTTCGCGCCCTGCCACAACACCATGCGCAGCACCGCGCGCGCCTCCGCGCCCATGGCCAGCCTGATCCCGATCTCATGCGTGCGCTGGCTCACCGAATAGGAGACCAGGCCGTAGATCCCAATCGCCGCCAGCAGCAGCGCCAGAACGGCGAAACCGCCGAGCAGACCCCCGAAGAGCTGGTCGCCGCCGCGCTGATTGGCAATGACCGACTGCATGCTCATCACGCGGTCCAAAGGTAACTCCGGATCGGCTTGCGCCACGACACCGCGCAGCGCGGAGGCCAACTGGTCGGGATCGGAAGCGGACCGCAGCATGAAAGAGAAAGAGCTGACCGGCCGCTGCAGAAACGGTTCAAAGACTTGCGGCTCGAGGCGGGAATCTTCGGAATAGGACTTGACGTCGCCCACCACGCCCACGATTTCGCGCCACTCCGGAGGAGCGCCCGCGACGTCCACGCGAACATGGTGACCGAGCGGCTCCTGATCCTTCAGGATGCGGTGAACAAACTGCTGGTTGACCAGAACCACGCGCGGGGCTGTGGGATTGTCCAGTTCGGTGAAGTTGCGGCCTCGGAAGAGAGGAATGCCTGCCGTTTGCAGATAATCGGTGGTGGCAACCACATCCAGAGCGTTCAAGCTCTGATTTGCAGGCAGTTCGGGTTGACCCATAATTTGGATGGTGACGCGCGGAGGGCCGGTGGCCGGCAAATCAGAAACGGCAGCGACCGATTCGGCGCCGGGAATCTGCCGCAGGCGGCCGAGCATATCCTGAATAAACACACTGCGCTGCGCGGCATCCTTGTAATGCGCTTCATCGAGGCTGACCGCGGCGGTCAGCAGATTATCGGCGCGGAAACCCAGGTCTTGATGCTCGATCATGCCAATCGCCCGGAGCAGCAGGCCGGTCCCGACGAGCAGAACCAAAGCCAGGGTGACCTGCCCGGCGACCATGAAGGTACGCAGGCGGGTATGCGAGCGGCCAGCCGAGGCGGAACGGCTTTCGTCTTTCAGGGCCGCGTTGATGTCCGCGCGCGAGGCGTTGAGCGCGGGAGCGAGCCCGCACAGCAGCGCGCACAGCAGCGTGATGCACAGGGCAAAACACAGCACCTTCCAATCAAGACTGATGGGAATGGAGCTGGCGGCGTCGTTGAAATTCATTCCGGAACGCATAAACGGAAGTCCCCAATAGGCAAAAACAATTCCCAGGCCGCCGCCGAGCAGGCAGAGGATCAGATTTTCCGTGAGCAACTGGCGGATCATGCGCAGCCGGCCGGCGCCCAGCGCAATGCGAATGCCCAGCTCTTTGCGGCGGCGCGCCGCGCGTGCCAGCAAGAGTCCGGATACGTTGGCGCAGGCGATGAGCAGCACAAAGCCGGCGGTGGACATCATGATGGCGCCGCCGCTGCGAAATCCGAAGGTGTAAACCAGGAATTCGGGCAGCGTGCGCACTTTGGCGCCCCAGCCTTTTTCGGCTTCGGGAAAAGCTTCACCAGCCTGCCGAGCCAGAGCATCGAATTGCGCACTGGCCTGTCCCAGTGTGACGTTCGGCTTTAAGCGGGTGAATAAATAAAGATTGCGATCCTTGTGTGCAGCGCGAGTTTTGTCGGCTTCGGTCAAAACCAGCGGCATCCACAATTTCGCGGCGTAGCCGAGCAAACGGAACTTTTCGGGCATGACACCGATGACCGAGTAGCTCTCGCGGTTGATGCGAATGGTGCGGTTACCGTTGAGCAGCGAAGCATCGGAGTCAAAGCGATGCACCCAGAGATCGTGGCTCAGGACGACGACGTGGTGACGCCCAGGTTGATCTTCACCATTCACAAAGGTTCGGCCCAATTCGGGCGCTACGCCCAGCACGGCAAAGAAATTGGCGGAAACGGCCGCGGAATGCACCACTTGTGCCGGCCCCTGGGAAGCCAGATTGACGGAGCGGAATTCATCGGCCGCGGCCATCTCCGAGAAGGTCTGGCCAGCTTCGCGCCAGGCTAGATAGTTGGGAACAGAAACCGTCGTGGCGTCGGACTGGAAGCCCTGGACCGGGCTGACCGATGTAATCACCGCGACGCGATCGGCATCGGGAACCGCTGGCCGCGACAGCACGAAGGCGTCAACCAGGGTGAACATGGTGGCGTTAATGGAAATACCGAGCGCGAGGGTCAAGACGGCAACCACGGCAAATCCCGGAGCCTTGCGGAGCTGGCGCACGGCGAAGCGGCAGTCCGCGAGAAAAGAGTTCAGCCACTTGCCGATACGCTGTTCGCGCACTTGCTCTTTGACTTGCTCGATGCCGCCGAGCTCGAGGCGCGCAGCGCGTTCGGCCGCAACAGGGCTCATGCCGGAGCGCAAGTTGTCGTCGGTGAGCAAGGCGAGATGAGAACGGACTTCTTCGTCGAGGTCGGCGTCCACTCTGCGAGTTGTGAAAAGATTGCGGAAAAAGCTTTGCGTTTTGGAAAGGAACGGCATGGGCGGCTCCTTTCTAGGAAGCGGCGAGAGCCTGGGTAATGGCCCAGGAGATACGGCTCCAGCGCTCGGTTTCCGCTTCGAGCTGTTTCTGGCCCGCCCTGGTCAGGCGGTAATACTTGGCGCGCCGATTGTTTTCCGAATCGCCCCAAAATGCGGAGATCCAGCCTTCTTCTTCCATGCGGTGAAGTGCCGGAAAAAGCGAACCGGGCTTGACAAGAAAAGTGCCTGCGGTGATTTGCTCGATGCGGCGGGAGACACCGAGGCCGTGGAGTTCTCCGGCGACGAGAGATTTGAGAATGAGCAGGTCCAGAGTGCCTTGCAGGAGAGTGGTGGGCGGATCGGGCAAGGGCGGCCTCCTATCGGATGTCTATAGGACGATAGAGCGGTACCTATAGAATGTCAATAGGAGATACGAAGGGGCCAACGGAATGTTCCCTGGCCGCCGATTTGCTTAGGCGCACCGCAAGACTCATTCTGCACACTCGCAGGCGTCGAGGCCTAGCGTCACGGCGGTTCTTACCACGCCCGGAGAAACCGCGGGGACGCCTGACCCTACATATTTACGGCTGAGCAGAGTCTTTTTCGGAGTAAACGAACTGGCGGATATCGGCGCGCTGCTTGTCGAGGTCCGCGAGGTGCTGAGCGCGCAATTGTTGATAGACCTGGAACTGGTCCTGGGCTTTGTCTTTCTGTCCGGTGCGCACGTAGGACTGCGCGAGCCGGTAATGGGCGTCGGCCAGATCGGAATTCAGTTCGAGAGCGCGCTGGTATTCGGGAATGGCTTCGGCGAATTTGCCCTGATCGGCGTTGAGGTTGCCGAGTTGCAGGTGAGCTTCGGGGAACTTGGGATCGGCGGCGATGGCGCGTTTCAGCAGAGATTCGATTTGCTTGGGGTCGAAGTCGGGGTCCTGGGCGCGCTTCCCTTTCCAGAGACTCATGGCGTAGTAATAGAGGGCCATGCCGTTGTTGGGCTGGAGTTCCGCAAAGCGGCGAAAGCGTTCAATGACGTCATTAGCCTGGCTGGGCGAGCTGTCGTAGGCGCGGGAGAGAAATTTATAGACTCGCGGGTCAGAAGGATTGAGGTCAGCGCCGCGCAACAGGGCTTTGACGGCGTCGTCGTAATTGCCGCGCGCGTAGTAGGCCATGCCCAGGCCAACCATGAGGCGCGGAGAATTGGGATAGCGGTCGGTGGCCTGGCGGAAGACTTCGACGGCGGGATCGAGTGTGCGATGCACCATCAGTTCGCCGGCCCAATCGAAAAGATTGCTTTCGCTGGGCTCGATGTGGGCGGCGGCCTCGAACTGATTCACGGCGGCGATGAAGTTGCCGTCTTTCTCCTCAATTTGCGCCAGCAGGTTGTGAAGTTCGGCCGTGTCTTTGACCTTCAGCAGGCTCTGGACGGCCGTGCGGGCCTCGGCCAGGCGGCCGCTGACAAAATACGCCAGAGACAGGTCGTAGCCGTTGTCGTACGACGTGGTCGTGAGGCGCTGGGCCTTTTCGAGGTAGGGGATGGCTTTGGCCACTTGGCCGGTGCGGACATAGGCTTCGCCAAGGTTGTGGTTGGTGTCAAAGTTTTCCGGATCGAGTTCGGCGGCTTTCTTGAATTGCTCCTCGGCGAGATCCATTTTGCCCAGGCGGGCGTAGCTGGCGGCGAGATTGGACCGGGCAGCGGCGTCGTTAGGTTTGATGCGCACGGCCGCGGCGAGCCGTTCGTTGGCTTTGGCGTCTTGCGATTGCGCCGCGTACACCAGGCCGAGAAGTTCATTCACCTCGAAATTGTTGGGGACTTCGCGGATGAGTTTTTCGAGCGGCGGGAGGGCTTCGGCGAAGTGTCCGGATTCGTAGGCGGAGACGGCGGTCTGGAAAAGCTGATCGCGTTGTTTGCCGGGGTCGGTCTGGGCGTTGAGGACGGACACGGCGACACCGAAGAACAGAGCGAAGATGAAGAATGCTTTGCGCATGCCGGTGAAGGTTAGTATCGCAGAAATTGGAGAGGACGAATTACCGTCTTCCGTTGTCGGCTTTTAGTTTTCCGTAGGAAGGGATTTTTGGGCCCTGGTGACGAATTCCTACCAGAAAGTCAAAGAGCCCATCCCGATCGCGCCTCGAGAGAGGAGCCAAACTGCAAAGCGGCGTCGAGCGGCCACGCTCGAAAAAAAAACGGGGAGGGGCCTCTTGCGAAGCGCCTCCCCGGTGGGGTGGTTGTTGTTTTTTGTTTAGTAGAAAAACTTTAGAGCGAACTGGATCTGGCGCGGGTCATACGGAGCATCGCGCGTGGAGCCAATTTCACCGAAGGTATTGCTGTTGTAGTTGCCAGAACCGGAGATGGCCACCACGCCATTGCCGCCAAAATTCGGGGCGTTGAAGTTCGGATGGTTAGCGATATTAAAGATCTCCGTTCGGAATTGCAGGCGGAAGCGTTCCTTAATCGGGAAGTCCTTGAAGAAGGACAAATCGACGCGCTTAAAGCCTGGACCTGGAACCTTCGTTACGCCGCCCAGGGCGTTGGTTCCGGTAAGGGGAACGCAGCCCGTGGGAGTATCAGGTTCAGGTGTCAGAGTCGAATCCAAGGCGCAAGGCTGTACGAATGCGCCGGGGTTGCCGTAGTAGTTGAGCTTGCCATTTGCATCGGTGTGCAGGCCCAAATGCAGGGGTTGTCCGGTAAGTAGCACGCCACAAGCGACACCAGCCGCAGTCTGCGTTGGGCATCCAAGGGCAATCGGCTGGCCGCCCTGGAACGTTGCGCTCCAATTGATGCTCCAGCCGCCGACTAACTGATTCATGAAGCCGCTGGCACTGGACATATACGTCTTGCCTTTGCCGAACGGAAGCTGATATCCGCCACTGAAGTGAACGACGTTGCGAATATCGAAAGAAGCCAAGCCGTAGTCGGCCTGGATTCCCATGCCTGGAATGAGTGGAGCCCGGTAACCATTGACGTTGCCGCTGGCACCGTTCTGGCCGCTGCCGCCGTTCAGAAGATCGTCGGCGTCGGTCAGAGACTTGGACCAGGTATAAGCGAACAGGAAGTTCAAACCGTTAGAAAATTGCTTTTCCACTTTGGTCTGAAGCCCATGATAGTTGCTGCTTCCTTCGGTCGCGGCATAGCTCGGATTCCGTCCGAAGTCCGGAAACGGGATGAAATTCTGAGCGTTGGCGCTAGCCGGCAGGATTTGGCTTACGGCGTTAGAGGTATTGGGGAAAACTTCCAAGTGCCGGGCCAGCGAATTTACGTAGGCCACTTGCACCGACATCGAGGGGGTAACCTGATACTGCAGGGTCAGATTGCCGCTCATGGTATAAGGAGTGATGTAGTTGAACTGGATACCCAGCAAGCCCAGGCCATTGGCGTTCACGAGCAGTGGATCCAGCGGAGTGCAGGAAAAGCCCGTTTCAAACGTGCCGACGTTGCCGGGGCCCGCGGTAGCACATCCGGGAAAGGTGACCGGTGTATTGGGATTCGGTTCAGGGAAGTTAAATTGGAACTGGAAGGGATAGTTCTCACCGATATTAGGAGAGTAACCGCGGTTCTCGAAGCCGTTGTAGAACATACCCCAGCCGCCGCGCACCACCAGTTTCTTAGTCGCCTGGTAAGCGACACCGATACGAGGAGCAAAGTTGGTATTTTGCGAGCTCCCCAAACCTTTGCCGTACTTGTTGCTTACGAGCAGATCGATGCCGTCTCCGGCGAGCTGGTTCACAAAGCTGGGGGACAAATTATTGGAATTCGGCCCTTCGGCAATGATGTAAGTCGGGTTGGTAAACGGTCCCGTGCCAGCAGGCACGAAGTTGGCCTGAGCGCCGTGATGTTCATACACGAGGCCAAAGAAGTCGTAGCGAAGACCGAGGTTTAAGGTCAGTTTGTCGCTGATGCGCCAGTCGTCATTGACGTAACCGCCCCAATAGTTCTTACCGTTGTCGGTTTCGGCAATGTTGGACGCGCGGATATCGGTGGCGCCTCCGAGGAAATTAACAGGACTCGGTCCTGGATTTACGGTGGTCGGACATGCACCCGCTGCGTCGCCGGCAGTGCAAGGAATCAACAAGAACTGAACCCGACCGGTGACGTTGCTCCTATTATCGTTGGGGATGTCGGTGTAGTCACCGTTATAGTCAAATTCGCCGCGCGACCAGGGTGGCTGGAGAGTGGAAAACTTCACGTGCTGCCACTCGAAGCCCATCTTAAAGGTGTGTTTGCCGTAGATCTTGGTGACGTCATCGGTGAGCTGAAAAGTAGAGGTAACTTCGTCGGAGGGCAGAAAAGCGTTGCTGCCCAGGGTCTGGAGGCCGCCGATGCCGAACGCCGGCAGGCCGCCGTTTTCGCTCAATTGGGGAATACCCTGAATGCCGAATTGCGAAGGAATGTCGCTGAGATCATTGGCGGAAGGCGAAACGCGGGTGGTATGCAGATAGTTGAGACCCGCGCGCGCGACGTTGATCAAGGTCGGAGAGAAAGTGTGCGTGTAGCTCAGAGCGCTCTGCTGGGCGTTCGCGGTCTGGGTGCCCTGCTGGAAGCCGCCGCCGTCGGCGACGCCGCCAAAAATTCCCGGGATAAATTGCGGGTCGTCTACGAGGCTAAAGCGATAGAACAACTGGTTCTTTTCATTGAGGTTAAGATCCAAGCGAGTATCAAACGAGTTGCGATGCTCGAAGAGCTTGGGCGACGCGGCAAAGTTGGAAGTGAGCGAGCTGTTGGTTGGCGACGGATAAAGGTTCAGCAGGGCGATGGCATTGGGATCGAGTCGGCTCATGGGAATGAGATTGAGCCCGCAACCCGCCGTGGTGTAAACGAATCCCGCGGGTTCATTGACGCAGGTGCCGAAGGG
>Ga0209579_10001214_pt1 | contig 21851 bp, 22 predicted proteins | sample Coa_R1_2_FD_187152 | JGI IMG/M metagenome (GOLD analysis project Ga0209579, IMG submission 187152) | Surface soil microbial communities from Centralia Pennsylvania, which are recovering from an underground coalmine fire - Coalmine... | ecosystem: Environmental > Terrestrial > Soil >... | reverse complement strand
GTTGCCGCCTGCGCATTGGACTGGCCCATATTCGCCGGTACGAAACCGCCGACCGCGTCAAGGGCGTCCATTCCGATCATGGCCGCGTCCACATCGAAGGTGCCGTGGCGCATGGCCGGCCACTCCCTGGCTACCATGATGTTCGCGTACCGCACCATGTCGGCGCGCACGCGTTCGCGTACGGGCGGAGGAAGCCCGACGGCGGTGTGCCAGGCGTCGATCGCCGCACTCGATTCCGAAACCACGACCTGTCTTGCCTGGGTGTACTCCTGCCAGACGACGACGGTGAGAAAACCGAGGACGACGGCAAAAAGCGTTCCGGCGACCGCGATGATGATTCCGCCGACTTCGTTGTGGGCAATGAAATCCTGCCTGCTGAACCGGCGGTGCACGTACATTTGTCCGGCACCCGCGGCGGCGATGGCGATGGCCAAGGCGAGAAACAGAAGGAGCGCGGCGGGAATGCCGAGGAGGAATGTCATGGCGAGGCGCAGCGAAACAGCATGGTGTCAGTCGGTACCGGCGCGGCTGACGCCCAGATGATGCTCGGCCGCCACGACAAGGATCGTGTAGCCCGCCACCACGTCGAAGGCCGTCATCACCAGCACGAAGAAGAAAACCGACGTCGAAAATCCTTTCACGACGATGAATTCGACGAGCGCGATGACGAAGACGAGTACGGCCAATCCATGATGTACGAGCTCGCGACCGGTCGTTCGCGTCGCTTTCAGCACTTCGATGAAGAGGCAGATGAAGCCGACGCCGAGGATCAGGTCGCCCAGACTGAAATCCCAGGCGTCGCCCGAGAACATATGAAAGGTCACGTGTTCGCGGGTGAGAAAGCTCTGCATGGCCTCGTTGCCGGCAAAGCCGTTGGCGACCGCAAGCACGTTGTACAGAATTATCGCGATCAAGAGGACCGGGAAAATTCGCAGGCTCATGGTGCCCCTTCCCTTCTTCCGCTCTTGCCTCACCCTTCGACAGGCTCAGGGTGAGGTTTTTTCCTCATCCTGAGCTTGTCGAAGGATGAGGGATCTAGGCCGGCGAACCCGTCTTCGCCTCCGCGGCATGGCGCAACTGAGCCCGCTCGCGGAAAATAAGGTACAGGTTGCGGCTGTACACAAACAACCCGCTCGCCTGGCCGATGATGAACACCGGGTCTCTCTTGTAGATCGCATAGGCGAGCACGACGACCCCGCCCGCCACGCTGCAGTACCAGAAGGAGACTGGAATGACGCTGCGGCCTTCCATCTCGCTCTTGAACCATTGGATGACGAAGCGCGAGGCGAACAGCCCCTGGCCGGCAAATCCGATGGCGAGCCAGATCCGTTCCGGCGTGAGCAAGGCGTGCATCGCGATCAGCGCTCCGTTACTTCGACGGCGTCGCGGAAACGCTTCTTCAGCCAGAGCACGCCGAAAATGTCCTGTATGCCGACGACGAAGCGGTCCCAGACCCCGTATTTCGATTTCCCGTGCATCCGCCGCCGGTGACCGACTTCGACGAACCGCACCTCGAAACCTTCGCGCTGCATCAATGCCGCGAGATAGCGGTGCATGTGATCAAAATAGGGGAGGGCGAGATACGCATCGCGGCGGAACGCTTTCAATCCGCAACCGATGTCGGTGGCTTTATCATTCAGCATCCAGCGGCGGAACCGGTTGGCGAGGCGCGAGGCGAGGCGCTTGGCAATGGAGTCGCGCCGCTTCACGCGGATGCCGGAGACCATGCCGATATGGGCTGCGTCGCTCTCGGTGTGAAACGGCGCCAGCACTTTGGGAATGTCGGCAGGATCGTTCTGGCCGTCGCCGTCGAGGGTCACGACGATCCCGGCCCGCGCCGCGCGAACGCCGCTGCGCAAGGCACGGCTCTGTCCGGCGTTGCGGCTGTGGCGGATGATGCGCAGCATCGGGATTTCCGCCTTGATGTCCAGCAGCCGCGCGACGGTGTCGTCAGACGACCCGTCGTCGACGAACAGGAGTTCGACGTTCTCCCGGCCGACCGCGGCGATGATTTCGCGCGCGAGCGGGCCCACGTTTTCGGCTTCATCCTTCAGGGGTACAACGACGGAAAGTGCTGCGGTCATGCGCTGTCTTTCCAGTCTCCGGCGCTATAAGCAAGCTTCATCGGCTGCGAGGCGATTCTCATTTGATATCTCCGGAGCTTATACGCGATTTTCCCGCCACGCGCGATGCGCCGGAAAGGGGGACCGGCATGCGGGGAAAGGCGCTCTCTCTTGCCGGCCTTGCTGTCGTCCTGCTGCTCGCCTGGCTGCCGGCGCTCGTCACGCTTCCCCCGCTCGACCGCGATGAAAGCCGTTTCGCGGAAGCGTCCCGGCAGATGGTGGAGACCGGCAATTATGTCGACATCCGCTTTGCTTCCGGGCCGAGGTACAACAAGCCGATCGGCATCTATTGGCTGCAGTCGCTTGCGTCGATCATCGCGGGTCCGGGCTCACGCGCCGCCATCCAGGTCTATCGCGTCCCTTCGCTCGTCGGGGGCGTGCTGTCCGCAATCCTTCTCTGGCTCTGTGCGCGGGGCATTGCCTCGCGTGAAGCCGCGCTTGTCTCGGCACTCTTTCTCGGCACGACATTTCTGCTCACGACCGAAAGCGTCATCGCGACGACGGACGCGTGCCTCCTCGCGACCGTGATCGGAGCGCAATCGGTTCTCCTTCGGATTTATCTTGCAGAGCGGCAACAACGTTCGGCGCCGCGAACAGGTTTTGTCATGGCGGGCTGGCTGGCGGTCGGAGTCGGCATCCTGCTGAAAGGACCGGTCATTGTAGCAGTGCTCGGTGTGACGATCGTCGCGCTCTCGATCTGGGATCGGGATTTCGCGTGGCTCAGGGCAACAAAGGCCTTTCGCGGTGCGCTGCTTGCCCTCGCGCTCGTCCTGCCATGGGCCGTCGCAATCGGATTTGCGAGTCATGGCGCCTTCTACGAACAGTCGCTGGGGCAGGACTTCGCCGCCAAGGTCATGGGAGGAAGGGAATCGCACGGCGCGCCGCCAGGCTACTACCTGCTTGAGACGATCATTGCTTTCTGGCCCGCCACGCTTGTGCTGGTACCGGCGCTTGCCCGGGCGATTGTACGACGCCGCGATCCACTCGTGCGGTTTCTGCTCGTATGGGCCGTAGCCGTCTGGTTGCTGTTCGAGCTCGTACCCACCAAGCTTCCGCACTATGTGCTTCCCGCTTATCCCGCATTCGCCCTGCTTTGCGGGCTTTGGGTCGTACAGGACTTGGATCGGAACGAAGGTCGATTCTCCGGGACGTTTCGGATCGCCTCGGCGGTCCTGTTCATCGTCGGTGCGGCCGTTGCAGCGGCCGCATGTCTTTATGCGCCGCTGCGATTTGGCGGAAGTCTGTCCGCACCGTTGCTTGCCGGCGCGGCCGTTGCCGCCAGCCTCGCCTGCGTTGCCGTATTTTCATTTCTCCGCAACAGGGTGTTGCCCGCCGCCGGTCTCGCCATTGCGTCGGCAGTCGCTTTCGATCTGGTGCTGGGATTGACGGTCGTGCCCGAGCTTCACGATCTCTGGTTGAGCCCTCGGGCGGCCGCATTGGTGGCCGCAAATCGGCGAAGCGGCGATGGACCGCCCGTCGTGACGGGCTATGTCGAACCGAGCCTGGTCTTTCTCCTCGGACCCAACACCCGCATCGCACCGGCGCGCGCGGCGGCCGCGCAGGCGCACGGGCTCGCGCTCGTCGAAAGCAGAGCAGTGCCCGATTTCCTCGGCGGTGCCGCTTCGTCAGGGCTTGTGGCGAAATCTCTCGGGCAAGTCCGCGGCCTCGACTATTCGATCGGACGGCACGAAGTGATCACTCTTTATCGCCTGATGCCGGCGGCACGCTGATGCAATCCACGACGAACTCCGCTCAGGATCGCCGCGCGCTCACCCTCGTCCTGGTGATTGTGGCGGCGGTCACGCTCATTCGCTGTGCGATCCTCGTAGTCTCGCCGCTCAATCTCTACCCGGACGAGGCGCAATACTGGTGGTGGGCCCAGACCCTGGATCTCGGCTATTTTTCGAAGCCGCCGATGATCGCCTGGATCATCCGGCTTTCGACCGCGATCCTTGGCGAGAGCGAATGGGCGATCCGCATCGCCTCGCCCCTCCTTCACGGCGCTACGGCACTCGTCGTGTACATGATCGCGCGGCGCACGATGGATGGTTGGCTTCCGGCCATCGCGGCGCTTGCCTATCTCACGCTTCCCGGAATCTCTTATTCGAGCGGATTGATCTCGACCGATGTGCCACTTCTGTTTTTCTGGGCCGTAGCGCTTGTCGCATTTCTGCGCGGGTGCGAAGAGCGCGGCTGGCACTGGCCCATCGTCGGCGGGACCGCACTCGGCCTGGGTCTTCTTGCAAAATACGCGATGCTCTATTTCCTCGCCGGCGCGGTGATTGCGGCGCTATGGTCTCCCTCCGCGCGGCGCTACGTTCTCAGTGCCCGGGGGCTCGCGATCGTTGTGACCGGTGTCGCAGTATTTTCGCCCAATATCATCTGGAATGCCCTGCACGGTTTTCCAACCGTCGCCCATACGGCGGCGAATGCGGATTGGGATCGTTCGCGTTACAGCTTCGGCGGTCTGGCCGCTTTTGTGCTCGGTCAGTTCGGCGTCTTTGGACCGTTCTTGATGGCGGGTTGGATCGGCGCGCTGTGGCGGCTTGCCCGAAACGCCAATCGCAGCGAAGGGGAACTGATGCTCGCGGCCTTCAGCCTGCCGCCGCTGCTTTTGATCTTGGTGCAGGCCTTCGTGGCTGGTGCCAACGCGAATTGGGCCGCGACGGCGTATGTCGCGGCGACACCGCTGGGGGTCGCGGAACTCGCACGCTGGTGGAAGGCGAGAGCGCTCCAGGCGTCGTTCATCCTGAATGGAGTCGTCCTGGCCGCTTTGTGGACATTGCTCGTCAGGCCATCCATTGCGGACAGCATCGGACTTGGCAACGCGTTCAAACGCGAGGAGGGTTGGCGGGAATTGGGGGCCGAGGTGGCGTCTCAATCGCGTGCGGCACCGTACGACAGCATCGTGGCCGACAACCGGAGTATCGCGGCAGAACTTCTCTACTACGCGCGACCGCGGGGCGCCCCGATGCGGGTGTGGTCGCGCGACCTCAAGATCAAAGACCATTTTGAAATGACGATGCGACTCGAGGCTGGCGCGAGGCGCGTGCTGCTCGTTCTCGAACCCGCTTCGGCCGACCGCGTGCTTGCCACATTTGATTCGTCCATGCCGGTGAAAGCCGTCACGACGCCAATCGGGGGGCATCACCAACGCATTGTGACGCTGTACGACGCCCGACATTACCGGGGTCCACAGGTTCCGTCGTGATGACAAATCAAAAGTCCTGCGCGTGTGTTGCGAGAAATTTTGACCCAGCCGATCGGGAGGGAGTTCTTCGACCGAAGGCGTATGCGAGATTTCGTGCGGCGTAAATTTTCTTCGTCTCCGCATACACTCGTCCCTATAGAATCGTGGCGTGCACCATGAGCGGCATTTTCACTTGGACTGCTTTAGTTAATCTATCGTCAATACTTGAACAGTAAGTGTGGCCAATACTGGGCAGATCAGTCCCCCCGCCAGTATTCACGGCTCTTTCGCTTGACGAGGTGGATGAAGCTTCTAAATATCCGCGCGCCGGCACGCCGTTCGATGGAAAGTCGCTGGGGCTTTCGAGGCGTGGCGCGTGGAGCGTCATGAGACGACGATGAGTCTGCAGGTGTTGCGGAGGCGCGATCTGAAGCCTCCGCTGCGGGCCGTGCGTACCAGGCCGGACGAGCGTTCCGGCAAAGAGACAGAAGAAGCAAGGGATGTAGCGAGGATCGGCGGCCGACCGCGGCTGCCGGCGCTGCGTTTTCCGGTCGGACCGGAGACGCGCGAATTCTATCAGCGCTTTTATCCTGGAACGTCTGCCACCGACTGGAACGACTGGCATTGGCAGTTTCGCACGCGCATCCGATCGCTGGCCGAGCTGTCTCGCATCTTCAAGCTCTCGCCCGACGAGCGCGCAGCGGTCGGCCGTCACGAGGGCCCGCTGCCGGTGGGGATTACGCCCTACTATGCGAGCCTTATGGGACGCGAGGATGCGTCCGAGCCCCTGCGCCGCACGCACATCATGACGGGTGACGAATATGTGCGGCTGCCGGGCGAGGCCGACGATCCTTTGGACGAGGATCACGACACCGTCGCGCCGGGAATTGTGCATCGCTATCCTGACAGGGTGCTCTTCCTGACAACAGGAACCTGCTCGACCTATTGCCGGTACTGCACGCGTTCGCGTCTCGTCGGAAATCCTGGCGGCGAGTACCAGTTTTCCGTTCGCCAATGGGAGCAGGCGCTCGCGTATCTGGAGGCACACGCCGAAGTGCGCGACGTCCTCCTGTCGGGCGGCGATCCGCTCAGCATCGGCGACGACAAGCTCGACTGGCTGCTCGGCCGGTTGCGCGCGATCAAACACATCGAGTTCGTGCGCATCGGCACCAAGATTCCGATGGTATTGCCGCAGCGGATCACCAAGGCGCTGTGCAGGATGCTGAAGAAGCATCATCCGTTGTGGATGAGCATCCATGTCACCCATCCGAAGGAGTTGACGACGGAGGTCAGCGAAGCCACTGCGCGACTCGCCGACTCGGGCATACCCCTGGGAAGCCAGACCGTCCTTCTCAAAGGCATCAACGACGACGTCGCCTTGATGAAAACGCTGATGCACGGGCTCCTGATGCGGCGGATCAAGCCATACTATCTCTATCAATGCGATCCGATCCGCGGCTCGGGGCACTTCCGTACCACGGTCGACAAGGGCATCGAGATCATCCGCGGGCTGCGCGGCCACACCACCGGCTATGCGACGCCGATGTTCTGCGTCGATGCGCCGGGCGGCGGAGGCAAGATTCTTATTGCACCCGATTCGGTCGTGGGACGCGACGGAGACGATCTTCTTCTGCGCAACTTCGAAGGCGATACTTACCGCTATCCCGATCCGGGCGGTACGCTCGGGCGCGAGGATAGCATCCAGGCAACGGCCCGGGCCGTTTGAACGATGCGCGTCGGAGTTACTTACGATCTGCGCGCCGACTACCTTGCGCGCGGATTCAGCGAAGAAGAGACCGCCGAGTTCGACAGCGAGACAACGATCGCAGCGATTTGCGAAGCGCTCGCGTCGCTCGGCCATATCCCTGAGAGAATCGGCGATGTGCGACGGCTGACGGCGCGACTCGCCGCGGGCGATCGATGGGATTGCGTATTCAATTTCTGCGAGGGCGTGAAAGGTGTTGCGCGCGAGGCGCAGGTGCCGGCGTTGCTTGAAGCGTACGACGTCCCCTATGTGTTTTCCGATCCTTTGACCCTTTGCGTTGCGCTGGACAAGGCCATGGCCAAGCGAATCCTTCGGGATTGCGGCGTGCCGACCGCACCGTTCGCGGTCATCGGCGAGATCGGGGACATTTCCGCGATAGCGCTCCCTTACCCCCTGTTCCTCAAACCCGTGGCGGAGGGATCAGGGAAAGGGATTGGGGCGAAATCCAAAGTCGACAACGGACGCGAGCTGGAAGCCATCGCAACGGAGTTGCTCAAGAAATTCGAACAGCCCGTTCTCGTCGAACAGTTTCTTTCCGGGCGCGAGTTTACCGTCGGCCTTACCGGAACCGGCGATGAGGCCGAAGTGCTGGGCGTCATGGAGGTACTCTGGACCGAAGGTGCTGCACCGTACGGGTACGGGTACGAGAACAAGGAGCATTGGGAAGGGCGCATGGATTATCGCCTCGTCGTGGATGCCGAGGCGCGCGAGGCAGGACATGTTGCGCTCGACGCCTGGCGGGCGCTCCGTTGCCGCGATGGCGGTCGCATCGATATCCGCAGCGACGGCCACGCGAAACCGCAGTTCATCGAAGTCAATCCGCTCGCCGGACTGAACCCCGACCGTTCCGATCTGTGCTTCATCGCCCGCTTCAAGGGGATTGCGTACAGCGATCTGATCGGCCGGATCATGGAGTCGTTTTCCCGCCGCCACCCTCTTTCGGCAGCTGCCGTACAATTGAAGCATGCGCGTTCTCGTTCTGCATTCCGACGTCGCTGAAGACGCGCCGCCGGACGAGCAGGACACGCTTGCGACCGCGGACGCCGTTTGCAGCGCGCTCGCTGCGCGCAGGCATGCACCGAATGCTTTCGCCTTCTCTCCCGATCCCGCGCGAGTGAACGGCGCGCTCCGCGACACAGGTGCTGACGTCGTGTTCAATCTGGTCGAAAGCGTTTTCGGGCAGGGTGATCTTGCCGGGGTAGCGGCTGCAATGCTCGCGCGGCTTCGCATTCCGTTCACCGGCGCATCGGCCGCCGCGCTCGCCTGCGCAGCCGACAAATGCTTCAGCAAACGGCTGCTTCGTTCGGCAGGATTGCCGACGCCCGCCTGGAGCGAACCGCCCGAATGGACCGGCCTCTCCGACGACGCCGTCTACGTCGTGAAGTCCGTCGACGAAGACGCTTCGATCGGCCTCGACGATGGCGCCGTTGTTCGTGGCCGGGAGGTGCATGAACGTGCGGCCGCATGCGCGCGACGGTATGGCGGCAGATGGTTCGCCGAGGCCTATTGCCCGGGACGCGAATTCAACGCGTCACTGATCGAAACGAATTGCCGGCCACGAATCCTGCCGATTGCGGAAACGAGGTTCGAAGGGTGGTCGCCCGACCGGCCGCGCATCGTAGGTTACGCCGCAAAATGGGACGACAACTCGCCCGATTGTACGGGCACGCCCCGAGAATTCGGAATCGAAGCGGCGTCGCCCGGGCTGGCGGCGAGACTGCGCGAACTCGCGCTTTCCGCATGGCATATCATGTCGCTTCGAGGCTATGCGCGCGTTGACATGCGCCTTGACGCCGGCGGCACACCGATGATCCTCGAGATCAATCCCAACCCCTGCCTCGAACCGCGCGCCGGCTTTGCAGCGGCGGCAGCACGGGCGGACATCAATTATCCCGAACTGATCGAGCGAATTCTCCGGCAGGCATTGCACGGCGTCGGCGAACAGGCGCGCCCGGTCTAGCGCGGCGCGAGCACCATCATCATCTGCCGCCCTTCGGTCTTTGGCGACTGCTCGATCTTTGCGATGGGTTCAACATCCTTCTGGATGCGACCAAGCAGTTCCATGCCGAGATGCTGATGGGCCATTTCGCGGCCGCGGAACCGCAACGTCACCTTCACTTTGTCGCCCTCGTCGAAAAAGCGGCGCATCGAGCGCATCTTCACGTCATAGTCGTGATCGTCGATGGTCGGGCGCATCTTGATCTCCTTGATCTCGATGACCTTCTGCTTCTTGCGCGCTTCGGCCGCCTTTTTCTGCTGTTCGTATTTGAATTTCCCGTAGTCCATGAGCTTGACGACGGGCGGCTTCGCTTCCGGAGAGACTTCAACGAGATCGAATCCCTGCTCCTCCGCGATGGCGCGGGCATCGTCGGTGCCAATCTCACCGAATTTGTGCCCATCTGCTCCGATCAAAAGAATTGTGCGTGAAGTTATCTCCTCGTTCACACGTGGCCCGTCCTTGGCCGGAGCCGGGGCGGGTGCCGAAAAACGTCTGGCGACTATGACTCTCTCCTGTTTTGAGACATGAAAGCCAGCCTCATCCCAAAGTGCTGCCGATCATGTCTGTTGTGCGGCGGGTTTCCCTTTTGAGAACCGTCGGCTCCTCTCGGGCGCAAACGGACAAGGCCGCCCGCCGGCGGCTACGGCCTCGTTTCGAGAATAGGGGACGAAGACCAATTCGCAAGGGCTAATCGGCCACATCGAGGCGGGATTCGGCCTCTTGCCGGATACGGTTCACAAAAACTTCAAGCGGCATGGGCCCCAAATCCCTGCCTGAGCGCAGGCGGACAGCCACCTTGCCCTCTGCCGCCTCGCGCTCGCCCACGACCAGCATGTACGGAATCTTCATGAGCTGTGCGTCGCGTATCTTTTTCTGCATGCGCTCGTTGGCCGTGTCGATCTCAACGCGCAACCCGCTGCCTGTATCCGAGATGGAAATCTCGGAGAGAGTCTTGCGCACCTGCTCGGCATAGACATTCGCCTTTTCGCTGATCGGGATCACCCGGGCCTGAACCGGCGAGAGCCAAACCGGGAACGCCCCGGCATAGTGTTCGATCAGCACGCCTATGAAACGCTCGATGGAGCCCAGAACGGCGCGGTGCAACATCGCGGGACGCTGGCGCGAGCCGTCTTCTGCGATGTATTCGGCGCCGAGTCGTCCTGGAAGGTTGAAATCCACCTGTACCGTGCCGCACTGCCATCCGCGGCCGATGGCGTCGTAGAGCGTGAATTCGAGCTTCGGCCCATAGAAAGCGCCTTCGCCCGGATTGAGCTTGTACGACACATCCATCTTCCTGCAGGCCTCGGCGAGATCGGCTTCGGCCTTGTCCCACACGTCATCGGTGCCGATACGATTCTCGGGCCGCGTGGCAAGCCTGACGTCCACGCTGTCGAACCCGAGTTCGCGGTAAACCTCGAAAATCAATTGCGAGGCATGCACGGCCTCGCCGGTCATCTGTTCAGGCGTACAGAAAATGTGGGCGTCGTCTTGCGTAAATCCCCGTACGCGCATCAGCCCGTGCAAAGCGCCGCTCGGTTCGTAGCGGCTGCACGCGCCGAACTCCGCCATCCGGATCGGCAGTTCCCGGTACGAGCGCAGGCCCTGTTTGAAGATTTGCACGTGACCGGGGCAATTCATCGGTTTCAGCGCGAGAATCTTTTCTTCGTTCGCCACTTCGACCACGAACATGTGCTCGTGAAACCAGTCCCAGTGCCCGGACTGTTGCCAGAACTTGTGATCCATCAGCAGCGGCGTCTTCACTTCCACGTAACCGTGCCGCTGGAACTTGCGTCGCGCATATGCCTCGAGCGTGCGGTAGAGTGCATGGCCCTTCGGATGCCAGAAGACCTGGCCGGCGGCCTCCTCCTGCATGTGAAAAAGGTCGAGCTCTTTGCCCAGCTTGCGATGGTCGCGCTTTTCCGCTTCTTCCACGCGCTTCAGATAGTCCTCGAGCTCCTTCTGATTTCGCCACGCGGTGCCGTAGATGCGCTGAAGCTGGGCGTTTTTCGCGTCGCCCCGCCAATAGGCACCGGCGATTTTGGTGAGCCGGAACGCGTCGCCGATCTTTCCCGTCGAAACGAAGTGCGGCCCCCGACAGAGGTCATGCCACTCACCGTGCCAGTAAATGGAGACGTCCTCGTCCGCAGGAATGCTCTTGATCAGCTCGGCTTTGTAGTGCTCGCCGATACCGTCGAAATGCGCGACAGCCTTGTCGCGCGGCCAGACTTCGCGTCGCGTGGGCAGGTCGGCCTTAATGATCTTGTGCATCTGCGCCTCGATCTTGGGCAGATCGTCGGGCGTGAACGGTTCGTTGCGGGCGAAATCGTAGTAAAAGCCATCCTCGATGGCCGGCCCGATGGTGACCTGGGTCCCGGGAAATAGTTCCTGTACGGCCATCGCCAGCACGTGAGCGGCATCGTGACGGATCAGCTCGAGCGCTTCCGGGTCCTTTTGCGTGATGATGCGGAGCCTCGCGTCTTCTTCGATCGGCCGGAACAGGTCCCATTGCCGGCCGTTTACCTCGACCGCCAGCGCCGCTTTGGCCAGCCCGGGTCCGATCGCCGCAGCGACCTCCGCGCCCGTGACGCCGCGCGGGAAATTCAGCGATTTTCCGTCTGGCAGTGAAACGGTCACGGTCTCAGGGGCTGACAAAAGGCTGCTCCGTTTTGGGGAGGGCGGAACATCATGAAGCCGCTCGACGGAGTCAAGCGAACCCCTTGACGGGCATCATCCCGATTCGAAGACGCTGCGACGGCCATTGTTGTGCCCGAATCGGGCGATTGGATGAATTCGTACCCATTGAGGTGAGTCGCATGCGAAATGACGGCAAAGTCTGGCTCGTCGCTTCTTTGTTGTGCATCTGGCCGATAGCCGCAAATGCGGACAGCGCCGACGTGGAAAAACTAGCGACCGAATGCGGGGTCCCCGATTTGCCCCGGGCATCGCTCGACTCCTGCCTCGAACGCGTGCGCGTCCTGGAAGAAACCGATCCGTCGCCCCAGTTGCAGACGCTTGAAGCGAGCCTCGAACAACGTGAATCCGCGGCCCCGACTCGTACCCGAGCAGCTTCGGAGTCTTCGCCGCAAGTCGTCGAGGTCGCACCCGATCGGAGCGTCAGCGCCGAAGATGAGAGCGGGCCGGACCAATCGATCTCCCAAACAACGCGATCGGACGGTTCCGCGCCGCGTTCGGGGGCAGCACTCGAAGACGAACCGCCCGTTGCCGATCCGCCCGATGCTCCCGCCGGTACGGACCGAACCACGGACGATGGCGCAAACGATCCGCCGCAGTCTTGATGGCGCGCGATGAGACTGTCCGTTCTTTCTTTCATTGTCCTCGTCGTGCTTGGAGAATCAGCGATTGCACAGGGCGCGTCGTCGCCGGCTTGCCTGCGGTCCGTCGACATCGATCACACAAAGACGCCCAACGCCCACACGATTCTCTTCTTCATGAAGGACGGAAAGATTTGGAGCACCACGCTTCGTGCCGATTGCCCCGATCTCATCTTTAACGGGTTCGAGTACACGCCTACGCCGCGCGACAACATCTGCGCCAACCTGCAGACGATACGGGTGCTGAAGTCCGGCGCGGTCTGCGAAATTGGTCCGCTCGTGCCGATAGCCCCCTGACCGGCCAGCGGCAGCCGCCAAGAAACCGGGCAGTCCGGCAAACGTTGTTAATTTCGGCACACGCCGTCGTGCATTGACTGCCCCGCGGTTTCGTGGGCCAGATATGGGAGGAGGGCAGAAGTGGAGAAGTCAATGAAAGCCTTTGCTGCTGTCGCCGTCGTCGCAGCGCTTGCGGCAACCACCGCAACTGCGCAAATGGTCGGCCCCCAAACCCCCACCGGTCCCGTTTGCCTCAAACCGGCTCTTGTACCCAATGAGCCGATCCCCCGCACGAAGGTGCTCGATCCCCAACACGTTCTGTTTTTCACCCGTGACGGCCAGGTCTGGATGAACAGACTCCAAACCCCGTGCCGCGGCCTGATGTTCCACGGATTCAGCGTCCTCGGTCAGCAGGGTGAAATCTGTTCCAATGCAACCGCGATCCACGTCGTCGAGTCGGGCGAGACTTGCCAGTTGGGCGCCTTTACGCCATACACGCCGCCGCCCGCAGCGCAATAAAACTGCTGCGCTGGTTTCAGCGGGCCGGCGCACGGGACAGGATATCGTGTCACCCGTGAGCATGCCTCAACGGCAGAACCGGGGCGACACGAACTCCTGGCCCTGACGAGACCGGCCGGATTGACGCGAACGTTATTTCTCCATGTCGGCCCGGCAAAGACTGGCACGAGCGCCGTGCAGCATTTTCTGCAGCGCCATGACAACAGCATTGTCATTTATCCGAAAGTCGGGCTTTGGGCCGATGGTTCGCATCACAACCTGATCCTGAACTATTTCGGTGACTACACGCGGCCGGAAGTCGTGCGCGAGGACGCGGCAGGACTTCTGGCGCGGATTGGCGAGGAAGCCAGACGATCCGACCGCGACATCGTCATCAGTTCCGAGATTCTCGCCGGCCGCAGGGACGTTGTCGGCTTCTGCGCCGCTCTTGAGCGGGCGATCGGCGAACCTCTGCGCGTCGAGATCGTGGTCGTCGTGCGCGAGCACTTCGAACGGACTGCCTCGGCGTACAATCAGCGTGTCAAGGATGCGGTGACGGCGGAGAAACGCGACCCGGATACGTTTCTCGCCACTCATACGCGGGGCTTGGGCTATTCCAACATGCTCAAGCGCCTGCGAACTACCGGTTTCGATCTTTGTGCTCTCAACTATCATCCTGCCGAGGATTGCGTGCAGAGAGTGCTGGCGAAGTTCGGGTTCCGACAGGAGTCAAGTTCGCACTTTCCGGTACGGAACGCGTCGTGGAGCAGGCCCGCTCTGGTCGCGACACTTGCGGCGAACAGGGTTGCCGCTTCGCCGGAAGAGCGAAACCAATTCACCGCCGCCTTGCGGCGAATGCCGGGATTCCATGCGCCTGCAGGACCGATTTTTGGCGCGGAAGCAACCTTTCAGGCCGATCGGATTTTCGCCAGGGACCGGAACTTTCTGATGCGACGCTTTGGCATCGAACTTGAGCTCCCTGATGTTGCGCCGGATCGCGCGCCCTTCAGCATCGACGAGGACGAATTCGCGAATATCCGCGCCATCGCATCGAAATTCGACAGCTTTGGCGAAAAGATCATCGAGACTGTACGCCCCTACCTTCGCACGTGAGAGCCTGTACGCAATCGAAAGGGCCGGAGTTTCCTCCGGCCCTTTCGCATTCCATCTGGGCGATCTTAGAAGTCCATGTCGCCCATGCCGCCGCCGCCCGGCATCGGAGGCGGGGATTCCTTCTTCGGACGGTCGGCAACCATGGCCTCCGTCGTGATCAGGAGCGCGGCAACGCTCGCTGCGTCCTGGAGCGCAATCCGGACGACCTTGGTCGGATCGACAATGCCGGATTCCACGAGGTCGACGTACTGCTCGGTCTGTGCATCGAACCCATAGGTGTTCGACTTCTGCTCGAGCAGCTTGCCGACGACGATCGAAGCTTCCATGCCGGCGTTCTCGACGATCTGACGGACCGGCGTCTGGATCGCCTTGCGGACGATCTGGATGCCGGCGTTCTGGTCTTCGTTCTCGCCGGAGAGCCCGTTCAAGGCCTTGGTGGCATAGAGGAGCGCCGCGCCGCCGCCGGGAAGAATGCCTTCCTCCACGGCCGCTTTCGTGGCGTTGAGTGCGTCATCGACGCGGTCCTTCTTCTCTTTCACTTCGACTTCCGTGGCACCGCCAACGCGGATCACCGCAACACCGCCCGCGAGCTTCGCGAGACGCTCCTGCAGCTTCTCCTTGTCGTAGTCCGAGGTCGTCTCCTCGATCTGCTGCTTGATCTGGCCGACGCGGGCCTGAATGTCGTTCTTCTTGCCGGAGCCGTCGATGATCGTCGTGTCGTCTTTGGTGATGCGCACCTTCTTGGCAGTGCCAAGCATGTTGAGCTTCACATTCTCGAGCTTGATGCCGAGATCTTCGCTGATGACCTGACCGCCGGTAACGATGGCGATGTCTTCGAGCATCGCCTTCCTGCGATCACCGAAACCGGGCGCCTTGACTGCCGCGACCTTGAGGCCGCCGCGCAGCTTGTTGACGACCAGCGTCGCGAGTGCCTCGCCTTCGACCTCTTCCGCGATGATGAGCAGCGGCCTGCCACTCTGCACCACCGATTCCAGGATCGGGAGCATCGGCTGGAGCGATGACAATTTCTTCTCGTGGATCAGGATGTACGGCTCGTCGAGCTCCGCCACCATCTTGTCGGCATTGGTGATGAAGTAGGGCGAAACGTAGCCGCGGTCGAACTGCATGCCCTCGACAACGTCAAGCTCGGTCTCGAGGCTCTTCGCCTCCTCGACCGTGATCACGCCCTCGTTGCCGACCTTCTGCATCGCTTCGGCGATCATCTTGCCGACCGTCCGGTCGCCATTGGCCGAAATCGTGCCGACCTGCGCGATTTCCTCGTTGGCCTTCACTTTCTTGGAACGCTTCTTCAGATCGGCGACGACAGTCTCGACCGCCTTCTCGACGCCGCGCTTCAGGTCCATCGGGTTCATGCCCGCTGCGACCGACTTTGCACCTTCACGGACGATCGCGTGCGCAAGAATGGTCGCGGTCGTGGTGCCATCGCCAGCGGCGTCATTGGTTTTGGACGCAACCTCGCGCACCATCTGCGCGCCCATGTTCTCGAATTTGTCGTGGAGCTCGATTTCCTTCGCGACGGTTACACCGTCCTTGGTCGAGCGGGGAGCGCCGAAACTCTTCTCGAGCACGACGTTGCGGCCTTTCGGGCCCAACGTGACGCGCACGGCGTCGGCAAGGATGTCGACGCCGCGGAGCATCTTCTCGCGCGCGTCGGCTCCAAATCTTACGTCTTTGGCTGCCATTGCAAAACTCCGTTTTGCGGAAGTCGAAAAGTCAGAAGCCGGAAATCGGATTACCGACTGCTTCTCTGACCGCGACCTCCTTCTGATTTCAGATTTCCGATTTCGGTTTTCTGGCGCGAAGCGTCACGCGGCCTTCTTGGTTGGTCTCGCGGTACGGCCTTCGAGAATGCCCATGATGTCGGACTCCTTCATGATCAGGAGCTCCTGGCCATCGATCTTCACTTCGGTGCCCGACCATTTGCCGAACAGTACGAAATCGCCGGCCTTTACTTCGGGAGCGACCCGCTTCCCGTTTTCATCGAGCGCGCCGGGACCGACGGCGATGATCTCGCCTTCCTGCGGTTTCTCCTGGGCGGTATCGGGAATGATGATGCCTCCGGGGGTCTTCTGATCCTCCTGGACGCGGCGGACGACCACGCGGTCGCCAAGCGGACGGAATTTCATCGCGATTTTTCTCCTAAAAGAGCAATGATACCAGTGCCTTGGTAGGAATGAGCCGCTGGCGCAGCCCACTTGGCAGCACTCTCATTACGAGAGTGCCAGCCGGTTGGCCGCCATATAGGAGGGCGTCGGCGGGGCGTCAAGTGGCTTGCTGCGCTGCAGCAATTGTGCAGAGTTAATCTGTCGCCTTGAACGCTTCAATGTGTGCATGCCCGTGACCGAAGAGGTCCCAGCCGGATTCGCGCCCCTCGGCATTCGCATGGGCTTCCTGGAGTCCAACGGCCCGCTTTATCTGCGATGGATCGACGGGATGGTGACGCTCGGTTTTCGTGTGGGGTCGCGTCATTGCAACCCCGGCAACGTCTGTCACGGCGGGATGCTTGCGACCTTCGCCGACATGCTCCTGCCCATAGCGGCGCGGCTTCAGAGCAAAACGGAAATGGGATTCCTGCCCACGATCAACCTCACCTGCGATTTTCTCGCGCCCGCGCCGCTCGGAAGCTGGGTGGAAGGCCACGCACAGGCCGTCAGGACCACGCGAAATCTTCTATTCGCACAAGGTCTGGCGACCGCGGATGGTATTTCCTGCCTGCGCGCAAACGGCATCTTCAAGATCACAAATCCCGATTCGACGAAACGGGGCGATTTCTCGCGCGAACTCCTCGTCGGGTCTCCCGACGATCGGAAATAGTACCTGGGTCAAAGAGGGGGAGAAAACAGCTCGCCACCGGCCTCGCCGACGTCGCGAAAATGCACACTCTGTCCGTCAAGGGCCACGCGGCCCTCCGCAAGCAGACGCAGCGCAAGCGGATAAAGCTTGTGCTCGGCCGCGAGCGTCCGCGAAGCAAGAGAGTCGGGCGTATCGCCCGGCCAGACCGGCACGGCCGCCTGGGCAATGATCGGGCCGGAGTCGAGCTCGGGCACCACGAAATGCACGCTGCAGCCGCTGATGCGAGCACCGGCTTCGATCACGCGACGGTGGACATTCAGGCCCTTGAAGCCAGGAAGTAGAGAGGGGTGAATATTGACGAGCCGACCGTGCCATTTCAGTACAAAGGAATCCGAAAGGACGCGCATGAATCCGGCGAGACACACCAGGGTAGCATTGCTCGCGCGGAGGACCTGATCGATGGCATCATCGAATGCTTTGCGGGAATTGTACGCAGTGTGAGGAACGGTATGGGTTGTTATCCCCGCGCGCTCGGCGCGTCCAAGGCCTTCCACTCCCGCAACGTTGGATACGACGCATGCAATGGTGGCAGGGTAGTCGCAAGACCTGCACGCGTCGATCAAAGCCTGAAGATTGCTTCCCCTCCCGGAGATGAGAACCCCGACACGCGTGCGGTCGATCATGGAAACAGGCGCCCGGTGTATTCGACGCATGGCTCCCCGTTCGCCTGCTGCAACACGCCGATCTCGCAAGCTGCTTCTCCGGATTCCGCGAAGGCTTCGATGCATGCTTTCGCTTGTTCCGGCGCCACCACCGCAATAAGCCCGATGCCACAATTGAAGGTTCGAAGCATTTCCCGTTCGTCAACGCCGCCCGCAGCTGAAAGCCACCGGAAAACAGGCTGGGCAGTCCAGGAATCGAGGTGAACCTGAGCCTTCAACTTAGCCGGCAATATGCGCGGCAGATTTTCGGTTATTCCGCCCCCGGTGATGTGCGCCATGCCTTTCACCTTTGCGGTTCGTACAGCGGCGAGCGCACCTGTTACGTACAGGCGGGTGGGCGCCAGCAGGGCGCTGGCCAGGCTCATCTCGCGTGCAAACGGAGCAGGCGCATCGTGGGACAGGGCGGATTGTGCAATAATTCTCCGGACCAGCGAAAATCCGTTCGAGTGCACGCCCGACGAGGCCGCGCCTATCAGTATATCGCCTTCGGTGATCGCCGCCGTCTTCGGAAGGACACAACCGCGTTCGACCGCCCCGACGGCAAATCCGGCAAGGTCAAAATCCTCCGCTGCGTACATGCCGGGCATTTCTGCCGTTTCGCCGCCGATCAGGGCGCACCCACAATCGCGGCACGCGTGGGCAATCCCTTCGATGACGGCCGCGGCGTTGTCGATGGCAAGCTTGCCTGTCGCGTAATAATCGAGGAAAAGCAGCGGTTCCGCTCCCTGAACGACGACGTCGTTCACGCACATGGCGACCAGGTCCTGTCCGATCGTTGAAAAATTCCGGGCCTCGATGGCGAGTTTGAGCTTCGTGCCTACACCGTCCGTGGAGCACACCAGAATTGGATCGGAATACCCGGCTGCCTTGAGATCAAAAAGACCGCCAAATCCGCCAAGTTCGGCGTTTGCACCAGGGCGTCGGGTTGCCGCTGTTGCCGGTGCGATTCGCCCGATCAACGTATCCGCCGCGTCGATGTCCACGCCCGCGTCCTGGTATGTCAGACCATTGGCGCCGTTTCGCGTGTTGGGCATTGCGCTGAGTCTCACCTCCCGCCGGCGTGCCGCCTGTTCGTAAGCGGCAAATTCCGCGGCGGCAAGCAAGACCTCTTGCCGCTTCCGAAAGCAAAGGGGCGCCCCTATAGTCCGCGCGGCCCGATGAGGATAACCATGCGTCGCCTGCTCTTGATTCTGGTCGCCGCTCTTGTTGCGGGAGCAACGCCCTCGCAACTCATCGCTGCGGGAGACCCTTTCACTGTCAGCGATATCAAGGTGGATGCCACCGCCCAGTCGGCGATTGAGGCGCAGACCAAGGCAATCAACAGCGGGCGTGCCAAAGCCTGGCAGACACTTTATCGGCGGCTCACCAAGCAACAGGATTGGGGCAGGCAGCCCCAGCTCGACGACGTCACGCTGCAACGACTCGTGCGCTCGTATCAGGCGCGCGATCAGCGGAGTTCGACCACGCGTTTCGTGGCGAACATGACGTACGTTTTTAACGCCAATGCAGTCCGCCACATCCTGCAACAGGCCAATCTCGCTTACTCCGATGTTTCGGCTCGGCCGGTCCTCGTTATTCCGCTGGCGCCGGGATGGTCAGCCCAGACTCCATGGACCAAAGCATGGAGGGACCCGCGGTTTGCGCACGGCGCCGTACCGCTGGTCGTTCCTCCGGACGACAAGGTGGATGAACCGGTGCTGGGCTCTCTTCACTTCGACAGCGCCGCCTGGCAGGACGTCGAACCCATGGCGTCGCGCGTACGCGCGACGGAAGCATATCTCGTCCTTGTGATTCCCCAGCACGCGCAAATGCTGGTCAAGGTTCGGCGTCTTGCGGCCTCGGCCGGAGCTGCAATTCCGGACTTTGCGGTTCCGACGGCGCCGAACACGCCTGCGGCCAAAGCCTTCGGCGCTGTTGCGGACGCGGCTGCGAACGCTATCACCGAGTCATGGAAATCTCGCTCCGCCACCGATTTCTCAAGGCATTCCAAGCTTCTTGCGTCCATGCGCGTAGAAACGCTCGAGGAATGGTCCCAGACGCTTCAGAAAATAGAGGCTGTTCCGACCGTCAGCGAGGTGAGCACCGTCGCGATGGATATCGGTGAGGTGCGCGTCGCAATTTCCTATGCCGGCACGCCGGACCAGCTTACTGAACAGCTGGCGCGTTCCGGTCTTGCGCTCTCGACCGACAATGGCGAGTGGCGGATTGCGCGATCCGAAGCCGGGACTCAGTAGTGAACGGGTTTGCGAGACACCTTCCGAACGCCCTCACGGCGCTGAGGTTGGCTGCGGCGCCCGCGCTTGCGTTTCTCCTGGTACGAGGCGCCGATCGGGCCGCCCTTGGCGTTTTCGCTTTCGCCGGGTTGAGCGACGCCGCAGACGGTTATCTTGCCAAGCGCTTTGGATTGACCACGCGGTTTGGCCGTCTGCTGGATCCGGCCGCCGACAAGGTCCTGATGCTGGTCTCCTTTGCGACACTCACGATCCTTGGCGTGGCGCCGCTCTGGCTGACTCTGCTTGTACTGGGTCGAGACGCAGCGATTCTCGCAGGGTTGCTGCTCGCCCGTGTGCTGAACGTACCGGTCAGGGTTGCCCCCCTGTTGATTGGCAAAGCGTGCATGGCCATGCAGATAATCTACATTGCCCTTGCGCTCATTCTTCTGACTTTCGGTTTGCGATGGCCGCAAATTGAGAGCAGCGCCGTGGATGCCACGGCGGTTCTGACGGTGGGTTCCTGGCTTGGCTATGCGGTGGTGGGCGCCAAAGCGCTGGCTCGCCAACGCAGCCCCGCTTGACATTGCTTGGCCTGTGCCGATGAAAAAGCCGGCGCAACTGCCGTTGTCTCTCCCGTTTTCGCCCGCGCTGTCGAAGGAAGAATTCATCGTTTCCAAGGCTAACGCAGAGGCGTTTGCGTTTGTCGACAGCTGGCCGGACTGGCCCGTTTCTGTTGCCGCCATTTACGGTCCTGCGGGCTGCGGAAAGACCCACCTCGCATCGATCTGGCGCGAAACGACGGGCGCGGAACTCATTTTTGCGAGCGAATTGAGCGTTTCGGCAGTACAGCGCCGGGTACCGCGGATAATCGAGGACGTCGATGCGGCCGCGCCGACGGATGAACGCGATTCCGCTTTGTTCGCTGCGATGCAAACAGCCTGCCTGGCTTCTCCTCTACTGCTGACCGGCGTTGCGCCGCCGTCGGGCTGGTGGTGCAGCTTGCCGGACCTGGCGTCGCGCTTTTCCGCCCTCCTTGCGGTTGCCGTGCGTATTCCCGATGAGAATGTGCTGGAGGGACTTGCACAAAAGCTCTTCGCAGACCGCCAGTTACCCGTACCCGACGATGTCATCACGCACATGCTGAGTGTTATCGAGCGCTCGCCCGCGGCGGTGCGAGAGTTTGTCGCCGAAGCGGACGCGGCGGCGCTCGCCGAGGCGCGTCCGCTCAATCTTTTCCTGGTGCGCAGGTTGCTCGCGGCGCGTCCGCGCGGTTCATGACATGTTCAATCCTTTCGGCTAGACTCCGCAACCGAAACTCCCTTTTTCCGCGGATACCTTGGTAAATGAGTGCTGAAAGTCTCGCCCGGACAGCTGACGTCCATGTGTCGAGCCTTCAAGGTCCCGCGGCCGCCGTTGAGGCTCGGGCCCCGTTTGCCCCCGTGGATTTCCGTTCCCCGGCCCGTTTTCTCAACCGGGAACTTTCGTGGCTCGCTTTCAATCGGCGCGTCCTTGAGGAGGGGCGTAATCACCGCCAACCGCTGCTCGAGCGGCTGAAGTTTCTGTCTATTTCGGCGTCGAACCTGGACGAATTTTACATGGTCCGGGTCGCCGGTTTGAAGGGCATGGTTGGGGCCGGCGTTGCCACTACCAGCGATGATGGGCTGACGCCCGCCGAACAGATCGCACGCGTGGACGAAATGGCAGGCGAATTGATCGCCGACCAGCAACGCGTGTGGGTTCAATTGCGAAGGGAGTTGTGTGAATCCGGAGTTGTCGTACTTGCGAGCGATGAGCTGACGGAGACCG
>Ga0209579_10001213_pt1 | contig 21862 bp, 20 predicted proteins | sample Coa_R1_2_FD_187152 | JGI IMG/M metagenome (GOLD analysis project Ga0209579, IMG submission 187152) | Surface soil microbial communities from Centralia Pennsylvania, which are recovering from an underground coalmine fire - Coalmine... | ecosystem: Environmental > Terrestrial > Soil >... | reverse complement strand
AACAATCCCCACCAAAAAATGTGATTTCGCGGAGCGGAACTTCGCTCATACGTCAACGTGAGCAGGATCAGCAGGATGCGGACCATCCGTCACGGTGAAGCGTGACTGCAATCACTGCGCGATTCTTAGCCAATGTTGAAACTTGCAACCAGGCAGCTGTACGGCTGCTGAGTTCTTTTACAGGCAGTCCTTATTTGAGTAGTACCGGTGGTCACTTTCGCAACGAACGCAACGCCGCGACAAGGGCCGCTGTTTTGTGTGGTTGCAAACACTATTTAAGGAGAAAAAACGAAATCATGAAGATCAATAAGCTGGTATTGCTGATCGTGACGCTCGCGGTCGCATTGTTCGTTCTTATTCCCAATCTGTCGTGGGCCGAAGATGGAGCGGCCGTCTACAAAACCAAGTGTGCTGCCTGCCACGGAGCGGATGCAGCCGGCAAGCCGGCGGCCAAGATTCCAAGCTTGGTTTCCGACGATGCAAAGAAGCTGTCCGACGCCGACTTCGGCAAAGCAATCACCGAAACAGCGAAGCATCCGGCCGGTGTAAAGGGCCTGCCGGCTGACGATGTGAAAGCAATCGTGACTTACCTCCGCAGTTTGCAAAAGTAAGCCATTGGCGGTTCCATCTGTGCACCGGCGCTGCTGAAACGGTCGGGCAGCCGCCGATGAGAGCGTGAGGTGTGCGATGAAGAGTACAGGCAAAAGTCAGCGCGCGCGGAATACCCGCCGATCCGACTCTGGCCGCGATACTCTTTCCCCACGGACTCCGACACATGGAACAGGCCGCTCGAGCCCAGGGCGAAACTCGCTCGGGCTCGAGCCAGTTTTGTTAAGCATTAGCCGTCGCACAGTTCTCGTTAGCGCTCCGCCGCGAGAATCACATCCTTCTCTTTTCGTTCCATCAGAAAAAAAGTGCCGCAGCGGAGCAGCCAGGAGCCACTTCCATGAGTAAGGCATTGTTGTATGACGCCACGATGTGCATTGGCTGCAAGCAATGTGAACAAGCCTGCGCCAAGCAAAATAATCTGCGGTATGACGACGCGGTGGCGGCCGAACCGGTGCAGTCGGAGCACAAGTTCACCGTGGTGCTCACGAAAGACGACAAATTCATGCGCCGTTTGTGCATGCACTGCGAGAAGCCGGCCTGCGCGTCGGTTTGTCCTGTAGGCGCTTTGCACAAAACGAAGGAAGGTCCCGTTGTTTACGACGTGTGGAAGTGCATTGGCTGCCGCTACTGCATGGTGGCTTGTGCCTTTGGCCAGCCGAAATACGAATGGCAATCGCTGAACCCCCGGGTCCGCAAGTGCATTATGTGCCCGGATCGCGTGAAAGCGGGGCAGCAGACGGCTTGCGCTGAAATTTGTCCAACCGGCGCGACAAAATTCGGCGACCGAGATGACCTTATCAAAGAGGCACAGGAGCGGATTCGCCAGAATCCCTCGACCTACGTTCCCCGCATTTATGGATTGCACGAAGTCGGAGGCACCTGCGTGCTGATCCTCTCCAGCGTGAATGTGGAGGAGTACGGATATCCCGCCACGGCGAAGATTGGAGAGACACCGATGCCGGAATACACCGGACGCGTGATGGAGCGAGTGCCGGACTTTATCCCTGTGTGGTCGCTCGTCCTCGGCGGCATTTATTGGATTTCCCACCGCCGCAATGAAGTGGCTGAGGCGGAAGCGGAAGAGAGAAAAGAAAAGAACGGGAGTTCACGATGAAGATCAAGCTGACTTTCTGGAGAGGTGTTTTCGCCGTAATCATGGTCGCAGGGTTGTATTCGAGTTATGTCCGGTATCTCAAAGGCCTCGGCGCAATCTCCAACATGTCCGACCAGTTCCCTTGGGGATTCTGGATCGGCTTCGATTGCCTATGCGGTGTGATGCTGGCGGCCGGCGGCTTCTGCATTGTCGGAGCAGTGTACCTGTTCAATGTGGAAAGCCTGCACAGCGTTCTACGCCCCGCGATCCTGACCTCGTTCCTGGGCTACCTCCTCTTTATTGTCGGGTTGCTCTTCGATCTCGGCCGGCCCTGGTACATCTGGCACCAGCTCATCTACATGAATCCGCATTCGGTCATGTTCGAGGTCGGCATGTGCGTGATGACTTACACCACCGTGCTCTTCTTTGAATTTCTGCCGAGCGTGTTCGAGAGATTCCATCTACAGGCGCCTATTCGGTGGATTAAGAAGATTTACCCGGTATTGATCGTTCTCGCCATTCTGCTCTCCACGCTGCACCAGAGCTCCCTGGGCTCGTTGTATCTGATCATGCCGGCGAAGTTGCACCCGTTCTGGTACTCGCCAGCTCTGCCATTTTTCTTCTTCGCCTCGGCGGTTGCGGTTGGGCTGGCAATGACCATTTTCGAATCTACACAGAGCTCAAGGGCGCTGGGACGACAGCTCGAATTGGGCGTTCTTGTGACGCTCGGCGGAGCGCTACTCGTGGCTCTCTGGGTGAACGCACTCTTGCGCTTCGAAGACTACTGGCACCGTGGCTTGTTGGGGCAAATCGTCAAGCCCGGCTATGAAGCCTATTTCCTGTGGGCGGAGCTCCTGATGGCATTCGTCATACCGATTACGCTGCTGAGTTTCAAGAAGGTCAGGTTATCGCCCAATGGATTGTATTGGGCATCGGTCATCAGTCTTCTTGGATTCATCACCAACCGGCTCAACGTCAGCCTGATCGGTTTCGAGACCTACGTCGGTCACCATTATGTGCCGAAGTGGACGGAGTTTTCGGTGACGCTGATGATCATCGCCATGGGCTTCTTCCTGTTCGCAGTGGCGGTGAAATACCTGCCGATCTTTCCAAAGGAGGAACTCGCGGTCGAGCCGCGTCTGAGGGCGGAGATGGTTCGCGTGGATGCGGTTCCTGCGTTAGCCGAGAATGCTGGTGATTGAGTCAACCCGGGCGCGCTGGACACGGCTGACCCACAGCATTAGCACCAAACTCGTTCTTTCGCTGGTTGTCTCCATGAGTGCGGTATTCGGGCTATTGGGATATCTGATCGTCCACCTGCACCAACAGCATCTCGAACAGAGCACTCTGGCGAGCGCGGAGCGAATCAGCGACGTCATCCGGCGCAGCACCAGTTATTACATGCTGCGCAACGACCGCGAAGGGCTTTACCACGCGATCCAGACCATGGCGGATGAGCCGGGCATCCTGAAAGTTCGCATTCTTGATCGCGAAGGCCGGATCAATTACTCCACTACCTCGAGTGAAGTCGGTCACGTTGTGGATAAGGACGCAGAAGCCTGCTACGCCTGCCATAGCCAATCGCAGCCTTTAGCTCACCTGAATAGGCCTGACCGATTTCGCATTTATCGCGATGGCGGAGGGCCGCGAGTGCTGGGGGTTATCACACCAATCGAGAATCAGCCTGGCTGCTCAAATGCCAGCTGCCATGCGCATCCTGCCAGTCAAAGAATTCTTGGGGTGCTCGACGCCGATCTCTCTTTGGCGAGAGCCGACGTTCAGCTCGCGCAGGGCACGCGCCGCATGATCGCTTATTTGCTCTTTGCTCTGCTTTCGATTGGCGTGATGAGCTGGCTCTTCGTCTGGCAGGTTGTGGGTAAGCCAATTAAGACGCTCAAGAATGGTACCGAACGGCTTTCGCATGGTGCTCTGGGATATCAGGTCGATATCGGCGGAAAAGACGAGTTCGGCGATCTGGAGCGGTCTTTCAACGACATGAGTTCCCAGTTGCAGCAGGCGAATCGAGAGATCATTGCCTGGAATAAATCGCTTGAAGACCGTGTCGAGCAGAAAACCGCGGAACTGAGGCGCGCCAGTGAGCACTTTATCCATGTGGAGAAAATGGCTTCGCTGGGCAAAATGGCGGCCGTAGTGGCGCACGAAGTGAACAATCCTCTGTCCGGAATTCTCACCTATGCGAAGCTGCTGCGTAAGTGGGTGACGACCGGACAAGCGGGAAATGAAAAGCGCGATGAATCCGTGCAATGCCTGGAGTTGATTGCGGCTGAAAGCCGGCGCTGCGGGGAACTGGTCAAGAATCTGCTCAGTTTGTCGCGCATGGCGCCGATGAACCTGGAATTCATTCCTCTGCAAGTGGTGATTGACCGATGCCTGCTGCTGGTGCGGCACCCACTGGAGATGGCTGGGGTGCAGTTACAAGTGCAGCTTGCGGAAGACTTGCCGCCATTGCAGTGCGACCCGGCACAAATCGAGCAAGTGCTCCTGGCTTTAATTACGAACGCCATGGACGCGATGCCCCAGGGTGGAAATATCTGGCTGGAGGCGCGTTTCAAAGAGCCAGATGCAGAGATTGAGATTGAAGTGCGCGACGACGGCCCCGGGATGGCGCCTGATCTGTTAACAAGAATCTTCGAGCCATTCTTTACGACCAAAGACACCGGGCATGGGGTTGGATTGGGATTGGCCATCAGCCGGGGGATTGTGGAGCGTCATCGTGGACGCCTCGAAGTGCAATCGGAACTCGGAAAGGGAACCAGATTCAGCATCACGCTGCCGGCACCGGACCGCGGGGAGGCCTTGGCGGGCGTCATGGCAGAAACGGGCTTGCTGCAATCAAAGTGAGGTGATCGACGTGAGTACACATGGAAGGCTGCTGATCGTCGACGATGAACTCAGCGTGCGCGATTCGCTGAGCAAGTGGTTTCTCGAAGAAGGCTACGAGATCGGCGCGGCAGAAAATGCCAATGATGCGCTCACGCGCATGGCCGAACAGAAATGGGATGCTGCCTTCGTCGACATCAAAATGCACGGCACCGACGGCATTGAACTGCAGCGGAGAATGCACGAGATCGATCCGAATCTGATTGTCATCATCATGACCGGCTATGCATCGGTGGAAACTGCAGTGGCGGCGCTGAAAAACGGTGCATACGACTACGTTACCAAGCCGCTCGATCCTGATGATATTTCGCATCTGCTCGAAAAAGCGCTCGCGCACAAGCGAGCCGAGCAAGAGAACCTTCGCCTGCGCGAGACTGTCGCGGAAGTTGCACGGCCGGAGGAAATGGTCGGACAAAGTGTTGCGATGAGGAAAGTCTTTGACGCGATTGAAACTGTGGCCTCGACCGATGCGACCGTACTGATTACGGGCGAAAGCGGTACCGGCAAGGAACTCGTGGTGAAGGCGATTCACGCTGCCAGCCCCAGGCGATTCCATCCGCTGGTTGTGATTCACTGCGGCGCGCTGACCGAGACGCTTCTGGAAAGCGAACTCTTCGGGCATGAGAAAGGGGCATTTACCGGAGCGCAATACCGCAAGAAGGGGAAGTTCGAAATCGCGGAGGGCGGCACCGCGTTTCTCGACGAGATTGGCGATATCACCCTGAAAACGCAAAGCGACTTGCTGCGAGTATTGCAAGAGCGCGAGATCACGCGGGTGGGCGGCAATCAGATTATCAAAGTGGACTTCCGATGCATCGCCGCTACAAATAAAGATCTTGAGAAGCTAATTGACGAGGGTAAGTTCCGGCCGGATCTTTTTTACCGTCTGAATGTGTTTCGCATTGAAATGCCGCCGTTGCGCGAAAGGCCTGAAGATATTCCCCTTCTGGTGGATCATTTCGTTCGCAAATTCTCTCTGGCCATGAATAAGCGGATCAACCGGGTTTCTCCAGCAGCGATGGAGCAACTCCAGCAGCAGCCCTGGTTGGGGAATGTTCGAGAATTAGAGAACGCGGTCGAGCGCGCCATGGTTGTAGGACAGGAACCGGAGCTTCGAGAGCAGGATTTCATCCTCAAGCAAAATAGTGTTCCCAACGGCCACGGCAAGTCGCTGGAAGATGTTGAGCGCGCTCATATCCTGCGTGTGCTCGCGGACTGCGGAGGCAATCAGAGCCATGCGGCCGACATACTCGATATTGATCGCGTCACGCTTTATCACAAGCTGAAGAAATATGGCTGGAGTCGCGCTCCGCTGAAGGCCGATGAAGTTGCCCGATGAAGGCATGCGATGAAGCTGCTGCAATTGTTGCCAATCGGGAACGTTGAAGACAGGTTGCTGGAAGACTTGCGTCCGGCGCTCGAGAAAACCTTCCATCTACCGTGCAGCGTCCTGGATACGCGTCTCGATCCCAACTTCGCGCTGCATGGAGAACGGCAGCAATATCACTCTTCACAAATCCTTCAGCGCATGCAGAGTTTTCTGTCGGGAGAGAGCTGGCGAATGCTCGGCATCGCAGCCGTGGATCTGTACATTCCGATTCTTACTTTCGTTTTCGGAGAGGCGCAGATGGGTGGCCCCACGGCTGTGATGTCGGCGCACCGGCTGCACCAGCAGTTCTATGGTCTTGCCGCCAATCGCGAACTACTTCTGCAGCGCGTGGTCAAGGAAGCAGTGCACGAGTTGGGACACACGCTGAACCTCACTCATTGCCACGATTACAGCTGTGCCATGGCTCCCTCGCATGCGGTGGAGTGGATTGATCTGAAAAACAGCACCCTCTGCAAGGGCTGCCGGTCGGCGGTCGAAATGCGGAACGGAATTGCGGTTGGCACCGCCCGATCGCATTTCTAGATGGCTCATTCCAGTCGGGGCGACTTCGATTTATTGATCAGCAAAACTGCGGCGCCCGGTGTTCCGGCTCATTGAGCCTGGAAGCCGGGCGCCGTTCGTATCATGGTCCTTGGTGAGCGTGGCTCGCGGATCCGCGAGCGGCGCTTATGACAGGAAGAACTCTTTCGCCAACGGCATCCACTCAGCATCCGGGATGTGTTTCGTCACATCTTCCATCGCCACGCCGCCATCCTGCGCAAGTGCCCCGATTGCCATCGGAATCCGCCGTTGCAGGCGGTTCGCCGCTTCTTCCATCCACGAGCGGGCGAGCGCGCCACCGAGCAGGTTGCGGAAGTTAGTCTTCGTGTCAGGAGCCTGCACCGTCACGAGCCAGCCATCGCCGTACGGGTCACCGATTGCGAGCTTCGGATTCGCCACCACTGCCTCGTTGATGTCGGAGATCGTTCCTTCGATTGGCGATACCATTTCGACCGACGTGCCATCGCGATGAATCGTGCACATCTTCTGACCTTGACGAATCCACTGTCCGCGCTGCGGCAGCGCGAAGCTTTCGACGGTGCCAGTGAGCTTGGTTGCGAAATCATCCATGCCGACCCGCACCAGATTCGGGCTCTCTTGTAGCGCCCAAGTGTGGCCCGGGTGATAGCGCAAGTTTTCCGGAATCTGAAAACCGGCTACGAATGCGGGTTGAAGGCGGGGGCGGGTGTCGGCAGCGGCTCCGGCCTCGATTGCTGGACGAACAACCATATTGCGAGTGCGGAAGTAATCGATCAGTAAGAATGCTACGAATGTGAAGAGAACCAGTAGGACTGTCATAAGTCACCTCGTTCAAGGGCCTTTGGTTGCGATCCGCTTGACACTTTCTTAAAGGCAATCGCTATGCCAATCGCGGGGGCTCTGTTGGGACGCCGTATCAACCTTACTGATCGCTTCTGGAATCAAACACTTGGCAAGTTGTGTAATGCTATTCAACAATGGTCGCGCTGAATTTCTCAACGCGATTGTGATGTGAGTCGCAACAGGGCGAATGCGAATTCCGCCCGTCACGGAGCGTTTGCGTTCAGATTTCCATTGGAATCATATGCTTAGTCACTTCTGAGGCGCTGTTGTAACTCGCAATAGTCCGAGTTGAGGATTGCAACATCATTTCACGTACTTCGGTCCCGCAGGCGTATTCCAGGGATCATAGTGAAGACAGAATCGAATTCTCTCTTTTATGGTTGGATGGTCGTACGACCAGAAAACGAGAAACCAATTCGGGGTTGGATAGTCGTAGCTTTTTTCGCCGAGCTTTTGAAATGCCGATGCGGCGACTTCTGCACTGTTGGGAAACAGGCCATGGGTGACTTCTAATCCGTAGATATCGGCCTGGTGTTCGAGATGGCGGCTGAAGGCGCTTGTAATCGGCTGGGAAACCAAAGAGAGTAGCGTGAGTGTCAGCAAGAAGACCGGAAGCGCGGCAAGATCATTGATACCGCGAAGCCGCCACTTGTCACCCCAGCGTGCCAGCATGGCGAGCACGATTTTTCGTCCCAGCCAAAAGCCAACTAGGGCAAGCGCGGCAAAGAATGCCAGACCTTTGTAGATGTGATTCAAAACGTAATGGCCCATCTCGTGCCCGAAGACAAAGAGGGTTTCTGAAGTGGTCATGTCGTGCGCGGTGTTGTCCCAGACGACCACCCGTTTGGTGGCGCCGAGGCCGGTAACGTAAGCGTTGTAGGTTGTGACCTTCTCGCTGGCTTTCATTTCGAACATGCGGTCGGCGGGTATTCGGAGCCCGGCGCGCTTGGTGACTCGTTGTATCGCTGTAACCAGCTGCGGTTGTGTCGTTTCGAGCGGAACGAAGGTATTGAACATGGGATCAAGAATTACCGGTGCTATAAAGATGATGAACACAATGAAGGGTAAAGTCAGCAGCCAGAAGTAGAACCACCATCGCCTTGCGCTCCTGCGAATCACCCAGAAAAGGCCAAAGACCGCAAGAATGGAGACAACGAGCGAAACGGCCTGTCCCTTGAGCCAATCTCCGATCCATGAGCCCCAGCCTTGCACGGAGAGCCCGTATTCACGCGAGATATGATGCGTGTAAACATCGATCGGCAACAGCATGATGGCGATTAAAAGCATCAGCAGTGGCACGAATATCAAGGTTTGGACGAATCGATTCTGATTGGCGCGCTCCGCGATATTGCGTAAGAACGGCGCTACCCGGAGTTGAAGCAGCACCCACAGAACGACGATGCCGAAAGCTACGCCGAACAGATATAACACTGTGCTGGTTTCGTACAAGGCCTTGGCCTTGACTAGTTTGTCGGGAGGAAGCGTGTAATCGGTAACTTTCAGGGCATGCGCCTGGGTTTGGGTTTGCGGGGGTTGCTGCTCGCCGGCCGCAGTCTGCGCCTGAGAAGTCGCGAATGAGATTAAGATCGTCGCGCCCAGAAACAACCACATTAAGCTTGCTTTCAACAGCGTCTCCTTTTAGTTTGCCTTCTGCAGTTGATGATAGGTTGTCGGGGACTCATAATCCAACAGTTGAAATTAAAGCTGGGGCCAGGAGCCGGTATAGTATGAACATTTCTTTTCGAATCGGAGTGGCTGTGCTCGTACTTACATCCTCGATGAGCGCGCGGGATCGTTCAAGCGCTCGCTCCATGGTGATTACGCCTTACGGCATTGTGGCGACGAGCCACGTGCAGGCCTCGGTGGCGGGTGCGCAGATTCTGGCGCGCGGAGGTTCAGCGGTGGATGCCGCAATCGCCGCGAACGCGGTTCTTGGCGTCACCGAGCCCATGATGAACGGCATGGGCGGCGATCTTTTTGCGATTTATTGGGATGCCAAAACCGGCAGGCTTTATGGGTTGAATGCCAGCGGGTGGGCGCCGCAGGCACTGACGATCGAACACTTGAGAGCGAAGAAAGATACTGGGGTGCCACTGGAGGGGATTGACTCGGTGACGGTGCCGGGCGCGGTCGCCGGATGGCACGCGCTGCACCAACGCTTTGGTCGGTCAGGCTGGAAGGATCTTTTTCAATCCGCCATTTTCTACGCGGATGAAGGTTATCCGGTTCCGGAAGTGATCGCGTCTTATTGGAGGGATTCCGCCGATTGGTTGAAAGATGACGCGGAAGCGCAGCGGGTCTATTTACCCGGGGGCAAATCGCCAGAGGTCGGCCAGATTTTTCGAAATCGCGATCTCGCGAAGGCCCTGCGCCTGGTTGCGGAGCAGGGTGCGGAGGCGTTTTACAAAGGTGAGATCGCTCACGCGATTATCAGCACGTCACAGGCATTGGGGGGCTCAATGACTCTGGGCGATCTGAGCGATTTCTCTCCCGAGTGGGTCGAGCCTATTTCGACTACGTACCGCGACTGGACCATTTACGAACTGCCTCCGAATGGGCAGGGGATGGCGGCGCTTGAGATGCTGAACATTATGGGGACGTCGCAGCCCTCGCCTGAGGGTCCGCTGAGTGTGGCTGAACTTCATAAAAAGATTGAAGCGATGAAACTCGCCTATGCGGACTTGGGCCGCTACAACGGTGATCCGCGGTTTGCGAAGGTTCCGGTGAAGGGAATTCTGTCGAAGGAATATGCGCAGGAGCGCGCGAAGCTGGTCGATCCGGGAAAAGCGAACTGCGAAGTTGCGGCAGGCGCGCCTCCATTCAGCGACACTACTTATCTCTCGGTTGTTGATCGCGAAGGGAGCATCGTTTCTTTGATTCAAAGCAACTACGAAGCATTTGGAGCCGGCATCGTGGTGCGTGGAATGGGATTCGCCCTGCAGGATCGCGGCGCGCTTTTCTCGCTCGATCCAGCTTCGCCGAATGCGCTCGCGCCTCGTAAGCGGCCGTTTCATACGATTATTCCTGCGTTCATGCAACGCGGGGACGAGCACATCGGTTTTGGAATTATGGGCGGAGCGAACCAACCGCTGGCCCACGCGCAATTTGTTTCGAACGTCGTCGACTATGGGATGAATATTCAGGAGGCGATGGAGACCGCGAGGTTTACTGTCAGTCCGCAGCGGGGCTGCAACATCGTAATCGAGTCGCGCGTGCCGCCTGACGTGCGCCAGAAACTTTCGGCGATGGGGCACCAGCTTGAGGTGCGTAGGGAATATACGACGGCGATGGGGCGCGGCCAGGCGGTTTTGCATAACACCAAAACAAAAGTGAATTACGGAGCTTCTGATCCGCGTGCGGATGGGGCCGCTGTGCCGGAGAAGTGATCAGTTGCTAGTGACCGGGGAACCGTGTCGCGGTGGCACTTTCGGATCAAAACCCATCACGATTTTGCTGATCACTGCACTGACCACTGATCACCGATCAACTTTTTACTGCTTTTTGAACTGAGCGAACAGCCGCTCGGCATTCTTGTGATAGATCTTTTCCAGTACCGGATCCGGAAGATCCAATCCGGAAATTTTCCAGCGGCCCTGCCCAGGATATCCCCAGTAGTCGAAGTATTCATCTGAAGTCTCGAGCCAGCGAAAGTGATTGCGGTACATGGATTCGTCCATGGCGTTGTCAGTGCCGAACATGATGCGATCCTGATACTTGATAAAGAATTCGCGGGCACGGCGGGGCTGGCGGCCAAGTTCGGCCTCGCGCGCGCCGAATTCGACCATCACATTCGGCAACGTATCCAGCAAATGCGAAACGTAATCGAGATTTTCTGGCCAGTTCGCCATGTGCAAAGCGACAAACGTCGTGTGTGGATGCTTCGCAAACATGCGATCGCGCGCCGCCAGAACCTCTTCCTTTGTCGGAAATTGTGATCCGTAAAAACTCCAGTCGGGATGCTCGATCAGCTCTTCATATCTTTCGTTGCTGTCGTCGATGGGGTGAAAAAACGCTTCCGGGTCGGTGGAGTGAATGAAGACGGGAATGCCGAGGCGCCCGCACTCTTCCCAGATGGGATCGAGCCGCGGGTCGTCGATGGCAACGAGCTTGCCTGATTTATCGCGAACACTCAGACCGAGATCTTTTAGCTGTTTCAGGCCCCGGGCACCGCGGGCGACTGAGTCGTCGAGCTGTGCGACCATCTCTTGACTGAAATCATGGTCGTTGATCTTGCTGAAATCAATTTGCTCGAAGACGATGAATCGTCCCGGATAAGGTTTGACCATTTCGTCGATTACGTGTTGCAGCTTCTCGCCCCACATACCGGTCAGGATGACCACGGTTCTCACGTTGGTGTGGTCCATGATTTCGATAATGCGCTGCGGCGGCATGTGATCATCGATTCCCATGGCGTCATTCGTGTGGTTGTGGACGTCGATCACATAAAACTTGGCGCGGTCAATGTTGTGAACGGGGGCGTGCAACATCGACTTAGGATGGAAATCCTTTAATAGAAGAGTTTTCTTCTGTTCGGCGTCGGCGGCGGATTTGTAGCCGATCTTTTCCTGAGATTGATTCGGAGTCGCAGGCGCACTCTGCCCGAGAGCTTGAGTTACAAGAATAAGGCCAAAAACGAGGAGTGATAATCGATTCTGTTTTCTGAGCATGATTTGTTTAGACACGATTTTCTTAGACCCGATTTTCCTGGACCTGGATGAGAGCATGAGCTGGTTGATTAGGCTCTGAGCAAGTTACGTGCGATAAATAAAACATTAGCCGGACGTTCTCCGAGTCGGCGCATGAAATAGGGATACCATTCGGTTCCGAACGGAACATAGATGCGAAGCCGCCACCCACTTCGCACCAGGCTTTGCTGCAGGTCGCGGCGGATGCCGTAGAGCATCTGGAACTCGAACGAGTCGGGAGCAATCATTTCCTGCTTGGCGAAAGTTTCGATTTGCCGGATCAGATTCTCATCGTGAGTGGCCAATCCATGATAGATGCCGCTCTTCAGGAGAATCTTGGTGAGCTTGAGATAATTCTCGTCGACCGCTGATTTGGCCGCGAATGCAATTTCTGCCGGTTCTTTATAGGCGCCCTTGCAGAGCCGTATGCGGATGCCATCGGCAAGCAGCTTTGCGACGTCGCTCTCGGAGCGCTTCAAGTACGCCTGAATCACCGTGCCAACGGAGTTTTCGAATCCGGGCGTCCGGTGAAGTTGGTGAACGAAATCCAGGGTGCGCTGTGTGTAAGGCGAACCTTCCATGTCGACGCGCACGAAACCTGGAGGGTTCATCGCCGCAGCTTTCGCTACCAGGCCGCCGACCAACTCCTGAGCCAGCTTTTCATCGACATCGAGTCCCATGTGCGTGAGTTTGAGGCTGATGTTGGCGTTGAGCTGGTTGGTGACAATGGCGTCGAGAATCTGGTGATAGAGCTGGGCGCTATGGCGCGCTTCCTCGGGATTGGTAACATTTTCGCCCAGGTTGTCGATACTGACGCTCATCGCGGCGCGGTTGACGGATTGTGTTGCCCGAACGGCGTCGGCGATTTCTGTACCGGCTACGAAGCGGCCGGAGACGCGTTGTCCGATGGAAGATTGTTCGGCAAAAGTTCGCAAGGATTTATTTTCAGAAAGACGGACGAAGAAGGCTCTCAGCATTTCCCACCCGAAAGATTATCGGTCCAGACCGCTTGATGAATAAGTGATACCGGGCACAGAACGTTGTATCACAAAGAAAGCCCTAGCAGCGGAGGTGTCGGATGGCTGAAAACGGAAGGAATGGTTTGCAGAGAGTCAGTCAGGGTTGAATCTGAGCTCAACAATCTCGTGACTCTCGCGGGACGCGGTTTCCCACTTCCACTGGCGTAGCGCAGTTTCGGCCGATTGCACCAGCACGGGGTGTCCGCCCTTCACTTCAAGCGACTTCACCCTCCCGCTGGCTTCGACCAACACGTCCACGCGAACGCTGCCCTGGATTTTCATCGCGCGGGCGAGAGCTGGATATTGCGGGATAACCTTGTTCACAACTTTGCGGTTTGCCTCTGTGAGGTCCTGGGCCGAAGCGCAGTTATGAAAGGATGGCGCAACCAGAAGTGGAGCGAGTAGAGCAACCGCGAGCCAGTTTTTCATGGGAGCGTTTATACTTTGGCAGGATAAGAGAAAACTATGGCGGCCTACAGGTCACCAGAGTAATACGCCGAAGGTAACCCGGCGACGAGGGTGAAGATTTCTTTACTGCGACGAGAGTTTCGTGACAGCTCAATTCAGCGCGCGTGCTCTTCCAAAAACTTTTCGACCTCGATGGCAGCCATGCAACCGGTGCCGGCTGCAGTAATGGCCTGGCGATAGCGTCGATCCTGCACATCGCCACAGGCGTAGACACCGTGCACGCGAGTCATAACATAATTGTGCGTTTTGAGGTAGCCGTCGGCATCGGTGTCAAGATGCCCGGCAAACATCTTGGCGTTGGGCTCGTGTCCAATACCGAGGAATAGCGCGCTGGCCGGGAAATCCCAAACCTTGCCGGTTTTAACGTTTCGCAGTTTCAGCCCGGTGACTTCTTTTTTCGCGGGATCGTAAACGTCTTCTACGACGGTATCGGTAAGAAATTGGATCTTGTCGTTCTTCTGCGCACGCTCCAGCATGATCTTGGACGCCCGGAAGTGGTCGCGCCGGTGAATAAGAGTGACTTTTGTGGCGAAACGAGTGAGGAAGAGAGCCTCCTCCATCGCCGAGTCTCCCCCGCCGATGACCACGATCTCTTTCCCAGAGAAGAAGAATCCATCGCACGTGGCGCAGGATGAAACGCCGTGGCCGATGAGTTTCTGCTCGTTGGGCAATCCGAGCCAGCGTGCCGAAGCACCGCTGGCGATGATCAGGGCCTGCGTGTGTACTTGATGCTTGCCGAGATGAAGCAGAAACGGGCGCTGGCTGAAATCGACGCTAGTGAGATGCGCCATGCGGTATTCTGCGCCAAAACGTTCAGCCTGCTTGCGCATATTCTCGATCAGTTGTGGCCCCATGATGCCTTCGGGAAAGCCGGGAAAGTTCTCGACCAGCGTAGTGAGAGACAGTTGGCCGCCGGGTTCGTGGCCCTCGACGACGAGAGGCTGCAGGTTGGCGCGCGCGGTATAGAGCGCGGCGGTGTGTCCGGCGCAGCCGGATCCGATGATGACGACGTTGCGCGTTTCGCTCATGAGTTTTTGGTATTAGCCGTTAGATTGCCTGATTCGATTTTCGATGCAAGCTGACATTAATGCGTACCCATACTCAAGGCCAACGACACCGAAGTTGCCAAGAGTGTTTGATCATTTCGTTTCCTGCTTTATAGATCGGGGCGCTGCGGTCTTTTCCCCGCTGCCCGGGATTTGAGCCAACTCCGCTGGAACGGTGCGTCGCACCTGCAGCAGCTTACGATAGTTGGCCAGCACCTCTGAAGCGCTGCGGAACAGCGGTTCATATGCACTCTGGTCCGGCGCAGGGCCGTTCTCCGCCGCTGAGCATCGCGCCAGGGCGATCGAGGATTTCCCGAAGCGCTCGAGGCGGATGCGGTTTGCCGGCGTATTCGCCGAGACCATGCTTTCCGCGCTGCCGATCGCCGACGCGCTGTCTTCCATCGAAACCTGAATCAAATCTTTCGGATCGCGCACGTGCAGCACCAGCGTCTCCACCATATTCTGCCCGTCATTGCTGAATGAGTATTGCACGCTGGAAAACATGGCCTGCACCGCGAACTCACGCCGGATGCGCACATAGTTCGCCACCGAGGAAGCATCGGACATCTTCGCGTTCTGCGCCGGCTGAAGAAAATTGGGCGGCGTGTCCAGAGTAGAGCGTCCGTGAGAGATCTCGAAGTCGTCGGCGAACAGGGGTTGCCGCGGAACCCGCGCCAAGGCGGCGGCAATTTCTTTTTGCTCTTCCGCCGACGGCGTGCACACGTTCAGCAGGTTCACTTTCACTTGCGGCTGAGCCGGAGAACTCTCCGCCGGCTGTTGGCACACCGCGGGTAGCGCTAGCAGAACTCCGGTAAGAAAAACGATTAGTTTTTGGGGCACGGCTGAATTCTAAATGATGAATGCGAAATCGCTAAAATCGGCCAGACTCCAAACATTTCCGCTGGCGACCGGGAGGCGGTTAGAATTCACTTATGGCGAACTTAACATTGGTTTACGGTATGCGGCTGCTGCCTTCCGAAGACGTGGCCGAAGTGGGCGAGGCTCCGGTGAAGCTTACGAACGGTCACGAGGCGCACGTTACCATGCATGTGCTCGAAGGCAGTAAGGAAGAAATCGAGAAGCAATTGCGGACGAGTCTGGAAGCATTCTTCGATCTTTATCCGGAGATTTAGTTGGTTGTGGTGAAACTCTCCGGCGATCACATGGGGATCATCGTCTCTGCGGGTACACCTGACTAACGGTCAATTCAGGATTTCATGAAGCAGCCCTACCACACGTTGCGCGCCCGGCTACTGGCAGATGGTTGGTGGCCGCAAGGCTGGATCGCGCGCGGCGCGTATTATTCGCTCGGCCTTGCGATCTTGCTGTGGCTGCTTAAGTTGTTGTTGAAGTTCTTCTCTTCGGCGTGGGGAAACAATCTCGGCGGCTGGATCCGATTTCTTCTTTTCGACGCGGCTTTGCTGTTTTGCATTGTGGCCTTTCGCGGGCTCAGGCGAAAAGTTCTTTGGCGGCTGCGAAACCGGTTGATCGTTACCTACGTCTTCATCGGAGTGATTCCAGTCGTCCTGTTACTTGTGATGGCGGCGATCACGATTTACCTCTTTGCCGGTCAGTTCGCAAGTTTCGTCGTTACTTCGGAGATCAACTCGCAACTCCGCAGCATGCAGGCGGTAAATGCCGCGTTCGGTAGCGAACTTGCCGCACGCCTGGAAAAAAGCGAGGCGCCCACTGCGGATTCGCTTGCGGGATTGCGGAAGCGTGACCACGCCTGGAACCGGCGCAGAGTCTGTGCCTGGTATAACGGAAAACCGTTGCCCATCAGCGGGGCTCAGATCGAACCGGTCGCCTATCCGGATTTTCTGAGCAAAGGGGACAACTCCTACGCGAAGGCAACTAGCGTAGGGCAACCGTTTAGGGAGATTGTGCGGGACAATGACGGACTGTACATACGTGTCGCCTCCTCGTTCGACTTAGGCAACGGCAAGCTGATGGTTGTTACCAGTGAACCGCTTGACAGGCCACTGATTGAGAAGATTGCGGCCAACCTGGGCGAGATTACGCTGTACACGGCCGGAGACAATTCGCAGGACCATAAGGCCGCCAACCCCGGCCAAAAACTATCGCAGGAACGACAGACAGAAGCCGGCGTGTCTGGAAACTCCGCCGGCAGCCGTTCCCCGCTCGTTCCCAGGGAAAGCAAGCCCAGAAAGGACACGTTTGACGCGCAGGCACTGCGAGCCACTTTCTCAGTTGGCGCGCTGCCTCAAGCGGCTGGAATTACGGATCGCGAGATCACCTTCGGAACTCCATTGCAGGTGGTCGACTGGGCGACCGGCGACATGTCTCGTGCGGGCGCAATGGTGATGGTGCGAACCCGGCCTTCGATCTTGTATGGACATTTGTTTGCGGCGCTGGGCGACATTGCCACGGGAGTCGAGTACATTCTGCTGGCGGTGCTGATTTTCTTCGGCATCATTGAACTGATCGCCCTCATCACGGGCACGCGCATGACGCGCACCGTCACGAGCGCAGTAGCACAACTCTATGATGCAACCGGCCATGTGAATCGCGGAGACTTTAGCCATCGTATTCCGGTTAAGTCTGCCGACCAGTTGGCACAACTTTCACTTTCCTTCAACTCCATGACCGAATCGATTGAGAAGCTGGTCGAGGAGCAGAAAGAAAAACAGCGGCTGGAAGGTGAACTCGCCATTGCGCAGGAAGTGCAGGCGCAATTGTTTCCGCGGCAGGTTTCGGAACTCGAGTCGCTGGAAGTGCACGGCTTCTGCCGCCCGGCGCGAACCGTAAGCGGGGATTATTACGATTTCCTTACGGCGAGTTCGCACAAGCTGATTCTGGCCGTGGGCGATATTAGCGGCAAAGGAATTTCGGCGGCCCTGCTGATGGCGACGATTCATTCGGCAGTGCGCGCCTATAGCATCGAGAGTTTACCCCAGATGCGGGAGCCGGTGGCCGTCGGCGCAGTTTCTGGCGCGGGACGAATCATGGCAACGTGGCCCGAGGGAATCGAAGTTTCTCCCGGGGCGCTACTCGGATTGTTGAATCATCAGCTCTATGAGAGCACTCCCCCGGAAAAATATGCGACGCTATTTTTGGCAATCTACGATGGCCGCTCGCACCGGCTTACTTACAGCAATGGCGGCCACTTGCCGCCGATCCTGATTGGGGTAGACGGCAGAGTGCGAAAGTTGGAGGCCGGCGGCACAGTGGTCGGGCTTTTCGATAACATGACCTATGACGAAGGTTGTGTCGAAATGCATCCCGGCGAAATCTTTCTGGCTTATAGCGACGGTGTGACCGAACCCGAAAACGAGTTCGGAGAATTCGGCGAAGAGCGTCTGATCGATCTGGTCAGCGAGAACCGTCGAGTGCCGCTGGTGCAAATTAGCCAGACGGTTACTGCCGCGGTCGACGATTGGATTGGAGACCACGAACAGCCCGACGACATCACCCTGGTACTGGCAAGGGCGCGCTAGGAATTGAATTGGGCACAACCAGGCGTGGGTTACTCAATCTCTCTAGCTGCAGACTATTTCCCGAACGTACCTTCTTTTCTTGGCAACAGTGTTACGCGGTCGGTGGGCGCAATATCTTGCGCCAAACCTCCCATTACAACGGGCCCGTAGGGTGTGATCAAAACTCCATGCGCATCGGCACGTGGGTCGTACGTGTTATCGCTCAGCTTGTTCCACTTCTGGCCGCGGACGTCGAATTCGAAAGTGAATGTCGAGGCTTCCGTCGGCTTGCGGTCGTACGAGACACCTTTGAAATCGTGGGGGGTCGATGTGCCGCCCGAGAAATAAATTCTCTTGTAGCGGTCTGAGCCGCCGCTGGCGATTCCGAAGCGTGCCGGACCGGGATGCGGCGGCAGTTTGCTCCATGCAATCTTGGTGGGATTCTTTTTGTCGATTTTCCCGAGCCAGCATTCGTCTGACGCTACGTAGCGCGGGCCGCCGGCCGGCCCGACTTTCGCGCCATCGATCACGACGATGTCGTCCTCGGAAACTCCGCCGGCTTGCCCGAACGCTGGTGTTCCCGGGAAAGGCGTCGCCTGACTCCACGTATCCTTCACCGCGTCGTAAACCTGCACATTATTGACGGGGCCGCTCGCCGAACGGCCGCCGATCAAGTAGATAAAACGATCATGCATCACTCCAGTGACGGCGCTACCAACCGCAATCGGTAGGTCTTTGCCACGGGACCACTCGCGAATGCTCGCTTCATATACATTGACGTCGGGAACAGGACGCTCCGTACCGTCACTATCGAGCATGAAGCCGCCCATCAGCACGATCTCGCGACTTTTCGCCGCTGCCGCAGCGGCATTCACGCGGCCCACCACTCCGGGCACGGGATGTCCCTCGAACCATTTGCCGCTGCTCAGATGCAGGACATAAACCTTGCTGGTGACATCGCTCCACGTTTCATGGGGGCCGATGCCCATCATGGAAAACAAGTCCAAGCCTTCGCGGAGGCTGGCCACAGCGTTGCCCGAAACCGGTGCTGGCAAAGGCGCGAGAGTCCTTTCTTCTGACGAAGAGCCAAGCACACCAGAGGCGATAAGAATGATCACCGCAAGAAAAAGAAGTTTTTTCATTGGTGAGATATTAACGTACTCATGGAAACTTCCTTAGGTTGCAAGAGCGAGTTTCTTGAATTTCGCCGCTCAAAACCAGGTTTTGCGGCGATATTCACGATAGCCTTCGCCAAAGGCGGATTCGAGGACTTGCGCTTCGCGCTTCGCGCGCACAATCTGCATGATGACAATCGCGATAACCATCAGCCACAGGCCAGGGCGGTGCAGTACCAGTACTACGCCTGAAATCAAGAGCGTGCCGAATACATAGATTGGATTGCGGATTTTTGAATAAAGGCCGTGCGTCACCAGTTGCCGCGCCTCAGGCCTGATGGCGAATGACCTGCCTAATTGATAGCGGGCGACTGCAATTCCTGCCATGCCTGTCAATGTTAGCGCCGCACCCGTATAACGTTGCAAATCCCATTCGCCAGTCCGAAAGAAAATGATCCAGAGCAGCACCAAGGCAGCAAGGATTTGCGCGAAGGTCACCGCATAGAATGATTGTTTCTCCACGAGTTTCTTATGTTTCCTTCATAGCCTGAATCGAGCGAAGGGCGGATCTGATTCTATTCGATCAATCCCTGGCGCACGGCATGGATGAAGTCTGTATAAGCAGGCTGAGCGCCCTCGGCGCGCATCTGCGAGGCAATCTGCCCGCGATGGTACGCGGAGTGCACAAGCACGTGCGTCAGAATGTCTTCCACGGTGCTGGTCCAAGGTTCGCCCTTGCTGTTCTTGTAAACGACTTGCGCTATGAGCTGCGCACTTGAAAGCTCGTCGAGGTATTTCTTCCATAGCGAAGCCAGCTCATCAATTTGTGAGCTGCATTGCGAAGAGGCGAATTCCGGCCATACCGGCATGCTCTGCGGTTGCTGCTTTATGCGCTCGAGCCAGAGCCGCTCGGCAGAAAGAATGTGCGCCAGCAACTGTTGCGAGCGAGCACTCAGGTTCGTGCGCGCGCTGATGGCAATCAAGACTTCGCCATTCGCCCATGAGTTGTACGCAAACTGCCGCCGGAGATGTTCGAGCAGATCCATGTGCGGGCGAGCTACAAACCTCACTGTAATCGGCATCTCCGCGATCCGCAACCACGCGTTAATGTTCCGTTCACATTTCTTTTATAAACTCATGCAAGTAGCTGGACTGAGATATTCTGGACTGAGCCCCCGACGGGGCCATGGCTGATATGCCTCGCAAAGTTGCGACATCGCGAATCGCTCCCCAAGAGCTGGCCGCCGATACCTCAGAGGCTACGATACCCATTCGGAAAGCGGAACTTGGGAAAAAATCATCCCGCAAGCCGACTCAGTCTCTCGACGAACTTGCACGCACCGCGCTGAAGGCATTTCTTATCGCGCGGGACGCGGTTTTCAATGTGCGTGATTTGCTTACTCACTCGTCTCGCATGGCTTTTCTCGCCATCAAAGAATGCGAGCAGGAACTGGATATCATCGAACGCTACATTGACGATCGCCTGCCAGCGGCGATCACGCGAGTGAATGAAGCCCGAGCGCGCCAACTCCTGACCAGCCTGAAGTGCACCACCGATCTGGAGCGCATCGGCGATCTGATGATGAGCGTCGCCATGCGAGTGCAAGCGCGCACCGAAAAGATATCTGCCTTCGATGTGCGCCAGCTCGTCGAAATGTCGGCAATTCTACGAGAGATGATCGACCTGGTTTACCGCGGATTTCTTGAACTCGATTTGGAGGCGGCCCGTAAAGTCCTGCAAATGGATAAAGACATTGATCATGTCTGTCACGCGCTTTTCCAGAAGCATCTTACCGAGCACACATCGCAGAACTTCGACGTGTTACTGATGGCCCAGGCAATCGAGCGTGCCGGCGACCATACCACCAATCTGGCCGAGGATCTTTACAGCCTGATCGAGGGCCGTAGCCTGCGGCACCCGCCAAAAAAGAGAGCGGCCACTTAGAAGTACCGTCCTTAGACCGAACTCCATTCCAGGTGGTGGGACTATGCTCAAACCGCCTCGGCTAACGTTGTGACATACTTTGCGTCTTAGTATGTTGATCTTGCAGGCGGATCTATCACGCCCTGCGCGCGAAGTCCAACTGCTTCTATGGGTATTATCGAGACCGTCATTCCGTTCACCTCAAGGAAGGGCCAAATGCATATTTCCCGAATCATTCTGATTTTTCTATTGTTCGCTTTGTCTTTCGCCGCCTTCGGGCAGAATACCAGCACCAACACAACGACGACTCCAGCGACAACCATGCCGAAGCTCGAACATTTCGATTCCAATTTGGTGGATAAAGCGCTGAATCCCTGCGATAACTTCTACAAATATTCCTGCAGCAAATGGATCGCCGCCAACCCGATTCCTTCCGATCAGGTCTATTGGAGCACCGGCAGCAATCTCGAGCTCTGGAACGAGGCGGTGGAGCGCGAGACTATGGAAGCAGCCAGCAAAGAAGATCCAAATCGTACCGCGGTGAATCAGAAGATCGGTGATTATTGGGTCGCTTGCATGGATGTGAAGGGCGTCGAGGCAGCTGGACTAAGGCCTCTGCAAGCGCAACTGGATCGCATCGCGGCGTTGAAATCGAAAAAGGATATCGCTCTCGAAATCGCTCACATTCACCGCTCGTTTCCCGGCGCATGGGAGCAGTCGGATAACCAGACGAATGCTCCATTTTTCGGGTTCACCGGGCAGCAGGATTATGACAATGCCTCCGAGGTAGTGGCGCAGATTGATCAGGGCGGT
>Ga0209579_10001211_pt1 | contig 21866 bp, 24 predicted proteins | sample Coa_R1_2_FD_187152 | JGI IMG/M metagenome (GOLD analysis project Ga0209579, IMG submission 187152) | Surface soil microbial communities from Centralia Pennsylvania, which are recovering from an underground coalmine fire - Coalmine... | ecosystem: Environmental > Terrestrial > Soil >... | reverse complement strand
CCAAAGGGAAGAAGCGTCGGGTCTCGCGTGCTTCGCCGCGAGACCGGGCACGATGCGCAAAAGGCGCATCGTCGTCAATATATGCCGCGCGATCGTACCGGTTTCATGCGCTCTTTCGGGCGGTCCGCCGGAACTCGGCCGCTGCGTCGAGAGCCAGGTCCATAGGTACTCCGCGAGGCTGCGGCGCACCACGATCTCGAACGCCGGTCCATCGCCGGCCGGGCGGATCAGCACCGGCGCTTTCGCGACGTGACTTTGCGCGCAGCGATTCGCGCCGAACGCGCGCGGGTCGAAGTCGAGCGGACAGCCCTTCTCGAGCACCTCGCGCGCACCTCGACCGCGGAGCACGATCGATGTTTGGCCGCCGCTCACGTCCGTCACGGACGCGAACGATCCGACGAACTCATGTTGCAGCGCGCGCACGGCATCGACAGCTCGTTCCCCTGGCATCACCACGAGCCATTCGTCGGGACCGAGCCAGCGGATCGTGGCGCCTTCCGCTAGCGTGAACGTGTTGGCGATGGATGGCGGCATGCCGAGCACGCCGGCGACGGCATGGGCGAATCCGGCATCCGACAAGTCGCCGCGCAGGTTGAGATACCCGAGCAGCGGGCGCTCGTAAACCGAAAGCCCGTAGGTGAGCTGCGGCGACGAGTGCTTCATCCGCGCGAAGCGCGCGAGCGGACTCTCGCTCGCAAGGGCATCAGGCATTTTGTCGCGAACCTTCGGGATCGTGGAATACCGGATTTGCGATCGTCGCGGGCATGACGCCGCGATCGACGTCGAATACCTGCACGCGCTCGCCGATGCGATTGCGGCCGCGGCGCACGAGCGCGAGCGCGATGCTTCGTCGCAGGCACGCGCTGTAGTAGCTCGACGTTACGTTGCCGAGCATGGGAACAGGGGCTTTGAGCGACGCGTCGGCAACGATCTGCGCGCCTTCGGGAAGCACCTCGTTCGGATCGTCGGCGAGCAGACCCACGAGCTGCTTTCGATCGTCGCGCGCCGTGTCGCTTCGCATCAACGAGCGGCGGCCGATGAAATCCTTCTTCTTCGACACGATCCAGTCCATGCCGAGATCGTGCGGCGTCACCGATCCATCGGTGTCCTGGCCGACGATGACGTAGCCCTTTTCCGCGCGCAGTACGTGCATCGCCTCGGTTCCGTAGGGGGTGATGCCAAGCGATTGGCCGGCATCGATCAGCGCGTCCCATACATGGTGCGCCTCGTTCGCGCATGCATAGACCTCGTAAGCGAGCTCGCCCGAGAAGCTCACGCGTGCGATCCGCACCGGAACGCCGGCGAGTCGACCCTCGCGCGACGCGAGGTAGGGAAAGGCGCTCGGCGCGAGATCGACGCCATTGCACACGCTCCCCAGCACGCGCCTGCTCTACGGACCGACCACGGCTGTGCTCGCCCAATGATCGTTGACGGAAGTCAAGTGCACGCGCAGATCGCGCCACTCGGTTTGCAGCCAGCGCTCGAGCCACGCCATCACCCGCGCGGCGCCGCCCGTCGTCGTCGTCATCAGGTAGTGGTCGTCGCCGAGGTGCGTCGTCACGCGGTCATCCATCCCCATGCCGTTCTCATCGAGCATGAGGCCGTAGCGACAGCGCCCGACAACGAGCGTCTTCCAGTCGTTCGTGTACACGCGTTCGAGCAGCGTCAGCGCATCGGGACCGCGGACGTCGATCTTGCCGAGCGTCGACACGTCCTGCATCGCAACGCCGTCTCTCGCGGCCCGGCATTCGCGATCGACCGCATCGCGCATCGTCTCGTCCAAGCGCGGGTAGTACCGGGGACGCTTCCATTGCCCGACATCCTCGAACACGGCGCCGTGCGCTTCGTGCCACGCGTGTAGCGGCGTCGTGCGAATCAGATCGAAAAGCGCGCCGACATCGCGGCCTGCGATCGCTCCGAATTCACCGGCGTGTAGTTGGGGCGAATCGTCGTGGTGCCCGTCGCGGCGATGTCCTGCGCGAGCGTCTGCGCGAGGATGGCCATCCCGTTGAGGTTGCCGAGCTTCCCCTGATCGGTGCCAAAGCCGAGCGCGGTGTAGCGCTTGACGTGCTCGATCGAGCGGTAGCCCTCGCGGGCCGCGAGCGCGATGTCGGCCGCGGTCACATCGTTCTGCAGACCGACGAACTGTTTCGTCTTGCGCGACGTTTGCGAAACGATCCAGAGCGGCGCGAGCGCCGCGGGCGCCGCGCCATGCTCGTCGATCAGGTGCCCGGTCGCGAATCGTTCGAGCGAGAACGCCGCATTGAGGGGATGCGGAGCGTCGTTGGCGATCGTATGCGCGAAGACCCATCCCGACCCGGGCGTCGCCTTGAAGCCGCCGGTTCCCCAGTCGGCGGACGCCAGACGCTGATCGTCGCGTACACGACGCGCAGGTGGAAGACGGAGAATCCAAAAGCGTACGCCGCGACGATGAGGGCGCTCGCCGACGCGATGGCGTTCATCGAGAAGAATCCGGCGGACGCCGCGAAGGTCTACGTCGAGCATACGAGCTCGAAGCTCGCAGCCGACAAGGTCGCCAAGTGGCTCGTGCAAAAGGACGACAAGGGCAGACCGATCAACTACTACAGCCCTGCCCCGAGCCGCGCACTTTTGCTCGCCGACTACATGTACAAGGACAAGCTCCTTTCGCACAAGCCGCAGAGCTGGAAGGACTACTTCTGGGACAATCTCTACAAGCTTCCCGGAAGCTGACGCAGCGTCCGCAACTACCGTCGGCGATGAAGAGGCGCGAGCCGGGACGTCGACGACGGCTCGGCGGGGTCCCCATCGCATCCGGGCTCCCGAACGCAACCATCCTGCTGTAATCTTCGAGGCGTCCCGCGCGGGAGCTGGGGGAGCTCCTGCTGCACGTTATCGCTCCATCTTGCCACCCGCATGGCGCGCGGACGACCCTCGACTTTCGACATGCGCCTTATTCCGAGCAAGCGTTCCCGCGACTATCTCGGCGGCATCCTGATGATCGCGGTCGGACTCGCGGCGGCGATCGGCGGGTGGTCGTATCGAATGGGCACGCTGAGCCGAATGGGGCCGGGCTTCTTTCCCACATCGCTCGGCGTCATCCTCGCGCTCGCCGGACTCGCGATCGCGATCACCGCGCGCTTCACGCGCTACGAAGGCGAGATCGAGCAGCTCGCACCCGAATGGCGCGGCTGGATCTGCATCTGCGCAAGCATCGTCGCGTTCGTCGTGCTCGGCAAGTACGGAGGCCTGCTACCGGCGACGTTCGCGATCGTGTTCATTTCGGCGCTCGGCGATCGCGAGAACAACGTATTGACCGCGGCGCTGCTCGCGATCGCATGCGCGATCGTGGCGCTCGTCGTGTTCCGCTGGGCGCTGCAGCTACAGTTCCCGCTCTTTCAATGGGGCTAGCGTGACCCACGCGCGCGCGCCTCGCGCGTTGCCGCGGGTCGGTGGCGAACGCCTTCACCGGACAGGACGCGGCTGACCGTGCACCAGGCGCTCGTCGACCTCTACTACGGCTTCGGCGTCGCGCTGCAGCCGCACAACCTGATGTGGTCGTTCTTCGGCGTGCTCGTCGGGAACCTGATCGGCGTTCTGCCGGGAATGGGGGCGCTCTCGGCGATCTCGATCCTGCTGCCGCTCACGTACACGATGCACGCGGTGCCCGCATTCCTGATGCTCGCGGGCATCTTCTACGGCTCGATGTACGGCGGCGCAATCGGCGCGATCCTGCTCAACCTTCCATCGCATCCGCCACACGCGGTGACCTGTCTCGACGGCTATCCGATGACACGACAGGGCAAGGGCGGGACGGCGCTCGGCATCACGATGATCGCGTCGTTCTTCGCCGCGTCGTTCGGCATCATGGTGATGATTTTCGCCTCGCCGCTGCTCGTGAAGGCAGCGCTCAAGTTCGGGCCCACCGAGATCTTCTCGATCATGCTCCTCGGCCTTTTGGCCGGCGGCACGATGGCGCGCGGCTCGCCGATCAAGGGCGTCGCCATGACGGTGGTCGGACTTCTGATCGGCGTCGTCGGCACCGACGTCAACAGCGGCACGATCCGCTTCGCGTTCGGCTTCCCCGAGTTGTCCGACCGCGTCGAGCTCGTGGCGCTCGCGCTCGGCCTGTTCGGCGCGGCGGACTTCCTGCGCAGCGTGAATCGCCTCGAGTTCATCGGCACCGAGACGCACGTGCGGCTTCGCGACATGCGTCCAAGCATGGCCGAGCTCAAGCAGTCGTTCTTTCCGATGCTGCGGGGCACGCTCGTGGGAACGCTGTTCGGCGCCATGCCCGGCACCGGACCGACGATCACGACGTTCATCGCGTACGCGCTGGAGCGGCGCGTCTCGAAGACGCCGCAGCGCTTCGGCCATGGCGCGCTCGAAGGCGTCGCGAGCCCCGAAGCAGCGTCGCACTCGAAGACGCAGGTCGACTTCATCCCGACGATGAGCCTCGGCATTCCGGGTGACGCGGTGATGGCGCTTCTGCTCGGCGCGCTGATGATCCAGGGCATCGCGCCGGGACCACAGCTCATCACCGATCACGCCGATCTCTTCTGGGGACTGATCGCGAGCTTCTGGATCGGCAACATTCTGCTCGTGATCCTCAACGTTCCGCTGATCGGGGTCTGGCTCAAGGTGCTGCGCGTCCCGTATCGTATGATGTTTCCGTGCGCGATGTTCTTCATCGCGGTCGGCGTCTACAGCACGAACAACAGCCTGTTCGAGGTGAACGAGGTGCTCGTGTTCGGGATCGTCGGCGCGATCCTGATGGCGCTCGACTTTCCGCTCGCGCCGATCCTCCTCGGCTACGTGCTCGGCCCGCTCGTCGAGGAGAACTTTCGCCGCGCGCTCCTGCTTTCGCGTGGCAATCTCGGTGTGTTCTTTCAGCGGCCGATCAGCCTCGCGTTCATGGTTCTGTGCATCCTGCTCGTCGTGCTGCAGATGTTCTTCGCGGTCCGCGCGGCACGACGCAAGCGCCGGCCCATGCGAAGCGAGCCGGCGCCCGCGGTCGGTGCAACGGTGCCCGCCACCAACGATTGAGGAAACTGGAGGAAGCATGAATCCAAGCCGGCGCCGCCTGCTCGGCCATTTGCTCGTTGTCGCTTCGTGCGCGATCGCCGTCGCGACGCCCGCCGCGAGCGCGGATTACCCTGACAAGCCGATTCGGCTGATCGTGCCGTTCCCACCCGGCGGGCCCACCGACATGGTGGCGCGACCGCTCGCGCAGTTTTTAGGCGAGCGTCTGAAGCAACAGGTCATCGTCGACAATCGGGGCGGCGCGGGCGGAAGCATCGGCGCCGAGCTCGTCGCGAAGGCGCCCGCGGACGGTTACACGCTGATCATGGCCACCGTCGGCACGCATGCGATCAACAAGTCGCTCTACAAGCATCTCGCGTACGATCCGGTCAAGGACTTCACGCCGATCTCGCTTGTCGCCGCGGCGCCCGTCGCGCTCGTGGCCAACCCGAAAGTGCCCGTGAGCTCCGTTGCCGACGTGATCGCGCTCGCGAAGTCCAAGCCCGGCTCGCTCAATTTCGGAAGCGCGGGCAACGGCACGCCGGGTCATCTGACGGGCGAGATGTTTTGCGCGGCAACCGGCGTCAAGCTCGGACACGTTCCGTACAAGGGCAGCGCGCCTGCGGTCGCGGACCTGCTCGGCGGGCAAACGCAGCTCATGTTCGATCCTCTGCAATCGGTGCTGCCGCAGGTGCGCGCGGGGCGCCTGAAGCTGCTCGCGGTGAGCAGCAAGACACGCTCGCAGGCCGCGCCGAACGTGCCGACGTTTGCCGAGGCGGGCGTCAAGGATTTCGAGACGACCGCATGGTGGGGCATCTTCGCGCCGGCGAAGCTTCCGCCCGGCATCGTGAAGCGCCTCGACACCGAGATCAATGCAGTGATCGCGTCGAAAAGCTTCGTGGATCTTCTCGTGCCGCAAGGCGTCACCGTGATGGGCGACACGCCGGAGGAATTCGCGAAGTTCCAGCAGCAGGAGATCGCGAAGTGGGGTAAGGCAGTCCACGATTCGGGCGCATCGATCGACTAGGGCCTGTCAACAGGCCCTAGAACGTCGTGGTCCGACGATCATGCATCTGAACGACGTCGAGCAGGCGATGCTCGCCGGCGACATGGGGCCGGTGCGAAAGCTCGCGATCGCGCACCAGATCAAGGTCGGCGAGTTCTTCGGCGCGAAGGATTTCGTGCCGGTGTCGCAGGCACATGTGATGGCCGACACCGAAAGCCTGGGCGATGCGGGCGTGGCCTGGCTCGAGATGCTCGCGAGCCATTCGCCCGCCGAGCGGCGCGTGCGCATCCCGACGATCACCGATCCGCGCGGCACCGATTTCGCGCATGCCGAAACGTTGAAGCAGGCAGCCTGGATGCTCACGCTCGAAAAGCGCACGATCGACGCGTTCGTCAAGCTCGGTGTGCTTTTGACCGACACGTGCATCAACTACCAGACGGTGCAGGCGCCGACGCGCGGCGAGCACGTCGCGTTCGGCGACACGGGGGTCGTCATCTACTCGAATTCGGTGTGCGGCGCTCTGTCGAATTTCGAGGGCGGTCCCTCGGCACTCTCCGCGGGGCTGACGGGCCGCACGCCGAGCTACGGTTATCACCTCGATACGCATCGACAGGCGACGCTTCGCGTGCGCGTCGAATGGACGCCGGAGCGACTCGACGAATGGGGTGCGCTCGGCGGCGTAATCGGGCGCCTTGCCGGCCACTACTGGGCGGTGCCAGCGATCGAAGGCATCGAAACAGCGCCGAGCTCCGACGCACTCAAGCACTTCGGCGCCGCGATGGCGAGCTTCGGTTCGGTCGCGCTCTTCCACATCGTCGGCGTGACGCCGGAAGCGCCACGTCTTCGCGACGTGGTTTCCGAAAGCGCACGTCTTCCCGAATTGCGCGTGGGTAGCAGCGATGTCGACGCATTGCGATCGTCGTATCGCGTCGACGATGCGATCGACATCGTCGTCTTCTCCGGCCCGCAACTGAGCCTGCTCGAGCTTTCGATGCTCGCCGACTTGTGCGACGGTCGCCGCTTCGTCGTGCCGCTGCTCGCGGTGACGAGCCCGCAGATCAAGCCCGATGCGGATCGAATGGGCCTGACGTCGCGAATCGAAAACGCCGGCGGCACCGTGCTCGCCGGGATGTGCTTCTACCAGTCCTATGCGCGCGAGATCGCGGAAGCGAACGGCTGGAAGCGGCTCGTCACCAACAGCGCGAAGATGGTGAACATTCTCGGCGGCTACGGCTACCAGCCGATGCTCGCGTCGATGGAAGCGTGCGTCGATGCGGCGTGCTCGGGCCGGTTGGCGTGATCGCGAGATGAGCGACGGTTCGCAACTCGACGAACGACGCGAATTCGTCGCGCGCCACGCGATGGGCCCGCGCGTTTCGGGCGTTGCGCTCGTCGCCAAGGACGGGTTTTCGGCGCGCTACGATCTCGACCGCATCAACGGCGTGTTCTCGCGGCCCTCGCACAAGCTCGCCGGACAGTCGTACCGCGACCGCATCCTCGTGCTCGACGCGGCGAAGGGCGGGGTCGCCACTGCGTGGATGCTGCACGAGATGAAGGCGCGCGGGATGGCGCCGCTCGCGCTCGTGTTCAACGCCGCGAATCCCATCATGGCGCAGGGTATGGCGCTCGCCGATCTCACGATGCTCGCCGGATTCGATCGCGACATCACTTCGGCGATCGCATCAGGCGCGCGCGTCGAGCTGATACCGGAATGCGCGCTCCTCCGCGTGATCGGATGAGCAAACCTCAGCTTCCCGGCAGATCGTGAATCTCCGGGAAGAAGAGATCGGTCCACGCCTTCGGGCGATGCTTCAGCACGCCGACGTCGTACATGAACTGCGAGTAAGGCAGCACGCGCTCGGGCGTCAGCGTGTATGAAGTCTGCGGGTCCTGCATCATCCTGAGGATCTTGTCGGCGTCGTCCTTGTTGCCGCCCTCCTGCACGTATACCTCGGCCGCGCGGCGCTTGTTCGCATTGATCGAATCGGTTGCTTCCCCGAGCGCCGCGAGCACGGCCTTGTACGTCTTCGGATTCGCGCTTCGGAACTTGTCCGTCGCCCAGACCATCAGGAACGTGTTCGGCCCGCCCATCACGTCGTAGGAATTGAGCACCGTATGGATGCCGGGCTTCTCGAGCGCGTAATACTGGAACGGCGGCGAGGTGAACTGCGCGGTGATCTCGGACGCGCCCGACAGGAGCGCTGCGAGGCCCTCCGGATGCGGCAGGTTCACCATCAGCTTGTTGAGCTTGCGGTAGTTGTCTTGACCCCAGATCTTCGCCGCCGCCATTTCGAGATAGATCGTCTGCACCGACGATCCCGCGCCCGCCATCGCGATCTTGTCCTTGTCGCTGAAGTCGCCGATCGTCCTGACGTTCGGATCGCGCGTGACGAGCAGGTTCGGCATCGATGCGAGCGCAGCGACGCCTCGGACGTCGACGTTGTCGCGCGTCTTGTCCCAAAGGATGAAAGCAGGTCCGGTGCCGCCCGACGCGAAGTCGAGCGTTCCGGAAAGCAGCGCGTCGTTGGCGGCGGCGCCCGCCGCAAGCTTGACCCAGACAACCTTCGTGTCGGGCAGGCCGCCTTGCGCGAGCTGCTTCTCGACGAGCTTGTCGTGCTTCATGATCGTCAGTGCAAGATAGCCGATGCCGTATTGCGTCGCGAGCTTGACCTCGTCGGTTTCCGCGCGCGCCGGCGTGGTCGCAAGGACGAGCAAGACGATCGCGACGCGCATTCCGGCATATCGATTCCACATGGTCTTTCATCCTCCCGTTGTGTCGGCGCAAGGCCTCATGGGGCTACTCTCCGCGCTTCGCGCTTCGAGGCTGATTCGCGCTCGGGGCGGCCCTTCGCGCTCACGGGCGCACGCCGCATTTGAATTTCGGACCGAGCGACGTGCGAAGCTTCGCTTGCGCAGCGTCGACGAAGCGACACAGGTAAGGCCGCGTCTCGCGCGGATCAACGATGTCCTCGACGCCGAACGCCTCCGCCGTGAGAAACGGCGACGCGAACGCGCGAAGCTCCGCCTCGATCTCGGCCTCGCGTCGCTTCGGATCGGCGTGCTGTGCGATCTCGCGGCGAAACGCTGCGGCGACGCCGCCTTCGATCGGTAGCGATCCCCATTCCGCCGACGGCCATGCGACCTTGAAGTCGAGTCCGTTCTTGTCCGTCGTCCCCATGCCTGCCATGCCGTAGCACTTGCGGATCACGACCGTGTACATCGGCACCGACGCCTGCAACGCCGCGTAGACGCCGCGCATCCCTTCACGCAAGGTCGCGGCGACCTCCGCGTCGCGCCCCACCATGAACCCGGGCACGTCGACGAAAAAGACGATCGGAATGTGAAACGTGTCGCAAAGGTCGATGAAATGCGTCTGCTTGCGCGCGGCCTTCACGTCGATCGCGCCGCCGTAGACCAGCGGGTTGTTCGCGACGACGCCGACCACGTGGCCCGAAAGCCGCGCGAGCGCGGTGATCACGGCTCTGCCGAAGCTCGGCTGGATCTCGAAGACCGAGCCGCGGTCGACGACGAGCTCGACGAGCCGCCGCATGTCGTACGGCTTGCGCCGCGAGCGCGGCACGATGCGCAGAAGCGCCTCCTCGCAACGATCAGCGGCATCGTCGCTTGCGATCTTCGGCGGCAGCTCCCACACGTTCTGCGGCATGTAGCTTAAGAACCGGCGAATCGTAGCGAAGCATTCGCGCTCGTCGGCTACCGCGTTGTCGATCGTGCCCGCCGTGTCGACCGCGAGATGCGCGCCGCCGAGATCCTCCTTCGTGATCTTCTGCCCGAGCGAGCGCTCGACGACCGGCGGTCCCGCCGCGAACACGTGCGCGTTGCCGCGAACCATCACGGTGAAATGCGACAGGATCGCGCGTCCCGCGGGCCCGCCCGCTGCCGTGCCGAGCACCGCCGAGACGACGGGAACGCTGCCCATCAGCTCGACCGATCGCTCGAATCCGTGCACGCCGGGAAACACCGCGTGTCCGCGTCTCGTGATCGACGTCACGCTGCCGCCTGCGCCGTCGATAAGATTGACGAGCGGAATCCGATATTGGCACGCAAGATCCTCGACGAAGCCGCCCTGCCCGCCCTTCTTGCGATCGCCGCTCCAGCTCGTGCCGCCGCGAACGGTGAAATCCTCGCCGCCGAGCGCAACCGAACGCCCGTCGATGCGCGCGAGGCCCATGACGTACGGCGCGGGCGTGACGCCGGTGACCCGGCCCTCCTTGTCGTAATGGCCGGAGCCGGTGAGCTTGCCGACTTCCTGGAACGAGCCTTCGTCAACGAGCGACGCGATGCGCTCGCGAATCGTGAGCCGGCGCTCCGCATGATGCTTCGCGATCGCGTCGTCGCCGCCAAGCCGTTCGGCCCACGCGCGACGCCGGCGCAATTCGTCGACTTCGGCGGACCAGTCGTCGGTCGCCGACGGCGAGGATGGCGGCGTTTTCACCGTTCGCACTCGCGCACTCACGTCTCGAGGATCGCGACCGTCTGACCTTCGGCGACGCTGTCGCCTTCGGCGATCCGGAACTCGCGAATTGTTCCGCCTTCCTCCGCGATCACCGGGATCTCCATCTTCATCGACTCGACGATCATGATCGTGTCGCCGGCGTCGACCTTCTGGCCGATTGCCGTCACGATCTTCCACACCGAACCGGTCACGTCCGCTTTCACTTCGCAGGTCGCCATTCTTTTTCGTTTCCTAATAGCTCGTGGGCCACGCGCGCAGCAGATGCTGCCCGATGCCATTGGTCATCCGCATTCGATGCACGTCGAGCGTACGGATCAAATAGTCACGCGTGTCCTGCGGGCGGATCACCGACTGCACTGCGTAGGCGGATGCGGCGTCCCAGACGGCGCTGTCGCGATCCATCCGCGCGAAGAGCTCGTCGAAGCCTTCGTCATTCGGCGTCTTGCCGTGCACGACGCGCACGCCGAATTGCGGATCCATGAAGCTGATCTCGGCCGTCGGCCACGCGGCCACCTCGTCCGAATTCCGGCCGCCGCCCATGTTGAGATACGCCTGCCCGTACGTCTTGCGCAGGATGATCGAGATCTTCGGCACGGTGACGAGCTGGAGCGCGTTCATCCAGTTCATGATCTTGCCCGGCACGCGCTTGCGCTCGGCGTCGGTGCCGATCGCAAACCCCGGCGTGTCGACGAGCATGACGAGCGGCACGTTGAACGAATCGCACAGCACGATGAAGCTCGTCACCTTGTCGCATGCATCGGCATCGATCGCGCCCCCCTTCACGAGCGGATTGCTGGCGATGATGCCTACAGTTCGGCCATCCAGGCGCGCGAGCGCCGTCACGATCGCCTTGCCGAACCTCGCCTTCAGCTCGAACAGGCTGTCGCGATCGACGATCGCACGCACGATCCTGCGCACGTCGTAGACCTGCGTGCGGCTCGCGGGCAGCAGGCTTGCAATGCTCGCCATGTCGTCTCCCGAGCCCGCGGGCGCGAGACGCCGCGGCGGCGCTTCCATGCAATGGCTCGGAAGGTAGTCGAGGAAGCGCCTGATCGCATCGAGCGCCTGCTCGTCGGTGTCGACGACGAGATCGGCGAATCCGGTGACTTCGCCATGGAGGCTTGCGCCGCCGAGTTGCTCGGCATCCACATCCTCGCGAATCGCGAGCGACGCGAGCAGCGGGCTCGACACGGCAAGCACCGCACCCTTGCGCATCACGTTGAAATCGGAGAGCACCGCGTACCATGTCGACGAGCCGAAGCTCATGCCGAGCGTCGCCGACGCCCACGGCGTTTCGCGCATCCGCTGATACTGAGTGGGGTCGTTGCCGAGCAGCGTCGCCATGCCGCGCGCGCCCATGTGATCAGGCATGCGCGCACCCGACGATTCGCCGAGGAAGACCATCGGCAATCCGCGCGCGGTCGCAACGCGCTTCAGGTGTCCGAGCTTGCGTCCGTTCGTCGCGCTCGACGACGCGCCCATCACGGTGAAATCGTTCGCGGCGATCGCGAGGTCGCGGCCGTCGATTCGTCCGAAGCCCGCGATCTTGCCGTCGGCCGGCGTTTTGTCGCGGTCGTCGGGATTGGATGCCGACGTCCCGAACAAGCCCGACTCGACGAAGCTGCCGTCGTCGCAGAGATACGCGATCCGCTCGCGCGCGTTCAGAATCCCGGCCTCGCTGCGTCGGGCGAGCTTCGCCGCATCGCCCATCGCGAGCGCACGGCGACGCCGCGTCTCGTACTCGGCGAGCGCCGTGTCAACCGAAACCGTGTGCGGCGAGCGCGTCGAGGTCATCGACTGCAAGCGATGGCGCCGCAGGCTTCGAGCGCATCGATACGCGCCTGCGGGTAATCGAGCACGCTCGCGAGAATCCGGCTCGTGTCCTGGCCGACGCGGTGTCCGGCGTGCCTGACTTTGCCCGGCGTTGCCGTAAGCCTTGGGACCACCGCGGCCATCGCCACCGAGCCGAGGTCGTCGTCGGGCGCGTCGACGATCGAGCCGCGTGCGCGATAGTGCGGATCGCGAAAGATGTCGGCCATCGTGAAGATGCGCGTCGCCGGCACGTCATGGCGTTCAAGCGCGCGCTCGACCGCTTCGAGCGAAAGGCTCGACGTCCACCGAGCGATCGCGGCGTCGAGCGCTTCGTGACTCTGCGAGCGCGCAATGGCCGTCGCGAAGCGCGGATCGGACGCGAGCGCAGGCTCGTCCATCGCCTGCGCGAGGCGGCGAAAGATTGCGTCGCTCATCGCAGTGATGTGGATGTTGTCGCCGTCCGCGGTCGGATACAGATTGTTCGGCGTGCTTTCCGGCAGCCGCGAGCCGGTTCTCGTCGCGACATGGCCAAGCTTTTCGTACGCGGGAATCCACGGTTCCATTAAGCTGAACGCGCACTCGTAGAGCGCGGCGTCGATGCATTGCCCGCGCCCGGTGCGCTCGCGCGCGAGAAGCGCCATCAGGGCGCCGAACGCCGCGTAGAGGCCGGTGATGTAATCGGTCATCGATACGGCGACGCGCGCCGGCGGCCGGTCGGGGTCGCCGGTGATGTGCCGAAGGCCGCTCACCGCCTCGCCGATGACGCCATAGCCTGCGCGCTGGCTGTAGGGCCCCGATTGCCCGAAGCCGCTGATGCGCACCATCACGAGCTTCGGATTCAGGGCGGATAGCGTCTCGTAGCCCAGCCCCCACTTCTCGAGCGCGCCCGGCCGGAAGTTCTCGATGATCGCATCGCAACGGGAAGCGATGTCGCGCACGACGTCGCGGCCTTCGTCCGTGCGCAGATCGACGCACATCAGCGACTTGTTGCGAAAGATGCTCGCCGCGTAGAGCGACTTGCCTCGATACTGCTTGCCCATCGTGCGCACCGGATCGCCCTCGGGCGGCTCGACCTTGATCACCTCCGCGCCGAAATCTGCGAGAAGACGTCCGCAGAACGGGCCGGCGACGGTCGAGCCGAGCTCGAGCACGCGATAGCCGGCGAGCGGCTGCGGGGCGGAGTCGTTCGGGGGGTTCAAGTGCGGCTTCCAGCGCGGGGCGAATGCCGGCATACTAGTCCAAATGTCGACATTCGGGCAACCTGCGCCTCAACCGGCCCCCGACCAGTCAGAGGCGGGAAACGACGCGTTCAGTCCCGCCGCGCTCACGCCGACGCTGCCGCTGCAGATCGCCGAGCGCATCGGCGCAGCGATCGTCGAGGAGCGTTTCGCGCCGGGTGAGCGACTGAAGGAAGTCGATCTCGCGCGCGCGTTTGGCGTGAGCCGCACGAGCGTGCGCGAGGCGCTGCGCCTTCTCGGCAGCCGCGCGCTCGTCACGATCCTTCCGCAGCGCGGTGCGCTGGTGACGCTGCTCGCTCGCGACGAGCTCGAGAACCTGTTCGAGATTCGCGCGGTGCTGCTCGGACTCGCGGCACGCGATGCCGCGCGGCGCTACACGCCGGCCGATGACGCGGCGCTCGCTGCGGGCATCGCCTCGCTCGCGCGCGGACGCGACGACGTGGGCGCGTACGTTCGCGCCAGTGCGGCCATGGTCGCTGGTCTCGCGCGCCTTTCGCGGAACGCCGAGCTCGCGCAGATGATCGCCGGTTTCGCGCAGCGCATCGGCCGCTATACGCGGCTCGGCCTCGCGTCGCGAGAGCGTCGCGCGCGATCGCTTGCGAGCTGGCGTCGACTGGTGCAGGCAATATCGACGAAGGACGAGCGGCGCGCCGAGGAGATCACGCGCGGCCTCGCGCTCGAAAACCGGGATGCTGCGCTACTCGCGATCGAAACGCGCGCGCCGCAAAAAGCGGCGCGTGGTGGCGAAACGAAAGGACGTCAACGGCGCCGGAAGTCGCCGGCCGGCTGAAACGGACGGGCGACGAACGGATGACGCATATCGCGCTTCCCGTCGAAGCGATGAAAATGCGGGACGCTCACGACAACGACGTTGAACGGATACCCGAACCCCGGGTATCCGAACGGGCAACCGAACACGGTCGGATCGCATGCGGCATACGACGGGTAGGCCGGCTGATATTGAGCCGGCGCCGCGGGCGACGTGACGACGTACTGGACGATGGGCGCGGGAGCCGCCGCGGGTACGACTACGGGTGGCGCAGCAACCTCGTTCTTCGCACGCTCGACCTCCTCCTTGAGTTGCGAGACGCGCTCGTTCAGCGCCTGCACCTGTGCGTCGCGCAGCGCGTCCTTCACGGCATCCCTGGCCGCCTCGCGCACGGCCGGATCGATCGCGGGCTTCGGCGCCGGATCGCGATCGACGCGCGTCACATGTACGCCCTCGGGCGGCGCGATGTTGCTTACGTTCACGCGGCCCGACGTGTCGGTCCACGTGTACATGTCGGCGTGCGCCGTCGGCAGGGCAAGCGGCCCGGCGAGCGCCAGTGGCAGGAGAATTCGGAAAAGCTTCATGTCGAGATGAATTCTAGGCCTGTTCGCGTCCGCCTGAAAAGTCAGCTCTTCAGCCGGTACCCGGTCTTGAATATCCATGCAACGACGACCAGGAATATCGCGAGAAAGGCGAAGGTCATGCCGAGGCTAACAGCGACATTGACGTCGGCAATCCCGTAGAAGCTCCAGCGGAAGCCGCTGACGAGGTAGACGACCGGGTTCGCGAGCGTCACCTTTTGCCACAACGGCGGCAGCATGTCGATCGAGTAGAAGCTTCCGCCAAGGAACGTGAGCGGCGTCACAATCAGAAGCGGCACGAGCGTGAGCTTCTCGAAGCCATCCGCCCAGATGCCGATGATGAAGCCGAGCAGGCTGAACGTCACCCCGGTCAGAATAAGGAACAGCACCATCCACGCCGGATGTGCGATGTGCAGCGGCACGAAGATCGCCGCAGTCGCGAGAATGATGAGTCCGAGGACAACCGACTTGGTCGCGGCGGCGCCGACGTAGCTCACGACGATTTCGAGATACGAGACGGGCGCCGAAAGCAGCTCGTAAACCGTGCCGGTGAAGCGCGGAAAGTAGATGCCGAACGACGCGTTGGAGATGCTTTGCGTCAGAAGCGACAGCATGACGAGCCCCGGAACGATGAACGACCCGTAGCTCACGCCTCCGACCTGCTGGATGCGCGAGCCGATCGCCGCGCCGAACACGACGAAGTAGAGCGACGTCGAGATCACCGGCGAGACGATGCTTTGGAGCAGCGTGCGGCGCGTGCGCGCCATCTCGAAGCGATAGATCGCGCGAATAGCCTGGATGTTCATTTATCTTCCGTCACGAGCCGCACGAAGATGTCCTCGAGCGAGGTTTCACTGGTCTGCAGATCCTTGACACGGATACGCTCGCGATCGAGCGCGTCGAGCAGCGACGCGATCCCGCCGCGATCGGCGTGCGAATCGTACGTGTACGTCAGATCCGTCCCGCCGCTCGACAACGCGACGTCGTATCCGGCAAGTGCTTCGGGAACGTGCGCGAGCGGATGCGTAAGATGCAGCGTGAGCTGCTTGCTGCCGAGCTTGCGCATGAGCTCCGCCTTCTCCTCGACGAGGATGATCTCGCCCTTGCGGATGACGCCCACCCGGTCGGCCATCTCCTCGGCTTCCTCGATGTAGTGCGTCGTGAGAATGATCGTGACGCCGCCTTCGCGAAGCGAGCGAACGAGCGCCCACATGTCGCGCCGAAGCTCGACGTCGACGCCCGCGGTCGGCTCGTCGAGAAACAGGATCGAGGGCTCGTGCGACAGCGCTTTCGCGATCAGAAGACGCCGTTTCATGCCGCCCGACAGCGTCATGATCCGGCTGTCCTTGCGATTCCAGAGCGACAGCTCACGCAGCACCTTCTCGATGTGCGCGGGATTGGGCGGCTTGCCGAAGAGCCCGCGGCTGAACGCGAGCGCACCCCAGGGCGTTTCGAAGGCGTCGGTCGTCAGCTCCTGCGGCACGAGGCCGATCATGGCGCGGGTCGCGCGATAGTCGTGGCGGATGTCCTTGCCGTCGACCTCGACGCTGCCTTCGGTTGCGTTGACGATCCCGCAGATGATGCTGATGAGCGTCGTCTTGCCGGCGCCGTTCGGACCGAGCAGCGCGAAGATTTCGCCGCGGCGGATGTCGAGGTCGACGTTTCGCAGCGCAGTGAATCCCGACGCGTAGGTCTTGGAGAGCTTGGAGACGCGGATGATGGGCGTCATTTGAAAGACTGAGGCGTCCAGTATTTGCCGGAAGGAATCATCTCGGGTAAAGTAGTGTTATTAACTAAATTAGTCAATTCCATGGAAGAGTCGATTTCGGCAGCGGACGCGAACCGCAACTTCTCGATGGTGTTACGCGCGGTGCGGGAGGGCGGAAGCTATGTCGTCACCAGCCATGGCAAGCCGGTGGCGCGAATCGTTCCCGCCGGGCGGCATGAAGCGATCGCCTCGCGAGCCCGCGATCTACTGCTAAAGCGTCTTGCACGGCAGCCGGTGAAGAACGTCGGTCGCTGGTCGCGCGACGACCTCTATGACGAGGCATAAGGTTGAGGCTCGCGCTCGATACCAACATTCTGGCCTATGCCGAAGGCATCGGCGGAAAGGCGCGGCATGAACAGGCGCTGGCGCTGATCGCCCGCATTCCACAGGATGCCGGCGTCATCCCCGTTCAGGCTTTGGGCGAGTTATTCAACGTGCTCGTTCGAAAGGCCGGAAGGAAAAGAGGCGCGGCGCGCGATTCCTTGCTCGCATGGCGCGACGCCTTCGCAACTGTCGAGACCTCGCCCGCCGCCCTGCTGCTGGCCGCCGATCTCGCAACCCACCGTCAACTCGGCATCTGGGACTCGGTCATCCTCGCAACCGCCTCGAACGCAGGATGCCGCCTCCTCCTGTCCGAGGATATGCAGGACGGCTTCACGTGGGGCGGAGTGACGGTAGCCAATCCCTTTTCACAGGCGCCTTCACCACTGATCGAGGCGCTGCTGGGGGACACCTCATGATCAGCGTCGCCCTTGCGCGTCGCCCCGGCCCTCATCCCAGCGACTCCGGCGCGAACGCGAGCCACTTCCTTCCGCGCGTTCGCTCGGCCACGAACGTGTTGCGCGCGACATTGAGGCGATAGGTCAAAAACGCCTTGTCGCGCACGTTGGAAAGCCGCTGCGGCTTGAAGATCGCGGCGTTCGTCCCGTCGCAGCGCGCCGAGCGCACGAGCAAGCCGTTCTGATCCTGGTGGTGCAGATACGCGCCGAGCGACTGCGTAAAGGCATAGCTCGCGCGGTCGACGAGTTGCGGAAATCCTGTCTCTTTCCCGCGCAGATCGACGAGCAGCGCATCGCAGCGAACGTCGAAGACGCGGCGCTCGGTGACGATGCTCGCATCGTGCGCGGGGAAGCTGTCGCGCGCGAACCGATACCAGTGCCACGCCGTTTCGTAGACAGTCGTCTCGACGTTCATCGAACCGTACCAGACGCCATAGCGCGTGCCGTCGGAAAAGCGCGTCGCCTGCCAATGCGCCGAGTCGAAGGTATAGCTGATCACGGTGCCGTAGTCGAACGGACGCGTGATCACGGCCGCGTTCGTTGGAATGCGTCCGCTCGCTTCGGCGGCGATGGCGATGTCCCAGTCGGCCGGTTTGCTCGACAGATCGTCGAACAGATGCTGCGACTCGCGCACGCCCGGGATGTTGCGCACGAGGTCCGCGTGGAAATCGACGCTCGCCGAAACGAGTTCTGACTGCAAATCCGCTACGCGCCGCGCTGGAAGTCGAGGTAGCGGCGCAGCGCGAGCAAGCCCTCGAAGCCATGCTCGAGGATCACGTCGACCGGGCGCGACCCGAGCCGCGCATTCGGCTGCGTCATCCAGCGATACGCGAGATCGCGGTCGTGCGGAAAGAGGATGCGAAGCGACTTGTGAATCCCGAGCAGGTGCCCCGCACGATCGAGCAGGTCGCGGTTGTCGGCGAGCGGCTCGCCGCTGCGGTAGCGTCCGAGCGTGCTTCGGCTCCCCTTCGACAGGCCGAGCACCTGCGCCTGCTCGGCGCTCGAAAGCTTCCAGTGCAAAAGCAACGCGATGACCATTGCCGCGAGCCTGCTTCGGGCCTCGCGGCTGGCGGGATCGATCGCGGCGCGTTTTCGGGCTGCTGCCTTCATCTGGTTTCGGGGTGTGCGAATCAACTGGTACGTCCAGTGTACCAGAAACAACGAACGGGTGAAAGCCGACCGCTACGCGCCGCGGCCGTGCTGCCCAGCGAGACGTTCGGCGCCGCGGGCGAGGAGCGCCGTGTCGACGCCTACGGCGGTGAAAAGCGAGCCCGCTTCGATCCATCGCCTGGCGAGGTCCTGGTCGCCGACGAGAATCCCCGGCGCCTTGCCGCATCGTCGAATGCGACGCAGCGCGTCCTCGATCGTCGGAAGGACCGCCGGATTCGCGACCTCGCCCGTGTAGCCCATCGATGCATGCAGGTCGGCGGGGCCGATGAAGATGCCGTCGATGCCGTCGATCGACGCGATCGTCTCGACGTGCGCGAGCGCCTCGCGCGTCTCGAGCTGCACGAGCAGGCAGAGCTCCTCGTGCGCGCGCTTCGCGTAATCCTTGACGCGCCCGAAGCGCGTCGCCCGCGTGGTTCCCGCGACGCCGCGCACGCCCGCGGGCGGATAGCGCATGGCCGCGACGGCCGCGCGCGCCTCGTCGGGATTCTGCACGTACGGGATCAGGAGCGTCTGCGCGCCGATGTCGAGCACGCGCTTGATCGTCACCATGTCGTTCCACGGCACGCGCACGATCGGCGTCGGCGGATACGCCGCCGCGGCCTGCAACTGCGTGAGCAGCGACTCGAGATCGTTCGGCGAGTGCTCGGTGTCGAGCAACAGCCAATCGAAGCCCGCGCCCGCGACGACCTCGAGCGCGTAGTGACTCGACAGGCTGCACCAGAGACCGATCTGCGATTGGCCGGCTGCGATGGCACGCTTGAAGCGATTGACGGGAAGATCCATCGAGGGCCCCTCGAATGAACGACGCGAGCGCAGGCCGCGTCGCGGGCGCGACTTACCTTCCGTGCGTCTGCGCGACCTGACACGTTCAGTATGCCGCATCGGGGCGCAGCGCAGTGGCACGTAGCCGAGTGGACGTCTTTCGCGTTGCCATGTCCCCTTTGGCTATGGGACACTGCGGCGGTCCGCGCGCCGGCTAACGCCAAAACGACACGGCTCGGATGCCATCGAAAGGAGGAGTCGCAATGAAGGCTGTCAAGGCAGCATGGGTCTGCGCGCTCGCGTTCGCGGGCGTGCAATTCGCACCGATGGCCGCCGCGCAGGAAAAGTATCCGTCGCGGCCGATCGAGATCATCGTGCCCTGGGGGCCGGGCGGTGGCGCCGATCAGCTTGCGCGGCTTACCGCGAAGCTCGCCGAGCCGATGCTCCACACGTCGTTCCCGGTGATCAATACGCCGGGGGCCACCGGCGCGACCGGCATGGCGAAGCTGCTGACCGACCAGGCCGACGGCTACTCGATGGCGGTCTACATCGCCGATTCCAATGCGCTTCTCGCCGGCCCGAATCCGCGCTGGAAGCTCTCCGATATCACGCCGATCGCGGTGATGATGCAGGTGCCGTCGTTCCTGTTCGTCGCCGAGAACAGCCCGATCAAGGACTGGGCGCAGTTCGAGAAGGAGGCGCGGGCGAAGCCGAAGACGCTCAAGGTCGCCACGCTCGGGTTCGGCAGCGTCGACGACATGACGCTGCAATACCTTGCCTCGAAGGGCATCACCGTCGTCGAAGTTCCGTATGCGAAGCCTTCCGAGCGCTACGTCTCCGTGATTGGCGGCCACGTCGACGCGCTCTACGAACAGGCAGGCGACGTGCGTCAGTTCATCCTGAACAAGCAGATCCGCCCGATCATCATCTTCGGCAAAGAGCGCCTGCCCGCGTTCAAGGACGTACCGTGCTCGTACGAGCTCGGCTACAAGATCGCGCTGCCGCAGTTCCGTTCGTATGTCCTCAAGTCCGGCACGCCGCCGGATCGTGTCAAGATCCTGAGCGACGCGATGGCGAAGGTGGCGGCCAATCCCGAGTTCCAGAAGTTTCTCGAGGAGAACTTCTCGGCGAAAGACAGCTACATTCCCGCCGACAAGGCGAAAGCGTACCTGGAGGCACAGGTCGACGACATGAAGGCGACGATCGCGAAGAAGTAGCGCGCCCAATGCTCGACCGCCTCAGGGCGCTCGCCCCGTACGGGCTGCTGCTTGGCGCAGCGGCGTATCTGTACCGCGCCGCGGGCGCCTTCGCGTCGGCCGCGCGACCCGGGGAGCTCGGGCCCGACGTGTGGCCGCGCGCGGTGCTCGGGATCCTGATGATCGTCTGCGTCTGCGCGATCGTGCGCCGCGCACTGTCTCCGCGCGTTGCAGCGCCCATTGCCCCCGAAGCACCGCCGTTGGAAGTCGACGCGGCGCCGGAGGCCGAGCGCTTTCGGTTGCGGCTCGCCATCGGCATCGCGCTCACGATCGCGTACGTTCTCGCGCTTGACACGCTCGGCTTTTTCGTCGCGACGGCGGTCTACCTCGCGCTTTTCATGGTGATCGGCCGTTACTTGCGCGGCCGCGTCATCGTTCCCTCGGCCGTGCTCGGCAGCCTCGCGTTCGTGTTCGTCTTCATGAAGGTCGTGTACGTATCGTTGCCGCTCGGCGTCGGGCCGTTCAAGGCGCTCTCGGTGTGGATCCTCGCGCTGATCGGCGTGCGTTGACGATCGGCTCGAACATTCCCGGTTCGCTGCACGATGCATGAAACGCTGCATCAACTCGCGCTTGGCTTCTTCCATCTGCTGACCGTTGCCAACGGCGCATCGCTCGTCATCGGCCTGATCGTCGGCATGCTGGTCGCGGTGCTGCCGGGGCTGACGCTCGTGATGGGCGTCGTGCTCGCGCTGCCGTTCACCTACGGCATGGGCGTTACGTCGTCGATCATCCTGCTGACGGCGATGTATCTGTCGGGTACCTACGGCGGCGCGTTCACGTCGATCCTGTTTCGCATTCCGGGCGAGCCGCTCGACGTGCCACTTTTGTGGGACGGCTATCCGATGGCGCGCCAGGGACGACCCGCGCAGGCGCTCGGATGGACGTTGATCGCCGCGTTGTGGGGCGGGCTCGTCACTTGCGTGTCCGCGGTCGCGCTCGCGGTGCCGTTCGCGCATTTCGCGCTGCGCTTCGACACGCCGGAATATTTCGCGGTCGTCATGCTCGGACTGTCGGGCGTCGTCGCTCTCGGCGGCGCGTCGATGGCGAACGCGCTGATCAGCCTTTGCATCGGACTGATGCTCGCGACCGTCGGCGTCGACGACACGTACGGCGTTGATCGCTTCACGTTCAACGTGCCGATTCTCAAGGACGGCATCGAGTACCTGACGGTGATGGTCGGCGCCTATGGCCTCGGCGAAGTGCTGACGCGGATGGAGCAGGGCTTCGTGTCGCCGCCGATGGAAGGCGGA
>Ga0209579_10001206_pt1 | contig 21887 bp, 19 predicted proteins | sample Coa_R1_2_FD_187152 | JGI IMG/M metagenome (GOLD analysis project Ga0209579, IMG submission 187152) | Surface soil microbial communities from Centralia Pennsylvania, which are recovering from an underground coalmine fire - Coalmine... | ecosystem: Environmental > Terrestrial > Soil >... | reverse complement strand
CCCGGTTGTAATGGGTGTCCGCGACGTCCGGCCGAAGTGCGATGGCTCTGTCAAAGTTTTCGAGTGCCTCTTCCGTTCGGCCGAGGGCTCGCAGGGCATTTCCCCTGTTGCTCCAGGCCTGCACGTGCTCCGCGTTGTACCTTATCGCGCGGCCGTAGCTCTCGACGGCTTCGCTCAGACGCTGCAAATCCCGCAACAGAATGCCCCGGTTGTAATGCGCGTCCGCGTAGCGGGGATCAAGCGAAATGGCCCGGTCGTAACTTTGAAGCGCGGCCTCGGGTTGGTTCAACGATTGCAGCGCCAGACCACGGTTGCAGTGCGCGGCGGCGGCGGCGGGGTGATCCCGAATGATCGCGTCGTAAGCCAACAGCGCTTCGTAAACGCGGCCGTGAACGTGATGCTCCACCGCCTGCTGGAATAGCGCGCCGAAGTTCTCCTTTCCGCTTGCGCCCATGTGTGGAGTCTTGGATTCCGCCCCGGTCCGGACCGCCATTTCGTCAGCGCGACACGGCGCGATAGCTCTTCTCCTCAACGATCGCGGATTTCAGCATGATGTTGATTGCGCGCTTCAGGGCGCTTCTCTCGTCATTGAGCTTGTAGACCAGCCGCGCAAGTTCGACGAACCTTGCGTCGAATTCGAGGCGAGCCTCTCTCTCGCGGATCGAGTCTTCCACTTGCCAAAGTTTTTCGTTGACTGCGGCCAATCGCGATTTCAGTTCGATAATCTCGTTTCCCGCGGCCAGAGCGGGTCGGGCAACCGCTTCGAGCAGCGACAGTTCGAGACGGACATTGCGGAGCGCATCCTCGGTTTCGATGTTGTCGCGTTTGATCTCCAGGATCGTAACCTTGTCGATCAACTCGCCCCACGAAACCGGAACCTGCGGCATTTCAGGCACTGGCAAATTGCTCCGGTTCGATTCCATGGGCGCGTACTCCACGGCATGGCCAAGATAGCTGCCATCCCCACCAAGCTCCAAATCCCCATTCGCGCTACCAGCGCATTCTCATTCGCGTGGCCGCATCTGCCCATCCTACCCCTACCGCCGAATTGCGACAGTTGCAGATCAGCGGTGGGTCGGCGCGAGGTTTGGCCTGCTCAGCGAATCCGTGGCGACCGCGACCAGACTGTTCGCAGCATCGCTCCATGTCGGCATTTCCGGCGCCGTCGCCACGCGGCGAGGCGCTGCATACGCGCGCTCAAGGGCGTCGACCGCGGCCTCAATCTCGGTCTCACCCCATTCGGACCACACGTTGCTGGTGACCTGCGCAAGGGGCTCTCCCAGTCCCATTCGCAACAGATCGCGATGACCCGTATTGTCGGACAGAATGGTGGTCACACCGCACGCGAGGCATTCCATCGCCACAAGGTTGGTTCCTCCTTCCGCCCGATTGGGAAAGAGGGCCACGTCGCATTCGCGATAGACCGAGGCCATGACGATATTCGGCAGCGTACCGACGTCAATGACGCGTCCGGCGAACTCGGAGAGATCGAGATCGAGGCCGCGCGCGAGTTGCGGCCATGGCGAATGCCACGCGGTCACCAGCATGGCGTCGGAATGGCGACGTGCAAATATCCGAAACGCAGCGACAACAATATCCTGGCCTTTGCGCCTCTCTGCCTTGCCGCCGGAGAAAACAAGGAAGCGGCCCGGAAAGACATTTCGCTTTGGCGCAGGACAGAAAATTGAGCGATCGACGCCCTGCAGGATCGTTCGCACGTTTGCAAGACCGGCCGACTTCAGAACACCTTCGTTCCAGCTCGATCCCGTGACAATGACGTCGTACTCCTTCGCCCGTTCGAGCGCGGCCGCCGACAGCGGAGCTTCGAAAAAAATCACGCCTACCCGGGCTTGTGGCGGACGCTCTTCAAGAAAATCATTTCCCAACGCGTGGAGCCAAACCGAATCCGGCGAGGGCGGTCCCTTGGATGAGCGCTCCAGAATTGGATAGAGAACCTGCGCGCGAAGCGGATCGACGCTGATCCCGCGAGGATCGCTCGGCATTGAAGTTCGTGCTTCAACGCCAGAGACATTCGCCAATTCCAGCGCCAGATTGAGGCCGTAGATACCCCAGCCGAAAAAGCTCGAAATCTGCCAGTCGAACACAATCTTCAAGAAAGCATTCCCCTTGTCCGGATGGATGAGCATAAATCACGAGCACGCAGCGACCAACTACGTCGGCTGCACCTGCTACGTGCGCTGGCACCTCGGAAAAAGCGTCCTGGGCCAGGTTGGGTACAGCGAGACTGCGGCGATCAGCGCCAGCACGTCAGGCCCCGCAGATGATCTCGCAAGCAACGTTAACGCACGCCTTCGCGGGCCCCGGTTATCCGGAGACGCTCTTTTTGGATTCGCGCCCACCAAAACCCTTCTTGACTCCTAAAGTCTATAGAGTCAGTCTAGTTTAAGGAGGAGCGCGCTTCACACCGAAGTCGCCCGGCCTGGACCCATGGAGACTACGGACATGCTCAAGCTCAAGCAGAGGGTGCTCGTTTCGACCTGCGCCCTGATTGCGGGGACATCATTCTTTTCACAGGCAGCCCCCGCCCAGACCTATGCAAAAGGCGATATTTTCGGCGGTGGCGCCTCGGTGCCGGCCCCCTATGCGCGACAGACCTTCGACTGTTACGCCAAGCCGACCGATCTCATCATTGCCGGGAGCCCGCCCGGTTTCGAATCGATCACACCTTTCGACTACACCGGAAGCCCGGCCCAGAACTGCGCGACGACGCATATCACCAACAAGTCAACCATCTACTACGTGTCGGCGAGCGCGGGCACCGGCATCCTGGCCACGTTTGCCCACGACCCCTCCCTCTACGGCTACATCAATGAAAACGACAATGAATATTTCCCGAGCATTCAATTCGGCATGTCGACCACATCGCTCATATCTACGGATGTGGGCGTGTACAACGGTGGTGGAACGGAAACCCAGGGCAAATCAAGCGTGACCATCGCGCCGCCCGGCGGGTTGCAGTGCAAGGGCGAACAGAGCGGCGTGTACCCCAACCCGCTGCAATGCTACGGCCCGCTGGTCCAGTTCCCGTATGCGATCACGCCGATCGCATTCGCCTATAACTCCGTCTACAAAAAGGTGTTGAACGGCGATGGCTCGGAGACCGACTACCACTTCAATCTGAAATACGCCCGCGGCGACGGCAGCGGCGGCCTTCGGTTGAGTCCCTCGACCTACTGCCAGATTTTCAACGGCCAGATCACGAACTGGAACGCTTCGGCAATTCAGACCGACAATGGCGGTCAATCGCTCAAAGACCCCAACGATCCTGACACTTTCAGCGTGACGCTGCAGATCGTCGGGCGCTCCGACAGTTCCGGCGCCACAAGCATCCTGTCGCGACACCTCGCCAATGTCTGCTCCGGCCTGTCGGGAAACCAGTACACGACGGGTTCATCCACCTTGCCGGCAGCGCTTCAGGGCCCGACGTACAATACCTCCACTCCCAACTATCCGTCTGTGTCCGGCGAGACGCCCGGGAAATTCACGCTCGCGCCCAACAATTCGGGCGTTGCGCAATACGTGGCGTTCACCGCAACCCCGGGCGGCTCCAATCCGTCGAATTGCAGTGACGGAGCCGCGTGCATTCAACTCGGCAGGATCACCTATAGCGGTACCGATTACGTGCTGCCCTACGTTTCGGAAACGCAACAGAACAACTACAACCTGAATTCCACGACGCTTCGGAACTCGTCCGGCAACTGGGAGGATCCATCGGCGTCGACGGCGCAGGCCGCCTATTCGAACATTCTGCCGCCGCAGAGCACGAGCAAGGGCAAGTATTGCGCAAGCTGCACCAATTTTGGATCCCGCAACGATCCGACGGCCTGGGTGCAAAGCACGTCGCCAACGGCTCTGATTGCCGACCCCACCAATAGCGATGCCTATCCCATCGTCGGCACTGCCAACTGGATCGCCTATCAGTGCTATGCCAGCAAAAATCAGACAAAAACGCTGGTCGGCGTCATGCGTTACATTGACCTGCAGGCCATCAATACGGATCCGAAAAAGGGCATTCTGGCGAGCGCCGGCCTGTCGCCGGTCCCCAAAGCGTGGAAGACCGCGATCGAGGAAACGTTTGTCACCAACAGCCAAAATCTCGGGTTGAACATCGTGAAAGTCGGCACCGCTGGCACCTGCAGCGGCGCAGGAATCGTTGGAGGATAGTCCGCAGTCAGCACCCCCCTTGAGAGCTAGCGGTCCCGCGCGCGGGACCGCTTTTTTTTCGGAAGCTTTTCACGTCTTTGCCGGACCAGGACGCCATAATGCCCACGCTCGTCCGGCACGGCGGCGTACAGAAAAAGCGGCCCCGGAATCGGGGCCGCTTTCAGTCAGTTGTTGATCGAAAATTCCGAAGACGTCAGAGCGAGACCTGAGCCCGCATCGAGAAGGCGTTGTATCTGGTGTCGAAGGCACCAGACCAGGGACGGCTGATGTCGACGTTCTGCCAGTCGAACATGAACTTCACATTGTAATTGGGGTAGAAGTTCACGCCCGCGGACCAGATCTTCTGCTCGCCACCGCGAACCTGATCGGCCGTCACGATCGAGTTCACATTGTAATTGAGATCGCTGTCGCTGTAGCGCGCCCCCAACTCCCAGGCACCCCATGCTCCGGCCGCGGGATCAAAATCGGCGGTCGGAACAGGTCTCGTAAAGGCCGCGCTTCCCATGTTGTATGTCCGCGGCTCGCCGGTCATCACCCAGCTGCCTTGAACATACCAGCCGGAGAAATCCGGGTTTGTCTGTCCGACGCTCGGGTCGCGGCGATCGACGCCGTACCAGAAATTTTCTCCCTCGAGCAGCAATGGTCCCCAGCTGACTGCTCCTTCAAGCCCGGCGGCATGGGCGGAGGTCGCATTGATACTTCCGCTGCTCACCCACGTTACGTTCCACTCCCGCAATTCGGGCCGGTCCGAAAAGGTCACGAGGTAGCAGGCCACCGCGGTCGTCGTGCAGGACGCCGGATTGACGCCTTGCGGATGGAACACGTAGCTGAGGTTTGCTCCGAGATGGATATTGAAGTTGGTGTCGGGATCCTGCACCGGCGCAACGGCGAGACGGCCGACATAGGCCTCCTGCCCGGCAATCTGCCCTTTGCCGAACGTGTCGGTGGTCAGATAGCTCGAGAAAAACCATATATCGCCGTTGCCCTGGAACCCGGCACCGTCGCGTCCGTCGTCTCCGGCAAGCCCACGCGACAACTGCGCCGGCGACGCCCGCTCGTTGAAGACGAGGTCGTCCGCCGCCGTTGCGTCAGCGAGGTTCGCCGGCGGAGGAAACGCGCCGATGCGGAAGCTGAAGGGATCGAGGATGCCCTTGTACTGTACGTAGGCCGACTGCACGCGCGCGCCGCTCGGATTGACCGCGACGACGGGAGGCGTGGTGCTGGTAATGATGCTTTCCGCCCCGCTCTCCTGGCCGCCCGCGCCGCCGAAATCGTAGTTGAAGCGATAGCTGAAATCCTTGTCGAGCGTACCCTGAAGGCCGATTTGCGCGCGGCGGAAATTCATGCCGCTGCGTGACGGCACACCGGTGCCCTTCGGGCCGGTCACCAGAGACTGATCGAATGTCGCGGCGTCGGCTTGCACGAGCGATGTGATCGAAAGGGAATATTTGCCGTCCTTGGTCGCGATCGTGGGTCGTCCCTTCTTGATGGTAACCGAGGCCTGCCCCTTGTTCTCGGCCGCCTGTTCGTACACCTGATTCTGCAACGCCTGGAATTCCGCGGCGCTGACCTCGGGCTGTGGCGCAGGTTGTGCCGGAACGGCTGCAGCGGTCGAGGCACCGCCACTGGCGTTGGCCTCTCCGACCTTGGCCTTCAGATCACGGATTTCGGCGGCCTGTTCCTCGATGACCCGCTCCATGCGGTTGAGCCGGTCCTCGATGCCGCTTGCGACGCGATGATGTTTCTTCAGCGGCGGCGCATCCGTCGCCGTTTGTGCGAACGCCGGCGCGCCAAGCCATGCGCAGGCGGCCGCGCCCAAAAGAACGGTCTTCAATTTCATCGAATTTCCCCTGCTCGCCCAAAAAACCCCCTTCACCTGAAACACTACCAACGAAATAGTGTCAATGGGTGATTAGGTGCCTTTGCGATGATCTTGCCGGTGACGCTAGGTCAACGGCGCACGAGAATTACGAACGTTTCGTGACAGATTTGTGAATACGGCCGTGCCGAAACGGTTCAAACACAAATGCCGCTATGTATTTGACGAAGAAGCGTTTTTTGTACTTTCCCCATGGCATTGCGTGGAAGATCGTCCACAACGACGATGCGTTTTGGAAGCTTGTAGCGCGCTAGTCCTTCGGCGAGTTGCCGAATTGCCACAGATTCGTCCAGCTTCGCGCCCGGCAACAAGACCACGAGCCCGATGACGGCCTCGCCAAAATCCGGGTGTGGCACTCCGATCACGGCTGATTCGCGAACGCCATCGAGCGAGTCGATCTGCGATTCGATCTCCCTGGGATACACATTCAGACCGCCGGTAATGATCACGTCTTTTGCGCGACCGACGATTTGCAGGTAGCCGCGCTCGTCGATTCGGCCGAGATCGCCGGTGATGAAGAAGCCGTCGCTGCGGAAGCTTTCCGCGGTCTCGCGAGCCTTTTTCCAGTAGCCCGCAAAGACGTTGGGACCGCGCAGTTCGATCATGCCGATTTCGCCCTGCTGCCGTTCCAGACCGGTTGGCGGATCGCCGATGCGCAGGGCGACGCCGGGAAGCGGAAAACCGACCGTCCCCGCGGTCCGCTCTCCGTCGTACGGATTGGATGCGATCATTCCCGTCTCGGTCATCCCGTACCGCTCAAGAATGGCGTGTCCCGTGCGCGCCTGCCATTCGCGATGTGTTTCGTCGAGCAGCGGCGCCGATCCGGAAATGAAAAGGCGCATGTGCGCGGTCGCGCCGTGGTCGAACCGCGCGTCGGCGAGCAGCCGTGTGTAGAAAGTGGGCACGCCCATCATGGTGGTTGCGCGCGGCAGCGCGGCAAAGATGCGATCGACATCGAAGCGCGGCAGAAGAATCATGGCGCCGCCGGCCATCAGCAGCGTATTCGTTGCGGTGAAGAGACCATGGGTGTGAAATATCGGCAGCGCGTGCAGGAGCACGTCACTCTCCGAGAACCGCCACAGGTCGCGCAACGCTATTGCATTCGACAGCAAATTCTCCTGCGTCAGCATCGCGCCTTTGGAGCGGCCGGTGGTGCCGGAGGTGTACAGTATCGCCGCGAGATCGTGCGCCGAGCGTTGAACATCATCGAAAGCGGCCGGGCAGCTGGTCGCCTGCGCAACAAGAGAGCCTTCATTCCCTTCGTCGTACAGCGTGAGCAGCTTCACGCGGTTGCCGACAAGCCCGCGGAGCGCTTCCTCTCTTGCCGGAGAAGCCACGACCAACGAAGATTCCGCGTCGGCCAGGAAATACTCCACTTCCGCCAGCGTGTAGGCGGGGTTGAGCGGCAGATAGACCACACCGGCCCGGAGGCAGGCGAGATAAAGAAGGAGTGCATTTGCGCTCTTCTCGACCTGCACCGCGACGCGATCGCCCGGCCGAATGCTGTTGGCGGCAAGGCAATTCGCGAACCGCCCCGAGCGCGCAAGCGTTTCGGCGTAGGTAACGCTCTCGCCGCCTGGCAAATGCAGGAAGACGCGGTCGCCACCCGGCATGGCCGTCCGCATGGCGGCAAACAAACCCTGATTTGCGCTCATTGCTTTGCGATCTGGTTTTCTTGCGCGTTTTCCCCATATTGACGGAGAATTCAACGGCCAGCGACGATGTTTCAGGCGCATGCCATCGGTGATGGGGAGAAGCCCGAACTCTACCGGGAACTGGGGCAGCAACTCGAAGCACTGCTTGGCGACGAACGCGATGCGGTCGCGAACGCGGCAAACGCCGCATCGCTCATTTACGACGCACTGCCCGACGTAAATTGGGTCGGCTTCTATTTTCTGCGTGGCGACGAACTGGTGCTCGGCCCTTTTCAGGGCAAACCGGCCTGCGTGCGCATACCGGTAGGCAAAGGCGTCTGCGGCGCCGCTGCCGCGCAGCGCGCGTCCATTCGCGTGGAGGATGTACTGGCCTTTCCGGGACACATCGCCTGCGACACCGCCTCGCGCTCCGAAATCGTCGTACCGCTGATCTCAGGCGGAAGAGTCTGGGGCGTTCTGGATATCGACAGCCCGACTGAGGCGCGTTTCGACGTTGAGGATCAGGAGGGGATCGAGCGCCTCGCCGCGATCTATCTTGCAGCGACGCGGTTCTGACGTACAGACGTCCTCCCCCCGCCTTTTCGCGCAGGGGGAGGAAAACCAGGACATATCGGGTGCTCTTACTGTACCGTGATGGCCACCGCGGTCGACGGAATACCGTTCGCGACAACCTCGATCGTGCCTGCCCCGGTTTCCATCCCCGACGGCACGTCGAAATTGGTCGACACCGGCGTCGATCCCGTCGCCACGCCCATCGTGCTGTGATCATGGGTGCGGCAATAAAAGACGTGTCCGGTCGAATTGTTCGTGATGCGCACCAGGGGATAGTTCGTGTGGGTTTCGAACTCGTCGCCGAAGGCGCTACCCTGATTCAATCCGTTGAACTGCGTTCCGGTGATTTGATAGGTCTGCCCGCGCGTGACACTCGTTGGCGAGTTGCTGATCGTCGGCGCCCAGGACGACTGGTACGTTCCCGTCGACTTGTACACGGCGGATCCGCCTACAAGGATTTCGCCGGTCGGCAGCGGGAGCAGCGAACCGTAGCCGAACAGGCCGTTTTCGATATTGAGGTTCTTTCCATCGAACTCGTAGAGCTGGCCGCTCTCCGCTTCGATCAGCACATTGCCGCTCGGCAAAATGGATACCGGAGTATCGTAGGACTGGTCGCCGTTCGGGAAATTGGGCCCCGCGGTCCATGTGCCCTTCTTGCCGGAAGTGGGCGGCGTCCAGATTGCCGTATGTGCCGTGCTTTGGCCGTCAGGGATCGAGCCGGTCGCGAAAACCGTCCCGTCGGGTCTGCGCACCGCAGCTCCCGTTTCGCCGGGCGGGTCGTAGCATTTCTGATCATCCTTCCCATAGGGAATGCAGGTTCCGCAGCAATTTTGGGGGCCGCGCAGATCGACGTTCGCGGTGTCGCCTTCATCCACCCACACGCCGGTTTTCGGATAGTACCGCTCGGATTTCGGGTGAGATTTCACGTCGACCGTGAGAAAGCTGCCGTCCGGAAGGAGGACCCAGCCTTCTTCTGCAATGATGCCGTTCTTGCCTGTTGACGTGACGTTGCTCCAGGTAAGTTTGGACTCATCGAGCGCCGCCATCTTCGTCTTGAACTTGTAGCCAATGACGAAAGTCCCGTCCGCGAGCACGATCGAGGGTGCATCGCCAATGTTGCTCCACCCCTTGGGCGGTTTGATCATCGTCCATTTGTTGGCCAGCGGGTCGTAGATCGCGCTCTGATTGGTGAAGGCGCAGCAGTTGAAATTCTGATTGTATTCGCCGCCCGAAATCACCAGCTTGCCATCCGCCATCACGGCTTCCGCCATGGCATAAGGCTCGTAGCTGGTGGGCAGACTTTCCAGCTGCGTCCAGGTGCCGTTCTTGTAGCTTCCCGTATTGTCAGGCGTGAGCTTCCACCAATCGTTCAGGCTGCCGCCCTGCGCTATGACCGTGCCGTCGGTCATCAGCATGGTGATGACGGCGCTGTCCGGCGGCTGATGCGTGAGGTTTGTGAGCGTTTGTGCACCGGCGCAAACCGGCAAGGCGGCAAGGACCGTTGTGAGCGTAAGCGCGAACCGGTGCCTCATGGGAACCCCTCCTGAAGGATGATTGCTGCTGGATATGCCCGGGAAGCACTTACAGCGAGAGATCACGGAGAATCAACAAGGTCGCCCGGAACAATTGCGTGACCGCCGCGCCCCGAGCGCGGAATAATCGCGAGGGTGAATTCGTCAGGGCGGCCGCCCCCAAGCGCCTTTAAGGCTGAGCCTGATCGGCCCGGCCGTGAATCGGGGAGCCAATTGCTGGCGGGTGGCGTTTCCCTCCCATGGGTCGAAGAATTGCCCCACCTGCGGTTTTCCTGCTGATGCTGACCATCGGGCAGATGGCGCATGCGCAGGGCGGCTCTCCCGGCGTGAACCTGGTCCCGGGCACGCCGAGGCATGTTCTGGCCTGCGAGGTCGGCGTGCTCGACACCGTCTCGATGAACTTTGTCTGCCAGACAAACGGGGCGGCGCGCCGGTTTTGGCTTGCCCGCAGCACCCATTTTGTCGCTCGAGGGCCCAGCCGCTCTCCCTTCTACCTACAGACCGGTCAGACGGTGCAGGTGACTTTCCATAACGCCGGCGGGGTTGCGATCGCAGACATCGTCAGCCTTTAGGGCGAATCCTTTTACCGCACCGCGCGTACAACAACCCGCGAGGACAAGTATGACTTCCACCGGTAGCGTACCAAATGTGTGCCGGCGATTCGGGCATTGTCTCCCAAGCTATTAATGCCCTTCCTGAGAGAAGGGTGACACTTCATTCCGGGCACATGGGTAACACAATCGGGCTTTTGCGGGAGAGCGCAAGATGCCCTGGAAGGTGTGCAAACCCATGGACGAGAGACTGAAGTTCGTTGCCCGCGTGCTGGAAGGGGAGAAGATGGCGGGGCTGTGCCGGGAGTTCGGCATCTCGCGCAAGACCGGCTACAAGCTTGTTGACCGCTACAACGACAGTGGCCTCGAGGCTCTGACGGATCGCTCGCGCCGGCCTTATCGGCAGGCCAACAAGCTTCCGTTCCAGATCGAGACGCTGATCGTACGCCTGAAGGAGGACAAACCTCATTGGGGCGCACCGAAGATCCGCGAACGCCTGAGACGGCTTTATCCCGATGTGCACACGCCTGCGATCAGCACCGTTCATGCGGTGCTCGATCGACGCGGACTGGTGAAGCGAAGACGGCGCTCACGACCTCGCGCAGAGGGGACGCCCCTTTCCCAAGCCCTTTCTCCCAACGCGCTTTGGTGCGCCGATTACAAGGGCGAGTTCATGCTCGCCGACCGACGCTATTGCTATCCGCTGACCATTACCGATTTCGCCAGCCGTTATCTTTTCGCCTGCGAAGCGCTTTCTACGACGAAGGAGCGCTACGCTTTCACCATATTTGAAAGGGTTTTCAAGGAGTTCGGCATGCCTTCGGCCATTCGCACCGACAACGGCGTACCGTTTGCAAGCCCCAACGCGCTGTTCCAGCTTTCCAGATTATCGGTGTGGTGGCTCAGGCTCGGCATCGCCATCGAACGCATCAAACCTGGCTGTCCACAGCAGAACGGCCGGCACGAGCGCATGCATCTCACGCTCAAGCTCGAGACCACCAAACCGGCAGGAAAGAACTTCCTTCAGCAGCAGGCGAAGTTCGATGACTTCATCGACTGCTACAACAACGAGCGACCGCACCAGGCGATCGGCATGCGGTGTCCGGCCCAGCTCTATCGCCGCTCCTCGCGCATCTACCACGGACTTCCCGAGCTCGATTATCCGTTCCACGACAAGGCGGTCACCGTCACCACTTGCGGCCGCATCTGCTTCAATCGCCGCAAGATCAACTTGAGCCAGGTCTTCGCCGGCCAGACCGTCGGTATCAAACAAACCGACGAGCACATCTGGCTCGTCTCCTTCATGCACTACGATCTGGGATATTTCGACGACGAGACCTGCAGACTCGAACCTCTGCAAAACCCGTTCGGAGCAAAAGTGTTACCTATGTGTCCGGTATAAACTGTTACCCATGTGTCCGGAATGGACCTAAAAACAGCGGTGGGCCCGGAGGGACTCGAACCCCCGACCAGACCGTTATGAGCGGTCAGCTCTAACCAGCTGAGCTACAGGCCCTAGGCGTGCCCCTCCTAACAGGTTTCGTGTCTCGCCGCCTAGCTTCTGGTTTCGTGGCAGATGCGGGGGTAAAATCGCATAGACTTGAGAAGGCGCTGACGATGGTTCGTCGCAAAATCTCCCGGCTGGCGCTTATTGGCTTCGCGTTGAATGTGACAGCGCTGCCCTGGTGCGACTGGAGCTTTGCAGCCGACGTGTCGCCGCCGCGCACCCTGACTGTTTCCGGCGATGGCGAGGCGAAAGCCGTACCCGACGAGGCGCAACTCTCGGCCGGTGTCGTAACGCAGGCGAAGAGGGCGGCGGACGCGCTGGCCGCGAACACGCGGGCGATGAACGAGGTGTTCGCCACGCTCAAACGCTTCGGCATTCCCGAAAAGGACATGCAGACGTCACAATTTTCCGTCGAGCCGCAATATGCGGCGGATCACAACGGCAACGCGACATCGCGCGTCACCGGATATTCCGTGTCGAACACCGTGAACGTGACCGTCGACATCGCAAAGCTTGGTCAGGCGCTGGATGCGCTCGTCGCCTCCGGCGCGAATTCGATCGGCAGTATCGCTTTCACGATCCGCGACCCGAAGCCCTTGCTCGCGAAAGCGCGCGCCGACGCGATCCGCGATGCGACAGAGCGTGCCCAGACTTTTGCACGTGCCGCGGGGTTTGCGCTGGGACCGATTCTCACCGTGAACGAAGGCGGCGCCACGACGCCGCAGCCGGTGTTTGCGGCGCGGATGATGGCCGCCGCGCCCATGGCGCCGCCCGTCGCCGCCGGCGAATCAAGCGTCACGGCCAACGTCAGCGTTACCTTCGCGATTCGATGAGAAGTATTATTTCTCGGCCAGCAGCCGGTCGATGTCGTCCATGATTCGATTCATCCGGCCCGCAAGCGCCTGATACGGCTCCGGACTCGCCATGTCGAGGCCGGCTTTTTTGTACAGAGAATAGGGGTAGTCGGAACCGCCCGCCTTCAGCATGGCGATAAAGCGGTCACGCGCCGGCGCGCCTTCGTGCTCGATCGCATCGGTGAACTGCGCCGCGCCCGCCATCGAGGTCGCATACTGATAGACATAGAATCCGTAATAGAAATGCGGAACGAACGCCCACTCGATGCAGTAGGCCGGATCGATCTTTATCGCGCCCTCGGCCTCGCCGTAATATTTGCGCAGGAGTCCGCAATACATGTCGGTCATCTTTGCCCCGGTCAGCTGACTGCCCTTTTCCACCTCCTCGTGGAGCGCCAGCTGGAATTCGGCGAACATGGTCTGGCGGAAGAAGGTGCCGCGGATCAGCTCGAGTCCCTCGCCGAGATAATACAGTTTCTCGTTCCTGTTCCTCGCGTGGGCGACCATGTAGTCGTTGAGCAGCATCTCGTTCGAAATCGACGCGGTTTCGGCAATGAAGGTGGAGTAGTTCGAGGTGTCGTAGGGCTGCGCCCTGTCGGCCAGCAGCGTGTGAACCGCGTGGCCCCATTCGTGCACGAAGGTCGACAGCGATTCGTAATCGTCGTTGTGGTTCAGGTGCAGATAGGGATGTACGTCGTAAGCCGACCCGTTCATGTATGCGCCCGACGCCTTGCCGGGGCGTGGGTACACATCCATCCAGCGGCCGCCGAATCCCTTCTTGAGCAAACCGGTGTATTCCGGGCCATAGGCGGATGTGACGTCCAGACCGATCCGTTCGGCATCCGCCACCGAAAAGTGCAGCGGATGATCGAGTTTGAACATCGTCGGATAGATGTCGTAATAGGCCAGATCGTCCTTGATGCCGAGGAGGCGCCTTCTCAGCTTCATGTAGCGGACCATCGTGGGCAGGTTTGCGTTCGCCTGCGCAACAAGCGTTCGGTAGACCGCTTCCGGCATGTTGTCGGGAAAGATCGCCGCGGCAAGTGAATTGGGGTAGCGGCGCACCTTCGCGCCGAACACCTCGCCGAGCACCTGCGTGTTCAGGGTCTGGCCGAACGTCCCCTCATAGTTATGGAATGTGCCCCAAAAAGCGTCGAATACTTTCTTGCGATCTGCCCGCACCGGCGCCTGGCGGTATTTTGTGTACGCCGCCTGGTCGAGGCGCTCGACCCTGGTGCCGTCGGAAAGCGTCACCGACGGAAACGGCAGTTCGCCGTTCGACAGCTGGCTGAAGATGTTGTCCGGCTGGTTCAGGACGTCACCGGCCGCCGCGATCACGTTTTCGGCTTCCAGTCCGAGCGTGTGCGGAGCCGAGCGAAGCGCATTGTCGAGGAAGAAGCCGAAGCGGCGCGCGAGTTCTGGCGATTCCGCCTCGAAGCTCTTCACCTTGTCGGCTCCGATCGCAATGATTTCCGGCGTCACCCAGGCTTCCTTCTCCGCGATCAGGGTTTGCAGCGCCGTCGCCGCCTGCTGCCGTTCCTGGTTGGCGGCAATGCGCACGTCCTCATCCGCCTTCAACGTGGCGTAAACGGAAAGGCGACGTGCTTCCTTCTGCACGCGGCTCATCTCGTCGAGCGCGGCGAGCATGTCTCTTGCACTGGTGCCGAGCGTCCTCTTCAGGTGGTCGAGCGTCTCCACCTCGGCCTTGAGCTTGTCCCGCTCGCTGGTCCAGGTCTCGGGCGACGAATAGAGGTCAGTGAGATTCCACATCGGTTCGGTGCGGCCCACGTCCACGGGCTTGTTCACGGCATTGCTCCCGGATGGTGCCGCGTGGCTCACGGCGAATGACACAGAAACGAGAAGCGCCCCTGCGAGCGCGAGGTAACGAACCATGATGATCCCCTCCGATTCCCGGACCATAGGGCATGGTTTCGCGACGGCCAACATATAGCGGTGAGCATCGTTGCCCGGTGGCCCCCCTATCGGCTAAGCACCGTGCTGCGTTCGTAAAACAGAGGACCGGATGCGGATCAGAAGTTTGCTGCTCGCGTGCTTTTTTGTGGGCGCCCTGCCCGCCGGTGCCGCGGACCATGCCCCCCGCGTCAGCGTCGTCAATCTCTCCGACATCTCGGTTCCTGATCGTCCGTACGATGAGAACGCGGACGCGAACGCGGCGGTCGCGAACGCCTTCACGAAAGCCAGGGCCGAACGCAAGCGCGTGATGATCGACCTCGGCGGCAACTGGTGCGGCGATTGCCGCGTCCTCGCGGGCATCATGGAATTGCCCGAGGTACGGACGTTTCTCGATGCTCACTATGTCGTGGTGTCGGTGGATGTCGGCCGCTTCAACAGGAATCTCCAGATTCCCGCACGGTTCGGAATTACGAAACGTCTGGAAGGCGTGCCAAGCGTCCTGATTGCCGACCCGAATGGTAAACTCATCGACGCGGATCATATCGCAGCGCTCGCCGATGCACGCAGCATGACGCCGCAGGCCATCGCCGATTGGCTCGCCCAGTGGGCAAGCTGACGCGAATTCGGAAACGAGAAATCAGATACCAGAGGTCAGAAGGATAGCCGCGACTTCGTCGCGAACTTCCAGTTTCTGATTTCCGAGTTGTGATTTCCGGCGCTGAGCAAGCTCAGCGCTACGCTTCCATTGAGGACGACGGATTGCCGATGACGCTCAAAAATTCCCGGCGCGTCATCGGATTGGTACGGAAATCCCCCAGCATCGTCGAAGTGACCATAACGACGCCTGGCTTGTGCACGCCGCGCGTCGTCATGCACTGATGCTCGGCCTGGATTACGACAGCCACGCCCTTGGGCTCGAGCACGCGCTGTATGCATCGCGCGATCTGTGCATTCATCTTCTCCTGCACCTGCAGGCGCCGGGCAAAAGCTTCAACGACGCGTGCCAATTTGGAGATACCGACCACCCGCTTGGTCGGCAGATAACCGACATGCGCGCGCCCGATGATGGGGGCCAGGTGATGCTCGCAATGCGATTCAAATCGGATGTCGCGGAGGACGACCATGTCGTCATAGCCCGCAACTTCCTCGAAGGTACGCCGGAGATACGCTTCCGGATCGACGTCGTAGCCGGAAAACCAGTCCTCCCAGGCACGGGCCACGCGCGCGGGCGTGTCGCGCAGGCCTTCGCGCGCCGGATCGTCTCCCGCCCATTTAAGAAGCGTGCGGACCGCCTCTTCTGCTTCGGCACGCGAGGGGCGCACGATTTCGGAGTCGCCGGACGGTTTGGACGCTTGGGACATTGGGAAACCGCTCAAGATTATCAAATGATATGCGCGAGGCACGACTCAATGGATTTGGCGGCGCTCGTACGGACTTTCAAGGAGAAACATTGGAATCTCCGCCTCAAACGACTGTCCCGAGGCGGAACGGAACTGGTAACTGCCAACCATGGCTCCCGCGGGGGTCTGCAGCGGACAGCCGCTTGCATATTCGAATGCCTGTCCCGGCTCGAGGACCGGCTGTTCGCCGACCACGCCGGGGCCGCGCACTTCCTGAACGCGACCATTGGCGTCGGTAATGTGCCAGTAACGTGACAGCAACTGTACCGTCTCGCGACCCTGGTTCTCGATCGTCACGGCATAGGACCATACATACCGGCTTTCCGGTGGATCCGATTGGTCCTCAAGGTAGGCCGGCTTCACGGAAACACGAATGCCGTGCGTCGTCCGCTCGTATATGTGAGCGGCCTTGGTTCGCGTGCGGACGGATCCACTCGACTCGTGTTGTTCCATGGAACAAATATCCTAGCGAGGCTCGCGTTATGCAAGCGTTTCCGTTGAAAGTGTTAACGGCGCGGTGTTCAGCGGCGCGGTTCGACGGCAACCTCAGTCTTGACCGAGGTTGCTATGAAACAATCAGCATGCGCCTGATGATGAAGGGCCGTTAACTGCGATTCACTGACTTCGGTACCATCTGCGAAGCGCACGTGCGGGCGAAGCATCACGCGACTCATCCACAGCTTTCCGCTTTCTCCTTTTTCAAGCCACCCGCTCGCCTTGTCATCGTAACTGTCGAGCACGAGCCGCTTGCGTGCACAGATCGCGAGGAAAGTCAGCATGTGGCAACCGGAAAGAGACGCAACAAATGCTTCTTCGGGATCGACGCGATCCGCATCGCCGCGAAACTCCGGCGCCGAAGACGACGGCAGGACGATGGCGCCGTCCTTGAACAGCACGTCATGCGCACGGTTGTAGCGGTCATAGGCAAAATCGGAGCTGGTGCGCTTCCAGCGAAGCTCCGCGCGGTGTTCGGACAATTCATCCTCCATACGACTCATTGTTCGACAGCGGGAGAGACGCTTATGCTCTTACTTCCTCATGCCGATCCTGTCGACATGCGGCGTCTTGCCCGCACCGGTCAAGCCGCATTAAGGTCTGAACCACCATGAACGCGATCAGCCACCATGCCGCCCTCGTCTACGTCATGGTCGTGGTTTCGGCCTCTGACGGCAATATGAGCGAGGGCGAACTGCGTACGATCGGGCATCTCGTCCGCACCTTGCCTGTTTTTCGCGGCTTCGACGAGCACCGCCTGCTCGCCGTGTCGCAGGAATGCGGCTCCATTCTCCAGGAGCGGGATGGCCTCGATGCGGTTCTCGGCCTTATCAAGGAAGCCCTTCCGGAGAGTTTGCACGAAACGGCATATTGGCTTGCGCTCGAAGTCGCGCTCGCGGACACCCGCGTCATGATTGAGGAGATACGAATCGTCGAACTCCTGCGCCGATCGCTCGGAATTGACCGTCTGATCGCTGCCGCACTCGAGCGGGCGGCCGAGGCACGTTATCGCGGCGCCTAGGCGGAGCCATGAAGCGACTTCTTATTTTTCGTCATGCGAAAGCGGGTCCGCACGACGAAGCCCACGACAAGCAACGTGGGCTCGTCGAGCGCGGCAGAAACGACGCGGCGCTGATGGGGCGTGCCCTGCGTGACCGCGGCTATCTGCCCGATGTCGTTCTTTGCTCCAGCGCGAAACGCACGATGGAAACATGGGAGCATGCGGAGCCGATGCTCGGGACAAATCCGGAGACGCGTTTCCTTGACGAACTTTACAACGCGCCGGAGAAATCCATCCTGAAGACGATCCGAAGCGTGAAGGAGAATGCTCCCGTGCTCATGTGTATCGGTCACAATCCGGGTCTTGAAAATCTCGCGCGCAAGCTGGCGCGGAACTCCGGAAGCGACGCCGAAAGGAAAAGAATGGCCGCGATGGAAAAAAAATTCCCGACCGGCGCGGTTGCCGTCCTCGACTTCCAGGTCAACGCGTGGAGCGATATAGATTCGGGCAAAGGTGCCCTCACCGCATTCCTCGTGCCAGCCGATTTCAAGCCGAAATAGCGATACGCTATCGCGCGTGCGTTTTTTCGGCGAGAGCCAGTTTTCGCCAACCGAAGGCGACTTCCGGCACGGGATCGCCCATCATGCGCTGCGTACGTTCGGCAACGAGCTTGCCACCCAGCGCTTCATAGAAGAACCGAACCGGATTCTTTGCGTGCGCCCAGATGAGGCACGATGCGTATCCTCGGCCACGAAGCACCATAAACGCCGCGCGCAAGAGCGCGCGTCCGGCACCCTGGCCGAGGAATGCCGGGTCGACGTAAAGCGCGTACACCTCGCCATCGTAGCCGAGTTCGCCGTCGCGGGCAGGGCCGAGGCTCATCATGCCGACAAGACCGTGCACGTCACTCTCCGCCACGAGAACGAATTCCCGGCCCTGGGCGCGAATGGCCGAACGCCAACGCGCCGCCTGCCCGTTGTGCGTGAGCGCGCGCAACAGGCGCGTCGGTACGATACCGGCGTAGGTGTCGTGCCAGGAATCGACATAGATGCGCGCGACAGACGATGCGTCGTCTGCCCGCGCCTGCCTTACACGCGTAACCAGCTCGCCCATGGACGAAAGCTTGTGACGCGCGGACGCAATCGGCAAGGCGTTCTCCACAAAAATTTGATGCCGACCGGCTCGCGCCGAATTGCCGCGCGCTCCCCGAAAAAGCCGGGTGTTGCGCCGCGCCGCACCCCGATTGTGGCAGGGACCCGGCACGGCAGAAAACGCGTTTCGCCCTTTGCATCGTGAAAAAACGCGCTACACTTGAATGAACGATGCCGCTGATTTGCCGAAGGGGCTGGCACCCGGCGCATCGAAAACGTGTCGGACAATGGTGTTGGTAGGGAAGGCACTTCGCGCGGAGCATTGCGCGGGATGCATGGCTACGCGCGCGTAAATGGCCAAAACGGGAACGAACCTCTTTGGTTACGGATTATTCAGAGGGCAGTGAAAGGCTGATTGGAGGCGGTATCGATCACGTGACTTGTCATGTCCGCGGAGGGCCACGATATCAATCGTGGATGGCGTGCGTGACGTACAAGGAGTGATGACCATGAGCACACTCGATGTGTTCGACGTCTTCTCCAGGGATTATGCGCGCGAGCGCCTGGAGACTTTGAGTTTAAGAGACTGGCTTCTGGCGGCGCGCGACGATCGCATGCTGTACGCCAGTCCCGCCGAACGTCTGGTCGCGGCGATCGGTGAGCCCGACCTGATCGACACCTCGCAGGACTCGCGCCTCGGCCGCATCTTCTTCAACCGTACGCTCAAGGTCTACAGCGCCTTCGACGGGTTCTTCGGCATGGAGGACACCATCGAGCGCATCGTCGGATATTTCAAGCATGCGGCACAGGGTCTCGAGGAGCGGCGGCAAATTCTCTACCTGCTCGGCCCTGTCGGCGGCGGGAAATCCTCGCTCGCCGAGCGCCTGAAAGACCTGATGGAGAGATTTCCGATCTATGTCCTCAAGGCCGGTGAGCAGATCAGTCCGGTGTTTGAATCGCCGCTTGGACTTTTCCGCTCAGAAGAGCTTGGATCGCTGCTTGCCGAGCGTTACGGAATCGATCGTCATCGTCTGAACGGCGTGATCAGCCCGTGGGCGGTCAAGCGGCTCGACGAATTCGGCGGCGACATTTCGAAATTCGAGGTGGCGCGTCTGTACCCGTCGAAGCTTCGACAGATCGCGATCGCCAAGACCGAGCCCGGCGACGAAAACAATCAGGACATCTCTTCCCTGACCGGGAAGGTCGACATTCGCAAGCTGGAGCATTTCAGCCAAAACGATCCGGATGCCTATTCCTTCTCGGGCGGCCTTTGCCGCGCCAACCAGGGCCTGCTCGAATTCGTCGAAATGTTCAAGGCGCCGATCAAGGTTCTGCACCCGTTGCTGACTGCGACGCAGGAAGGCAATTATATCGGCACAGAAACGCTCGGTCCCATTCCCTTCAACGGGATCATACTTGCCCATTCCAACGAGGCGGAATGGCAGGTGTTCAAGTCGAACCGGAACAACGAGGCGTTTCTCGACCGCATCTGCGTCGTGACCGTGCCGTACGTTTTGCGGGTGGCGGAAGAGACGGCAATCTACAGAAAGCTCCTGCGCGGGAGCGAATTGAACGCGGCGCCCTGTTCGCCGGAAACGCTGGAAATCCTCGCGAAATTCTGCGTCATGACGCGCCTCAAGGAGCACGAGAATTCCAACCTCATCTCCAAGATGCGCGTCTATGACGGCGAGAAGCTGAAGGACACCGACCCCAAGGCAAAGACGCTGCAGGAATATCGCGACGCCGCCGGCGTGGACGAAGGGATGACGGGCATTTCCACCCGCTTCGCCTACAAGACGCTGTCCGAAACGTTCAACTACGACCACTCCGAAGTCGCTGCCGATCCGGTGCATCTGTTCTATGTGGTGGAGCAGGCGATCCGCCGCGAACAATTTCCCGACGACGTCGAGAAGAAGTATCTCGAATTCATCAAGGCGGAGCTGGCGCCGCGCTACGCCGAGTTTATCGGCAAGGAAATCCAGAAGGCCTATCTCGAATCCTATGGCGAGTACGGTCAGAACGTCTTCGATCGCTACATCGCCTACGCCGACGCCTGGATCGAGGACCAGGACTACAAGGATGCCGACACCGGACAGCTTCTCGACCGCGCAGCACTCGACAACGAACTGTCCAAGATTGAAAAGCCGGCGGGAATCGCCAATCCCAAGGATTTCCGCAACGAAGTCGTCAAGTTCGCCCTGCGTTATCGCGCCGCAAACGACGGAAAAAATCCGGCCTGGACGGCGTATGAAAAGATCCGCAACGTCATCGAAAAACGAATGTTCAGCCAGGTGGAGGACCTTCTGCCTGTCATCAGCTTCGAATCGAAAAAAGACTCGGATACGCAGACCAAACACAATGAGTTCGTCAAACGCATGCTCGCGCGCGGCTACACCTCGCGCCAGGTGCGCCGGCTCGTCGAATGGTACATGCGGGTGAACAAGGCGGGGTGAGGACAACCGGGCGCGGAGAGGTGTCATGAGTCATTTCATCGACCGGCGCCTCAATCCGAAGGGCAAGAGCCTCGCCAACCGCCAGCGCTTCCTCAGGCGCGCGCGGGCGCAGATTCGCGAGGCCGTCCAGAAATCCCTGAAGGAATCGGGCGTCGCCGATATCGGCAAGGACCGCAAGATCAGGATCTCGACCAGGGGCACGCGGGAGCCGCGCTTCCGTCTCGACCCGCGCGCCGGCGGCGAGCACGATTTTGTACTACCCGGCAACAAGGAGTTCACGCCGGGGGACGAAATCAAGAAGCCGCGCGCCGGCGAAGGCAAGTCGCGCGGAAAGGAGGCGGCGGACTTTGCCGAAGGGGAGGACGATTTCGAATTCACGATGACCCAGGACGAGATTCTCGACATTTTTTTCGAGGATCTCGAGCTGCCGAATCTGGTACGGACCACGCTGAGGGAAACGCCGAGCCGGTCCTGGCGCCGTGCCGGGATCACGACGACCGGTTCTCCGAGCCAGATCAATCTCCTGCGCACCATGCGCAATGCTTTCGGGCGGCGGCTCGCGCTCAAACGTCCGCGGCCCGACGAGATCGACGCGCTGCAGGCCAGACTGGATGCGCTGGAACACGAAACCGCCGACACGCCCGAAGCGCGCGAGCGCATTGCGGCGCTGAAGGAGGAACTCGCGACGGCGAATGCGCGGCGGAAATGGATCGCCTTCATCGATCCCGTTGACGTCCGCTTCAACGCCTTCACCGAGCAGCCCATCCCGACCAGTCAGGCGGTGATGTTCTGCCTGATGGACGTCTCGGCCTCGATGGG
>Ga0209579_10001205_pt1 | contig 21892 bp, 19 predicted proteins | sample Coa_R1_2_FD_187152 | JGI IMG/M metagenome (GOLD analysis project Ga0209579, IMG submission 187152) | Surface soil microbial communities from Centralia Pennsylvania, which are recovering from an underground coalmine fire - Coalmine... | ecosystem: Environmental > Terrestrial > Soil >... | reverse complement strand
CGAGCCTTCGGCCTGAATGGCGTGCCGACTACTTCGCGGCAAACATCGGCGACCCGGACGGATACAACATCGAGATTGCCTATAAGCCTTGGCTCTACAAATAAAAGGTACGAACCATCTACCCGTCTGAGGCCAACCGACACCGGCCGGCTAGAACAAAGGAGCACATCATGAAACGACTCGACAATAAGGTTGCGATAGTGACAGGCGCTTCAAAAGGAATCGGAGCAGGGATTGCAAAAGCTTTCGGCGCGGAAGGCGCGGCAGTGGTTGTGAACTATGCGCGCGATCATGAAGGCGCGGAACGGGTGGTGCGCGAAATCACCGGCAAAGGCGGGCGAGCCATCGCCGTGCAAGGCGACGTGGCGCAGAGGTCCGACGCACAACGCCTGGTCGCGGAGGCGAAAAAAGCCTTCCGCCGCCTCGATGTACTCGTGAACAACGCGGGCGTCTTTTCGTTTGCGCCCTTCGAGCAGTTCAACGAGCAGGAATTTCACCGTCAGTTCAACACGAATGTGCTGGGCATGTTCCTCATGATCGAAGCCGCTTTGCCGGCCTTCGGGGCGGAAGGCGGCAGCATGATCAACATCGGATCAGAGGCCAGTGTCACTGCCTACCCGACCCTTTCGATCTATGTGGCGTCAAAGAGCGCCGTCGATGGCCTGACGCGCGTGCTCTCCAAAGAGTTCGGCCCCAGAAAAATCCGCGTTAATGCTCTCAATCCCGGTGGAACCGAAACAGAGGGTGCGCACGCGGCGGGCGTCATGGGAACGGAGTCTAAGAAGCAGATAATCGCGAGTACGTCGCTGGGCCGCGTCGGTCAACCCGAGGACATCGCGCGCGTAGCCGTATTTCTTGCCTCGGATGATGCGGGCTGGCTCACGGGAGAAACCATCTTCGCGAATGGCGGCCACAAGTAAAACGGCTGCGAGCTTATGTAGCGTCGTGGGCTGTCCGACATTGACTCGAGGGGTGTAACCGACCTGGCCGCCCAGGTTCAGACATCTTTTGAATCATTATTTCTTTTGGAGGGACCATGACAAAAAGCTATCCATTTACCGTTCTTGGCGATGAGTTCAAGGGTAAAAGTGTTCTAGTGACCGGCGGCACGAAGGGTATTGGGGAAGCGATTGCGCGCCGCTTTGCATTGAGCGGTGCCTCGGTGGCCACCACCGCGCGATCTGAGGCAGCTCACGGCCAGGATTCTGCTCTCTTTATAAAGGCCGATATCGGAACGGCCCGCGGTGTCCAAAACGTCGTCGATTGCATTCACCGAGAGTGGGGTGGACTCGACATCTTGGTGAATAATGTCGGCGGAACGGATACAAAACCAGGCGGATTCGAGGTGCTCTCCGACGAGGACTGGCAAAGGATACTGGACGTCAACCTGCTCGCCGCCGTCCGCCTGGACCGTGCTTTCCTTCCCGCCATGATCGAACGAAAGTCAGGAGTCATCATTCATATCTCCTCTATCCAGCATCGTCTGCCGTTCTCCAATTCGACGCTCGCCTACGCTGCGGCTAAGGGAGCGTTGGCTACTTACAGCAAGGGGCTGGCCAAGGGTGTCGCTCCGAAAGGTGTGCGAGTAACGATGATTTCGCCCGGCTTCATCGAAACTTCAGGCGCAAAGGGAATGATCGCCGACATTTCCAGAGGCAGCGGCATCAGCGAGGACGCTGCACGGCAAAGGATTATGGACATGCTTGGAGGCATTCCCATGGGCCGGATAGGCCGACCCGAGGAAGTGGCGGAACTGGTAGCCTTCCTGGCCTCAGACAGAGGCGCGTTTATCAGCGGGGCTGATTACATTATCGACGGTGGCACGATGCCCACGACTTGACGCCCTCGTATCACGGGCGGCAGATTAGGTCCGCAGGCTTTCGGATGTTTTCTCGTAGCAGCCCAGCCGGAATCGCCGGCAAACCGGAACTTGAGCCTCCACGTCCGTGCGGCAACATGGGGCTTTACGAAACCCATCACTGCCACAGGAGAAACTTATACCTTGGCCCATCACCTCACTGTCGAAGGTGGAAAGCCACGGCTGATGATCGCAGCTCTCCGGTACTCTGACCAGTTCGTGAAGATCGAGGGTACTTGGCTGTTTTCGGAGCGTCGGCTTTACGTCGACTGGATGGAGGAGCGCGTACTTTCTGGAAAGCAGCTGGCCCTTGGCTTCGATGAACGATCCGACGGTGGGCTAGAAGCGCCTTGTAATCATAGGCGCCACGGGAAACGGTGCTCCCCCCAAACCATCAGATCGAATCCAGGAACATCCACACGGATACGCTTGGGAATAGAACGAATGAGACAGCTTGGGAGAAAAATAAAGTGAGCCGTCGAGGTCGGAAGTGGAACGATTGAAACAACGGCCAAGAAAATTCTATAGTAAGACGGGCTACAGAACGTGAGGTAAGATTCTTCCAATTCGGAGCTCCGTACCCAATGGTGCCTCTTCTGACCATTCTTCTGATTTTGACGTTGTTAGTTGGCCTGCTGAGTAGCTGGCGCCGAAACCGTAAACTTCTCGCCGAAGCCCGTAGCGCCTTGCAAGTACCAGACGCTGAGCGAACAAACGAATTGAAAAAGGCCAATGACGATTTGAAACGAGCGCAGGCAGAACTGCAAAGACGATGGCAGTACTTGGCAGAGGCTCAGCGGCTAAGTCATTCGGGAACTTTCGGCTGGAAAGTCCGCAGTGGTGAGCTCGTTTGGTCGGATGAAACCTACAGAATTCTTGGCTTTGCGCCAGAAACGAATCCTACGCTCGATCTGGTATTTGACAGAATTCACCCTGAGGATCGGGACCAGCTTCAACAACTCAGGGACCGTGCCACGCAGAACAGCATGGACTTGGATGTCGAGCATCGAATTCTCACGGCCGACGGTCTCATCAAGTACGTCCACGCGGTTGCGCATGCCGGAAGAGATGACTCCGGCGACCTCGAGTACATGGGCGTAGTTACCGATATTACGGAACGCAAACTCGCCGAGGAAGAACGCGAGGCCCTGTCTCGTAACTTACGAGAAAGCAAGGCCAGGCTTGAGGAGGCCCAACGCGTTGCGCACATGGGCCACTATTATTGGAACCTCATCGCGAATCGCGTGACTTGGTCCGACGAGCTTTATCGCATCTACGGACTGACTCCGCAAGAAGGTCCCATTGATATGGCGATGGTTCGCGAAATGATCCACCCTGACGATCGGGAGCATGTTTTTAAGGAGGCTGAGGAGGCCGTGCACAGCGGAGTGCACACAGAGGCGGAACATCGGGTGGTTCGCCCCAACGGCGAAGTGCGGAACGTCCAGGGTCTCGGTACTGTGAAAAGAGACACACAGGGGCGAGCCTACGAAATGTTCGGAACGGTCCAGGACATCACTGACAGGAAGCGCGCCGAGGAAGAGCGCCAAGCGCTGTCTCGCGACTTAAAAGATAGCAAGTCATGGCTTGAAGAAGCCCAACGGGTCGCCCACGTCGGCTACTGGGTCTGGGATCTCGAGACGAATCGCCTGATCTGGTCGGACGAAACCTACCGCATCTTTGGGCTGACGCGGCAGGAAGGCCTCATCGACATAAACAAAGTACGCGAAATGATCCACCCTGATGATCGAGAGGCTGTATTTCGGACAGCAGAAGAGGCCATTCGTTCTGGGGCGCGCGCCGACTGTGAACACCGGCTTTTTCGTCCCAGCGGAGAAATGCGCGTCGTCCACAGCCTGGGCGATCTGAAGAAAGACTCATCGGGACGACCCTACCAAATGTTCGGTACCACCCAGGACATCACTGAGCGCAAGCGTGCGGAGGAAGCCCTACGGCGAAGTCAGTTTTACCTGAGCGAAGGACAGCGCCTCGCTCATATGGGAAGCTGGGCGGCAAAAGATTTGGGCATGCGTTCGTCTGACGATTTGGGTATCTATTGGTCTGAAGAGGTTTATAAGATCTTCGGCCTTGACCCGCAGACCGGGCCCCCAAACCTTGAGCAGTATCTGGCCGCCGTCCACCCTGATGACCGACCCTCGATGGCGGAAACCATCCGGGCGATGCAGGAACAGCGCAGTGGCTGCGACGTAACCCACCGGATTGTTCGACCAGACGGGGAGGTACGGAACGTTCGCTGCGTCGGGGTTCCGGTTTTTGAAGATGGAGTTTTCAAAGCGTTTCACGGTACCACAATTGACGTCACCGAGCATGAGTTATTGACAAAGGAGCTGCGGCGCGAGCAGGCATACCTCGCGGAAGCGCAAAGCCTAGCCCACATCGGCAGTTGGGCAGCGAATTTCGCCACCAGACAAAACTTTCATCTATCGGACGAAACGTTTCGCATCCACGGCTTCAATCCCCGCCAAGGTCCTATTCCACTCGAACGCTTTTGGGCCACTATCCACCCGGAAGACGAGCCGGTGGTGAGGACAACTCTTGAAAATGCAATCCGCACAGGAACGGATTACGATATCCGCGAATTTCGCATTTGTCGTGCCGATGACGGCCAGATCCGATTCCTGCGTTCCATAGGACATCGTAATCCTGCTGGAGAAATCGGTTACTACGTCGGGATGACCATGGATATAACCGAGCAAAAACGTGCCGAGCAGGAGCGCGAGAAGCTTCGCCAGTTAGAGGCTGATCTGTCGCATATCAACCGGATCAATATGATGGGAGAACTGGCCGCTGCGCTCGCGCACGAAATTAAGCAACCCATTGCCGCCTCGATCACCAGCGCCAACGCGCTATTGCGATGGCTTGCGCATGATCCTCCGGACCTCGAACGAGCGCGGGCAGCAGCAACGAGAATCGAGCAGGACGGAAACCGGGCCGCCGATGTCATCAACCGTTTGCGGTCCTTCTACAAGAAAGGCCCGCCTTCTGAACGCGAGATGGTGAGCGTCAAAGACATTATTCAGGAAATCGCCGCTCTGCTCAGAGACGAAGCCATTCGGAACTCTGTGACCATCCATTCCGAGATCGACGCAGAAGCGCCTAATATCCTGGCTGACCGGGTGCAACTTCAACAGGTGTTCATGAACCTGATGCTGAACGCGATCGAAGCCATGCAAGACAGCGGCGGGGTTTTGACGGTCAGGTCCGGACTGAACCCCGAAGGACTGCTAAACATCTCGATCGGCGATACGGGCATAGGATTGCCAGCGGAAAATAGGGAACGGATTTTTGATGCGTTCCATACGACGAAACCGAACGGAATGGGTATGGGCCTGGCCATTACACGCTCGATTGTGGAGGCCAATGGAGGACTAATCTGGGCCACTGACAATCCGGGGGCGGGCGCAACTTTCCATTTCACTCTCCCCGTCGAAGCCAAGGGAGGTCGATGAAATCTCCGGCCCTCCCCACGGTATTCATCATCGATGATGACCGCAGCATGCGTCAGGCGATCCAAGATCTCGTCGAGTCAGTTGGGCTGCGCGCCGAAGCTTTTGCAACTCCTCAGGACTTCCTGAGCGTGCAACGCACCGGTGAGCCGAGTTGTTTAGTTCTGGACGTAAGATTGCCGCGGATGAGTGGGCTCGATTTCCAGCGCCAATTGGCCGAGACCGGCGTGCAAATTCCCATCGTATTTATTACCGCGCATGGTGACATCCCGATGTCTGTTCGCGCCTTGAAGTCCGGTGCTGTAGAATTTTTGACGAAACCTTTCAGGGACCAAGATCTGCTGGACGCCATTCAGCAGGCCCTGCAGCGTGACCGCGCCATGCACGAACAACTGGCCGAGATCCGCGCTTTGAAAGGGCGCTATCAGTCATTGACCGCACGAGAGCGGGAGGTTATGACTCTCGTGGTCTCTGGAATGCTCAATAAACAGATTGCCGCCGAAATCGGAGCTAGCGAGGCCACAGTGAAAGTTCACCGCGGCCGCGTGGTGCAGAAGATGGCGGCCGGATCGTTGGTGGAGTTGGTCCGTATGGCAGACAAGCTCAAACTCTCGCCCAGTAAGTAGCCGTTGCTCCGATCTTCCTACCGGGTCCGGTTTATTCCGCTACCCTTCCAGTTTTATTCAACTACACCTAAATAGTAGTGTGCGCTACCAAGGTCTAATTGCGCCCGTGTTGTGACGGCGCTACCTTCCACCCATGAGTATCCGGCACCACTCAAGACTCGTAGCAATAGTGGACGACGACGAGTCAGTTCAGCGTGCACTGCAAGACCTGATCGAATCGGATGGTCTGTGCGTGCTTTGCTTCGGTACCGCGGAACAATTCCTGGATTCCGAAGCCCTGCGCGATGCCGCGTGCCTGATCGCCGACATTCGCATGCCGGGCATGTCCGGTCTTGAACTGCAAGCAAAGCTCAAGGCGGAGGGCTGCCGACTGCCGATCATTTTCATCACTGCGCATGGCGACGCCGGGGTGCGGATTCAAGCCATGCGTGAGGGGGCAATCGAGTTCTTGACCAAACCTTTCAATGACGACGTCTTGCTGGAAATCGTTCATGCCGCTATTGAGGATTAGTTCACGAAGGCGCGTGGGCTTTGGGATACAAATTCGATGACAATGGCTAATCAAGACCGAAGGGTTCACAGATTCGAGCAGATCGTAGGCAATAGCCCCGCCCTAACCGCGGTTCTGGAACAAGCCAAATGTGTTGCGCCGGCGGATTCAACAGTGCTGATTCAGGGAGAGACCGGGACAGGTAAGGAGCTCATCGCTCATGCCATTCATAATGCAAGCCGACGGAGCGGCAACGCCTTGATCAAGCTGAACTGTGCCGCCGTACCTTTTGACTTACTCGAAAGCGAGCTCTTTGGGCACGAGCGAGGTGCCTTTACAGGCGCCATCGCTCAAGAGATCGGCCGCTTCGAACTGGCCGACAAAGGGACCCTGTTTCTTGATGAAGTCGGCGATATACCACTTGCATTGCAGCCGAAGCTGCTGCGTGTTCTGCAAGAACAGCAATTCGAACGATTAGGAAGTGGCCGGACCTATCAGGTCGACGTACGGCTGGTAGCAGCGACTCACCGGGACCTCGAAAGAATGGTGGAGCGCAACGAGTTTCGAAGCGATTTGTACTATCGACTGAACGTATTTCCCATCACGGTGCCGCCCTTGCGCGAGCGACTCGAAGATATAGGTCCTTTGGTGGAACACTACGTTGAAGTCTATTCTCGCCGAATAGGGAAGCGCATCGACGTCATTCCAGGTGAATTAATAAACGCTTTCAAGTGTTATCCGTGGCCTGGAAACATTCGAGAGCTTCAGAACGTGATCGAACGCTCGGTGATATTGTCCGATCGTGGCTTGCTTCCAAACCTTCTACGCCCAACCGGCGCTGCTTCGGTTGCCGGCTTTCCTCCGAGCAAGACGCTTCGGGAGTCCGAGCGCACTCTGATTTTGGAAGCGTTAGAGACCACGGGGTGGGTTGTAGCGGGACCCTATGGCGCGGCCGCAAAATTGGGGAAGAAGCGCACCACGCTAATTTACCGGATGAAAAAGCATGGGATCTCTCGACCTCAAGCGCCAGGTAGGTCCGCCGGAATTTGCGGCGGCGAATTGAATGGCGGGGGAATTGAACAACCAGTATGAATGTCGGCTTTAGGAAGGACTAACATGACGAAAAAAAGAATAGCGGAGCCAGTGAGGTTGCAGGGCCGACGGCTCCCTGAAACGCAAACGCCCCGCCATTTTTGTCCAGCCGTCATCCGCAGCCTTGGGTACGAGGCTGGGTCTAAATTCGTTCTTGTTCTCCTGTTGGCAGCCGTCCTCTCCGCTCTGGGTTGCGGGAATACGAACCCGGCGACGGCGGTTACAACTTCCGAGGTGGAAGTCGCCAGCGTGCTTCAGGAGGATGTCCCGATTTTCAGCGAATGGGTAGCGACACTCGACGGCTATGTAAACGCGCAGATTCAGCCGCAAGTGACGGGATATATCATCCGGCAAACCTACAAAGAAGGTTCGCTCGTGCGAAAGGGCCAGATTCTTTTTCAAATTGATCCGCGTCCTTTCCAAGCTGTGCTCGACCAAGCGAACGCTCAGCTCGCACAGACCCAGGCACAATTAGGCAAAACGGAAATGGATGTCGGTCGAGACACTCCTCTGGCCAAAGAACGCGCCATTGCACAGAGCCAACTAGACAACGACATTCAAGCGAACCGGGCGGCGAAGGCCTCTGTGAAGGCCGCTGAGGCGCAGGTGGAACAGGCCCAACTGAACCTCGAGTTCACCGACGTGAAATCGCTGGTTGACGGCATGGTAGGAATCGCTCAGGCGCAAATCGGAAATCTCGTCAATCCCTCGACAGTTCTAACTTCGGTTTCGCAAATAAATCCAATCAAGGCATATTTTTCGATCAGTGAACAGGAGTACCTTCACTACGCCGAACGAATTAATGCGCAGGCGCAAAAAGATATTCCTTCCAACGGGCCGCCGTTTGACCTGATTCTGGCCGACGGATCAATTTATCCGCACAAAGGCATTGGTCTGCTTACGAATCGCCAGGTGGACCCAGCCACAGGCAGTATTCAGGTCGTCTGTTCTTTTCCCAACCCCCACAACATTCTCCGTCCCGGGCAGTTTGGAAGATTGCGCGCTGCGGCGGAAGTGAGGCGCGGCGCTCTCCTCGTGCCGCAGAAAGCCGTGAACGAACTTCAGGGAGCTTATCAATTGGCAATGGTCGGCAATGACTACAAGGTGAGCATCCGGCCAGTAACAGTGGGAGAGCGCATTGGCCAGGCCTGGATCATCAAAAGCGGGGTCCAGCCAGGGGAACTCGTGATTGTGGAAGGATTGCAGAAAGTGCAAAGCGGTTCAACGGTGAAAATCAAACAAGTCGCATTGGCGAAAGGCGAATAAGCTCATGTCCAAGTTTTTCATCAACCGCCCCATCGTAGCCATAGTCATTTCGATCGTGCTGGTAATTGTTGGAGCAGTTACCATTGCCGCTCTTCCAGTGGCTCAGTTCCCGAATATTGTCCCACCCGAGATTCAAGTGCTCGCTACCTATGTGGGAGCGGATGCGCAGATCCTCGAGCAGTCTGTCTCGACTCCGATTGAGCAGCAAATGAGCGGTGTAGACAACATGAACTATATGTACTCGCTGAACTCGACCGCCGACGGGCTGTCTCGATTGATCGTGAATTACGACGTGAAGACCGAGCCGAATACCGATCTGATGCTGACGCAAATGCGAGAGACGCAGGCAGCCTCTCAGCTTCCCGGCGATGTTACGAATTACGGCGTGACAGTACAGAAGACGGTAACCGCGCCCCTGATGCTGATCACTCTCTATTCGCCGAAGGGCACCTATGACGCACGTTTCCTGGCCAATTACGCGTATATCAATCTTGCTGATCAAATCAACCGGTCCTACGGCGTCGGAAGTGTCCAGGTATTCGGCGCAGGTCAGTACGCAATGCGGCTATGGGTGAAGCCGGACCGGCTGGCGAAGCTGGCGATCACAGTTCCCGAAATCGTTTCAGCCATCCAGGCGCAAAACGCCGTGAACCCGGCGGGACAGATCGGCAGCGAACCGGTTCCAAAGGGGCAACAGTTCACCTATTCCGTGCGGGCGCAAGGCCGCCTTACGTCGCCGGAGGAGTTTGGCGAGATCGTTGTTCGCGAATCACCCGGCGGGGCGGTCGTCCGGCTGAAGGATGTCGCCCGAGTGGAGTTGGGCGCACAGAGCTACAACATGGTGAGCCACCTGGATGGAAAAGAAGCCGCCATCATCGCGGCCTACCAACTACCCGGTTCTAACGCCGTGCAAACGGCAAATGGCCTCAAGAAGTTAATGGCTGAGATCAAAGGTCGGCTGCCGCAGGATGTTGATTATGTCGTCTCGTTGGATACCACGCAGGCTGTCAGCGAAGGGATGCGAGAGATTGTCCTGACGCTGGTGATTGCCATTGTTCTGGTGCTCATTGTTGTTTTCATTTTTCTGCAAGGCTGGCGTGCCACGCTAATCCCACTCCTTGCAGTGCCTGTATCGCTTGTGGGTACCTTCATTTTCTTTCCACTGTTCGGCTTTTCAATCAACACGCTCTCCCTGTTCGGATTGGTGCTGGCCATCGGCCTCGTCGTCGACGATGCGATTGTCGTCGTGGAAGCGGTGGAGCGGCATATTGAGGAAGGCCTCGCACCGAAACCGGCGACTCTGAAGGCGATGGAGGAAATCTCGGGTCCTGTAATAGGGATCGCTCTTGTCCTTTCGGCCGTCTTTATTCCCACTGCATTCATTCCCGGAATTACCGGACGCCTTTACCAGCAATTCGCCGTTACGATCGCATTGTCAGTAATCCTGTCCGCCTTCAACGCGCTGACGCTGAGCCCAGCGCTGGCCGCACTTTTACTGCGCCCAAAGACATCCAGCGGTGGGCCACTGAGGACATTTTTCGACTGGTTCAATCGTGCCTTTGCCAATGCCACCCAGGCTTACGTGCGGCTTTGCGGTGTGCTGATTCGTAAGAGCGCCATCGCATTTTTTTTTGTTGGCGGTCTTTGCTGTTGGGGCTTGGTTGTTTCAGAGAAGAGTTCCCTCAAGCTTTCTTCCCGACGAAGACCAGGGCTATCTGTATATCAACCTTCAGCTTCCGACGGCTGCATCGCTTCAGCGCACAGACGAGGTGGCCACGAAAATCGAGAATGTTCTGGCCAATACGCCGGGCATTGAGCACACGAACAGTATCATCGGTTACAGCTTATTGAGTTCGGTGCGCACAAGTTACAACGCCTTTTTCTTTGTCACATTAAAGCCCTGGGATGAGCGTACATCACGCGCGGAGCAGCTTCAGGCCATTAAGGAAAGCCTAAATGCGAAACTTTCTACAATGCCGGAAGGCGTTGCCTTTTCTTTCTCCCCTCCGGCCATTCCGGGAATCGGGACCTCCGGCGGGTTCACTTTCGTGCTTGAAGATCGCGCGGGCATGGACCTCGAGTTTCTTTCTTCAAATCTCGAGACCTTTCTCACGGAGGCGAGAAAGCGCCCCGAACTCGCCGGACTGAGCACCACTTCTCTGGCTAGCGTGCCGCAGCTATACGCGAATGTAGACCGGGAGAAAGCTTTGAAACAGGGCGTGTCAGTCAGGGACGTGTATCAGACTCTGCAGGCATTCATGGGCGGGCTGTTCATCAACTATTTCAACCGCTTTGGACGGCAATGGCAGGTTTATATCGAGGCCGAGGGCGACTATCGAACCAGAGCAGAAAATGCCGGCCAGTTCTACGTGCGAAACAATCGAGGCGAAATGGCGTCGCTGGCGTCCCTCATCAGCTTTGAACCGCGCCCCGGCCCGGAATTCACCATGCGGTTTAACGAGTACCGGGCTGCCCAAATCAACGGCGCCGCGGCGCCCGGTTACAGCGCCGGCCAGGCCATGGCTGCTCTGGAAGAAGTGTTCCGGAAAACGATGCCGCCGCAAATGGGCTTCGACTATCTCGGAATGTCGTTTCAAGAAAAGAAAGCACAGGAAGGTGTTCCGGCGGCTGCCATTTTTGGCTTCTCGCTTTTGTTCGTTTTTCTGATCCTTTCCGCCTTGTATGAAAGCTGGTCGCTTCCTTTTAGCGTACTTCTGAGTACTCCCGTTGCAGTCTTCGGAGCTTTCTTCGTTTTGTGGCTGCGCCGGACGGTTTTGGGCGCCTTTCTCCCGGGCTATATGGTGCAGATCGAAAGCGACGTGTATTCGCAAATCGGTCTGGTGATGTTGATCGGCCTGGCAGCGAAGAACGCAATCCTGATCGTGGAGTTTGCCAAGGAGGAATATGAGCACGGTAAGCCGCTGGCGGAGGCCGCGCTTGAGGGAGCGCGACTGCGGCTTCGCCCAATCTTGATGACTTCCTTCGCCTTCATTTTGGGTGTGGTCCCGCTGTGGACTGCTTCCGGGGCCGGAGCAGTGGCGCGCCAGATCATGGGTACCGCCGTCATCGGAGGGATGTTGGCGGCGAGCCTCATCGGTATTTTCTTCATTCCCGCCGTCTTTTGTCTCGTCGAGAAGTGGTCCGGTGCTGGCAAGCAACGGCAACCGTTCTCTGCTCCCGAAATCGCGCCTGCGGAGGGTGATTAGCATGAAACATTGCGCTGTCGTGCTGAGCGCCGTCGTTTTGACTGCGGGGTGCACGGTAGGTCCGAGATACAAGAGACCTTCAGTCGCGGTGCCTGCCTCATATCGGGGAGCGGTTCCCGAACAGGGCGTACAACCGCAGATCAGCGCCTCGCTCGGGGATCAAAAGTGGTGGGAAGTATTTCAGGATGAGCAACTGCACAAGCTGATCAGCACGGCACTTCAACAGAATTACGATTTGCACATAGCAGCTTCTCGCGTGCTCGAAGCGCAAGCGCAAGTGGGGATTACGCGCGCCAACCAATTTCCAACGCTGAGCGGCGGAGCGGCAATTGCTGGTATCCGTACGCCCGAATCCAAGTTTCTTCCAGCATTTGAAACGAGCACGGGACAGGTAAATGTGTCTGCTGTTTGGGAACTGGATTTCTGGGGTAAGTTTCGGAGCGCGACAGAAGCCGCGCGGGCCAATCTACTGGGGAGTGAATGGGGCCGTCAGGAAGTCGTTTCGACCCTCGTGGCCGATGTGGCAAGCGCATACTTCCAACTGCGAGCGCTGGACCTGCAGCTGGAGATCTCAAAGCATACGCTCGATTCGCGGCAGGAATCGCTTCGGCTGACGCGAACTCTGGCAGACGGCGGTTCGACCTCGCTGCTGGACGTGCGTCAAGCCGAGCAGTTGGTTTTCACGGCGAGCGCGGAGATTCCCGCCGTGGAACAGCAGATCGAGCAACAAGAAAACCTTCTCAGCATTCTTCTTGGGCAGAATCCCAGTGACGTTCCCCGAGGACAGGCTCTCACCGCGCAATATCAGCCAACTGAAGTTCCGTCTGGTCTTCCATCGGCATTGCTTGAGCGCCGACCGGACATTCGACAAGCAGAAGAGCAGTTGGTTGCGGCAAATGCCGAGATCGGAGTAGCGCGTGCGGCTTATTTTCCTCAGATCCTGCTCAGTGGCACTGGTGGATTTCAGAGTTCTGCTTTGAGCAATTTGTTCACCGGACCCGCAGGCGCGTGGAGCTTTGGCGCTTCACTGACCCAACCCATTTTTACGGCAGGCAGGCTCCGTTCCGGGGTGCGTCTGGCCGAGGCGCGCCAGAAAACGGCGCTGCTGGTCTACCAACAATCAGTTCAAGCGGCGTTTCGCAGTGTTTCCGACGCCCTGGTGGCGTACCGCAAGACGCGCGAATTCCGAATACAGGAAGAATTTCTGTTCCAGTCCGCTAGGGACGCGGCGCGTCTCTCCCACATGCGCTATACGGGCGGCGTCTCGGGTTACCTGGAAGTTCTGACTAACGAAACGAACTCCTTCTCCGCGGAACTTGCCCTCGTGCAAGCGCGCCTGAACGAATTGCTGGCGCTGGTTCAGTTGTATGAAGCACTAGGAGGAGGTTGGCAGCAATAAGGCTTTAGGAGCTTCTACTACCGGATGGGCCTTCGTCAACGGAAACGAAACGACTCAAGTGTGGGCGCCGCGTAAGTGGCCAAGGAGCGTGGCGGTAATCGATTAGCAAAGAAGGAGAACAACCATGTCGGCATACATTGTGTTCACGAGAACTAAAACCATCGATCAAAAGGAGCTCGAACAATATTGGGATGGAATCCAAGCAACCCTGAAAGGTCATCGTGTCGAAGTGCTCGTAGCCTACGGAAAGCAAGAAATCCTTGAAGGTGATCCCATTGAGGGAATCGTCATTGCGAAATTCCCGAACGTACAAGCCGCAAAGGATTGGTATCACAGCGATGCTTACCAAAGCGTTGTCGAGCACCGCAAACGCGGGGCGATCTATAACGGACTCATTGTTGAAGGTGTCAGCTAAGCCAAAAACTGATCTGACACACCTCGGGTCGCTGTCGGAGAATGGCCGAAACGCTTTTTGAATCTGGGCCAAGCCGCAGGAATAGGAAAGAGGTCAGCATTGAAAAGCTCTGAAAATACTTCAACCAGCAACATCGAAATCGCCGTAAATCAAAGTGGGGCGGACGCCATCGTCCGCTTGGAAGGCCGCATCGATGTTGATTCTTCGCCTGACGTTCGGGAGTGTCTGCGGGTCATCCTGTCCAGCGCACCACTGCCTCATGCGGTCACCGTGGATTTGGCTAACGTCACGTCCATTGAAGCCTCCGGCATCGCCACCTTGATCGAGGCGCTTAAAGTGGCCCGGCACCACGGGATTCGATTCAACTTGCAGGGCCATGGATCTGCGCTCCAGTTATTCGAGTCTACGGGGTTGCTCGCGCTGTTCGATACAAGTTCCAGCAGAAGGGGGATGGCTTAATGGCCAACATTCTCGAAAACGTAGGCGGGAAAACAGTCGAACACCTCGACTACGTCGGAAGTCTGAATATTCAGTGGTGGGCCACAGTTCGGTCGATGGCGCAGGCGCTTCCTTTTACCGGGAATCGTTATCGCTGGCGGGCTGCCGTAAGGCAGATGCTGGAAATCGGCGTCGATGCGATCCCGATGGTTTCTTTGATGGCTGTTTGCACTGGATTCATCTTTGCCATGCAAGGGGCGTCCGAACTGCGCCGCTTTGGAGCTCTCCGCTACGTCGTGGACTTGGTCGCAGTTGGGTTCACGCGCGAACTCGGCCCGCTGATGACGGCAATTGCAGTAAGCGGACGATCCGGCTCCGCATTCGCGGCAGAGATTGGGACGATGAAAGTGACCGAGGAGCTCGATTCTCTGCGCGTGATGGCTCTTGAGCCGCTGGAGTTTGTGCTTGCTCCTAAGTATCTGGCGGCTTTGATTTCAGTCCCTTGCCTAAGCGTTGTTTCGAACGTCTGCGGCATTTTGGCCGGCGGTTTGTTCATGTTTTTCAGTATTCACCTGACGCCCGCGCTGTATCTCCGCTACGTGTTTGATGCAATCGTGTTGCGAGACGTGATCACAGGGTTAATCAAGAGCGTGGTTTTCGGAACCATTATTGCCCAGGTTGGGTGTCTCGAAGGCCTTCGCGTCCACGGAGGCCCCGATTCAGTCGGTCGCTCCACGACCAGTGCTGTCGTTAAGTCGACCTTTCTGGTCATTATTGCGGACGCAATTTTCACCACCATCTTTTACTTGGCGGCAAAACACTGATGCCGATCATTTCCGTTCGCGATCTCGTGGTTGAATACGACGGCCGCAGAGTTCTCAATGGCCTGAGTCTGGACATTGAGCATGGAGAAACTATGGTGCTATTGGGGGGGAGCGGCTGCGGGAAAAGCACCTTGTTGCGCCAGATCATCGGGTTGGAAAAGCCCAAGTCGGGAAACGTATATGTGAAAGGAACGGATATCACACGGTGCTCGAAGTCTGACTTGAAGAAAATCCGCCGTTCGATTGGAGTGGCCTTCCAGAGCGCGGCTCTGTTCAATTCACTAAACATAGCGGATAACGTCGCTTTACCGCTGCGTGAACATACTCGCCTTGCGCCTTCCATCATTGAACTCGTTGTTTGGATGAAGTTGGCCGCCGTTGGCCTTGCGGACCACGGCAAGTTGCTTCCTTCGGAACTTTCCGGAGGCATGAAGAAGCGTGCCGCGGTCGCGCGTGCGATCGCGCTGGGCCCGGAGATCCTCGTGCTCGATGAGCCATCGGCGGGGCTAGATCCCATTGTGGCTGCCGAACTCGATGAGCTGATTCTGCTCCTTAAGCGCAACTTCCACATGACCGTCATCGTTGTTACGCACGAACTGCCCAGCGCTTTTCTCATCGCCGACCGCATCGCCATGCTCTATCAGGGTTCGTTCAGCTCAATCGGCACGAAAGACGAAATCAAGGCGAGCCAGAATCCCCGTGTTCGCCAGTTTCTGGACCGGGTTCCCGAAGATATTGCGAGAGGATCGGTCACCGAGCACTTAGAAAAATACCTGCATTCGTCGGAGGAATATCAATGAGCACAGAAGCCAAAGTCGGGGCCTTTGTCCTGGCATGTTTTGCGGTCCTCTCATACACGATCATCCATCTCATCAACGGGCAGCTCAGCGGACACACCATTCCATATCGCACTTACCTTCGCTACGCGGGCGGCCTGGAGCCAGGCGCCGAGGTCCTATTCGGCGGAATCGACGTGGGGAAGGTAACAGCAGTAGGACCTTGGAAATCAGATCCAACCAAGATCGAAATTCTTCTTAACGTGAAGGAAGACACTCCGCTGAACGAAAAGTCCGTAGCCAAGTTGGGGTTCGTCAGTGTCATGAGTGGCGCCGCACTTTCAGTCACAACAGGAAGTAACGATGCTCGGCGCCTTCCTCCAGGTTCGGTGATTCCGTCGCAGGAGGCTGCGAGTCTGGACGCAATCACCGACAAAATGGCGGTTGTGGCAGATAACGCGAACGGGTTGATCACCGAGGTGCGAGGAGAACTGGGGGGAATCAGCGGAGACGCACGCGCGCTGCTGGCAAACCTGAATACCGTGGCCGGAAAAGCCAACCAGCAAAAGATCCAGGCCGTCCTCGATAACGTCAGCACAATGCTGGCGACTGATCGGCCAAAGATCGACCGTCTCACCGATCAACTGAATGCGTTAAGCCAGCACGCGGATGACACCATTCAAAACGTGAATGGTACTGTAACCGATCTACGCGAGCCCATCCGAAAAGACCTGGCAGATTTGCAAACCACCTTACTGCAAGCCAAGCAATTGCTCGCGGATATGCAAGTGCTGGTTCGGGCGAATAACTACAAGATTGATGACACGATCGAAAACCTGCGGACGGCTACGGAAAACCTTGATGAGTTGACCGACTCGGTCAAACGGCAACCCTGGAGTCTCATTCGGATAAAACAAGGGGAAGACCGGAAGGTGCCCAAATAAATGCGTCGAACGAAAACATCCACGTGCTCGGCCATGCCAAGCACCGACGGAGGGTAAGAATAATGAAGAGAATTCTCACAACGATCGTCCTTGCGCTTTCCACTCTAGTCATCCTGTCCGGTTGCGCAGGCAAGATGCGCTACCCCAGCTACTACACCCTCAACCTTCCCGCCCTGCCTGATCCGCCACAACCTCAGAATGCCAAAGCAACGGTGGCGATTCGTGAATTCAGCGCGCCTGCTTATCTACGCCGCGGGGAGATTGTGTTTAAGGCGTCTCCGGAATCAGTCGGTTTCTATGCCTATCATCGCTGGGCTATTGACCCCTGTGAGTTTGTTACCGACTCCGTGATGAATCTCCTGGGTGCGAGCGGGATTTTTTCACACGTGAAACGCTACGACGGTCAACCTGACTCAGGATACTTGCTTAGCGGGCGACTGGAAAAGCTGGAGGAAATTGACTACGAGGGCGGCGTCAAAGTGGAAGTGGCAATCTCCGCCCAAATGACGAAGCTTGATACCGGCGCGGTTGTTTGGAGTAAAGCCGTGTCGGAAGTTGGCGCCGTCGACAAGCGAGATGTTCCTGCCGTGGTGTCTGCCATGAGCAACACGATGGACCGAGCCATGCAGGAATTGCTCACTCCGTTATCCGTTGAGGTGACGAGCGCTGCAATGGATAAGCGGAACGAGTTACTTCGTTCTGACCGTAAATAAATACTCAAGGAGAACTTTGATGCCTGCAAACAAGGAGACAAACGCAATCAAGACCCTCACGACTCACTACATTGATGGAGCCTTCGTAGAATCCCATGGCCGCGAGGTCATGGACATTATCAAACCGACCAACGGTCAAATGATTGCCCGGGTCACGCTTGGAGATGAGGAAGATACGCGGCGGGCCATCGCCGCGGCCAAACGCGCCTTCGCCACTTTCGGCAGGACGACGAAGGAAGAGCGGTCGCGTTACTTGCGTCAGCTACAAAAGGCTGTCTCAGCCCGCATCGATGACTTGACGTCTGTGATGATCGAGGAGTACGGCGGGGTCGCCCGGTTTTCCCGGCTTATTGTCGAGTCGGGTGTCAACGCCTTCGCCGCGGCAGAGAAGGCACTTCAAGAACTGCCGTTGAGAGAAAGCTGGGGCAAGACGACGGTCACAATGGAGCCAGTGGGCGTCGCCGGCCTGATTACAGCCTGGAATGCGAACGCACTGTTCATTTGCCTCAAGTTGGCATCGGCTATAGCGGCTGGTTGTACTGTCGTTCTCAAACCGAGCGAAATGTGTGCGCTGCAGACTCGCGTCATGGTTGAGGCTCTCAATGAGGCCGGGCTGCCGAAGGGTGTCTTCAACGTGGTGATGGGCCTCGGCACCATCGTCGGCGCTGAAATGGTGCGCAATCCTGATGTTGCGAAAATCTCGTTCACGGGTTCAGTGGCCGTTGGGGAATCCATCATGCGCGATGGCGCCGCGACGATGAAGCGCGTGACCCTCGAACTGGGCGGAAAGTCCCCAACAATCGTCTTGGATGACGCCGCGCTGGACAAAGCCATCCCGGCGGCTCTCATATTGGCTTTCATGAACAGTGGTCAAGCCTGCGCCGCAGGAACGCGGCTTCTGGTACCAAAGAGTCGGCTCGACGACGTGAAGCGGGCCATAAAGGATGAGATGCGAAACTACACCGTCGGCGATCCGGCCGATCCCAACTTCATGGTTGGACCGATGGTGTCACAAAAACAGTATGAGCGCGTGGAATCCTACATTCGCAAAGGCATCGAGGAGGGCGCGGAGGTGCTGGTCGGCGGAGAAGGGCGTCCGAAAGGTCTCGAAGCGGGTTTTTTCGTGAAACCCACGGTGTTCGTGAATGTGAAGAACAACATGACGATTGCCCGGGAAGAGATTTTCGGACCCGTGCTCAGTGTGATCGCCTATGACTCTGAGGACGAAGCGATCCGCATTGCCAACGACTCCAACTACGGCCTTCACTCTGCGGTCATGGGGACTGACCTCGAGCGCGCACGCCGCGTGGCCTCGCAGCTGCGTGCCGGCCGCGTCGTGATCAATAACATGACTGACGATCCGCAGGCGCCTTGGGGTGGATTCAAATACTCCGGCGTCGGCCGTGAATATGGCAAATGCGGGATTGAGGCGTTTCTCGAGCCAAAGGCCATCCTTGAGTAACCGCCGATGCAACTTGTATCCAGGTGAGGGACGCTAACAGGAAGATCGCAAAGCTTGAAGAGCAGGCCAAGACCATCGAATTTTATGGATATCTGCGTTCAGGGTATGGACTCAACAGCCTTGGGGCACTGCAAACGGCGATTCAAGCTCCCGGAGCCGGGCCAGAATTTCGCATAGGGAATGAAGCCGAGTCTAATGGTGAGGTCGTCTTCGTCAACAACAGGGTAACGAGTCCTTAGTTTTCGGGAGCAGGCTAGAGACGAGATCGCTCCGTTGCTGCTTGATCGTCTTTAGAAGCACCCGTCCGAGGCAAGGATATGACCAAGTCTGAGCATCCAAATGTGGTGATCGTGGGGGGCGGTTTCGGGGGACTGGCCGCCACCCGCGCCCTTCGCAACGCGCCTGTTCGCGTGACCCTGATCGACCGGTGTAATCACCACCTCTTTCAACCGTTACTCTACCAGGTCGCGACCGCCACCCTTGCGCCTGGCGACATCGCGGCACCGATCCGTCAGCTGCTTCGGAAACAGCGCAATGTGACTGTTGGCCTTGCGGAGGTCACAGGTGTTGATGTTGCAAACCGTCGCGTGCTGGTCGATTATTTGGGGCAACGGGATACGCCGTTCGAATATGACTATCTGGTCTTGGCGACTGGCGGCTCGCACAGTTATTTCGGTCACGACGAATTTGCACCATTTGCGCCCGGCATAAAAACGCTGGCCGACGCGGAGTCAGTTCGCGCAGAGGTACTGAAGGCGTTTGAGACGGCCGAGATCGAACCTGACCCGTCGAGGCATGAGGACCTGCTCACCTTCGTGCTGGTCGGCGCCGGACCGACGGGCGTGGAGATGGCCGGCGCGCTAGCCGAACTGCGACGCTTCACGCTGAAGTCGAACTTCCGCCGCATCGACCCACAGCGGGCGCGCATTATCCTCGCGGAAGGACAGCCTCGAATCCTCTCCAGTTTCCCCGAAGAGCTTTCGCGCAAAGCCCAGGCGCGTTTGGAGCGCATCGGAGTGGAGGTACGACTCGGCCATCCCGTCAAGGCCATCGACGAGACACACGTGGTCATCGGTGATGAAAGCATTCGTTGCCGCACGGTGATCTGGACAGCTGGGGTCAGCGCTTCGCCTGCCGGCAAATGGCTCGACACGCCAACTGACACGGCTGGGCGTGTCCGGGTTGAGCCCAATTGCAGCATTCCGGGACATCCGGAGGTCTTCGTGATCGGTGATACAGCCTCGCTCGATCAGGACGGCAAGCCGCTGCCTGGCGTCGCCCAGGTGGCCATGCAGGAGGGCCGCTATGTCGGCCAGGTCATCGCGAATAGAGAAAACGGGCGCCTCGCGCCTCCGCCGTTTCGTTACGTCGATAAAGGCAATATGGCAGTGATCGGGCGCGGATTCGCCATTCTGGATTCACGATTCACGAAGCTGAGTGGCCTGCCGGCATGGCTGGCATGGGCCTTTGTCCACCTTTTATTTCTCCCTGCGGCGGGGAACCGGGTTCGGGTCTGGACGCAGGGGATGTGGTCCTTTTTCTCCCCTCAGCGCAGCTCGCAGCTCATCCTGGAGCCACGTTGCATCGAGAAGCCAGTGGTCATGGAGGCAGGCCAATGTGGCCAGAGGGATGTTCGCGGGTAGCCGCCTTTTAAGGCCGCCGAGATCGGCACGGGATTGAGGCGTTTCTTGCGCAAAAGGCCATGCTTGATGAACCGCACCTGGGCTGCCGTCATAAATTGAACAGGAGGCTAGACTATGACCAAACACGTCGCTCTCTCCCCCAACGAAGCCGCGGATCACCTTGCGATCCGCGAGCTCGTCGAATCCTACGCGCACTGCGCCGATCGGCGCAATGCAGAGGGTCAAATGTCTTTATTTTCCGCAGACACTCACTTCGTGGTGTATATGAACGCGAAGGACCCGAAGCCTTCACAGGAACTCAACTCCCGCGAGGCGCTCGCTCAAGTGTTTGCGGACCTGAACAAGTACGACGCCACCATGCACTTCGTCGGACAGAGCACGATTCTCAGTCTGACAGCGGAATCAGGCACCGGTGAGACGTACTGCCTCGCACACCACCTTACCATCGCGGGTGAAAAGCGGCGGCTCATGATCGCGGCGCTACGTTATTACGACACCTTCTTGAAAGTGGACGGTGAATGGTTGTTTGCAGAGCGCCTGCTGTACGTTGACTGGATTGAGGAGCGCGTGCTGTCATGATAAATACCAGCACGGTGGCTTCGGCTGTGTCCATGAGCGTTCCAAATGTTGGCCAAAAGCGCCTCGTCATCTTGGCCGAGTGCGTGTTGTTGAGGTTTTCTCATTGAATGCGAAAGTTCAATCGCGACCGGACTTGTTGCTCCTCCTATCGTTGTTGGTGGCCATTCTGTTGACTCCGGCGTTGGACCAAGGCAACTGGGGTCGACTGGTGCTCGCGGCAGTGACGTTTATACCAGTGCTCTTATCCATTGTCCGGTTGTCGCAGATCAAAGGGTGGGTGTGGCCGTCGATTCTGTTCGCGTTGGGCAATGTGATCTTTGTGGTGGCGGGTAATTCGTTCCGCAACCGAACACTGACTGGAATTCGATGGGCATTTCTGGCTGCGTTCTTCGCACTTACGGCCGCAGGTCTTTTCTCATATCTCAGGAATTCTCGGTGCGTCGCTCGGGCGCAGCTCTACACTGCTGTCAACATCTATCTGCTGCTGGGGATGCTATGGGCCTCCATTTATCTGGCGATAGACAATTTCTCTCCGGGCGCAATCCAGATGGGAAGGAACCCAGCTGACCGTCAGACCGAGCTGCTTTATTTCAGCCTGATAACGCTCTCTACGGTTGGGTACGGCGATATAGTGCCGCTTAGCGGAATGGCCCGCATCCTGACGGCACTGGAAGGAGTGACCGGAGTTCTCTAC
>Ga0209579_10001204_pt1 | contig 21903 bp, 12 predicted proteins | sample Coa_R1_2_FD_187152 | JGI IMG/M metagenome (GOLD analysis project Ga0209579, IMG submission 187152) | Surface soil microbial communities from Centralia Pennsylvania, which are recovering from an underground coalmine fire - Coalmine... | ecosystem: Environmental > Terrestrial > Soil >... | reverse complement strand
AGAGGTCGCCCGCGCCACGTCGTCGAGCGTGGGATCGGTGAAGCAGAAAGTGCATCGCGCTTACAAAAAGTTGCGGGGAACCATTGGCACTGCTGGATCGAGAAAGTGGCGCAGCGGAGGACTGGCGTGAAAGACGAACAGATTGACGGCGTCTTCAAGCAGGCCGGACCTGATCCACTCGATCCGCGTTTGCTCGAGAACATCGGCGATTTGATCAAGCCTTCGATGCGTCCGGTGCGGCCGCTGCCGCCCGTGTGGCAGATGAGCGCGGGCCTCGTTCTTGTCTCCGCTGCGGTATCTTTGGCCGGTGCAGCACGCGGAGGCTTTTTGGGGTTTGCAAAAATGACTCCACTGGAACGCTCGCTCGTGTTTCCCGCGCTTTGCCTCCTCATCGGTTTGGCAGCCATCAGCTTCGTACATCAACTGATTCCGGCGAGCCGGATTCGCGTATCGCCCGGCGCACTGCTGGCCGTCAACATCGTCGCCTTGCTGGCACTGTTCGCGCCCCTATTCCGCGATTACCATACAGATCATTTTTTTTCGGCTGGAATCATATGCCTCGTCACTGGGCTTCTTCACGCAATCCTCGCCGGATTGCTGAGCTGGTTCGTGCTTCGCCGCGGATTTGCGGTCGACCCCGCGTCAGCAGGGCTGGCGGCTGGCATACTCAGCGGTCTCGCTGGCGTGGGTCTGCTCGAACTCCATTGTCCCAACTTCCAGGCCACGCACATTCTCGTTTGGCATACCGCGGTAATTCCGGTCAGCGCTGCGCTCGGCGTATTACTGGGTTGGCAGCTTCGTCTTCGTGTTCGTTCAAACTATCGCTAGCCCAGGGTCACAGTACCCAAAGACGGTTCGGTCCTCAGACGAGTTGACCGGAACGTATGCGCGACGATGGGCTCTCAAACGGCCGTCCTCCCGGGGTCCGCTTCGCGGACTGTAAACCCGTTTGTGGCCAAATTCCGTATGGCCGACGATTCAGAAGTTGATGGCGATAAGCCCGTTTCAGGGTACCTGCACTGTTCTCCCCACGCAATCCAATAGCGATGAGGTATGCAGTATTCTCGCCCGCTGAGCGCCGAAAAACACAGCCACGGAAACTTCATGTCCAGCGCGTAAATCTCTTCGTTGCTGATGTCACGCAGGGCATACAGGGAGCCGTCAGGACCGACGCCGGCCCACTTACCCAAGATGATGTTATATACGAGATTCGCACCGTTCGCGATGTCGACAATGTTTGTGACTTTCCGGTCCGCAAGGGGGGCGAGCTGGCCCGGTTTGGATAGCGACCGCGGTAACGTTCGTTACGATCCCCTCGCTTCGATCAACGATTTCTTTAGACTCACAATTGCGTTGCTAATGATAGGGGCGGCCCAGAACCCGACAGTCAGCACGCACCCGAACGTCACATATAAAAATGCAATGCCGACGCGGAGACCGAAGTGGTCTGCAATACGGCCAATGATAAGAGGAACAACGGCGCCTCCCATGATTCCGGTACTCAAAATACCGGCAAATGATCCATGATGCTCGGCTACCGAGTTGAGGGCGAGGGAAACCAGAATCGGCCACATGACGGAAGCAAATAATCCAATACAGGGAAAAGCGATGCGTGATACTTCTGCCGTGCCGAATAATGCAGCGGTGAGACACACGAGGGCTCCCACACAAGTTCCGATCAGAACATAACGACTATCGAATAGTTTCAGAAGTCCCATACCAATAAAACAGCCGGTAGTCAGCAGACCCCAGAACCACGAGACGGCAGTTGCACCCGTGGTGTGGGGATCGAAGCCGTGGTAGGTCGATAAAAATTTGGACATCCAGTCAGCCGTTCCCTGTTCGCAGCCAACGTAAGCGAAGACCGCGAAGAAAAAAGCCCAGACCAAGGGTTTGCGAAACAGGCTGCCGTACATGGACCACGAGCCAGCGGATTCATCCGCAGTACGCTCGACTTGTGGAAAGCGGCTCAAGGATAAGACCGCGACCATTAACAATGTGAATAGCGCAAAGATCCAGTACATCGAGGCCCACGGTAGAGCTGCGGGGGTCAGACGGCCGAGCACTTCCAACGGCAAGCTATCGCCTGATTTCCCACGGCTGAGGTTCAACACTAAATATGAATAAAGGTAAGGGCTGATGAACGATGCAACTCCAAAGATCAACTGGGCAAATGCGGAATTGAACGCGAAGTGTTCCTCGCCACCAGCCACACGCAGCAGAGGATTGATTGCCGTCTGCAACGTGGCCATTCCTGACCCCATTACGAATAAGGAGACTATCGCCACGCCATAGCTCGGGTGGAAAGCAAAGCTTAGTGACCCAGCGGTGCCCGCCAGAAACGCGACAATCATCACCGACTTCTCACCGAACTTTTCGACGAGGAAACCAGCGGGTATGGACATTACGCCGTAGGCAATGAAGAACGAGAATGGCAATAGAGCCGCAGCCGCCAGGCTTACCTTGAAGCTGCTGATGATATCCGGAACAATCGGGCCAAGAATATTGGTGAGCAGTGACATCACAAAGAATGTCAGGAACACTATGCTGACCATGTAACGATTTCTCGGGATTCCCATGTTCTCGGTTTACTCTCGCGTGGTTACCTTACTTGCCAACTCGAAGCGCCCCGGTTCGCGCCCAACCTGTGCCGCAAGGGCCAACGTAACCATTTGCACCGGCAGAATCTCGAGGATAGGGCGGAAGATTCGAGATGCGGCTGGCAGTTTACATGCCGCAAACCCGGATTCCTCTCCAACCAGTTCCGTTCTACCGTTTTGCTGCCGAATATCATCCAGCAACCGCTGGTTGAGATCGCGAGTGGGCAAGTCCCCAGCAAATACGAGCACAAAGATCTCATCGCTGATCATTTCAAGCGGACCATGGCGAAAGCTTGCACTGCTCATACCTTCAGCATGGAAATGATCGGATTCTTTGACGATTAATGCACCGGTGCCCACGGCCGCGAGAGAAGCGCCGCGTCCTACCAGGAAAAGGTGGCGCGTACCCGAGAGCAACTCAGCCAAGGACTGCACGTGGTGTTTCCAGCCTGACAGGTACTCTTGAACCGTTGGGCAATCACGCTTCAATTGCTCGCTTACATGGCTCAAATCTCGATCGCAAAGAAGCGAGGTCAACCACTGGAGCGCCATTAAGGCGCATACGTAAGTTTTGCAGGAGACGGAAAACTCGTGCCCGGCAGCCGTCAAAATGTTTGCGTCGGCGGCTTTCGCAAGGGGACTGTCGGCTGTGTTGGTCACTGCCACAATTGCGGAACGTTGACGATTCACTTCCAACAGTCGGACCATCTCCGCGCTTTTGCCAGATTGCGAGACAGCGATGATCAAGGTCTGCGGGTCGAATAACTGTTTTGCGTAGTGCACCAGTTCCGCTGTCTCGATCATCACGGCGGTGAATCCGTGATCAATAAGCGCGAGATTCGTGGGATGAAGCGCATGAAATGACGACCCCATCCCGGTCAGTACCACCGTCCGAAAATCGCCGCGCCGCAATCTTCCAGCTATGGACCGCAAAGCCGCAGACGTGTCCAACGCGGCAAGAGTGTCCGTCAAAGCTCGAGGCTGATCGAGAATGTCGCGAAGGTACGCTCCTTCGATCGCTGAAAATTCAGCCAGCATGGCAGCTCCGTTGCGAAAAACGATGATGCCAAACACTGGCAGCTCCGATGAGGTTGGCATTGTCTCCCAACGATGCGAGAGCAAGTTCCGTTTTCTCGAAGGGAACGAAACAGCAGCTGGCGACGATAACCTTGCGGATTCCCTCCAGGAACAGTGGTGCACTCTTCATTACACTTCCGCCAAGAACAATCGCATCGGGCACAAACATTGTCACCAGGTTGGCTAAACCAAGGCCCAGATACTTAGCCTCGTTATGCACCGCCTTGCGAGCCCACTCGTCGCCCTGAATGGAGAGTTCGCAGATTTTCTTTGCAGTCAATCGGTCGGCTTCGGGATATTCAGCTGGTACATGAGTTTTCATCCAATACACCATGGCCGGACCGGCGGCAAGAGATTCCCAGCAGCCGCGGAAGCCGCAGGAACAAAGTGGCCCAGAGGGATCAATCAGGTGATGCCCGATTTCCGGATGGGCTTGATCCACGCCTCGGTAAACTTCGCCATTCAGGAGAACACCGACACCTATTCCAGTGCCGACAGTCACATAAATTAAGCGGGACTTGTCCTTTCCGGATCCCCAGCGAGCTTCTCCCAGCGCCGCGGCATCGGCGTCGTTCTCCATTGCGACCTGGACTTGAAAGCGGTGTTTCAAGTCGCGAACTGGATTTTCGCCTTCCCATGCAGGAAAGAAATTCACATTACCGAATGCGCCGGTCAGGGGGAAGACCGGTCCGGTCGAGCCGATACCGATGCCGGAAATCTCACAACCCGCGAGCCGAGCCGTTTCGTGCAGCAGATCAGTAATGCCACCGAGTGCCTTGGCATACCCGCCTTCGGGATCAGTGGGAGTCTCGAGCCGCGATCGCACGCACCCTCGGTCATCAATCATCCCAACCGCGATCTTTGTTCCGCCAATGTCAACCGCGCCTATCATGCGTTCCTCAAAGCTACTTGCTCCATTCCACAATTGCCGCGTCAAAGGGGTCGATCTGCATTCTCCAGCTTTGCCGTTGCATCTCGATTGGCTTCGACCCATCCGCTTCCACGTGGCTCACGTTTCTCACCGGTAGGATTGTCGAAATCGTAACGTTCTGCGCCGACGCGCTGTGGTTGACGAGGATGACATAGCCGCGATGATCCCCTTGCAGTTCGGAAACTTCTACGCTGGGCTGATCGCTTTGGAATGCTGCTTTAATCCCGGCCCAGTCACGAAATGCAGCGTAGATTCGGTGTGTTGGTTCGGGTTGATCGAATGCCGCCGGAACTGAAGCGAGATAGTGCTCGAGTGGATAAGCGCTCAACAATGTCTTTCCCTTTCCTAACGTGTTAGTTACGAGCGCAGGATGTCCGTCCTGATCAACGGCAATGACTTTGCCCGAGCTGACTTCAATCAAACTCCCCCACGATTCAATGGAAGCGCTGGGGACGGCATAGTGCAGGGTATCGCCAGGCTTGAAGTCGCCGAATGCTTCGACGAATTTCAGGGTGACTTCCGAACTCGGAGCTCGATCCACGAGCCGCGCGCCGAAAAGTGAAGCCATGTCCGGAATGGCCCCATCGGAAGCAACGGACGCGTAGAGAAATCCGCCGCTTTCCACATACTTTCTTGCTTTCTCGTAAAAGTCCGAATGCACATGCGCGAGGAAAGCGTCTCCAGTGCTGGTGATCGGAGATGGCATGAAGAGCATGGGACGTTTCGCCCAATCGCTATATTCGCGCGGGAAATCTGCCTTGAGCCCGGCTTGGCGCGCAAGAATGAACGCAGTCAAAGCTGAACTCATCAGCCATTGGTTGGCACTGCTGAAATTTGGCTGGCGTTGCCCGGGCATCGCGTCGCCATCTTGCGTGGAAACGTACGGAATCGAAGCCGGACCGGTCAGCCCGAAATGCGAAAAGTCTCCGTGCGGCTTGGCCCATTCATCGGGAATCACGATTCCAATTTCTGCGGGGGCAGGTGCAAGTCCGGCGAGATCGAGGCGGCTGACAGTCTGCGAAAATTTCTTGAACTCGCGCGCCAGCGGCTTGTCCTGCCGATCCCACGTGGTCATGCCCCAGCCGGTTTCTTGAGGAGTGCGGAGATAAGGAACTTTATGGAATTGATCGGGAGCCGCATCCGTGTAGCACCATAGGTCAACGCCGATGCTGCCGGCCCCTAGGCCGGAATACATCTGCGCGCGATCGTAAGCAGCGACTCTCTCCGGAGAAAATTGCGCGGTCGAAGCTCCCATCTCATGAATCATCACCGGATGGCCGGCGCCTTGCGATAAGGCAATTTCGAATGCTGCGCCGTAGGTTCCGCGTGCAGAGAGAAGTGCGTCGGGAAAAAGGTCCGGCGCATATAACGTGAAGGGATGTACGCTGAAGAAGTCGACGAAGGGCGCGATGTCGTCGGCGCGGAATGGTCCGTGGCCGATTTCCTCGCCGCTGGTACCCACGACGATCGGATGCAGCTTGTCATACTTGCGAATGCCATCGACGATCAGGTGTGTCCAGTTAATCGCCATGGAATCCGTAGTCTGATCCCCAACAATCCAGAATGGCGGCTCGTCGGTTAAGTCCCAGGCGATGATGGCACTTTCATTCGCGTAATGGCGGCCAAATTCTGCCGCGAGATTCGATTCCAGGCGCAGCATGTCGGCATCAGAATGAGGATGTCGTCCTAGCCTCCAAGGCACATCCCACCACGCTTCGCCCACTTCACCACCAATAAACAAACTGGGATGGAGATAAATCTGATATTTGTGAGCCAGTGAAACCAGATAATCGAGCTGCTGGAAAGCGGTGGGATTGTAGTCGCCGGGACGCGGCTCAAACCAGGCCCAAAGCATGTCCAGGCGAACGATGCTGAAGCCAAGTTCGTGCATCTTGGCGAAATCAGCCTCGATATACTTCGGATCCCATTCGGTCGGCCACTCCATGGCCGCTTTTGCCGGAACCCAATGCGCTCCCACCGGCAAAAATCGTTTACCGTTTTGCACAAAATAATTGCCGTCGAGATGAACCTCTGGTAGCCGCGATGTGGGACTTTTCGACGACGGACTACTTTGAGCAACCTCTGTCTGAGGATCAAGCGAGAGATCACGCCCTTCTAAACCCGGCGCGAATAGCATCACGATAAACAGCAACACCGCCTGGCTTCGAATGAACGCACGCCATAATGTGTCCACCATCGAGCTTGCCCAATTCCCTTTCTGGTTAGAAAGACAGCTTCAATGCCAACTGGAGCTCCCGAGAAGCGTGCACCGTGCTGGTGATCGCTCCTGCGAGACTGGGAACAAAACCTGCTGCGGATGTTGCGGACGAGCCGATTTGATCCACCGCGTCGTTGGGGATGCCGAACTCCGGCGTGTTAAACAGGTTGAAAGCTTCCAGCCGGAACTGCAGTTTCCAATTCTCTTCAAACGTGAAGTTCTTAAAGAGAGAAGCGTCAACATTGTAGATTGCAGGGCCACGCAGCGAGCCGCGCCGAGCGTCACCGTAGTCGTGCGCGAAAGTCTGTCCGGGAGCCAGCGGCGGGATTGCATAGGCGCCGGGATTGTACCAGCAGTCAATTGTTTGCTTATCGAAGGGGCATCCCACACTTAGAGCATTGGAGAAATTGTTGGGATTGCCGATCACATCCGGCCGGGGTGCACCTGAGTCCGTGTTGGTGTAGTCGGTGGAAAGCAGCGGCGTGAAGGCTTCGCCGGAATGCATGGCAACAATCCCGTTGAGCTGCCAGCCTTCCGTCAGCCAGTGAACCGGCCCGCGACCGTTCAAGAACCTCTGGTTGGGGCCAAAAGGCAGCAGATACGACCACGCACTCGAGAATTGATGACGGAAGTCCGGAGCATTATCGCCCCGCTCCGCCGCCAGGTTGTATGTGTCCTGCGGTTCCAGATATTCATTTTCCTCGGTCTGGCCAATGGTGTGTTGCCAAGTATAGGAATTCAACATACTCCAGTTGCCGGAAAATCTTTTCTCAAACTTTACCTGCAATCCGTGGGAAATAGACCATGCTTCGTCAGCCAGTGTGCGGATTTCGCCGATGTTCGGGACCGTTTGGTAGTAGAGACGTCCGAATTGAGTGGGCGCACCCGTGAGGCAGGAAGAGTCGGCCGGCGTGGGACACGATTCGAAGTTGCTGTCGAGGGGCTGCGTGGGCTGATTACGGTTGCTAAGAAATGCCAGCTTGACTCCCCGAGTCCCCACGTACGCGACTTGTAGAGCCATGCTCTTTGAGAGTGCGCGCTCAATGTTGAGGTTCCATTCTTCAATGTAGGTGGTTCGGTTGTTGAACATCGCCGCGCTGGCGCGTCCCGCGGGATCCGATACGGTCGAATAAACCGGGGTCGGAAAGCCAGTGGAGAGACGCTCAGTCGGGGTCGCGGTAGCGGCTGGGATGTAGCTTTGGCTGAAGATCAGGCCGGTGGGATTGTAGGCCAACTCGGCGTCGTTCTGGTCGGCCTGCACATCATAGAAGATGCCAAAAGCACCTCGCAGAACGGTTTTCTCATTCCAAGGACTCCAGGCAAAGCCGATGCGCGGCGCAAAATTGTTGTAATCGGTTTTTACGTTGCCGGAAGCGCTGACGCCCGGAATCTGTGGAGAAACAAATTTGCCGGTCGCAAAATCAAAATTGGCCAGACGATTCTCCTGCTCGACGGGCGGAGTGAACAGGTCGTAGCGAACCCCGAGATTCAGGGTGAGCTTCTGGTTTACCCGGAAGTCATCCATGAAGTAAGCACTGACTTCTGTCCAGCGCATCCCGAACGAACCCTTCTGCCCATCGCGGTACGTCGAATCGGGATAGCCCATCAAGAAACTCGCCAAGGCGCTTCCTCCGGAATCGGTGGTAAGGTCAGAGGTGAAGAGTTCGTTGAAAACAAGATCGCCGCGCGCGTTTTGGGTCTGGAAAAACCCGTGCAAACGCCGCCGCACATCGGCTCCCATTTTGAATGAATGCCTTCCGCGTTCGTAGCTAAACGAGTCCATATACTGATAGTTGTTCTCGTTCAAAAACTCCGGGAACCAATCCGTGCTTCCGAGCGAGGTAAGATCCGAGAACTGAATCGAGGGCAAACCTCCAGTCGCAGTAGCTCTGGTCGGATCGAAAATTCCGGGGATGCCGAATTGCTGTGCCAAGGGCTGACCGGCAAAATTCTGAATTGCCCTCACAACGTAGCGGGAGTAGCCAATCTTGATCTCGTTGATTTTGTTTGACGAGAACGTGTGCACATCGCTGATTCCCGCCGATCTCGCCAGATTAGTGATGTGGCCGGAAAAAACACCTCCTCCGGCTTCTCCGGGAAACGGATCCGGGGCAAACGCCTGCACGTTGTTATAACTGAAGGTCAGGGAAAGGCTGTCTTTGCGAGTGAGTTGATGATCGCCCCGGATATCGAATGAGTCCTGATTGTTGCTTGCGACCGGATTTGACAAATAATTGCCCGAGGAGAGCGAGCGATTGGGTGCGGGGAACAGCTGTACCAGCTTCAGAGCGGCCGGATCGAGACACGCCCCGTCGGTTGCCGACGAACACTTTGGAATAATGTTGCCCGGAACGGGTTTTCGAAGGGTTACCTGTGTTCCATCGCCACACGTGAATGGCGTACTCGTAAAAGGATCAAAAATCGTTCCCGTATCAAACGCAGGACCGGAGCCATCCGGGCAAGGTGTGAAAGCTTGGCCGGTCAACAGATCGCTGAAATCGCCGCCTCGCTCCGATAGTGAAGGGACAATCGAAATCAGCGTCTGCGCCTGTCGGATGCGAGTTCCCTGATAGTCGACGAAGAAGAACGTTTTTCCCTTGATGATTGGACCGCCGAAGGTCCCGCCAAACTGATTTTGCTTGTACGGCGCGATCGGCAGGGTAGAACTATCGAAGTAGTTCTTGGCATCAAAGGCGGAGTTGCGCACGAACTCGAATAGCCCACCATGAAATTCGTTGGTCCCGGATTTGAGCACCACATTCACTACTGCGCCGCCCCGGCCAATATCCGCCCCAAAATCGTTGGTCTGTACTTTGAACTCTTGGATTGCGTCAATCGAAGGTTGTATGACCTCAATACCGATTTGCTGCTCGTTGTTGTCAAAACCGTTCAGGAGAAAATTATTGTTGGTTGCGGTGAGTCCGTTGACCTGAATCGCGGCATTTCCCCGCTGGTCCTCCGGGATGTTGCCCTGCTGCACGGTATAGCCAAGGCTTGGTCCTGAATTAACTCCCGGCGTCAGATACGCCAACTGGACAAAGTCGCGACCGTCCAGCGGCAGATCGTTCACGCGACTCTGCTCGATCACCTGTCCCAGGGAAGAGGTCTGCGATTCTACCAGCGGCTCCGCGGCAGTGACAGTCACGGTTTCGTTGATAGACCCGACCGTCAGCGTGAAATCGACCCGCACCACCTGATTGACGTCGAGTTTGAACGGCGCCTGTGCAGCTCTTTTGAATCCCTGCCCTTCCGCGAGCACGGTATAAGTTCCCGGCAAAAGCTCAGGCACGGTGTATTCACCGGCATTATTTGTAACCACCGTGTGCGAAACATTCGTGTCCACACTGGTGACTGTGATTTTCGCTCCAGCCACTGCGGCGCCGCTGGGATCGCGCACCGCCCCTACGACCTTTCCCGAAGCAACCTGGGCCTCTGCGACTCCATGCATCAGAAGAAGAACTGCGGCAATAGCCAGAAGAAGCGTAGGTCGTTTAGCGCATCGGTAACAATTCATAACGTATTCTCCGAAAAACACAGCCATCGATCTCTTTAGTGCTGGTTTTGCAAATCCGTGTTGACCTGACTCCAGTCGGAAGTTGAGCCGAGTTTGTTCTTGCCAGTACGCGGAACCGCGGTCAACCCAAATTCCCAGTAAAAGACGCCGCCGACCCAAGTGCCCGATGGCAAGCTGGCCGAAGGATTGATTGAATATCCTTCCTGCAAGACGGTCGTCAGATCACTTGGAGGTTTATTGCTGGTGTATCCCCACTCGCCCATCCCGAGCTTCGCGTTAGGAAATAGCGCGTGGAGTTGCGTGAACCAACTAACCCAATCGGAAGCTTTGGGAAGTCCGTACTCGCAACCGGTCTTGTCAGGGTAGTAGCTGATCAGAACGTAATCCATGCCATTCAGCAACGCGCTCGGAACATATTTGTTGATCCACGTAAATGGCTGGTTAGGCGCCGGCAAATCGGTTGGGCAAAACGTGAAAGTCAGAGCGGCCAGTTTCTTGGCAGCTTTGACAATGTTGAAAGCATCGACCATTTTGTTGGCCACATCTTGAATAGTGGTTGCCGGCACTCCTCCCGGCCAACCGGAAGGACACGATTCGCCACTGGTATCGGCGTTTGGTCCCGTGTTGTAGAGCCAGTTGCCATTGATTTCGTTTCCCACCTCCCAAACATCCACGTAGGGTCCGGCATTGTTCACGTAATCGTTCCAGCGCGCAGCATGATCGGCCTCTGTGAAACAGAACATGTAACTGGAATCGACAGGCTGGCCCATGATGTAGGGGTGCTGATTCGTACTCACGTTTGTGCTGGCCTTGATTTGTTGCAGCGCTGAAAGGTACGTACTCGCGGTTGCTCCCTGCTCCCCCGAATCCACTTCGAGAGTGAAGGTCGTGCGGACGGTTGGAGTAACGGAAAGATTTGTCAGCGCCGGAATCACCTGATTCAAATAACCTTTCGCACGAATGTCATAGTCATCAGCGACAGTGACGCCGTGAATTGGCGCGGGGATCTGGGCAAGGACACGGATCGTTGTTAATAGCACTGTCGCCAGTAGAAGCTTAGCTACGCTTTTCATAGTCGCTCCTCCAGTTAGTCGTTTCTGGCCTCGCGGCCAAGCGGATCAGGGCAATGCAGCCTCGGTCTCTTCCAAGACCCAGTGATCGGGGTTGTCTAAATGGCAATCGAAGCCGTAAAAGCGATTATTAAAGATGTGCTGAAACAGACAGGCGCGCTGTCCGCGCAGAATCGGATTGCCGGGCACAGGTCGGAAATCTCCGTCTGGAGAGTCCGAAGAGAAGACCTTCACTTGCCACTCTCCCTCGGGATCGTCGGTGTAACGATGCGGGTAAATCTCGGTCGCTAGAAAATAGACACCCGCTTTCCCACCGTCGGCGCCGGATGCATTCTTTACGTAAAGCAAAGTTGGCGCTGCAATGGTTTCGCTGCTCTGGAGCAGAGTCTTTTCTGCCGCCTTGTCCAGATCCGGCACCGCCGCGGCAGTCCTGCTGATAATTTGAAATTGATCGTGGTCGTTTCCGCGGTAAAACGTCAGGTAAAATTTCCCAGACTGCGGATCCCGAAACAGGTTTGGGTTCTGATTGCGTTGATCCGGAACTCCTCGCACCAGTTCCTTTTCTTCTTTCAGCTGAATTCCATCCTCTGACCACGCGAGCACAATGCGACTGCTGGGTGTGTCGTAATCGCGAGTGATGGCAAAGTAAAGCCGATGTTTGTGTTTTCGGTCCACGTCGGCGAGAACTGACGGCCAGCGGGCATTCGTCGACAGCGGATTTTTTTCGTATTTTTTCCAGTTCACCAGGTCATTGCTGCGCGCCAGTCCGATGCCCCGTCCTTCGTTCAGTCCATACCAGCCCCAGTAGACGAATCCACCGCGCTTGAGCGCGAGCACGCTCATCGTGTGAGGAAATTCATTGCCCTCCCAGCTTTGTGCGTCAGGCAATACGCGACGCGGCGTGGTCAAGTTGAGATATGAATTCGGACGCGGTGCGCTTTGCTGAGGTGAAACCGACTGGCCGAAGGAAAGTCCCGCGAAGAACAATCCGAAGAGCGACCAGCGAAGGTGGTGCCGGAAAAACATTTTATGAAGTGTGTAGACTGCATAGTCTTATATGTTGTCAAGTAAAAACTTGCATTTCCATTCCTCGATTGACCTCTTTCCCATGTTTCTTATCAACTAAAATCTTTAGCTTAAGTAGCTTAATAATAATTTAACCATTCCTCTCATCGGCGCTCTCTGATTGTCTATTGCAAAGCATGATATCTTTGTATACAATGTGTACTACTTGAACAGCGCAGAGCGAAACCGGGATCAAATCGAGGGTGGTCGTCAGCCTGTTTTCTCTGTCGAAGATCTTGGTTTAATTCTGGACACCAACAGCTTCACTCCTTATTACCAGCAGATCGTGGATCACGTCCGCTTGCTTGTAGACAAGAAGCGCTTGCGCGAAGGAGAAACATTCTGCTCCGAAGGCGATATTGCGCGCGCTCTTGGCATCAGCAAGATGCCGGTCCGGCAGGCATTTCAGCGATTGCGGGCGGAGGGCCTGCTGATCGTCGCCAAAGGCAAGAGGCCGGTCGTTGGCTCGGGGCGTGTGCCTTGGAACTTTCAACAGTTGCGGGGGTTCAGTGAGGAGATGCGGAGGCGAGGTCTGCTGCCTTCCGCGCGCGTGCTCAGCATGCACATCTCGGAGCCCGAGGTAGAAGTAGCTCAAGCCTTGAAACTCACGCCTGGAGAAAAGATTTATCTGCTTCAGCGTCTGCGTTTTGTTAATTCAGAGCCGGTTGCTGTGGTAACCAGCCACCTACCCGCGCGGCTGTTTAGCGGCATCGAGAAGCAGGATTTGGAAAAGCAATCCCTGTATGCCGTTTTCGAGCAGACATACAAACGCAAGCTGCGCTGGGCCGAGGAGACCATTGGCGCTACCACTGCAAGCGAAGAAGACTCAGCGATATTGGAGACGAAACCAGGGAATCCTCTTCTGCTCATTCTTGAAACCACCTACGACCAGCAAAATATCCCCATCGAGTACAGCAGGTCGCTTTTGCGGGGCGATCGTTATACCGCCTCGGTGATTTCGGTTCGAAGATGCTGAACAGTGCCCGTCTAGGTGCGTCCGCGTAAAGCCTCGTCACGCAGGTTTCATGACGTGCTCAGGATCGCAGAGCGGGAAGGTTTGCTGCGCGGCGGAAGAACCACCATTCTTCGGGGACCTATGCCGGTTGCTTGAGCCCCCGCGATCACAGCATCAGTGTGTGCTAAATCTGGACTAAAACGAGCTTTGGCGTCGGGAACAACACAAAGCTCGTGCGCGAACTCATACTGAGCAGTCGAGATCTGATTCGAAGCCTTGAAAGACGACCGCAAGGGACAGTTCAGCATCCGCTAAGAAGTTGTTTGTTTTCAAACAACGTTAGTGCTGGTCAACGGAGTTCCCTTTGCCCGCACTTCCAGACGATCTGCCGCAGAATGCCGAGCCACACATCAGAATCGCTGGCGGGCACCCTGAGTCGGCGCACCAGACGGCGCACCTTTTCTTTGGTGGCAGCCGCAGACCCTGAGTGTAAATAGCCACTGAGGAGCAGTGCCTCGAGAAGTGAACCAGTGATTCTCTCAACCTCGCCCGCGCTTGCATCCTTCTGTTTCATCATTTGCGACGGAATCTCTGCATCGCGCACCAACTCGTACAGGCACACCGCGACCGCCTGTCCCAGGTTCATCGAGATATGTTCTTGGCACGTCGGAATATGCATCAGCCAGTGGCAGTGGCTAAGGTCTTCATTTGATAGGCCGACCTTTTCAGAACCGAACAAAAGCGCGACACGGCTAGATGTGAGTTGCTTCCGAATAAGTCGTCCGCCGTATTCCAGGCGTCTGAGCGGATGCTGCAGTTCTCGGTGACGAAACGCCGTCGTTCCCACCACCATCGTGCAGTCGGCAACGGCTTCGGCCACATTCTTGTATTCTTCCGCGCTCGCGAGCAGCGCCGACGCCCCGACAGCCGAACGCGCTTCGCGAAATGCCACTTCGTAGGGGTTCACCACCCGTAGCCAGGAGAAACCAAAGTTGCTGATAGCGCGGGCGGCTGCGCCGATATTGAGAGGGTTTCGCGCGGCCACTAGGACAACACGCAAATGATCGAGCTCAGTCAGAACAGGCAAGAACGTTCATTTTAAAGCAACCCCTTGTGCTACCGGGCTTTAGTTCGGCTTCGGTAGATTCGGTATTAAGCAGAGTGGATCTAGCGTTCGAGTTTGTACTTCGATTGGCAGCATGCAGGCGTTATCTCTCAAAACCCCTGCCGAGAGCAACTGAGTTGAAATAGAAGTTTTTCTTTGCCAAAGTTGCCGCTATTCCTTCGTTCCGCCAGAACTTGCCTCCATCTTGGGGTTATTACTGTGCGGCGTGGGAGCGGACATCAACTGGACAAACATTCGCTGGAACTTCGGCCAGTCAACGTCCATTTGTGCATGCACCTTTTGCAGGCTAATTGCGGGTTTGTCCTTGTCAGTCCACACTAATGTGTCACCGTAGCTGACACCCTTGTCCACGCTGACGTCCATGTAGACATAGCGCTCACGGGTGATCAGCTCTGGTTCAAGCCACGCGGCTGCTGCCAGTTCGTCCCACAAATAGCTGCCTGGTTTGCGTGTGTATCGGGTTATATACTGCGCTGCGGGTTCCTTGGATTTACCCAACTCTGTGAGCATTTCCTGAGTCAAATGAGTTTCAATGGAAACATCTACTGTTGTCACCGATATCTTGGGCCACGGAGCATGCAGCGTAATGCTGGCAGCTTCCGGATCAAACCACAAATTAAATTCCCGTCGTGGACTGTCTATGTACTCTGGATTGTCTGTCTGGGGATTAATACTTCCACCCATAATGACAAGCTCCTGAGCTAATGAAGCGAACTCAGGATCTAGCAGAACCGCATTCGCAATGTTCGTCATCGGCCCGGCAGCGTATACAGTAACCCGATGGGGATATTTGTGCACCACTCGACTTAAAAAGTGTGCTGCATCTTCAGGCGAAGCTTTGGTTGTAGGCATACCCTCCGGCATTTGAGGCACTTCATCTGGCTTGTGTGCAGATCGCGGGTTGGTCCAGGCACCCTGGTATTCCACTTTGCCGTACAACTGCTCCCAGAGATTCGTCCACTCCTTAGTTCTGATCATCGGTGTGGCTACTCCTGGGATGACCGGAACATCGGTTCGACCAACTAATTCGAGCAGTCGTAACGTGTGCGCGACCTCCTCGTCACGCCAGGCATCTCCGGTTACAACCGTAATCCCTAAAACATCCACACTGGGCGACTGCAGAAACACCAGGATTGAATTCATATCGGTGCCCGCGGGACCGGTAGCGTCTTGATCGATGACTGCGAGACGGCTCTGCTGCGCACCCGCACAGATGCTGAGCGTCGAAACAACGACCGCGAGTGTAATCTTCCGACAAATATTCATATAGGTATCGACCTCGTCGCCCACTTGAAAGATCCCGTCATTTTGAAACGTTTCAGGACAGCGACCTTATACGAGTCCATTATGTGGAATGTCAAGGAAAATAACCTTCTAACCAGTAGTCCTTCAAGCAGTGCTGGCTTTGCTCCGTGCAACATGCCGTCTGGTTGGTGCTGCAACCGAATCCCGAATCGTCAACGAAGTTTCGAGCACAATATGCTTCATAGGACCCGAATCGCCGTTGATGCGGTCACGCAGCATACGGGCGGCCGTTGCACCTAGTTCATATCCGGATTGAGAAACGGATGAGAGGGCGGGATTGGTGGTCTCGTCCAGATCAAGATCATCAAAGCCGATTAAGGATACTTCTTGTGGGCAACGAAGACCTGCGTTGCGTATCGCCAGGAGTGCTCCCAATGCGATCATATCGTTTGCTGCAAAAATCGCAGTTGGTCTTGGGACAAGCGCCAGCAGCGTGGCAGCTTTTGCATAGCCACCATGCTTGTCAAAACTTGCTTCCTGGATGTACTCGGGACCAATCCGCACCTTGGCTTGGCGTAGGGCGCGTTTAAATCCGACAAGTCGTTCCCTGGCGTTCGTGAGGTACAAAGGCCCAGTGATTGTCGCGACATTGGTATGCCCCAGTTCGAGCAAAAACCGTGTTGCTTTGAATGCTCCTCCCTCGTTATCCACAGTCACCGTGTCACCGTTCCAGTTCTTCGGGAGGCGATCTATACAGACCACTCCTGTGCCAGTTCTCCGATAAACACCAGCCTGTGAGGCGAGATCGCTGAAGTTAGATGGAATCACGATTAATCCCGCGGGAGCATAAGTCTGCAATTCCTTCAAATGCGCCAATTCTTTTGTGTGATCATTATCGGAGTTGCAAAGAATCAGGCGATAGCCGGTCGAAAAAGCTACATCTTCAGCCCCACGAACCACAGCGGGGAAAAATGGATTCGTGATGTCGGGAATGATCATCCCGATCATGTTCGTTTTGTCTCGCCGGAGACCACGAGCCAGTTGATTGGGTTGATACCCGACTGCCCTTACGGCTTCCATGACCCGTCGCTTTGCAGGTTCCCTGACATTCGCTGATCGGTTCAGGACATGAGACACAGTGCCAAGAGAAACGCGCGCCATCTTTGCGATCTCTTTCATGTTGGGCATCAGTGGTGCTCCTTAGAATTTCAGCGTGCCTAGCTTAGAGAACCAGAGTCTTGCGCAAAAACCTTAGAGTGTTTTGTGACAACGGAACTGCTGACAACTTATATCATGCGCAATCAATGACGCTGTAATTTATGGTTGACAAGGCACGCCAGAGTGAGATAAAAGTCCTCTCCAGCTTTCTTGAATCGTTTCAAAAGAGGGGTGACGTTCATGAAACGCTCGTGTGCTGGCTTGGCCCTTGTTGTGCTTTCTGCATTCTTCTCCTCCATGCTTTATGCACAATCGACTGGCTCAATCCTAGGTAATGTGGTGGATTCTTCGGGAGCCGGCATCCCCGCGGCGGTGGTTAACATCACCGAAGTCAGCACCAATGTGCAGCGTTCCCTGAAAACGGATACTGCCGGCCGTTTCGTCGCGAACCTTTTGCAGGTAGGAAAGTATTCGGTCAAGGTGACGGCGGCAGGGTTTCAGTCTGCAGAGAAAACAGGGATTGTCCTCGAAGCCCAGGGAAACCCCGAAATAGACTTCACGCTCTCACCATCGACAGTCACGGAAAATATCAACGTGGAGGCAACTCCGGTTGCTATCGAGACGACCAACGCCTCCTTAAGTCAAGTGGTGCATGCAGAGCAAGTCGCCGATCTTCCTCTGAACGGGCGCAATTTTGTTGAACTAGCAACCTTGGCTCCAGGGGTTTCCACTGGTGACCAGCCGTCAGACTTCTTCTCTGGTGGAGCGCAGAGCGGGAGTGAAACATCCATACGAGGTTCCTTCTCACTTTCATTCGCTGGATCCCGCGAAAATCGCACGGATTGGCTCTATGACGGAGTTGACGATGGGGAGTTAACTTCTGGCGCGATCGGAGTTGTGCCCTCAATCGATGCTCTTCAGGAATTCAATGTCCTTACATCCAACTACTCAATAGAGTACGGGACGCGGGCAGGTCCCACCGTTCTTTTAAATTCAAAATCCGGAACAAATCAGTTTCACGGCACTTTGTACGACTTCCTTCGAAACACCGCACTCAATGCAGCGAGCTACTTTTCACCTATCAATCCCGAGTACGTCCGAAACCAGTTTGGCGGATCTTTGGGCGGCCCGATAAGAAAGGATAAGACATTTTTCTTTTTTGATTATGAAGGAACTCGAAGCGTTCAGGGTCTGACTTCGTTGGCGCAGGTTCCGACTGCGCTAGAGAGAGAAGGTAATTTCACGGAATCGTTCCCTGGTTTTCCCGAGGTACCCATCTATGATCCGACGACGACTCACATGGATCCTGTGACAGGTATGATGACCCGCGATCAGTTCCCGGGGAACGTCATTCCGCAGAATCGGCTCAACCCTATCGCAGTAAAAATGTTGACCTATCTTCCTCTGCCCAACGTACCGGGAGTCTTATCCGCAAACTACGTCGATGTGCCTAAGGAGACGTTCAACGATAACAAGTTTGATATCCGCATTGATCACGCATTTTCGTTGAACGACCGCGCCTTCGCGCGCTTTAGCCGCGATCAGGCATCCGTGTATGTCCCGTCTGGTTTGCCCGCTTTTGGAAGCCAACCCGGTGGTTATCAAAGCAATCAGATATTGGACAACCATGGGCGCAACTTAGCCCTTTCCGAAACCCATATTTTCTCCAATAACAAAATTAACCAATTTACTGCCGGGTATAACCGCATTTTTGATCACATCACCTCCTACGGTGACGGCGGGAACTACAGTGACCAACTCGGCATACCGAATGCCAACCTCGGCACGTACTTCAGCAGCGGATTTCTGAACACTCAATTTAATGAAGGCTACTGGGGACTGGGTGATCGAGGCTTTTCGCCCATTCAGGATGGCACAAATGTTTTTCACTTTTCTGATGATTTTGAATGGGTCCATGGGAGTCACTCGCTGTCCATGGGCATGGGCGTCAGGCTCTTCCAATTGAATGAACTCGGTGATGCCTTTCCCATGGGGGAGTTGTCGTTTGACAATCTCTTTACCGCGGGGTTCGCCAATGGCTCGTTAAACGGGGCTACGGGCAATCCCATTGCCAGCTTTTTGTTGGGTATTCCCGCAGGTGGCGAACACGATAACGAGTTCGCCGGTCAGGTTTCAGGACGACGATGGAAAGAATTTAGACCTTACTTCCAGGACAGCTGGAGGGTCAAGCCGAACTTGACTCTGCAACTCGGCCTTGCTTGGAACGTCACAACCCCGACGGTTGAAGCCCAGAACCGCTATTCCAACTTTGATTTTGCCACAGGAAAACTTTTGCTCCCTGGTGTAAATGCCAGTAAGACCGCTGGTCTCAGCTCTTACTACAAAGATTTTGAGCCAAGAATCGGCATAAGTTACAGTCCGTTCTCGCGAAAGAATTCGATACGCGCGGGCTATGCAATTTTGCACGACGCTGGCTGGAATCTCGGAGCTGAAGGTCTGGACTTGAATCCCCCTTTTTACAGCACCTACTCTTTCCAGACTGACGACGTCACGCCGGTTACAACCCTCTCCCAGGGATTCCCCGTTCCGTTACAGCCCAATCCCAATAACCTTAGTGGAAACGTATACAGCCAGAACACCAATTTCAGACCGGGAACGATTCAGCAGTTTAACCTCAACCTCCAGCGTGAGCTGCCGTCAGGTGTCGTGGTCACCGCAGCCTACGTCGGCTCACGATCCAGTCATTTGCAGACTGAGAACTGGAATCTCAATACCGCTCCTCCGAACCCGCAAATTGATCCCACCAACTTACGGCCCTACCCCCAATTTTTTCAGATCATCGGGGTCATAGATCGCGGGCAGGCGCGCTACGACTCGCTCCAGCTAAAAGCGGAAAAGGCGTATCACAACGGTCTTTATCTTTTGTTGTCCTATGCCTACGAGAAAGGCTTTGATAATGGCCTGAACGACGATTTGGGTTCACTGGTCGGGGTCGCATACTATCCGCTGGTTATTCCCGGTCATAGCGACAAAGGCTTAAGTGTCATTGATCAGACCAACAATTTATCAGCCAGCGTGCTGTATCGACTGCCGTTTGGGCAGGGTGCTCACTTCGGCTCTAACGCAAGCGGCATAAAGCAGGGCGTAATCGGCAACTGGCAGACCAATGTCATCGCTCACGTGGCTTCCGGTTTTCCAATGGGTTTGGTTACGGGTGTAAACAACTCGGGTACTTTCGTTGGCTATAACGGAAATCGTCCCGATCAAGTCTGCGGTGGAAAACTCAGTCATCCGACGGTGCAGGAGTTCTTCAACACCAGTTGTTTCGTCGATCCAGCGGCAGGCGAATTGGGTGATGCTTCGCGAACTCCTCTTTTTGGACCCCGTTTCGTCAACTTTGATGCTTCTTTATTCAAAACCTTCAAACTCTACGAATCTACCCAACTACAATTCCGCGCAGAAGTTTTTAACATCTTCAATCACCCACAATTCGCGTTCCCCGGCACATATACGGACTCCCCGAATTTCGGGCAGATCACGCAGATCGTTAATAACCCAAGGTTGATTCAGTTTGCGCTGAAGTTCTTATTCTAGAGATTTGCTCGCGAGATGCCTGCAGGGATGTGAGCTAGGGCCCGTCTCTCAAGATTTTTACCCTTTGGACACTTGATGGCCTTGGGCTATTTGTTTCTGACCAGCTGAAGGCACGGATGACTCTTCCTCCTCTTTCTAACTAGTGACTATCCGCGCCCTTCAGGGGAGCTCACGAATTACCAAAGTTATTGGCTTTCCGGGTTTCGTCGTTGTTACCGGGCGCAACCTGTGATGTGATCGATGCTTCCGGACTGACCCATCGCCAGTCGTGTTGCTGTTTTCGATGTGCCCTGGAGAGCTGTCGGATGATTTGGTATTTTCTTTTCTTTTTCGTCTCGGGATTTTGCGGGATCCTCTACGAAATCGTTTGGCTCCGGTTATCGATCGCCCAATTCGGCGTTACCAATGCTCTTGTCTCGATTGTACTTTCCATGTTCATGGCGGGATTGGGTCTGGGCTCATGGGGAAGCGGCCTTGTGGCGCGTCGCTACCGCGATCGGGCGGGAGCTGTGGGTTTGCGTCTCTATGCTCTGGCGGAACTGCTCATCGCAATCTCGGCACTCCTCGTGCCTCTCGAGTTGGGATGGGGACGGGCATTACTGGAACGGATCGGATTTCCTTCATCCGGAACATACTACTTCGCCTCCGGCGTCTGGATCGCCTTCACGCTGGTGCCCTGGTGTGCATCGATGGGCGCAACGATTCCCCTCGCGATGGCTTCGATCAAGACCAACTTCGCCGAGAAGTCGTCCAGTTCGTTCAGCTTCCTATACCTTGCGAACGTGGTTGGAGCCACGGCGGGCGCGATTATTCCGCTGTTTCTGATCGAACTTTATGGCTTCCGCGGAACCCTCAAGATCGCGGCTGTATGCAACTGCGCTTTGGCCATCTCGGCCTTCGTGCTTTCCGTGCGGTTGCGGATCCCGCAAGCCAGCGGTTCCTCTCTAGCAAACTCGATTCCAGGAACTTCTGGGGAAGAACTCGAGCACAGCCGGCGGCCCTTGGTTCTGTTATTTGCCACTGGTCTGACAAGCATGGGGTTGGAAGTAGTGTGGATCAGGCAGTTCACGCCGTATTTGGGCACCATGGTGTACGCGTTCGCGACGATTCTGGCTCTCTATCTTGTGTCCACGTTGATCGGTTCCAAAATTTATCGCGTGTCGAACAAAAAGGGCATGGACGAACCAGCTCTGATATGGCTCGGGCTAGGCTTTTGTGCGTGTCTGTCGTTAGCCGCCGGCGACCCGCAGTTCCGTATCCTTACGATGCTGCGCCCCATTATCGGAATTGTTCCGTTCTCGATGGTTCTGGGCTTCCTCACGCCCATGCTGGTCGACCGTTGGTCGGGAGGGGACCCACATCGTGCCGGCACAGCCTATGCGGCCAATG
>Ga0209579_10001203_pt1 | contig 21904 bp, 22 predicted proteins | sample Coa_R1_2_FD_187152 | JGI IMG/M metagenome (GOLD analysis project Ga0209579, IMG submission 187152) | Surface soil microbial communities from Centralia Pennsylvania, which are recovering from an underground coalmine fire - Coalmine... | ecosystem: Environmental > Terrestrial > Soil >... | reverse complement strand
ACGGACGGTCTTCGACGGCACGCGGGTGTCGCCGTCGGCCGCAGCTGGACCAGCCGGTGCGAGCGCGAACGTCATCTTCCGGCGCCGTGCGTTCTACGAAGCCGGCTTGTTCGCCGAGGACCTCGGACCCGGGACGCCGGCTCGGTCTGCTGAGGACGCGTACCAGAACTACAAGGTGCTTGCGGCCGGGTTCCGAATCGTGTTCGAGCCGTCGCGCATCGTGTGGCATCGACACCGCCGCGATCTCGACGGTCTCGGTTCGATCCTCCGGGACTACACGATCTCCGGATTCGCGTACACGACCCGCTGCCTCCTGCGACACCGTGATGTCGGGGTGCTGCGGGTGTGGACCTGGTGGATCGGACACTTCCGTCGTGACCTGACTCGATGGCTCCGCGGCTCCGACCACGCCCTTCCGCTGCGGCTCGTCCTCGGCGAGATGAGTGGGGCGTGTCTGGGGCCGTGGCGCCTCTACCAATCGCGCCGCAGCCGCAAAGGGATACCTCCACTCGAACTTCCTTCGCGCACCGATCGTAAGCCACGCTCGATCGCTGTCGGGGCAGAGGCGCCCACCGTCTCGGTCGTGTTGCCGTCCCGCAACCGGCGCGTCAAGCTGGCAATGGTGCTCGAGGGCTTGCGCCGGCAGGACTACCCGGACGAGCGAGTGGAAGCGGTGGTGATTCTCGACGGCTCCGACGACGACAGCGGAGACCATGTGCGTTCCACGGAGATGCCGTTTCCACTGAGGCTGATCGAGCAGGAGAACCGTGGGCTCGCTGCAACGCGCAACCGGGGAACGCACGAGTCGAGCGGCGACGTCGTCGTCTTCCTCGATGACGACACGGTTCCCGAGCCGGGTTTCCTCGCAGCGCACGCCGCCGCCCATGCGAGCTCCCCTGATGACCACCTCGTCCTCGGCTACTACCCCGCCGTACCGTCGACCGACACGCTCTGGGCACAGGTGCTGCGGACGTGGTGGGAGGATCACTTCCGTCGCAAGCGGGAGACGGGTCACGTCTGGACCTACGTCGACTTCGCAGGAGGGAATGCCTCGTTCACGCGACGACTCTTCGTCGAGACCGAAGGGTTCGACGAAGAGTTTCGCGGCCGGCGCGAGGACTGGGAGTACGCCGTTCGGCTTCTCGCGCGCGGGATCCGCTTCGCATACCACCCGGAGGCGGTCTCGTACCATCATTTCGATACGAGCCTCGCAACGGGGCTTCGACACGAGCGGCAACACGCGCGAGACGACGTATTGCTCGGTCTGAAGCATCCGAGCGTGCGAGCTCAGCTGCCGCTCGCGGCGGTCGCGGATCGCCGTCCCGCGGGCACCGAGAGCTTCGAAGCGAACGGCATACTGCGAGCGCGGCTCTACGAGACTGCCGGGCTTCGACCGCGGTGGCGCTCGCTCGTCCACGCCTTGCTCACCAATGCCTACGCGCTCGGGCTCGCCGACGCGCTCCCCTCCGAGGAGGCGTACCTCGCCTTCGTCGGCCCGATCTGGGCCGACGGGGTACGCCATACGCGCGTCGACCTCACCGCTTCGCAATTGTTCGCGCAGCCGAGCGGCTCCGGCTCCCTCGAGCTGGAGGTCGCCTATCGCGACGTGTTCGGGTCGTTCGTCCCGATTGACCCCGGCGCGCAGTGGGAGTGGGCGGAAGTCGCCGACCGAATGACGGAGTCGCTGTCCTCGCCTGCCCGCCGGGCTGCACTGCTCGATGCGACGGAGATGTCGCGTGCGCATTAAGCCGGTCGATCTTGAGCTTCGCGGCGGCGTCGTTCCGTTCGTCTCCAGGCGCTACGACGGCGCGCGTCTCCTCGTGAGGGACGGCGGTGTCCCCGTCGGCTCCGTGCAGTCCGGCGTTCCCGGCGAGCTCGATCTACGATCGCTGCGCACGAGCGCGGTCGCGGCCGCCGAGTGGCAGCTGTGGCACCGCTCGATCGTGGAGCGGCTGACCGACGACACTGAAGAACGCGATGAGCCGGCGATATCCGTCGTGGTTTGCACGCGGGACCGCTCCGATGCGCTCGACGGTTGCCTACGCGCGCTCGCGCTGCAGGAGTATCGGGAATACGAGGTGATCGTCGTCGACAACGCCTCACGCGACGAGCGTACGCGAGAGGTCGCGGAAGCACATCGAGCGCGCTACGTACAGGAGCGACGTCCCGGGCTCGACTGGGCGCGGAATCGCGGCGTCGATGCCGCCCTGTTCGACATCGTCGCCTTCACCGACGACGACGCGCGACCGGACAGTCGCTGGCTGGCGGCGGTCGGTCGGGGCTTTGCGTCCTCCGGGGTGCACGCCGTCACGGGCCTCGTCGCGCCCGCCGAGCTGGAGACGACGGCGCAGTGGCTGTTCGAGGACGTCTACGGCGGCATGGGCAAGGGGTACCGGTCGCGACTCCACTGTCGCCGTGGGATGCGGTCCACGTTCACGCCGAACATCTACGGGACCGGGTGCAACATGGCGTTCCGTCGCAGCGCGCTCCGCGCTCTTGGCGGGTTCGATCCAGCACTCGACGCGGGGACACTCGCAGGAGGCGGGGGCGACCTCGACATGTTCCAGCGCGTGATCGAGAGCGGCGGAGCTCTCCTCTATCTGCCGGATGCGGTCGTCCGCCACGTGCACCGGCGCACGCCCGACGGCCTTCGCCGCCAACTCTTCGACAATGGACGCGCCTATTCGGCCGTCCTCTGGAAGTGCCTGCGCCGCGCACACGGTCGCGACAGGCTTCGCGTGCTCCGCAGCTACGGACGGTGGTTCTACTGGTGGCATCTGCGTCGCACGATACGACGGGCGTGCGGCGTCGAGGAGATGCCGATCGAGATGATCCGTGCCGAGTTCATCGGGGGCGTGATCGGCCCCGCACTCTACGCCGTCGCGCGGCGTCGGGCCCGCCGGCTCGGGGACGGCGTGATCGCATGATCACCGAGCTAGCGCAGTCGGCGCGGGAAGTCCACTCCCCTGAAGCGGCGGTGCGCTCCCAGCGCGCGGCCTATCTGCGCGACGTGACGCTCCACCTCGTCCGGCGCGAGTTCTCGACCCGGCATCGCGGCGCGCTGCTCGGCTGGCTGTGGGCTCTCGCGCCGCCGCTGCTTCAACTCGTCGTAACGTACTTCCTCTTCACCAAGATCATCCCGCTGGGAGTCAAGAACTATCCAGTGTTTCTCCTAACCGGCATCCTGGCGTGGAACTGGTTCGCGCGCAGCTTGGCGTACGCGGCGGTGTCCCTCGAAGTGGGCCGCGATCTCGTCCGCCGCCCCGGGTTTCCGACCGTCGTCCTTCCACTCGTCGCGGTCCTCATCGGCCTCGTCGACTACCTCATCGCCCTCCCGATCCTGCTCGTGACTCTCGTCTGGACGTCGGGCCTGCATTGGAGCGCGCTGCTTCTTCCCGCGCTCCTCCTCGTCCAACTCGTTCTCGTCACCGGGATCGCCTGGGTGATCGCGCCCTTCCAGGTGTTCTTCCGCGACGTCGCGCACATGACGGGGATCGCAACCATGCTCGGATTCTGGGTGACCCCTGTCTTCTATCGCCAGAGACAGGTGCCCGGGCGCTTCCATCTCGTCTACGAGCTGAACCCGATGGCACACCTGATCGAGGCGCAGCGCTCGATCCTCCTCGACGGGCGGCTCCCGTCCGCCCCGTCGTCGCTCACCGTCGCCGCCGTTGCGCTGGGCGTCGCGGCCGGCGGCTTCATGATCTTTCGATCGCTCCGTGACCTCGTACCGGATCGGTTGTGAACGCGGCGGCCGGCACGATCCTCTCGGTCGAGGGCATCTGGAAGCGTTTCGCCCGCGGAGGCGGCGGCGCGCCGACGCTCAAGCAACTCGTGCTTCGGCCACGCGCTTCCCTGCGGCGTGAGTTCTTCTGGGCACTGCAGGACATCAGCCTCCGGATCCACCACGGTGACACCGTCGGGCTCATCGGCGCGAACGGCTCCGGAAAGTCGACGCTGCTCAGGCTGCTCGCCGGCGTCGGGAAGCCGACGCGCGGCGTGATCCTGCGGCGCCGTGCGATTACGGCGATGATGACGCTCGGCGAGAGCTTCGACCCGCTCCTCAGCGGTCGGGAGAACGCGATGACCGCGGGCATTCTCGCTGGCTACACGCGCCGTCAGGCGCGCGACAAGCTAGGCGAAATCGTCGAGTTCTCCGAGCTCGAGGACTTCTTCGACGAGCCTGTCCGGACATACAGCGACGGCATGCGGATGCGTCTCGCCTTCGCGGTCTCCTCGACCGTCGCGCCGGAGATCCTCCTGATCGACGAGGTGCTCTCGGTCGGAGACCTGCGCTTCCAGGAGAAATGCCTGACGCGGCTGGACGAGCTCCAGCGTGCGGGAACGACCATCCTGCTTGCGTCACACGATGAGGCGCAGATCAGCGAGCTGTGCAGCCGGGTCCTCTGGCTCGTGCACGGCCGCATCCACGCCGAAGGCGCCCCAGAGGAGATCTATGAGCGCTACAGAGACACGATGCGTGCCGAGACGGAACGGCGCGTTGTCGGGGCGGCGACGGGCCCGGTCGAGCGAAGTGGCAGGGATGAGCGCTTCGGGACGCAGGAGATCGTGGTCGAAAAGGTGCGACTCGCTCCAAACCGGGTCGGCGCCGCCCGCGTGCACGAGGGAGTGCCCGTCATGGTCGAGGTCGATCTGCTCCCGAACGCTCCAGTCGACGACCCCATTGTCAGCGTGTCCGTACGACGCGTCGCGGACGGTGTCATGGTGATCGACGTGAACACGGCGGCCGACGGCGTTCGGCTCGGACGCGTCGACCGCCCGACATCCGTCGCACTGCGGCTCGACCGGATCGACGTCGAACCCGGTTCGTACCATCTCGACGTCGGGGTGTACGAGCGGGACTGGGCCTACGTGTACGACTACCGCCGGCACGTGCAGGCACTGACCGTGCACGGCTCGGGAAAGGGATTCGGACCGTCGAGGCGATGGGAGCTCGTGTGATCCCTTACAGCCTCAAGGTCCGCGTGCTCAAGACGCATCGCGGCAACGCGGCGTGGCGTCGATGGCGGATGCTGCGCGGCGATGAGATCGGCGACTATGGGCGACTGCCCGACCTGGTCCGACAACACGCCCCCGGCCGTTCGTTCGTAGACGTCGGCTGCATGTGGGGAGTCAACGGGGAGTACTCCTTCGTCGCGGAGGAGGCCGGGGCGACGGCAGTTACCGGAGTCGACGTATTCGGCCCGACTCCCGAATTCGACGAGAAGCGCCACGAGCGTCGGTCATCAGTCCGCTTCGTGCTCGGCGACGCGACGCGGCGGGAGACGCTCGAGACGATCGGCGTCGCGGACGTCGTGCTCTGCGCCGGTGTGCTCTACCACCATCCGAGCCCGTTCGACGTCCTCACCGCCCTCCGGCGGATCTGTTGCCAGACCCTGATCCTGCGCACGGCGACCATCCCGGAGATCAGGGGCTTCACGAACGGCGCGATCTACTACCCGCTGCTGCTGCACTCCCAGCGGCGCTTGTGGAACCTTTCCAGCCTCGGGCTCGGGATCCAGGTTGGCATCACCGGGCCGTTCGAGCCGGAGGCCGGCTACGGCAACTGGTTCTGGGGGCTCACGCCGAGCTGCCTCGATGCGCTCGTGCAGAACGCCGGCTTCACCGTCGAGCGACATCTTCGGGAGGCGTTCGCCACGACGCTCGTCTGCCGCGCGATCGACCCGCCGTTCGAGCACACGCTCCCCGACGAGGTCGCAGCGCGGGCGATCGGCGACGAGGTGTCTGGGGCCGGCATCGCGAGGCCGCAGTAGCCGTTGTGCCATTTGTTCGCACTCCAGCGTAAACCTGGTCTTGCGAACCGGTGGCGGGAGGCAGAGAGTTACACATGACGACCTACGGTTGTCATCCGGAGGCACCCACTGCGGCACATGCGGCAACTGCAGCACACCCTACCGTTGGTCAGCGTCGTCATCCCGACGAGGGACCGCGCCACACTGCTCCTCCACACGCTGGAAACCGTGCGACGCCAGGAGGGTGCACGACTGGAAATCATCGTAGTCGACGATGGCTCGGTCGACGACACTCCGGGAGCGCTCGCGGGCGTCGACGACAGCCGGCTGCGCGTGCTGAGGCGCAGCGGAGCCGGGGGTGTGGCAGCCGCCCGCAATCTCGGCATCGCCGCTTCGACCGGCGAGTGGGTCGCCTTCCTCGACGACGACGACGTTTGGGTCCCTGACAAGCTGCGAAAGCAACTCGCCGCAGTCGCCGGGACTGACGCGGTGCTCTGCTACACCGGTGTGGTCTACATCGACGGGGCAGGTCGTCCACTGCGCATCAGGCGGACGCCGGACCCCGCTGAGCTTCCCGGCGGAATACTGCGGACGAACCTCATCGGCGGTCCGTCGACCGTCATCGTCCGAGCGGATGAATTGCGACGGACCGGCGGCTTCGATGAGCAGCTCAACGCGCTTGCCGACTGGGACATGTGGATACGGCTGCTCGAGCGCGGGTCCGCCGTCGTATGCGACGAGATCCTCGCCGGTTACCGGGTGCATGGAGCGAACATGCACAATCGGGAACTGGCAGGAATCCGTTCCGAACGCATCTATCTCCGCAGGAAGCACCGCGCTCGATCCAAGCAATTGCGCGAGCCCGTCGCGGGGCCGGAGTTCTCCATGTGGCTCGTCGTGCGTTACCGCGCGTCCGGCCGCCGCATCGACGCCGCGCGCGAGTATTTGAGCCTCGCACTGCGCCAGCGAAGGCTGCGGCACCTTGCGCGTGCAACCGCGATGCTCGTGCGTCGGCGCATCGCGCCGACCCAGCAACCCGTCGAGATCGCCGACCCTGCACTCGGCTGGCTGGACGTGGCACCATCGAGTACTTCGGCTCTTGATGGAGTCGCGGTGGCGGCGCCGCGCGTATCCGTGATCGTCACGGCCCGGAACGAGGAGCGGCGACTTCCGCTCCTCCTCGAGATGCTTCGCCGCCAGACTCTGCCGCGCGACGAGTTCGAACTCATTGTCGTTGACGACGGCTCCACGGATGCGACGGCGACGCTCGCAGCCGCTGAGAGCGGGGCCGTCGTCGTGCGCGCACTCAACCATGTCGGTCTCGCCGCGGGCCGCAATCTCGGTGTCCGCGCCGCCCGTGCCCCGATCCTGGCCTTTACGGACGCGGACTGCCTTCCGTCGCCGGATTGGCTCGAGCTCGGCGTTTCCCGCTTCGCCGCGGAGCCGATCGACATCCTCGCAGGGGGTATCACGATCGTCATCGAGCGCACGACGGGTAGCGCCCTCGTCGACGCAGCCTGGCATCTCGACCAGGAGCGATACGTCGAGCGCGGCTTCGCCGCCGGCGCGAACCTCTGGCTGCAGCGAAGGCTCGTCGAGGAGCTCCGCGGATTCGACGAGCGCCTCGGTCCTTACGGTGAGGAGGAGGAGTTTTGTCAGCGTGCGACGCGAAACGGCGCGCGCATCGTGTATGCACCTGAGGTGCAGGTCGATCATCCCGCGCGAGATAGAGCGAGGGACTTGTCGCGGAAGGCCTTTCTGCTCGGATTCGGGCTGGCCGCGCATCGTCGCCTGAACGACGGGACGCTGGGCGGAGTGCGCCGTCTCTTTGCCGATCCTCGCGAGTTCCTCCCACAGCGACGGATCCACGGTCTCGAGAGGTTGCGGCGACGCGGCGTGTACCCGACGCCGCTGCTTCGGGCACGCATGTACGTCGCCCAGCAGATGTGCCTCGTCTTGCCGAAGGTGATCGGCGACTTGGCAGGCGAATTGCGCCTGGCGGTGCGGCCGCGCAGCGCCATGTCGGCGTCGTCTCCCGGGGCGGTGGCGATCGTCGCGGCCACGGCACCTGTCGACCATGAGCGCGATCTCTCCGCGTCCAGTCGGTCCTGATCCAGCGACTCTCGTCTCGGTCGTCGTCGCGGCGCGAAACGCCGCCGCCACGATCGGGCAGACGCTCGAATCGCTGCGCGGCCAGACATGGCGCCCATGGGAAGCGGTCGTCGTCGACGACGGGTCGACGGACGAGACGGCACGGCTCGTCGCCGCGGCTGGCGCCTCCGACGCCCGCATCCGTCTGGTTCCGCGCGGAGGCGGCGGCGTGGGCGCTTCACGCACGGTCGGTGTCGCCGAGGCCCGAGGGGCGATGTTGTTGTTCCTCGACGCCGACGACTGGCTCCTCCCGAGCGCCCTCGAGCGGCTGGCCGCGCCGCTTCTCGACGACCCGGTGGCCGGTGGCGCGTATTGCGGCTGGATGCGAGTCGGCGCCGACGGCGAGACGATCAGCGAGTGGCGGCCGGCCTCCGAACCGGAGTTGTTTCCGGCGTTCGCCCGCTTTTGCCCGTTCGCGGTGCACTGTTGCCTCATCCGGCGGAGCGTGTTCGACGAGCTCGGGGGCTTCGACCTCACCCTTCGCACGTGCGAGGACTGGGACCTCTGGCAACGGCTGACGCGAATCGGCACGCCGCTGGTGGCGGTGCACGAAACGCTCGCCGTGTACCGGACCCGGCCCGGTTCCATCTCCCTCACTCACGACGGTTACGTCGCCGACGGACTCGAGGTTGTGCGGCGGGGTCACAGTCCTGACCCGCGCGTTCGAAATCCGCTTCCCGCGTATCGTAACGGCGCGCCCCGGAGCCTCGCCACGCCGGCGTCACGCCAGCTGGTCCTGTGGGGAGCCGGCCTCGCGATCGGCGGCGGACGTGACGCGGGACGCGAGTTCGAGCTCGCCGCGGAGCATCTCGATCTCACCTTCCCGCCCGGTCTTGCGGCGGAGACGCTCTACTGGGCGGTTCCCGTCGGAGCCGCCCAGCCTTGTGCCAGATGGCCCGAGCTCTTCCCGGCCTGTGTCGATCATCTCAACGGCGCGCTCGCGGAGCTCGAGCGGAGGACGCGCGCGCCACTGCTCGCCACACGTGCACGACGGGTTCTCGAGCGCCGTATCGCGTATGCGGCCGATTCCGACTGTCGAGTCGGCGGGACCGAGCGCCTATCGGTGGAACTCACGCGGCCGGTCGTCGACGTCGTCTCCCAGTGCGAACGAATCGTCTTCGCAGCGACGGCGGAGGGGGAGCCGCTCGGTCTGCTCGAGCTTCCTGCCTGCGACGGGCGCGTGCCCGCCCGCATCCTGGCCGACGCAGCTTCCGACGCGTTCGGCTGGAGGCTCCTCGGCCGGTACCTCGAGCGCCGCGGGGCCGCCGAATCCCAGAGTCGATGGCATGCGTTCCTCCGAGAGCTCTGGGATCGGCCCGACTGGCCGCTCGAGCATTTCTACCGCTCGGGGAACACAGCGTCGGATCCGGGCGAGCGCAGGCTGCCGCCGATCGAGCTTTCGACAAGGCTCCAGCCGCTGGCGGTGACCGGCCCGACGGAGGTGCCGCTGCTTCTCGCCGGTAGCTTCATCGGGAACGTCTGCCTTACCGGGGACGGGGACATCTCGGTCGACGAATTGATCGCGGCCGTCACAGCGATAGTTGGTTACGACCTGTGCATCGCCGCCGTCCGGGACGCGGTCGTCGGTCGCAGTCTCGACGACGCGACGCCGCTGCGGGAACGCCTCGCGCAGGTCGCGAACGACGGTGTACCGGGAAGAAAGGACGGAGAGCTCGCGGTGATGCGCCGGAGGCCGGATCTCTTCGGGACGGCTGCATCACGCCTTGCGGCGCTTCCGGCGGGGACCGACTCAGACGTTCGCCGTGCGGCCCGGCGGATGGGTGAACGCCTCAACGGCCCTCGGCGGCCCGACGCGATCCTCTATCGCCCCGATCTCGTTCCGCGACACTCGCCGCCGCACGAACTCTCAAACGACGATGGTGCGGAGGCCGGCGAGCACGACACCGTGCCGATCCTCATGTACCACCGGGTCACCGATGACGAAGCAGGCTTGCCGAGCCGCTTCCGCGTACGGCCTGACACGTTCTCGAGGCAGCTCCGCCACTTGCGAGAGGAAGGCTACGAGTCGATCACATGGCTGCGATGGCTTCGCGCTCGAGCAGAGGGGCGACCGCTCGCCGAGCGTGCCGTGATCCTCACCTTCGACGACGGGTACATCGATTTCGCGACACACGCCTGGCCTCTGCTGCGCCGTCACGGATTCGGAGCCACGCTGTTCGTCGTCGCGGACGCGCTCGGCGGGTCGAACACCTGGGACACGGCCTTCGGGCCGCCGCTCCGGCTGCTCGGGTCGAAGGATCTTCGAAGGCTTCAGCTCGAGGGTCTGGTCGTCGGTGCGCACTCGGCCACGCATCCGCCGCTGACGGGACTCTCGCACGAGCAGGTCGTCTCGGAATCGCTGCGCGCACGCTCCGTGCTCCATCGGCGACTCGGTACCGTTCCCGACGCCTTCGCGTACCCGTACGGAGATGTCGATCCCTCGGTCGCGTCGCTGGTCGGCGCATGCGGCTACACGTTCGGGCTCACGTGCAGACCGGCCTCGGCGAGCTTCGACGACGGCCTCCTCGACCTCCCGCGCATCGAAATTGACGGCGACCAGAGTCTCGATTGGTTTCACGAGTCTCTCCGAGCTGGCCGCTCCGCGGCCCAGATTTAACAGAGCTATGTCGGCTGGGATGTTCAGAGTCGGGTTCCGAAACGGTCGGGACCGAATGTCACGACCCCTTGCTTCCTCTTCGACTCCGCGTCTTGACACATTCAGCTGGGCACAGACCAGCGACGGCAGCTAGCGGCAGCCGATCGGCATCATGAACGCGTAATTCGCACGGCTGCGTTTCCGAGCGATCTCGGATCCTTGGGATCAAGACGAGCACCTGTGCTATCTGAAGGTCTTCGGCGAGTCCGAGCCCGCTCTCGACGTGGCGCACGCAGAGGTAATGCCGGCGGGTGGTTCGTAAACCACGCCCGAGCGGCCCCGAACCTCATAACCATCGACCCCCTTCTGAACAAGGAGGAAGGCCTATTTACCATGCGCTCCGGAACCGTTGCCGTGGGTTGCCATTGGTTGCGGATCGGCCTGTTTGAGCGGTTTCCGAGTACGTCCCATTTGCCACCGGTTGCCGCCGGTTGCGCCCGCTGGGCTCCATAGATGCTCCATGCGGGTCGCCGCACCGCGTGCAGATCTGCGAGGGGGAACCCGCTGCCCTGACTGGCGCTACTTCGCCGGGAGGCGCGATGAGCGGGAGCATCCCGAGCAGTCTTACCCGCATCGATCACGACCACCGCGAACGAGAGGAACGTCGAACGATGAGACAACTGAACCTGTTTATGCATATGTCCCTCGACGGTTATGTCGCTTCGTCAGACACTTTGCCAATGAGCGCGGGCGATGACGGCATTTTCGAGAAGGTGGTGCCCGAACTTATGGACGGCGCCGACACGCTGCTACTCGGACGCGTCGTGGCAGACCAACTACTGGGCTATTGGATGACTGCGGAAGCCAACGACCCCGATCTATCGGCTGGGGCTGTGGCCCATGCCCGGTGGGTGACGGGTGCTCGTAGGGTTGTCTTCTCAAGGGACGAGGAGCAGTTGCCCTGGGCAGATACCGAGCTAGCGGTCGTGAGAAACGACGGCGACATGGTGCGGTCAGTCTCGGCGCTGAAGCAGTAGCCTGGCAAGAACATCGTCGTTTACGGTGGTGTGAGGACTGCCCAAAACCTCGCGCGACTCAACCTGATCGATGAATACGAGCTCATTGTCCATCCGGTCGCGCTCGGGAACGGCGCGGCGCTCTTCAAAGACCTGACAAACCGGCTCGAGCTCAAACTTGTCGACCTTGTCGGGCTAAAAGCCGGAGCCGTCTTCCTTCGGTACCGGCCCGTGACAACCGGGAGCAAGTAATCGAATGAGCAAAGATGGCTTCCACTCGTCGAGGGAGCGACCGACCTGATCCGGGCTCTCGATCGTCGCGCGCCGTTATCGAGCGGCAAGTGATGGCCAGGGAGGTCATCGTGCTGCGCCGCTCATAGCGCCATTTCCCGACCCGAATGGAGCACCTCGGAGCAGCGTTAATGAGCACATGGTTGGGAGCCGGTAGCAGTAAGTGCCAAGGCGATTCTCCGGCGAGTGACTCGTGGCCGCAGTGGCACGTGGTTTCCCTCGTCGTCTCCCGGCTGCCCAGGGTCGAGCTTGCTAGCAAGTGAGCAATGCGTGGCCAGTGTTCGCGAATGTCACCTCAGCGGAGTGCCCGTCGAACGAGGGTCGCAAGGTTGCGGCCTCTTCGTTCGGCGGGCGTGTGTGTGGTTCTACGGGGCTGGCTTGATGTTCTGGTTGATGCGGAAGACGTTGTCGGGGTCGTAGTGGGCCTTGATACGGGCGAGTCGGTCGTAGTTGGGTCCGTACATGCCGCGGACGCGGTCGGGCTCGTCCATTTGGAAGTTGGAGTAGCCGCCCTGCATCGCGTACGGCCGGGTCGCGTCGGAGTAGCCGCGTGCCCATTCACTGATCGCGGCCGCGTTTGCTGGGTCGGGGTCGACCCCGGCGGTGACCTGAGACCAGCGCGCGTCCCGGTACCCCCATGCGGTCTCGTCGTTGGCGACGCGGGCTGCGGCTCCGTCGACCGGGTAGAGGTGCATGGTCGACTTCCACGTCGGCGCTTTCGGCATCCAGGCCGCGTGCTCTGCGATTGCCGCATCCGATAGCTCCGCGACGAAGTCGCCGCGCCAGTACCACTGCTCGCCGGGCGGGAACAACGCGTCGAAGGCGGTGTTCCACACCGGCAGCGGCATGGGAGCGACGCCGTCGAGCACGGGCTTGCCAAACGACCTCGCCTCCCGCAGTGCAGGCGACTCCTCCTCGCCCAGCTGCGTCCACACCACGCCGCACACCTTGCGGAGATGCAGCTCCTCCGGAAACGGGGGCCCCGGCGGAATCGAAAGATACGCAAACCAGCCGCCGAGCTCGTCCGGTGCGGCAGCGAGGAAGTCGCGGTACCAGCGCATGACGGTTTCGGTGTCGTCGAGGTCGTACAGGACGGGGCCTGCGAGGACGGTCGATGCGGGGTGACACCGAAACGAGAACTGCGTAACGATGCCGAAGTTGCCGCCGCCCCCGCGCAGCGCCCAGAACAGGTCCGGGTCGCGCTCGCGGTCGCACTGGACAACCGACCCATCCGCAAGGACGGCCGTGGCCGCGACCATGTTGTCGATCGTGAGGCCAAACGCCCGCGTGAGGTGCCCGATACCGCCGCCGAGCGTCAGCCCACCCACACCAGTTGTGCCGATGATCCCCACGGGCACGGTGAGGCTGTGCTGGTGGGTTGCCTCGACGACATCCTTCAGGAGCGCGCCGCCGTTGACGCGGACGAGCTTCGCGGCCGCCTCGACCGTGACAGCGTTCATCGCCGAGAGGTCAATCACGAGCCCCTCATCGACGCTGCCGAGCCCGCCGCCGTTGTGGCCGCCGCAACGCACAGCGATCGGCAGCCCCTCAGCGACGCCGAAGCGAACCGCCGCCGCGACATCGTCCTCGTCGACGCAATACGCAATCGCCGCCGGGCGACGGTCGATCATCGCGTTGTACAGCGCCCGCGCCCCATCGTAATCGGCGTCGCCGCGCCCCACGACGCGACCCTTGAAGCCCTGGACGGACACAGCCATTGGACTCCCCTTTCTCCGCCTCTCGGAGCGGCGATCCTACGCCAGCTCTTCAAACAGGGAAACCATGCATCGCAATCCGCTACACACGAGCTGCGTCGCGGGGCGACGGTCCCCTCGCCTCGAGATCACCTGGGGGAGATGCAAGCGGTGCTCAAGACCGCTTGCGACCCCCACAACAGTTAGTCGCGCGCGCGAATAGCAGATCGACCGCCGGAGTGTTGGAGAACCGTCCGCACCGCCGGCTCCGCAGCCGAGAGGAGGCCACCCCATTCCCACAACCAAGCCTTCTCGGTTCCTGTTTACGCACGCTCGCCTATGCCGCTGCACGGTGGCGGAGCCGACCGGGGAGGAGCCGCCCGAAGTGTCTGTGCCGGCGCCGGCAGGCGAGCTGCGGGTTGCGCTCGTCGCAGGCAGCCGCCCAACGACACCGCCTCGCCCGCATAGCGCGCGCGCATTTCCACCGTCGGCAAGCCGTACACGATGCGGGCGACGAAGTAGGGTAGTACGAGATGGGTGTAGCTACCAGTGCGGAGCGGGCGGCGCATCTCGTCGGTGCGTTTCTCGATCCGGTGATCGGCCAGCTTGGGATCACGCAGGGTGAGGCGCATGTGCTCGCGAGGCTCGCCGGTGACGGGAAGGCGACCATCGGCGCTCTTCACGAGGGGTTCGGCCCGAAGCGCTCGACGTTGACGAACATCGTCGACCGTCTGGAAGGGCGCGGATTCGTTCGGCGACAGATCAACCGCGACGATCGCCGTTCCTTCCTCATCGAGCTCACGAGCTCCGGACGCCGTGCGGCGTCCCGAGTGACTGCAGCGCTCAACGGTCTCGAGCGCGAGGTGTCGGCGCACGTCAGTCCCCGTGATCTGCAGGGCTTTGGAGCAACCGTCGAAGCGCTTGGTGGTGTGGTCGAGCGCCACGCCGGCCGTTCGAAGTCGAAGCCGAGGTCGCCCGTTCGCTAGTGGTAGGAGCCGTCGTGGCGTAGGAGTGGGCGGGCCCGATCCGCGACGTGCCCTGCCTCGACTTGTCCGATGACGATGTGGTGGTCGCCGCAGTCATGAGCCGCGTGGAGCTCACAGCCCAGCCAGGCGGCAGAGTCGTCGAGGACTGGGCCGTGCTGCTGCATGGCGTGCGGCACTCCAGCGAACTGTGCGGCTCCCGGCGGCCGATCGGGGTTTGCGAACCTGTCCGCGAGCGCCTCTTGGTCGGATGCAAGGACCGAGACCGTGAACACTCCAGCCGAGCGGACGAGCTCGAGCGTTCGCGAGTCAGTGGCCAGACAGACGCTGATCAGGGCCGGCTCGCGCGAGACGGAAACCAGCGAACTGATGGTCGCCGCGTGGACCGTGCCCTGCGCGCGCGTCGCGAGGACGGCGACCGGGACCGGGACGTGGCGCATGACGTCCATGAAGGCGGCGCCGCTCTGCTCGGTGAGAGCAGGGGGCGGAAGCGTGAGCGGGTGGATGTCCGGCTCGAGCCAGCGCTCCCTGCCGGCCGCGAGGCGCTCGGGTGTGTAGTACCGGCCGAGCAGCGTCTTGTCGAAGAGTTCGGGATGCTCTTCCAGATCGTCGGCGGACCGGACGAGCTCGAACCAGGCACGGGTGATGGTCTCGTGATAGACGGTCGGCTTTCCCGCTCGGGCCGCGATCGCCTGAATGCCGGCGCTGAGCCGCCGCAACCCTTCTTCGGCTCCGTAGCGGCGGGAGAGTCCCCAGGCGACCCGCACGTGCGAGCGGTGAGGGAACTCGTCGCCGCTGATCTCCCCGGCCTCAAAGGCGTCCAGCAGAACGTTGATGTCCATATCGGGATAGTACGATATGGACACAATTAGCCCGCGCTTCGCCGGATGATGGTGGCGAGCATCGTCGCGACGTGCGCGCGCTCGGTTCCCCGCTCGGCATACGCGTCGCCACGACAGACGGTCAGTGTGCGCCCGGCTCGGATGACTTCGCCTTCGGCGACGAGCCTGTCGCCAGCCGCCGGCGCCAGGAGATTGACCTTCAGTTCGACGGTCAGCACGTCCGAGCCCTCAGGCATCAGCGTCATCGCCGCGTAGCCGCAGGCGCTGTCGAGCACGGCGATGGTGACCCCTGCGTGCAGATACCCATCCTGTTGGGACAAGCGTGGCTCGGGGGCTAGCGCGATGGAGACATGGCCTGCTGCAACTTCGGAGATCTCTGCGCCAAGCGTCACCATGACACCTTGGCGGGCGAAGCTGGCGCGAACGCGCGCGTCGGCGTTGGCGTCAACGCTGCCGAACGGCGCGCTCATTCGCTCGTCAGCTCGCGATAGCGCGCCCGCGCCTCCTCGCAGGCGGGACGTCAAGGTTGGAGAGGAGCGAGGAGATGGTGCCACACTGCTCGAGCGGGGCGGACCGGAGGCGGTCAGCGAGATCGCCCATCTCCGCCGCATACGTCGCGCACGCTGCGCAGTGCCGCAGGTGCGCGGCGAGGGCGGCCACGCCCGACTCGCTCAACTCGCCGTCGAGTCTTATCGAGATCGTCAAGCGGGACCGGGCGCAGAGTTCGCTGGGCATCGTCTGGTCTATGCGGCGACGTCGGACGAGCAGGCCTCGAGGTCCTTGCAGCCGCCAGCGAGGTCGCTGGATGCCTCGTTTCAATCGCGTGGTTCACATAGACGAATCGCTATCTTGCGATACTAGATCGGCGGCATGTCCTGCGCAATCCCCTCATCCGCGCACCGGCTCCGGGCTGTTCGCCCAGCTCCGGCCTGCGCGAAGCGGGTCGACCGATGATCAACAGAGCGCTCGCTCCACACACTGTTTGGGGAGGCACGTGCGACAGCTGGACGCTGACCGACCGGGACGGATTGCACGTCATGCAGGAGGAGATGCCGCCGGGCACCGCAGAGAGGAGCCATCTCCATCGAGATGTCCGGCAGCTCTACTTCGTCTTGGCGGGTCAGGCGACCGTTCGCTTCGGCGACCGAGAAGAGACGCTCTCTCCTCGCGACGCCGTCGAGGTCGCTCCGGGGGAGCCTCATCAGCTCCGCAACGACTCGAGTGAGACGCTCGAGTTCCTCGTTGTCTCCACGTCTGCGCCGCGCAAGGATCGAATCGACCTGGAACCACTTCACCCTGCGCCGAGGTAGGGCAGGAGCGTCCTCTACCATTGATCGCGATGGCCACGACTGCAGATTCGTCGACAGAGACGCTCGCCGTGTTCCGGGCTCTCGCCAGCCCGAAGCGGCTGCAGATCCTCGAATGGCTCCGCGATCCCGTCGCGCACTTCCCTCCGCAACGAGACGGTGACCTCGTCAAGGACGGCGTCTGCGTCATCTTCATCGCGGACAAGCTCGGCGTCGCCCAGCCGACCGCGACTACCCATCTGCAGGCACTGGCCCGCGCCGGTCTCGTCACCTCGAAACGGATCGGGCAGTGGACGTTCTACAAACGCGACGAACAGGCCATCCGCGCCTTCAAGCGCCACCTCCGCGAGGATCTTTAGTTCCCTGAAGAGGCACGTGGCGTCGCTAACAGTGAGGCCAGATCGACATTGCCGCCGCAGCACAGCACGCCGATTGTCTCCCCTGGGGCCGGCTCGTAGGCACCGCTGAGGAGCGCGGCGAGTGCGGCAGCGCCGCCTCCTTCAAGCCCGACGCGGAGCTCGTCCCATGCGGTCAGTTGGGCTTGGCGTATCGCGTCGTCGGAAATGTCGATGCGCTCGACCCGGTGAGCGACGGCTGCGGCAAAGGCGATGCGTCCCACGCGGCGCGGGCCGAGGCTGTCGACCGCGACGCCGGAAACCTCGACGTCGACCGGCTGACCTGCCTCGAGAGCGGCACCAAGGCAGCGGGCCGTCAACGGCTCAACACCGACGACCCGCGTGCGACTTCCGGCAATTGCTGCCAGCGTTCCCGCTAGCAGTCCGCCGCCGCCGACCGCGATGAGGATGGTGTCGAGTTCCGGGACCTGCTCGGCGAACTCCGCGGAGGCGGTGCCTCCGCCGGCGACGGTCAACGGCTGGTCGAAGGGGTGCACGAGCAGCGCGCCCGACTCGGCTGCGTGGCTCTGGGCGCGCTCGACGCTTTGTTCGTACACATCTCCGACGACCGTGACTCGAGCGCCGTAGTCGGCGAGTCTGCGCAGCTTGATCGGCGGACATGTTGTCGGCACGAACACGGCTGCCGGCACTCCCAGCAGACGCGCCGCCCAGGCGACCGCCTGGCCGTGGTTCCCACCGCTGGCCGCGCACACTCCAACCGCTGGGACATCACTGGCCAGAAGGCTGTTCAATGCGCCCCGCGCCTTGAACGCTCCCGTGATCTGAAGCGACTCGAGCTTCAGCCAGAACGGTGGGTGCCGCGGGCCCAACTGCCCCGCCTCGATGCGCATGACAGGTGTTCGGCGGATCTGGTCACCCAGTCGCGTGCGCGCACTGACGACATCGTCGTGCGTGACCAGCGGGACAGCCGTTTCCGAATCAGCGAGCACGGCCGGCGACCGCTTGAAACTCGATCTTGCAGCCGAACGGAAGCGCCCCGGCCTGGAAGGTGAATCGGGCCGGCGCCTCGGCGATTTCCGGGAAACGCTGAAGCCACCAGTCATTGAGAGCCCCGTAGTTCCCGATGTCGGCAAGGGCGCACTGCACGTACACGATCTCTTCGACGGAGTATCCGGAGACGCGCGCGATCGTCGCGATGTTGTACCAGGCCAGCGAAGCCTCCTCCTCGAAGGTTCCCTCTCGGTACGTGCCGTCAGGGGCCAGCGGGGGCATCGCGCTGATGAAGCAGAGGCCGTTGACCTCGCCGGCCAAGCTGAATGGGAGGCCTGCCGGAAGGTCAGGCCCTGATGTGGTGCGTTTGATCGTCAATGGAGGTCAAGAACCGACAGAAAGGAGGATCGATCGGAGTGTCGACGCGGTCTGCGAGCCAAGCATCTCCTCGACTTGGCGCTGAGCGTTCTCCCACAACGGGGCTCCTTGCTCGAGTGCGGCCAACCCCTTGCCGGTCAGCAGAATCGTGGCGGCGCGGCGATCCTCGATCGACTCGCCCAACTCCACGAACCCGTGCTTTTCGAGCACGCGAACGTTGCGACCCACCGTCGACTGCTCGAGCTCGCTCCGTTTGGCGAGGTCGTGAATCGAAAGTGGCCTGACAGGGGCCTTCTCGAGGCGGCAGAGGAGACCCCACTGCGCGACGTTGACCCCCACCGGCTCGAGGGCGGCGTCGTACAAGGCCGTGATCTTTCGAGTCGCCCATCGGATACTCGTGCAGTAACAGTCAGTTTCCACCGGATTCCCGTTCTAGATCTGCCAGTCACCGCCGCGGAGAACGGGAACCTTGTCCCCGTCCGCCGTGATGCCGTCGACCTCGAGCTCTGGCGACCCGATCATGAAGTCGATGTGCGTGCCGCTCTGGTTGACGCGGTCGCGATCGTCGTCGCCGACCGTGAACGAGAATCCGTTGCCGAGCGCGATATGGCTCGCCGCGTTCTCATCGAGAAGCGTGTTGTAGAAAACGGTGCAGAGCGAGCCGATGCGCCCCTTGTTGTCGACAAGCGCGACCTCGCCGAGCCGCAGCGCGGCGTCATCGACGGCCAACGCCCCGCGCAGCGCGTCTGCGTTCTCGTCGGCGGAGATGTCGACGGCGCGCCCGCCTTCGAACCGAACGCGGAGCCCGCGAACAATGGTTCCGTCGACCAGCACGAGCGGCTTGGTCGCCGCGACGTGCCCATCCGTCCGTGCCGGGTCCGGGCTCGTGAAGACCTCTTCCGTCGGGAGGTTGGCGAAGTGACGCAGACCGTCCACGCGCTCAAGGACAGTCGCATGCCAACTCCCGCTCTTGAACAGACCGACGCGCAAGTCGGTTCCAGGCCCGCGGTATTCGAGCGCATCGAAGCGTCGTCCGTTGAGTCGCTGGGCCGAGCCGGTCAGGCTGTTCATGCGCTCGTCCCACGCTGCGTTCGGATCCGGCTCGTCGAGGCGGAGCACATGCTCGAGCGCTTGCCAGAGGCGTTCGAGGCCGGACTCGTCGTCGAGATCGGGATAGACGAGACGCGACCACTCGACGTGCGGGCACGGAATGAGGCACCAGTTCGTCGAGCCGTCGGAGATCAGCTTGACGGCTTCCTTCAACACCGGCAGCCGGTCCTTGCCGACGAGCGCAGGATCGAGGCCCTGGAAGAGACGCGGCGTGCTCACTCCGCTGAAGGTGATGCGCGCGGCGTGTATCTCGCTGAGTGCCAGCACGCGCTCGCCGTACCAGGGCGGGACGAACTCGAGCGTGTCCGGGTCTGCGTAACGCACGCGCGCTTCCTTCACGTAGGTGTCGAACCACGCGACGTCGACGAACTTCGCCCCACTCCGATATGCGGCCGCGGCCACCTCGCGGGCGAGACGGGCTTGCCCGTGCTCGGACGCGACTGCAACGATCTGCCCAGGCTGCACGTTGGCGCCGTGCACGGCGAGCTCGGCGAGCCGCGTCCAGCGCTGATCGTTCTCGGCCACACTCATCACAGCGAGCGAGACAGGCCGCCGTCGATGCGAAGCAGCGTGCCGTTGATGTAGGAGGCCCGTTTTGAAGCGAGGAAGCAGACGACGTCGCCGAGCTCGCGCGGATCGCCGAAACGGCCAAGAGGGATGGCGTCGATTTCCGCTTGTGGCGGCGCGCCGTCATACAGCTCCTCCATGCGTGCGGTCGCGATCCGACCCGGCCCGACCGCGTTCACGGTGATGTCATCCGCGGCGAGCTCGTCGGCAAGCGTCTTGAGGTACCCCCAGACGCCGGGTCGGACTGCATTCGAGAGTGCGAGGTTGCGGATCGGCTCTTGAGCGGAAACGGATGAGATGGAGATGATCCGTCCCTGACCGCTCGCGCGGAGGTAGGGGGTGGATGCTCCGACCAATCGCACAACCGGTCTGAGGAGAAGCTCGACCGCGCGGAGAATCGCATCGTCAGAGATCGCGGTTGCGGGGCCGGGCGGCGGACCGCCGCCGTTGAGGACGACGATGTCGAGACCGCCGTAGCGCTCGACGGCCGCTTCGACGGCATTCTCGAGTGAGCTATGGCGAAAGACGTCGCCGACAATCGCGGTTGCACCGAGACGGGCCGCTTCCTGACGGAGCAGCTCCGCGCGCCGGGCGAACATGACGACGTTCGCACCCTCTTCTCGCAGCGCTTCGGCGCAGGCGAGTCCGAGGCCGGACGACGCGCCGAGGACAAGTGCCGTGCGCCCCTCGAGCCCGAGGTTCACGGCTGCTCGATCCGGAAGACGCCTTCGGCGACGATCAATGCGACGCCGCCGACCTCGACCGACTCGACGCGCTCCGCGGAGCCTGTTGCGACGGCGTAGAGAACGGAGCGGCGGCCGATCTCGGCGCCCTGGCTGATCTCGATCTCCTGCCCGAACTCGATCGCTCCGTGACGGGCGAGGTGGATCGCCAGCGGGCCGGCCGCCGACCCTGTCGCCGGATCCTCCGGAATGCCGGCCGAGGGAAAGAACATGCGCGTTTTCCAGCGGCGGCCGGAGCCGGCGAAGCAGTTGGCCGCGACGCCCAGCTCTTCGAGCGCGGCGAGGTCGGGCTTCAGCGCGGCGACTGCAGCGTCGCTCTCGAGCGCCACGTAGACATGCGGCGGGCCATTGTGGTACAGCTCAACGGGCAGTTGCGATTCGGTGACGTCGAGCGCGTCGAGCAGCTCGCGTTCCCGCTCGAACCATTCCCAGGTGGGAACCGGCTGCTGCATTCGGCCGAAGATCGCGTGACCCTCGCTCTGCTCGAGCTGCACGGGGACGGGTCCGGCGCCCGTCTCGAGCGTCACCGCGTCTTTGCCGAGCGCCGCGCCGACGACGAACGCTGTGCCGAGAACAGGGCTTCCGGCGAACGACAGCTCGGAACCGGGAGTGAAGATCCGCACGCAGACGTCGCCACCTTCGCGGGGCGGGCACAGAAACACCGTCTCGGCGATGTTGAGCTCGCGGGCGAGACGCTGCATCTGCTCGGTCGTGAACGGCCGACCGTCCACGAACACACCGAGCTGGTTCCCCTGCAACGGCTCCGAGGTGAAGACGTCGCATACGAAGTACGGGTGCAACTCCGATGAGCCCTGCCATTCCGCAGGCCTCGGGATCACGACAGTCTCAGCAACCATCGGACGCCTTTCGGTGGCGAATGGATACAGGTATATACCTATATCACAACCTCACGCAGCGCTGCTACGACGTCGGGAGCGCCGCGTACTCCATGAAGAGTTGGGCGGCGGTGTTCACGCCCGCGTCGAAGTAGCGGACGAGGAACTTTTCGTTCGGGGAGTGGACGCCCGACTCCGGCAGGGCGAAGCCGGTGAAGACGGTTGGGATGCCCACGTCGGCGAGGGCGGGGACGATCGGCAGCGTTCCGCCCGAGCGGACGAGCAGTGGTC
>Ga0209579_10001202_pt1 | contig 21912 bp, 15 predicted proteins | sample Coa_R1_2_FD_187152 | JGI IMG/M metagenome (GOLD analysis project Ga0209579, IMG submission 187152) | Surface soil microbial communities from Centralia Pennsylvania, which are recovering from an underground coalmine fire - Coalmine... | ecosystem: Environmental > Terrestrial > Soil >... | reverse complement strand
TGGAATACGTGCACCAAACGAAGCGGACGTGCCGCCGGTGCCGTACCCAGTTGCAGCGAGCACCTCGCGCGCCGGTCATAGTGCCGGCAGGCATGATGTCCGAGCCGCCCGAGAACAGCAGTGACGAGCCGCCGTCCGCGGGCATCGCAACCCGCTCCGCCGGCCGTTGTCACGCGACCAGCGTCCTTGCAAGACAGCGAGATGAACTCTTTTAGTTCGCCGCGCGGCGCGAGACCAACAAATTCCACCGACCGGAGCCATCCCCCTGCTGCGACAACAGTCTTCTTACTCTCTTTGTTTGATCTGTCGGCGCCAAAAGTGTGACACGCGCTTGATTCGTACCTTTTTTGAGCCAAGACGCGGACAACGCGATTGTTTTAGGATTGTGGCAGCGGAACGTCCGCTTTCGGGGCGAAGCAGACATCGACTCCGGGAAAGGCAGACTGAGATTTGGTCGAAAATGACCCTGGCTGTGTGAAAACGCAGCGCATCATGTGATTCTCGCGCAGTGATTCTTTGGTGCTGCGAGGGGATCAAATGAAGCGCTTCGTTGAGGGTACCGATCGCTGGCAGGCAACGCTGTTTCCAGAATGCCTGGCTGACTGGATTGACGAGAACAATCCCGTTCAGGTGATTGACGTCTTTGTCGACGAACTCGACCTGGCGGCGCTGGGATTTGATGGGGTCACACCCGAGGTAACGGGACGTCCTTCGTATCATCCGTCGGTGCTGCTGAAGCTCTACATATATGGCTATCTCAATCGTGTTCAGTCGAGCCGGCGGCTTGAACGTGAGGCTGGGCGCAACGTCGAGGTGATGTGGCTCACGGGTCGGCTTGTGCCTGATCACAAGACGATTGCCGACTTCCGCAAGGATAACGGTGAAGCCATTGGCAAAGTATGCGCCCGGTTCATCATGCTTTGCCGGCAGCTGGAACTATTTGTCGGGACCAGCGTGGTGATTGATGGCAGCAAGTTCAAGGCGGTGAACAACCGCGACAAGAACTTTACCCGCGCGAAGATGGAACGGCGGCTGGCGCAGATCGAGGAGAGCGTCGCCCGTTATTTGCAGCAACTCGACAGCGCTGATCGGCAGGAGCCGTCGGAGGTGCGCGAGGCCAAAACGACGCGGCTCAAGGAGAAGATTGCGAAGTTGAAGGAGGAGGTGCAGCGCCTGCACGGCCTTAAGGTGCAGATGCTGGCGGCGCCAGATCAGCAGATATCGCTGACTGATCCCGATTCCCGTTCCATGGCAACGAGCGGGAGAGGCTCGGGTGTCGTAGGCTACAACGTCCAGGTCGCCGTCGTACCAAGCATCATTTGATCATCACTCACGAGGTGACCAACGTCGGGTCCGACAGAGCACAGCTCTCGCCCATGGCCAAGCAGGCGAAAGCAACCTTACAGGTCGAAAACCTGGATGCGATCGCCGATCGAGGATACTTCAGCGGCCCAGAGATTTTGGCCTGCGAACAGGCAGGCATCACGGTCACCCTGCCAAAGCCAATGACCTCACACTCAATAGCGGAAGGACGATTCGCCAAACACGACTTTCGTTACCTCGCTAAGGAGAACGTTTACATTTGCCCTGCCGGTGAACGGCTCGCCAACCACTACAAGATTGAGGAACACGGATTAGTCCTGCACCGCTACTGGACCAGCGCTTGCCGGTACTGCGCCATTAAAAGCAGATGCACGACCGGCAAAGACCGCAAGATCTCGCGCTGGGAGCATGAACATGTTGTAGAAACGGTGCAGCGCCGGCTCGACGAACATCCGGAAAAGATGCGTCAACGACGCGAAACGGTCGAGCATCCTTTTGGTACGATCAAGGCTCGGATGGGTGCCACACACTTCCTAATGAAAACGCTGCCGCGGGTCGCCTCAGAGATGGCGCTGCACGTACTTGGCTACAATCTGACTCGCGTGATCAACATCATGGGCATCGGGCCGCTCATGGCAGCGATGAGGACATAGCCAGTGGTCACCACTCGCGCCCCCACGAATTGTCACCCCTCGCGGCCAGGCGTTTCTACACGACCAAGACCCAGCGCTGCCTTGCGGCCCTGTGAAATTTTGCAGTGCAACCGAATCTAACCGGCCGACATGAGGGGACTGAACATTTTTGAACGACTCTGAATGAGATGGCGTTGCTGCCATCGGCTAGACGATTTTTCTGTGTGCAAAAGATATGGTCCTCGTCAGGACAGCCCAGCATTGACCCAATTTAGAATCGACGCGAGAATTCCTGCGGGGGCCCTGATTAGCGAGGGCTATATCGTGCGAAAATTTATTGCGCTTGTCATTGCGTTGCTGGTCTTGCTAAGCGCAGGCGCACCGGCGCTGGCGCAGGCTGTTGGCCCTGCTCCGGTCGTGACATTGTCTATTATGCCCTCCATCAGTTCGCTCGCCTTTGGACCGGGCGATCGGTGGTTTGTCACGGGCGGATGGGATAATACGGTCAAGATTTGGGAGACCGCGAGCGGTCGCTTGCTCCGGACGCTGAGTGGGCATTCTAAGGTTGTTCAAGCGGTCGCTGTTTCCCCCGACGGGCGCCTTATCGCATCAGCCGGCTGGGACGACGTGATCAAGGTCTGGAATGTCCAGACCGGGGAAAGCATTCGCTCGATCAACAATGATAGCAGCACCACGCGCTTGGCATTTTCGCCCGATGGCAGAAGCCTTTTTGCCCAAGGCATTTACGTCCTTCGCCGGTATGACGTCGCGAGCGGTGCGGTCGCGCAAACATATCAGACAGTCAAACAACCCGACGCGAAGACTTCGATATCGAATGCGTTTGCGATATCGCCGGATGGGCGGCTGATCGCAGGCGGCCGCGGTTGCGATCCCAAGCCCGACGACCAATGTACGATCGCGATTTGGGATGTTGGCACCGGTCGCCTGCTACGGAAGTGGACCTCCGATCGGAGGGTCTTTACCTTGGCGTTTTCGCCGGATGGAAGATGGCTGGTTTCGTGCAGTTCGGGGCCTGGTCAGATCGATCTTTGGGATGCTTTCAGCGGCAGTCGAATTTCGCAATTTCCATCTCCGGGACTCGTTACCCGAGCGCTCGCCTTCTCACCCGATTCACGCTCGCTATTCGCCGCCGGCGATTGGGTGCAGGCCTACGAAACGGCGACGGGCCACATCATTTGGAGTGGCAAACTCAGAGATAACACCCCGACCTCACTGGTCTACGGGCCCACGCTGGGTGAGGTCGTTTCCGCAGGACACTATGTTTCATTCTGGGATCCGGCATCGGGCGAGCAAGTTCGCAGCGTGAAGGGGCCGGCTCTCCCGAGCGACGATCCCTCCGTCATCGTGCTACCCGACGGCACCTGGATGGCATCTGCCGCTCCCGGTCTTACGACGTGGGACCCTGCCAACGGCGCGATGCTGAAAAGGATTGGTCCAGAACTAGGACGCATTTTTTCATTACGCACGACGCCGGATCGCCATTGGCTGGCAGCTGCGACCTTTAGCCAATCCGTCAAGATTTGGGATGTGACGGCTGGCAAACTCACCAAGGAATTCAATGCGAGCTCCGGCTACCGCGGCGTCTTGCTGAGTGCAGCGATGTCGAATGACGGTCGGTCGATCGCGACGGCGCTAGGAAGCGACAACGCAGTGAGGATTTGGGATGCTCAGTCCGGGCAATTGGTGCGGGCTATTCCCGCATATGCCAGCTGGCCAACGGCTGTTGCTTTCTCTCTCGATGGCCGAACGCTCGTATCGGCGGGAATCGACTCTGGTCCCGACGTTCCACTCAAATTTTGGGACCTGGCAACTGGCGCGCTGCTTCGCAGTTACTCACTTGAAAATATGAGCGTGGGAAAGCTTGCCTATTCGGCTGACGGCAGGTGGCTTTACAGCAGTGGTATTTCACGAGAATCCTTCAAGCTGCTCGATCCGCAAACCGGACGCCCGGTTCGCGGATTTAGAGACAATTCCCCTACTGGCGATTTCGCACAGTCTCCGGACGGGCGTTTTATTGCAACAATTGAGAGCCTGGAAAACCAGACAAAACTCTGGGACGCAGCCAGCGGCCGGCTCCTTTTCGATTTGAAAGGAAATTACGGCACTGAACGATCAGTGATGTTTTCTCAAGATTCGCGAAAAGTCATCGTCATTACGAGCAACGGAGTATTGCTTGTCTGGAGCACGGAGACCGGCGACCTGCTGACCGTCACGGTGCAATCAGATGCCGGTGAGTGGGTGACGATCACGCCAGAGGGCTTCTTTGCCGCTTCGGACAAGGGAGCCCAGCTTCTGCACGTGGTGCAGGGCTTCGAGACCACTGGCATCGATCAGGTCTATCAGTCGCTCTACCGCCCCGATCTGGTGCGCGAGAAACTTGCTGGCGATCCCAAGGGACTGGTGCGCGAGGCGGCGGCGAAGCTCGATCTTAACAAAGTCATCGCCAGCGGTGCCGCGCCTGAAGTGGCGATGACGTCACCGACAAATGGCGCAAGTGAGAAGGATCGGGTCACGGTCGAGGCTCGGGTCACCGATAAGGGCGGCGGCGTCGGCCGGATCGAGTGGCGCGTCAACGGCACCACGTTCGGGGTCGATGAGGCCAGCGCTGCGGTGGGCTCTGGCACGAAGAAAGTGACCCGCACGCTCACCCTTGACGAAGGCGACAACACCATTGAGGTTGTTGCCTACAATGCCAAGAATCTAATTGCATCGATGCCGGGACGTGTACGGGTGACGTCCGCAGGTGCTGTTGCGACTCCGCCGCGGCTGTTCGTGCTCGCAGTTGGCATCGATGATTATTACGACAGCCGGCTGCGGCTGAATTTTCCCGTCGCGGACGCGAAGGCTCTGGTCGCGGGCTTCGAAGCCGCCGGCAAGGGCCTTTATGAATCGGTCAATGTCACGACCGTGCTCGACGCCGATGCGACTAAGGCGAAAATCGGTGCCAAGTTCGCTGATATCGCCGTCGCCACCCGGCCGCGCGACGTGTTCGTGTTCTTCATGGCCGGCCACGGCAAGACTGAGGATGGCCGATACTACTTCATCCCGCAGAATTTCCGCTACGACAGCGATAGCGCCGTTGCGCAGCAGGGCATCAGCCAGAACGAACTCCAGGCTTGGCTCGCGCAGATCAGGGCGAAAAAGAGTCTCTTGTTGTTTGACACCTGCGAGAGCGGCTCGCTGACTGAAGACAAAGTTGGGGCTCGCGGCCTCGAAGGCATCGCGGCGATCGAGCGTCTGACGCGGGCGATGGGCCGCTCGGTGCTGTCGGCCTCAACGGACGATGCACCGGCGCTGGAGGGCTACAAGGGCCACGGCGTGTTCACCTATGCCCTGCTCGATGCAATGGGCCGGGCCGATACCGACAGCGATGGATTAATTGAGGTCACACAGCTCGCGAGCTTCGTGGACGCGGAAGTTCCTGAGATCAGCCAGAGGGCGTTCAACTACCGCCAGATTCCGCAAATGAAGCTCGTCGGCTCGAACTTCCCGCTGGTGCGCGAGGTCGCTGTTCTCGACTCGGCTGCCGATGCGCTCGTGGTTTCCCGCAAGCCAACGCATGTCACGATCCGCGCGGCCGACGTTTTGCCACAACCATCAGACTCCACGCCCACACAAACGCTCGAACCAGGCACCACCGTCACGGTGATGAAGAGCGAACAGGGCTGGGTGTTGATCGCCAAGGACGGCAACCCGCTCGGCTACGTCGCTGCAAGCACGCTCGTGCCGATCCACTAAATACAGGTCGTCGGCAAACATATCGATCCGTCAAAGCCGTTTTCGATACGTCGACTGCAGCAGTCGTTGTCAGCATTCCTTGTTTTTGCTGCAGTGCCGTTGGTCTCCTTTTGGCCCGTCGCGTCACTTACTGCGGCAAGGCGACTCGGTCGCTCGCAGAGGGCGAGCGGACCTCGCACGATCAATCCGGAAGCGGCAAAAGTCTCGCGGACTACGCGTCCGCGTCTTCAGTGTGCCTTTTTTGTTACTTTGCAGGCTAGCTTTACTGAGCGCGGATCGTCTGAGTGCCCGGTGGCCGTAACAATGATTGTGCGCCTGCAGATCTCGCAGACCACAAGATATTGCCCGCAGCCTTTCGCGGGGTAGGCAGTGACAGCGTACAGGTTTCCTTCGCGTTGCCGGAGCAATCGACGTCGATACCATCCGGGCAGGCAGGATTGGCCGCGTGCTGCGGTTCGCGTCGCTCGTCAAGCCACGTCACTTTCATCGACGCAGTACGGCGCGTCGCTCGGTCATTGAATTTCATCAGTGTGCACGACCCCGAAAGGCAAACCGTCGCGATCGTACGATTGTTTGAACGCGGCAACTAAACGACGGAGTCTCTTTGCGAACTCCCTGCCTATTCGGTGCATTTCAGTTGGTGAGCCGGCCTCCTTTGAGCTGGCGAGGATCATGGCCTGAAGCTGAAGCAGAGCATCGTAGATTTCATAATTGCGGAGTTGAGCGACGTTGGTCACGGGATCGCGCGAAGACGCGATGATGGCGGCCCAGACCGCTTCCCGTATTCGATCGCAATAGGCTCGATCAAAAGCATCGACGCCTCGGAGCTTAGCTTTCATGCATCGGTACGTCGCTCGGAGACTGAAGTTTAAAAATTATAAAATAATGCTTGATACATCACAAGGCCAATTCTATAGCTAAATATTGATTCTGATCGGCAAATCTGACCGCTAGAATGATCACGGCCGGCCAACTGCGGGCCTCGCGAGCCCTCCTCGGGATAGATCAGCGCCAACTCGCTGAAGCCGCGGGGCTTTCAGTGCCTACTATTCAGCGCATGGAGGCAAGTGAGGGCGTCATCCGCGGCAATGTCGATTCGCTGATGAAGCTGGTGGCGGCCCTGGACGCGCTTGGCATCGAACTCATCACCGACAATGCGATGAGCCAAGGCGGCGGGCGTGGCGTGCGGCTAAAGAGGCCGGCCACGTGACGCTGCCGATCGTTCTCTTCTGCGCCGCCGTATTGGTCGCGCTTGCTCCGTGTGCCGTCTCGCTCGGCGGTGTGTCTGCGGCCTCGCGGCTGATCTACGGGGGATGCGTGGCTGCGTCGACGGTCTCGCTGGCGGTCGCGCTCGCCCATCTACTCGCCGGGGCACCGGTGGAAAACATCACTCTGCCGCTTGGACTTCCCTGGCTCGGCGCGCATTTCCGGATCGATGCGCTGTCGGCCTTCTTTCTGGTCGTGGTCGAGCTTGGCGCGGCCGCTGCCAGTCTGTTCGCGCTCGGCTACGGTCAACACGAGACGGCGCCGGGGCGCGTCCTGCCGTTCTATGCGGCCTTCCTTGCCGGCATGACCCTCGTTGTAATTGCGGACGACGCCTTCACGTTTTTGCTCTCCTGGGAATTCATGTCGCTTTCGTCGTGGGCGCTGGTCGTGGCGCACCATCGCGTGCCCGATAATGTGCGCGCCGGTTACGTATATCTGGTCATGGCGAGCTTCGGCACGCTGGCGTTGCTGCTGACATTCGGCCTGCTGGCCGGACCCGACGGGCTTTATACCTTCGGGCAGATGCGTGCGGCGCATCCCTCAGCCGGCATCGGCGCACTGGCGCTGCTGCTCGTTCTGATCGGCGCGGGTTCGAAAGCCGGTCTCGTACCGCTGCACGTATGGCTGCCGCTCGCTCATCCCGCCGCGCCGAGCCACGTCTCGGGTCTCATGAGCGGCGTGATGACGAAAGTCGCCGTCTATGGCTTCGTGCGCATCGTCTTCGATCTGGCCGGTGCGGCCGCCTGGTGGTGGAGCATAGTGGTGCTCGCAACGGCAGGCGTGACCACGGTGATGGGCGTGCTCTACGCACTGATGCAACACGATCTCAAGCGGCTTCTAGCCTATCACACCGTCGAGAACATCGGCATCATCTTCATCGGCCTCGGACTGGCGCTGGCGTTCAAGGCGTACGACATGCCGTTCGCGGCGGCGCTGGCGTTTACTGCCGCTCTGCTCCACGTCTTCAATCACTCGCTTTTCAAAAGCCTGTTGTTCTTCGGCTCGGGCGCCGTGCTTGGCGCGACCGGCGAGCGCGACATGGAGCATCTCGGCGGTCTTATCCACCGCATGCCACAGACGGCGTTCGTGTTTCTGATCGGCTGTGCGGCGATCTCGGCGCTGCCGCCGCTTAACGGTTTCGTTTCCGAATGGCTGACGTTGCAGGCGGTCCTGCTCAGCCCGCAACTGCCGTCGTGGGGACTTAAGATTCTAGTGCCGGCGGTGGGCGCAATGCTGGCGTTGTCGGCCGCTTTGGCGGCGGCCTGTTTCGTCAAAGCCTACGGCGTCACCTTCCTCGGTCGTCCGCGCACCCGCGCTGCCGAAGATGCCACCGAAACCGATCGATACTCGCTCACCGCCATGATCCTCCTGGCGTCGCTGTGCCTGCTCACTGGAACTCTGCCCGGCTTGTTCATTGATGCGCTGGCGCCGGTCAGCTCCGCGCTCATCGGCACACGCATGCCGGCGCAAATCGGCGCACAATGGCTGTCGATCGTACCGATTGCCGCCAGCCGCTCTTCGTATGACGGCCTTCTCGTCTTTGTGTTCATCGCCGCTTCGGGCATGCTTGCGGCATTCGCGATCCACCGTTTCGCGTCGGATCGCCTGCGGCGCGCGCCGGCTTGGGATTGCGGCTATCCCGATGCGAGCCCCGCGACGCAGTACACGGCCATGAGCTTTGCACAGCCGATCCGCCGGGTGTTCGGCACTTTTGTATTCGAAGCCCGCGAGTCCGTTGATATGCCGCTCCCGGGCGACACGCGACCAGCGCGCCTGACCGTCCATCTTCGCGATCTCGTTTGGGATTTTTTGTACGCGCCGATTGCCGCGGGCGTCGGCATGGCCGCCGACCGGCTCAATCGCCTGCAGTTCCTCACCATCCGTCAATTCCTCACGCTGGTGTTCTGCGCGCTCGTTATTTTGCTGCTGGTGCTCGCCGTATGGTCTTGATCCGCGATTTGGCCATTCAGTGCGGGCAGATGCTGCTGGTCCTGCTGCTCGCGCCTTTGTTCGTCGGCTTCGTCCGCAAGGCAAAGGCGCGGCTGCTGCGACGGCAGGGTCCGCCGCTGACTCAGCCCTACCTCGATCTGGGGCGGCTGGTGCGCAAGGACGTGGTGCTGGCCGACAACGCCTCGTGGCTGTTCCGCGTCATTCCTTATCTGGTTTTTGCCACCACCTGGGTGGCGGCGTCGCTAGTCCCGACGTTCCGCACCGACCTCATGTTTTCCTGGTCAGCGGACCTCATCGCTATCATCGCGCTCCTGGGCAGCGCGCGGTTCTTCCTTGCGCTTGCCGGGCTTGATGTGGGCACAAGCTTCGGCGGCATCGGATCAAGCCGCGAAGTGATGATCGCCTCGCTGGCCGAACCGGCGATGATCGTCATCGTCTTTACCTTGGCGCTGATCGCCGGCTCGACTCAACTCTCCACCATCGCTGCATTCATGACTTCTTCAGCGGTGGGTCTGCGCGTCTCGCTCGGGCTGGCACTGTTTGCGCTCATCATGGTGGCGATCGCCGAGAACGGGCGCATTCCCATCGACAATCCCGCGACACATCTCGAACTGACCATGGTGCACGAAGCCATGGTGCTGGAATATTCCGGACGGCACCTGGCGCTGATCGAGCTCGCCGCTTCGCTGAAACTCACCCTTTATGTTTCACTGATCGCCTGTTTGTTTGTCCCATGGGGGATCGAATCGGCTGGAGCTGAATTGCCTGCACTGGCCATTGGCGTAGCCGCTTACGTCGGCAAGCTCGCTGTTGGTGGCTTCCTACTAGCTCTGTTCGAGACGTCGATTGCCAAGATGCGTGTGTTTCGTGTGCCGGAATTCCTCGGCGCTGCGCTGATGCTTGGCCTGTTAGCAACGCTGCTGCGCTTTGTGTCCGCGAGCTTTTGATGAGCAGGATTGATTTCGATATCGCGCATCTGTTGGCGGGAACGCTGGTGCTGATCAGTTTCCTCGAACTCTATCAGGACCGGCTGTACGCGCTGCTCAATGTTTACGCGGCCCACGCTTTGGTGCTCGCCGCCTCGGTCGCCTGGCAGGCCTTCATCCAGGACGCGCCGCACCTCTATATCACCGCGGCGATCGCACTGGTGTTTAAGGCGATCATCATTCCGGTGGCGCTGCACCGGATCATCGTCCAACTCGGCATTCATCGCGAAATCGAAAAAGTGGTGGGTGTCGGCCCCGCCATGCTGGCCGGCATGGGGCTGGTCGCGCTGTCCATGGTGGTGATGTTGCGCGTCACTCAGGACGCCGATCCGCTGGCGCGCGAGGATCTCGCGTTCGCACTGGCGGTTGTGCTGCTCGGTCTCCTGATGATGGTGGCGCGGCGCAATGCGGTGAGCCAGGTGGTCGGCTTCATGTCGCTCGAGAACGGCCTCGTACTGGCCGCGACCGGCGCCAAGGGCATGCCGCTGGTGGTCGAGATCAGCGTCGCGTTCTCCGTCCTGATCGCATTCATTGTAATCGGGATTTTTCTGTTCCGCATCCGCGAGCGCTTCGACACCGTCGACGTGCAGGCTCTCGACAGATTTCGCGGAGAACGCCGATGACGTTCAACGGCCTGACCGGCGTGCTGCTGGTGCCCGCGTGCGCTGCCGCGCTGCTAGCGCTGTTGCCCGATTACCGGCTGACGGCGCGGCTCAACGTGCTGGCGACGGCGCTAACGCTTGCCTGCGCGCTCTCGCTGTTCTTCGGCCGGCCACAGCCAGGGCCCTATCTGCTGGTCGATGACCTCAACGGCACGTTCATCGTGCTGACGACATTCGTCGGGTTCACCACCAGCGTATTCAGCGCCAGCTACATCGGGCACGAGCTCGAAATCGGCCGCCTGACGCCGCCATTCGTGCGTTTCTACCACGCCATGTATCAGGTGTTGATGTTTGCGATGAATCTTGCGCTCGTCGCCAACAATATTGGCCTGATGTGGGTGGCGATTGAACTGGCGACGCTGACCACCGTGCTCATGGTCGGGATCTATCGCACCCACGAGGCGCTGGAGGCGGCGTGGAAATATTTCATTCTCGGCAGCGTCGGCATCGCGCTGGCACTGTTCGGCACCATCCTCATCTACATGGCGGCGCGGCCGGTGGTCGGCGAAGGTCTCGACGCCATGGTGTGGAGCATACTCGTCGCCAGCGCGAGCAGGTTCGATCCGGCCCTGCTTGATCTCGCCTTCGTCTTTTTGCTGCTCGGCTACGGCACCAAGGTTGGCCTCGCCCCGCTCCATGCCTGGCTGCCTGATGCGCACGCCGAAGGGCCGACGCCGATTTCGGCGGTGCTGTCGGGCCTGCTGCTCAACGTCGCGCTCTACGCGCTGCTGCGCTTCAAAATGCTGCTGGCGGCGAACGCGGCGGCGCTGGCGCCCGGCCCGCTGATGGTGACACTCGGATTGCTCTCGCTCGTATTCGCCGCGTTCATGCTCTACCGCCGCCGCGACATAAAGCGGCTATTCGCCTATTCGTCGATCGAGCACATGGGCATCATCACCTTCGCATTCGGGATGGGCGGCCCCATCGCCAATTTCGCCGGCCTCCTGCACATGACCATGCATTCGCTTACCAAGTCGGCGATCTTCTTCGCCGTCGGCCATGTGGCGCAGGTCAAGGGCACGCAACGAATCGCCGATATGGGTGGTCTGACCGAGACGCATCCGCTGTTGGGCTGGGGCCTGATCCTCGGCGTGGTCGCCATCGCGGGGCTGCCGCCGCTCGGCATCTTCATGAGCGAGTTTCTGGTCGTCAGTTCGACGTTTGCGCGCGCGCCGCTGTTGGCGCTCGTGTTGGTGTTCGGCCTGCTCGTCGCGCTCGGCGGACTATTTCTACGGTTGAACAGCATCGCCTTTGGCCAACCGCTCGGACCCACAGCCAAGGCGCAGGCCTCTTATGCGCCGATGTTTGCCCATCTCGCGCTCGTATTCGCGGCCGGCATCTATATGCCACCGGCGTTGGTCGCCTGGTTCCAGAACGTCGCGGGATTACTCGGTTAGGCTGATGGCGCTGCTCTCCGACATCAACTTGCAGGGCAGACCCGTCGAAGGCCATCGGCCGTGGCCGCGCCTGGTGGTGACAAGCGAGGTTTGGCGGCACCTCGCCAATGAACTCGCCACCGGCCGTGTCACGTTGCTTGGACTTTGGGGCGATGCCGGCGCTTCCTGTTCGGTTCACATGGCTCTCATCGAACCGCACACCAACGACATCGCGGTCGTGAGTCTTGAGTGTCCCGATCAGACATTTCCTTCGGTCGGTGCGTTTCATCTCCCCGCCGTTCGGCTTGAGCGCGCTATCGCCAGCCTTTACGGACTCGAGCCGATCGGCGCGCCGGACACACGGCCGTGGCTCGATCTCGGTTTTTGGGATGTGCAGCATCCGCTAGGCGCACGCACGCCGGCGCCTGATACACGCGCTCCATACGAGTTTCTGCCTGTAGAAGGCGAAAACCTGCACCAGATTCCCGTGGGTCCAGTGCACGCCGGCATCATCGAGCCGGGGCATTTCCGGTTTACGGCCGGCGGCGAGACGGTGGTTCGTCTCGAACAGCGGCTCGGCTACGCCCACAAAGGCATCAAATCGCTGATGGCCGGCGCAACAATTGAGCGGGCCTGTCAGCTTGCCGCGCGCACCTCGGGCGACAGTACGGTCGCTTACGGCATCGCTTTCGCCCGGGCGGTGGAGGCGGCGCTGAACATCGAAGCACCGTTGCGCGCCCACTATCTGCGCGCCCTGATGGCCGAGCTTGAACGGCTGGCCAACCATCTCGGCGACATCGGCGCTATCTGCAACGATGCTTCATTTGCGCTCATGCATACTCATTGTGGAATTTTGCGTGAGTATGTGTTGCGTGCCGCAAATGCCGCGTTCGGCCATCGGCTGATGATGGACCAAGTCCTGCCCGGAGGCGTCGCCAACGATCTCAAACCCGAGGGCGTAATCCAAATTCGCGAGGCAATTCAGCGCATCCGGGGGCGTCTTCCACGCCTGATCGAGCTTTACGATAACACCGCATCGCTTTTGGACCGCACCGTCGGCACCGGGATTGTTGGTCCGGACTTGGCACGTCAGTTCGGTGCGCCGGGTTATGTCGGACGCGCTAGCGCCCGCAATTTCGATGCTCGGAAAGCGCCCGGCTACCCGCCATACGACAAACTCGAGTTCACGGTACTGGTGCTGACGGCGGGCGATGTCGACGCCCGTGTGTGGGTGCGCATCCGCGAGGTTGAACAGAGCCTGCTTCTCGTCGAGCAAATCCTGGATCGCATGCTGGAAGGGCCGATTGCGAAGCGGCTCGGAAGTGCGACCGCAGGCGAAGGACTCGGCCTGGTCGAAGGATTCCGCGGCGACGTACTGGTCTGGGTACGCATCGACGGCGGTCGTGTGGCGCACTGTCATCTGCGCGATCCGTCGTGGTTTCAGTGGCCTTTGCTCGAAGCGGCGATCGAAGGCAACATCGTCGCCGACTTCCCGCTCTGCAACAAATCCTTCAACTGTTCCTACTCCGGACACGATCTGTGATGCGCAGAATACTGTTGGAAGGCTTGGCGCGGGGGCCGCTGACTGAAAGCGCGCCGTTGCCGGACGATGCCGCGCTTGCCGAAGTGGCGGCGAGTGTCGAACGCGCGGCAAGGCGCCGGCTCGGCCGGAGTCTCTCGATCCGCGAGGTAGACGCCGGCTCCTGCAACGGCTGCGAACTGGAAATCCATGCACTCAATAATGCTTTCTACGACCTCGAACGCTTCGGCCTACGCTTTGTCGCCTCACCGCGCCACGCCGACATCCTGCTCGTGACTGGGCCCGTCACTCGCAACATGCGTCAGGCCTTGGAACGGACCTACAACGCCACGCCAGACCCAAAATGGGTGGTCGCTGTGGGCGCCTGCTCCGTTGACGGCGGCCTGTTTGCCGGCAGCTACGCGGTTGTCGGCGGCGTCAATGCTGTTGTCCCTGTCGATCTGCACATACCCGGCTGCCCGCCAAGCCCGCTGCAGCTGCTAAAAGGACTCCTCGCGCTGTTGAACGCGCCAAGTGGGGCGTCGAGCCAGTCCCTATAAAATGGTCGCTATTGGTCGATGGTGTTGAAAAAGTAAGTTCTTCGGTTGGCATTATGCCGTTTTAGTAGTCCTGACCCGGCTGAGATGAGCCGGGCGGTTTCGAGCCGCTTGATGGTCGGCGAATTCGACCCAGCCGCAACCAATCTCAGGCAAATGCTGCTCGTTGCCGGGCGCGTGGTGGTCCGAGGGATAAGAGCGCCAAGGTCTTGAGGTTCTGCACGCTAGCGGCGAGGAGGAGCTCGTGGCGTGCGCCGGAAGCGGCGGGGTGTCTGGCAGCGGCTGAGTCCGCTTTCGAGAAAAGCGGACATGAGAGCGACCGTCACAAATCGGTAACTTCTGACCCGCAGCGGGAGTTGCTCCTAGCCGCGAAAGGTCATTTGACGCCGAAGACTTTGGCGATCAACGGGGTATCGACCAACACGTGTGGCGCGACTGCATGGTAGGCGATTGCATGGACCCAGGCGTTGCCGGTGCGTAGCGTTATGACCGTCTTCATCATTCCTGGGCCGAAATATTGCAGAACGACAAATATCAGCGACAACGCGATATCCCGCGGGGTGTTAAACACCGACCAACCTTCAACGATGTGCATGGCCGCATACGTGACGCCGCCCAGAAGAACCGTGGTGGCGCCAGAGCCGGTCAACTTGAGGTAGCGTGGGACAAGAATGGCATAGATCAGCACCATGGTCGGCAGAACGGTGCCGATCATGAACACGCCGAACGCAAGCGGCGCCGCGGTCAGAATCTGGCGGGCGTTCAGTTGGAAAATCCCCGGAAACGCGCTGAGTTCGACCAGACTCTCGATCACCATCACCACAACGATCACCAGCAGATCGTTCTTCCGGTCGGTGGAGCGGAGGTTCAGCTGCGTGGCTGAATAGCGGCGGCGGAACCACAGATAGGGCGCAACGGCAAACACTGCAAAATTATAAATCGCCCAGGTCCAGAGTTCTCCGACACCGGGCGGGACGCTGCAACCGAACACGGTGCCGGCGATGTGAAAGCTGAAAGGCCGATAACCAAGCGCCGGGCCCAGCAGCCAACCGCCGACCTGGCCTAAGGCCGCGTAGCCGATGAGGAGCGCCGTCTCAGACGCGGCGCGTGCGTGCCCGGGCGCGCGGGCAGCGATGTCTGGGATCACCCGCCGCCCGGTCAAGAGGTAGACCACGGCCATGAGTACAATGATCTCTATCAAGCCGAAGGTCGGCAGCGCGACCTGCTGAATGAACGGCATGTTCGCTACGGCCGGCCTGTCGAACGGCAGAAAGCCGCCGGCCAACAAAAGCACAGCGACGTTGGCGACGATCCAAAGCACCGCGGCGATTTGAATTGCCGGATGCAGAACAGCGTTACGGATGAGGTCTGCGAGCAGCGAAAGTTGCGATTGAGCGATATCCATTATGCTTCGCTAGGCCGCCTGCACCGTGGACGTGATGGTCCCGACTAAGCGCCGGGTTGCAAGACGGACGCCGGCTTGGAGATCGTGAGTGGGCAGATAGACGGTCGGCCGGGACCGGGTAAAGCTTTTGATCGCGTGAAGCGTAGCGCTGGAAATGCGCTCATTCGCGCTGACGCCGTCTACCTTACCGGCAAGCATGAGGTTCTCGTTATAAGAAGTGTCGCCCGCCAAGAAGAACGTGGTCTCCTCGTCCTGTACCAGCACCGAGATATGATTAGCCGTGTGGCCGGGGGTCGCGACCGCGATAACGTCGCCCGCCTTGGTCAAACGCGCGCTGGCAACGAAGGGGCCGAACGGCTGAGCAGCCAAATTGAGAGGGGCCGGATCGAACCACGAAGGCCATCGATTAGGCAGATATCCGCGCACGCGACCCGCCCATCCGCTCGCCGCGCGGAGTTCGCCGGGGGCGACAAGGATTTCACTGTGCGGGAAGTGTTCAAGACCTCCATCGTGATCCATGTGCAGATGAGTGAGAACGACTCGCTTCACATCGCGTGGACCGATGCCCAGCGCGCGTAATTGCGGGCCGATTTCCGCTTCGCGATCGATGCGAAACGCTGCTTCCCATCGGATATAGGGATGGAGCGACTTTCCGGTTTCGAGCAGATGCGCGCCTTGGCCGGCGTCGACCACGATGACGCCGTCCGGATGGTCGATGACCCACGCGTAGATCGGTAGCCAGTCGGTCCAATTCCGATCGGTGAAAATGGCTAGCTGGCGGCGCACTCCATGTCCGCGCCCCTCGACCTGCGCGGATTTTATCCTGACAAAGCCGGTCTGGATGGCATGGACCTTCACGGCAAACCTCTCTGTACGCGGCCGGCGTCTGTAAGGCATTGCGCCGATGCGATCGTTCGCATGCCGTGGTCGCCGCTCGTGACAAACAGCTAACGCGATTGCCGGCTTACTCGTTCGCCTTGGCACCGCTTAGAAATGAGTTTCGTACGGCGGCGATGCCGTCCGGTGATACAGTCATGCCGATATGGCCGATGCCAGGCACGATCGTCACGGGCAGGTCAGGTCGTGCCGACTTGAATAGCGGCGCGAAGCGATCGGGCAAGAACAATTCGTCGCTGCCGCCGACCAGGAGCGCTGCCGGTTTCGCGCTGCGGCCGAGCGCCGCCAGATAATCGCGCGGGGCGCCGAAATCGACCGCGAGCCGGAACGAATAAACGCTGGTGAGATTCGGGACCGTGGGCGGAGTCGCGAAAGCGACGATGGGAAGTCCGTTGAACCAGCGGATGCCGAGGCGGTTCAGCAGCGCCAGCGCGATGATGCGCGGCTTGGCCACCGAGACCCACCCTCCCGTGTTCGGCCGGATGGTGGGTGCGTCCTGGGGCAGGGCCGGTGAAATCATGACGAACCGATCGAACAGTTTCTCGTCGGGAGCGCCGATCACGCGTAGTACGAATCCGCCGCCCGAGGAAAAGCCGATTAGTGAAAAGCTGGCATTGGGATGGAGTGGCCGCAGCACCGCGACGAAATCTGCCAGATCATCCTCGAGCTGGCCGATATAGTCGATATCGCCGTTGCGCCCGAAATTGCCATGGCCACGTACAACCGGCACGTAGACCGACGCGCCTGAATCGCGCAGCGCCTTCGCGAGCGGATGCATGCCGGCGCCGTCGTCGGACGAGCCGTGAATCAGTACCACCACTTGCGCGCCGCTGCCCTCATAAACCCGATAGCCGAGCTTGGTGCCGTCGCGCGCAGTGTAGGTCTGCACCGTCGGCAAATCGCTGAAATCAACGCCGGCGAAAGGTTCGCTGATCGAGCCCAAAGGCGGCGGCTTCGCGGGCGCATCAAACGCCAACACGCCTCCGAGTCCGCCCAAAACCACGACGATCAAACCGGCGAAAGCCCAAAGCACCTTGCGCATTTTATGGCCCTTTGACCCGGTTGAGGCGGACTAAAATAAAAAGCGCGCGTATTCGCTGTTGTGCGCGGCTAATTGGCGACAGCGCTGGCAACTTTCGGATTAGGAATGCGCCGGCCGATGGCACCAGTGCTGCCGGTAGGTGAACGTTGTCGACACTTCGTGGGCAGCTTTTGACAAGCCGCAGCCGACCAGTCCTTGGGCAGTTATAGACACAAAGATCAAACCACAAGTGCGCCCCGTGAGTTTATTTCGCTTGAGGCCCTGCGCGGGGTCGCAGCCTTTCGAGCCAACCAACTGTCGCCTATTGGCCCGTCGCGTCACTTGCCGCTGTGCCGGATTTGGTAGCGATCGGGCGGAAAGCGGAAGTGGCTGACGCAGGCTCAAACATACGCGCCTGACCCGCAGCAGACGTTGGAACCTGATTGGAATATCCTTCGCGCATGGCAGACTCTTGTGCCCCGCCACCTTTTCTATTGCCGCCGCGATCTGAGCGGCTGCCGCTCATTCGTGAGGCATTCCGGCTCGAATGGCTGACAATCGGATGGATGACGGTTGAAGCAGTCGTTGCCATTGGAGCCGGTGTAACAGCCGGAAGCCTTGTACTGGTCGCCTTTGGCCTCGATAGCGTAATCGAGTTGGCATCCGCAGGCGCGCTGATGTGGCGCCTATCCGTCGAGCTTCGCCACGGGCAGAAATTTTCGGAGCACGCTGAGCGCATCGCCAGTCGCATCGGCGGCGGGTTGCTGTTCGCCTTAGCGGCCTACGTTACGGCGGTGGCCGTATGGCAACTATGGAACAGAACCGGCGAGGAATTCTCTTGGCCGGGTTTCCTTGTCGCGCTGATCGCCGTTCCCGCCATGCGTTACTTAGCGCGACGCAAGATCGCCATTGCCGAGAAGATCGGAAGCCGCGCGCTCCGCGCCGACGCGATAGAAGCCGTGACATGCGGATGGCTTCATTCGTAGTTGTCGCCAGTCTCGCCGCGCAATGGCTTACTGGGGCTTGGTGGGTCGATGGTGTCGGCTCGCTGGCAATCGTGTACTTCTTGGTCAAGGAAGGCCGTGAAGCTTGGTTAGGGGATGAATGCGAGTGCTGTGCTTGACGGTCGCGCTATCGTTATTTGCGGGCCAAAAAAGAGAGGAGCTAATTCCCGATCGTCGACTTAGGTGCTGCTGGGAGGAAGCCTCACGAACTCAATCGCGGTCGAACAAGCAAACGCCAGCCGCTCTGGTTAGGGGTCTTGAGTCATTGGCCTCATTGCCGCGGCAGCGGTGTCGGCAGTTGCCTGACGCAGGCGACCGATGTGTTGTCGGAGACTGTTGCCTGTTTGCCACAGCACGCCTCATTCGCCACGGAGCTTCCGCCCAAGCCCCGCTTTGTGTTGCTCTGGCTTTCGTTTTTCGTAAGGTGATGCTAGCAGCGATGATTCCTTTAGTGTGAGTTCGCCTCGTGCAGTGGGTAAGGGCGAAAAGGAAATTCGGCGGCGGATTGGCGCTGTTTGCGCTTGCACTGCAATTTTATCTCTCGTTCGCCCACATCCACCCGGAAGATATCTACGGCCCGGCGAAACTCCCGTTGTCGTCGGCCGCGCAGATTGCGTCTGCGCCGACGGACGCAACCAAGGTGCGCACCGCCGGGCGCGCCTCGCACCACGGCAACGATATCTGCGCGATCTGCGCGACAATCTATCTGTTGAATTCGTCTCCGGCTCCGCAGGCGCCACAGCTACAGCCGGTTGCGCTGAATTCGCGGCCGGCTGAGCATTTTGTCCGCATCTCCGCTCTATTTGTCGCGGCACGACGCGCGCCATTTCAATCACGCGCCCCTCCCACCACCTGATCTCGCTGTCGATGCTTGATCTTTAACCGAACGGCGCGGTGGCGCCGCAACGGTTATAAGATCGCGTGCGGCATTTCTTCAGAAATCCGATCTGCCGCAACAGCACGACCATTCAAACGGGTGGCTCTATGAGGACTCTTTTGCAGAATTCTGGATGGGGTACATGTGTAAGCGTTCATATGATTTGCGTTGCGTTCGTCGCGTAGTGCTTCTCGGCAGCTCGGCGGTTTTTGCATTGACCGGCTTCGGCGAGGCCGCAGTCGCGCAAGTTAATCTTCCGCAGGTCACAATCTCCGGCGCAAAGCCGAAGGCAAAACCGCATCCCGTGCGCCATCGGGCGGCCGCGCCAGCCGCCACGCCACCGGCGGCTGTCGCACCGGTCAATGCGACAGACGTCAAAAATAACGAGTTCAACAACGCGCGCACCAACCTCTACACGACCGTAGGCACAACCTCCGAAACGATCACGCACGACACCATCGACGCACTCCCGCAAGGCACCAACGCGTCCGTAGAGAAGGTGCTGCTGCAAGCGGTCGGCATATCGCAGGATTCCGCGGCGAGCGGGTTGCTCCACGTCCGCAATGATCACGCAAACGTACAGTTCCGCATCAACGGCGTGATGCTGCCCGACGGCGTCACCGGCTTTGGCAGCGTTTTGGACCCGAGCCTGATCGGCAGCATATCGCTGATCACCGGCGCGCTCCCGGCCGAGTTCGGGCTGCGTACGGTGGGCCTGGTCGACATCACCACGCGTAACGACATTTTCAACAATTCGGGCAGCGTCAGTCTATACGGCGGCAGCCAAGGCACCATCGAACCAAGTTTCGAATACGGCGGCACGTTGGGCGGTAGTTGTCCGGCGGCCGCGCCGATTGTCGGCAAGTCACCGTCGGCGGCGGCGGCGGTGAACTGTCTTCCCGGTGTGCAGTATTTCTTCACCGGCCGGTATCTGCAGACCACGGAGGGGATTGAGAACCCTGCACCGTCCTACGGCGCCATCCACGATTTCTCCCAGCAGGAGAAAGGCTTCGGCTATATGTCGGCCTTCGTCGACCCGTGGACGCGCCTGAGCCTGATCGCCGGAACCTCTACCAGCACATTCCAGATTCCCAACGTGGCCGGAGCGTCACCCGCACCGGAATTCCCCACGTCCACTTTTGATTCTACAAAACTGAACGAGAACCAGTACGAGGACACTCAGTTCGGCGTTCTGGCGCTACAACGGTCGGTCAATGGGTTCGATGGACAATTGTCCTATTTCACCCGCTACAATTTTCTGCACTTCGTGCCCGACCCGACGGGCGACCTGATGTTGAACGGCATCGCCTCAGACGTCACCCGCATGTCCTACACCAACGGTCTGCAGGGTGACTTCTCATATATGATCAACCCAGCGCATACTTTGCGTACCGGCTTTACCGTTAGCGGCGAACAAACCTCCGTCGGCAACTCGTCGCTCGTCGTGCCGTGCGTAGCGTGCGACGGCAGCGATAATGGAGCGCCGGAAACAATCACCGACAACGTTTCAAAACTGGGTTGGCTCGCCGGCATCTATGTGCAGGACGAGTGGAAGATCACGCACAATTTCACCATCAATGCTGGGCTGCGCTTCGACCAGATGTGGCAATATACCGACGCCAACCAGCTCAGCCCGCGCATCAACTTCACCTACAAGCCATTCGAGTTCACCACCTTCCACGCCGGCTACGCGCGCTACTTTACGCCGCCGATTCTGGTCGAGGCCGCACCGGCCAATATCGCCTTGTTCAACGGCACGAGTGGCGCATCGGCCAGCGGAGGCACCGACCCGGTGCTGCCGGAACGCTCGCATTATTTCGATGCCGGCGTCGATCAGAAGATACCGCTCGGTTGCGCCTCGCCCACCGCGCCGGATTGCAGCATCCTCGATCTCGGCGTCGATGCCTATTACAAAATCGCGACGGACCTGATCGACAACGGCCAATTTGGTCAGGCGCTGGTGCTTAGCGCCTTCAACTACGCCCGCGGCATTGTCGAAGGCGTCGAATTAAGCGCCAAATACCGCAGCGGCAATTTCCAGGCCTACGGCAACCTGGCTGTTGGCTACGAGAAGGCCACCCAAGTCGTCTCCAACCAATATCTCTTCGATAACGTCACGCCGCTTGCCGATCTCGGCGGCCTCACCGAGCTACAGTACATCAACAGCCATTGGATCTACACCGATCACACGCAGATCGTGACCGCCTCGGCCGGGGCCTCGTATGAATTCTGCAATAGTCCGGCTGCTTCAGGGGCATTCTTCACTTCCTGGTGCGGCACGCGATTAAGCGCGGACATGATCTATGGCAGTGGATTGCGCAACGGCGACGCCAATATCGGCACCGTGTCGCCTTACACGCAAATCAATCTGGGTCTGGCCCGCGAATTTCTGCTGCCTAACGATCCGAAGGCAGTCACGGTACGATTCGACGTCGTTAATCTGCTTGACAACGTCTATCTCATACGTGACGGCAGCGGCATCGGCGTGTTCGCGCCGCAATATGGCCCTCGCCGCGGCTATTTCGTCGGCATCTCGAAGAAAATCTAACGTGTTCCAATTCCGTAGTGTGCGGGTTGCTCGATAACAGCGACGTGATCTCGGCTTGTGGTAGAGTCGGAATGTGACGCGGTGGTTGTAGGTTGAACATATCTGTTGCCGCCCCTTTCGTCTGGCGGTG
>Ga0209579_10001199_pt1 | contig 21958 bp, 17 predicted proteins | sample Coa_R1_2_FD_187152 | JGI IMG/M metagenome (GOLD analysis project Ga0209579, IMG submission 187152) | Surface soil microbial communities from Centralia Pennsylvania, which are recovering from an underground coalmine fire - Coalmine... | ecosystem: Environmental > Terrestrial > Soil >... | reverse complement strand
TCCCGGCTTCTTCACTACTATTTCGTCAAATGGGACGACAGCGGGTTCGGATATTGTATGGGCCCTCAACAGGCCATCCGATAACAACCCTGCCTACATCACACTCTACGCGATCGACCCGGACAACGGACAGCAATTGTTCAGCGAAACGGCCGGGCAATGGCCCAATACGGGCGGAAATGCGAACCTTGTTCCGGTGGTGGCGAACGGTCTGGTGTACGTCGCGTCCTACCAGATGCTCACCATTTTCGGGCCAGGCGGAAGCAAAATAGCGCATCTGCCGCCCATCCACGTCGTCGACACGCGTCCAAAGCTCGACCCCGGCGAGCACGAAATCTACGGCACGGTTCGCAGCATGAAAGGCGCCGACATTACAATTGCCAAGCGAACCGGCGAGGAACTGAGGATCAATGCAACGGATGCGCAGAAGACGTTCCACTATGCGCCGCCGACGGTCGGTCACGCGTTGATCGCGCGCGGCACGCTCGACAAATCCGGCCTGATGCAGGCAAGCGCGATCCTGCATGCGAAGGACAGCCCGGCCATCTGGCCGTCAGACAGGTAGCCATCGCGTTACGGCGGCGTGCGCCAATCGCGCCGCCGCCGCGACGTTCTTCCTTGTACAATTGTTGGTGGCGGCAGGGCCGGAAATGCCGTTCGACACCACCGCGAGCGTGCCTGCACCCCTTTCAACGGCTGAAGCAAACGGCTTGAGGTCTGGCGGAAACAGAGAATCTCCGGCTCAAAAGCGGTGCGAAATTCCCAGATAGAACTGAACCGCGGCCGTTTCATGGTTCAGGCCGAAATTTGCGCCCGCGTCGAGCTGCAGATCGCGCGCGCCCAGCGGTTGCCAGGTTCCCGCGACGTCGAACGAGTACTGTTCGACCGTGGCGAAGGGATCGAAACTCGCATTCTGCCAGATCTCCGCTGTTGCCGAGACCTGCGCGGAAATTGCCCGCGTGACGCTGAATGCGGCAACGGCCGCCGTGTGGTGGCCGTCCTCGAATTGGTCCTTGAGGATGTCCAGTTCGGGAACAAGAGAAAGAGACCACACATCGCTCAGTGCATATTGCAGCGGGACAACGATGCCTCCTTCGACCGCGCCGTTGCCGATGGTCAAAGGTGCGGTGGGTATTTTCAGGAACGGGTCAAGTGCCGCGCTGAACGTGCCCTGGCCATTGCCAACAAGACTGGTTTTCACGCGCAGGTACATGTCGCCGAACCCTGAATCGTCGGTTCGGGCGCCGGTGGCGTGGTCGTGCGTGACAACTTCGACATAGGGCGAAAAATTCAGCTCGACATCGAGGTTCTGTGTCAGGCCGAGTCGGAAATTCGGGTTGGTGTAGAGATAGGTGTCGGTGACGACGCCGTCGCTGTTCTGCAGCGTCGCATTGAAGATGTCCGACTCGATCTGCAGGTGCCCGGCGTCCACCGTACAGGGACCGGTTCCCTTGGTCGGTCGATCGGTGCAGAACGGCCGCAACTGATCGTCTGGCACGGCATCGAAGAGTGAATACCCCGAAGTATCTGTCGACTGTGCCCGTCCCGCCGAAGGAGAGAGCAGGAACAAAAGCAAAATTGACATGAAACTGGCTTCGCGCCGTCCTGTCATTCGCCCGAACGTGAATCATTTGCAGGCCAATGGTGACAGTTTTGGCTCTCAACGTCATGTCCGGCTGCGCCGGACACAAAGCTACAAATCAAAACCCTGATTTGGGGCGGGCAATTCGACTTGGGAATCCGTGAGCAGTTTCGCAAACGTCTGCATGGTCGTCATTTCACTGTGAACAAGGAACGTGGTCTTCACGCCGGAAATCGCATTCCGCCACGCGAGCAGGCCCTTCTGGTCGGCATGCGCAGAGAACCCGCCAATCGCGTGGATCCGCGCCTTGACGGCAATATCCTCATCGAACAGGCGCACCGATTTTGCACCGTCCATAATCGCTCGCGCCGGCGTCCCGGCCGCCGCATAACCAACGAACACAACAGTCGATTCCGGACGCCACAGATTGTGCTTCAGGTGGTGACGGATGCGGCCGCCGGTCGCCATGCCGGAACCCGCCATGATGACCGCGCCGCTCTTGATCTTGTTTATGGCGATGGAATCGGCGGTTTCGCGGGTGATGTGCAACCCGGGTACACGAAACGGATCCTGTCCGCTTTGAAACAGCGCCGCGGCCTCCGGTCTCAAAAATTCCGCATGGTGGGCGAATATCTCCGTGGCCGAAATCGCCATCGGCGAGTCGAGATAAACCTGCATTGCGGGAGGGAGACGGTTGTCGGCGACGCCACGATTAAGGAAGAAAAGAATCTCCTGCGCGCGTTCGAGGGCAAAGGTGGGAATCACCACGTTGCCGCCCCGTCCGAAGCTGTCGAGGATGGCGGCGTAGAACTCCTCAACGCACGCTTCACGGTCGCTGTGCAGGCGGTCGCCGTAGGTGGTTTCCATGACGACGGCGTCCGCCGAAGGCGGCGGCTGCGGAGGATTGAGCAGCGGGCTGCCGGTGCGACCAAGATCACCGGAAAACAGCACGCGCTTTGTCGTGCCGCCCTCCTGGCTTTCGACGAGCACGCTCGCCGATCCGAGGATGTGCCCGGCATCGAAAAACGTGGCACGAACTCCCGGCCGGACTTCAAGAGGTGATCCATATGCGGCCGCCCGTCCAAAGCGGCCGAGCGCTCGGGTGGCGTCGAGCGTGGTGTAGAGCGGCGCTGCAGCGCCCGGGTTCGCGCCGCGCCGCGCGCGTTTCGCGGACGCCCGGCGCGAATCCTCTTCCTGCAGATGCGCCGCGTCCAGCATGACGAGGCGCGCCAATTCGTGCGTGGCACTGGTCGCGATGACTTCGCCCTTGAAGCCGCGTTTGGCAAGCAGCGCGATCCGTCCACAATGATCGAGATGGGCGTGCGTAAGCAGAAGGTAATCGATCGCCCCGGCGTCAAACCCGAAGGCGCCGGCGTTGTCCTCGTTGAGTTCTCTGCTGCCCTGAAACAGGCCGCAATCGATCAGGATGCGCGTGTTGGCGGTCTCGATCAGGTGGCAGGAACCGGTAACGTCGTGATCGGCGCCGTGAAAGGAGAGTTTCATCTGAGCACGTCCTTTTCAGGCGGACCGAGGAGCGGCCGACCGGCCGCGTCATACCAGTCGACGATACCACGCCAGATTTCCTCAGCGCTGTCGGCAAACCAGAACAGTTCGCGATCCTCCGGGTCGATTGTACCCTCGTCAACGAGGAAATCGGGGTCGAAAACTTTTCGCCAGTAGGATGCGCCAACAAGGATGACCGGCAACGGATTGAGCTTGCGCGTCTGGCTGAGCGTCAGCACTTCGAACATTTCGTCCATTGTCCCGTAGCCGCCGGGAAAGGCGACAAGCGCGCGCGCGCGCAGCAAAAAGTGCAGTTTCCGCATGGCAAAATAATGAAACCGGAAGCACAATTCCGGCGTGATGTAGGGATTGGGAAATTGTTCGTGCGGCAGGGTTATGTTCAGACCCACCGATTCCGCACCGGCATCGCATGCGCCGCGATTGGCTGCTTCCATGATTCCGGGCCCGCCGCCGGTAGCGATAAGGATGCGATTGCGCCGGCGTTTGGCGCCGGCTTCGCTGACGATCCGCCCTAACTCGCGTGCGATCTCGTAGTAGCGGCTTTTGGCAAGGATGCGTTTGGCGATGTCGAGACGGCGTTTCGCGTCACCGCCCTGTATGCGTGCCTGTTTCGAAAGGTTCTCCACCTCGCGCCGGGCTGCGGCAGGCTCGCAGATACGCGTGCTGCCGAAGACCACGATCGTATGGGCGATGCCGCGTTGTCTGAGCAGCAGTTCTGCCTTTTCGTAATCGAGCGCCAGGCGAATGTCGCGGGTGTCCGCACGCGAGAGGAAATCGACGTCGTGATCGGCCTGGCGATAGCTGGAACTGTTGAGAATGGCCTGTACCGCGGCTGGTGCCCCGGCATCCTCTGTCGCCGATTTTGGCGCTTGCGACGGCAGTGGTTTGCGCCGCATCACGGGATGCGGCGGCGGCGGGACTTTCCGGCGGCGTCGCCGAGGTTTGGTTCGGTTGCTCACGACGAACGTATCGGGCCAGCTGACGAATCAGTCAGGGATCATACCCCAGGCTTCGTCCTGCAAACGCCGCGAGAATGGTATGTTCGGTTTGCGACTGAATCGGGGGCCGGGCGCCCTTTGCAAATCGTGGCCGACCCGTGACACCCCGTGGAATTCCTGCCTGCTCCTCGTTACGACGCGAGTTCGTAAACAGCGCCCGTTGTACGTGCCAGGTCGATGACTTCGGAGAGCCGGCGAATGGAAGCTTCGATGTTGCGATCGGGAACGAGCCCCAATCCAAGAACAATGCCTTTTTCGCGCGGTTCCTGATGATAGCACAGCGAGAGCGGTGTGACGGTCAGTCCGGCGCGCGCTGCCATGTGCACCACCGCTCGCTCGTCCACGTCTTCGGAAAAGAGTAGAGAAAGATGGAATCCTCCGGTCGGTTCGACCGGCCTTGCCCGTTTGACATAGGTGCGGCAGGCATCGAGTGCAATCCCCATCCGGCGCGCATAAATGGACTGAACCATTTTTGCGTGCACCGCGTATTCATTTTCCTCCATGAAGGTCGACAGTGCCGAAAGTACAAATCCGTCGGGTCCATATCCAACCCGGTTGGCGATTTCGGCAAAGGCCGATGCGAGGTGCGTGGGCACGACGAGATATGCGACGCGCAGGTGCGGTCCAAGCGTTTCGTGCAGACTCCCAAAGTACAGGACTCGACTGCCGCCATCGAACCCTTGAATCGCGCGAAGCTTGCTCGCCCATGAGAGTTCCCAATCGGTATCCGCCTCGAAGATGATTCCTCCCGCGCGCCGGGCAAATTCCAGCAAGGCAAGCCTGCGCTGTTCCAGCATCTGGCCCCCAAACGGAAACCCCACCGAAGGCGAGACGAAGAGAAGCCGTGGCGGCGGAGATTTGGCCCGGTCCGGATCTGCCCCCGCTCGATCCACCGGCAGCGGGAAAACATGTGCGCCGCTCGCCTGGAACATTTCCCATGCGCCGAAAGTCGACGGCTCCTCGATGAGCACACAATGTCCAGGATCAAGCAACACGCGGCCGGTCAGGTCGAGCGCGCTTTCGAGGTTCGTAATCGGGATGACCTGGTGCGGTTCGCATTGAACGCCACGCATATGGCGAAGATACGCAGCGATTGCGCTCTGAAATCTGAATTTTCCCGAATTGCCGTCGGTTCCTGGTGACCGACAGAAATCGGTCAAGAGCAGCCGGCCGAGTTGATTGCGCGGATAGATCGAAGGATCGGGACATCTTGGAGCGAAAGGTCGCGCATCTGTCCCGAAGGGTCGTCCAAGCTTCAAGACGCGTTGAGCGCCGTAACTGATTGCAACATCATCGTTTGCGCCCTCTACGGAAACACCAAATTGCGGCGGCGCCTTGTCCTGTGCAATTGACGAGACGAACCTCACCTTCGAAACTTCGGTGCCACGGCGCCGGTTTGAAACAAGGTAGTTTTCCGCGACCAACCTGGCGTATGCAGCTCCTATGGTATTTTTGCCGAGACCGAGCGCCGCTGCGAGTTCCCGCGCCGTTGGCAGCGGCGCTCCGGGCGGCAGGTCTCCCGCGTCAATCGCGCTACGAATCGCTCGCGAAATCTGCTCATAGAGTGGAATGTTGGATTGCGGATTCAATCTCATATTCGCAATGGCAAACGGCAACCGGGTAGCTGATCCGTTTGCGCCAAATCCTTGCCCCGCCAGGCGTTGTGCGACGCTTGATTGATCGAGTGTCATCGGGACAGCTTGTCTTCTGCATCGAAGCACGCCAGAGCCATTTCCGCCACGGAGAAAGTACCACTTTGCGATATGGCGTGCGGATTTGCGCCGCTTGCTTGAGAAAATGCGGTGCTTTCAGGGACCGACAGCAGATTCACGAAGCCGTGATTCACGGTTTCTTGAGTTCAGAACGTGGGCGTCTCTTGCATTCCTGTGTTGCGGTTCCAAATCGCGAGCGGCTTGACCCATGGGGGCACCAACGAAGAGTCGTCGTCTGATTGACTTGCCCGGCAGCGATCCAGGCATGTCCGCCCACGAGCGACTGTATCGGCGAATTCGGTCCCTGGTTCTGAACGGCGCGTTGCCGAACGGCAGCAGCCTCGCATCGTCGCGCACTCTCGCGAAGCATCTGGGAATGTCACGCAATTCGGTGTTGACGGCGTTTGACCGGCTGATTGCCGATGGCTGGCTTACGGCGCGGAAATCCTCGGGTGTTTACGTCACCTATGCGGGTGGGGCGAAGCCACGGAAACATGCGGAGCTTTTCCCTTCGGAGGAACCAAAGCCGTTTTGTCTCGAAGCGCGCGCGCTGGATGTATTCCCGGCTCGGGTGTGGAGCACGCTGCAGTCTCGCAGGTGGAAGGCCATTTCGAGCGCCAATCTTCACATGGGTGACGCGCAGGGATGGACGCCGCTGCGCGAAGCGATTGCGGCGCATGCGGCGCTTACGAGAGGTATCGATTGTACACCAGACGAAGTCATGGTTACCACCACCGTGCCAGCGGGCATCGATCTGGCGGTTCGGGCTCTGGGGCTTACCGGAGCGGAGGCCTGGGTCGAGGAGCCCGGATACCTCGCCGCAAAGCGGGCGCTCCAGAACAATGCCGTTCGCCTCGCCCCCGTTCGCGTGGACAGCACTGGTCTTGATGTCGGACACGGCAAGCGCGTGGCACCGGACGCAAAAATTGCGGCGGTCATGCCGGCCTGTCATTTCCCGACAAATGTTGCGATGAGCGCTGCACGACGGACGGAACTTCTGGAGTGGGCTCGATTCAATAAAGCCTGGATTTTTGAAGACGACTACGACTGGCAAAGCATTACCGCGACGACTTCGCCGAAACCGATCGCGTCAAAGTGCAGGGCGAACGTTATTTATCTCAATTCCTTCAACCCGATGCTGTTTCCGGCCTTGCGGATTGCATACATGATCTGTCCGGCGGCATTGGTTGATCGCTTCGCCGCTGTTCGGTTCGGTCTCGACCAGCATTCAAATGTGCCGAACCAGATGGTAATGACGGATTTCATAGAGGGCGGGCATCTCGATCAGCATCTGCGGCGGCTTCGCGAGGTGTATGCCGAACGGCGAGCGACGTTGCTTCGTGCCCTTGAGAGTGAACTTCCGGAGAGGATGTCGGCACAGCGTCAGCCGGCAGGCACACAGGTTGTCGCGACGTTGCGCAACTTGTTGGAGCGCCCTCTGCTCGCTCGCTGTTCTGCAAGCGGTGTCAGGCTCGCAGGCCTGCGGGAGTTCCGATTGGTAGAGACCGGATGCGAGGAGATCGTGTTCGGTTTTGCCGGATTTTCCCCGACCGTTATTGCCGCCGCCGTTCGCAAAATGTCCGCTGCCATCGAAGGCGATGCAGATGCGGGATTTGGCGATACAATCGGGATGGCCGGAAATTTTGGATAGCGTCCCTGATTGCCGTTTGTGGCGGTCGCCTCCCTCATTGTCGAAGCAGCACGCCGGAAGGCTCGCAACTTTTTCCGCAAGGACCGATTTATCCGCGGGACAATCGACGGTTTGTCAGCGGGACAATTGGGCAAAATTTTTTCCGGCGAAATTTTGCTTCGGTGGCGAGCCGTGTACCCACGTCGAAACACCAAGAACCTATAGTGATACTCATCGCGCAGGCGATCTGCGCGGTTTCTGCAACAGGTTTTGTGGCTCCGCTTTGTCCGTATCAATTCGCGTGGATTACACCGGCGGTCGCTCCCTAGCGTGTCAATCCGAAGTCCGCCCGCACGAAGAGGCGCTGACGGTTAATAGCAGGGGATTGCGATGTACTACGGAGTCAATCAGGCAGCATACCTTCGGGCACGCCTGCTTCTCGGAGCAGCGACGGCCGCCGCGATCGGCATTAACGCCGCCAACGCGCAACAGGCGAGCGGCAACGTCGAAACCGTGGTGGTCACGGGTTCGCGCATTCCGCAAACCGGTGTCTATGCAGCGAGCCCCGTGACCGCGGTGGGCCAGCAGGAACTGAAATTCGAGGGTACGACAGACGTTACGACCCTCATCAACAACCTGCCTGAGGCCTTTGCCGATCAGAGCTCGCAGCTCGTGAACGGTGCATCGGGTACGGCCAACGTCGACCTGCGCGGCCTCGGTTCCAAGCGCACCCTGGTTCTCGTCAACGGCACCCGCCTGATGCCGGGCGATCCTCTCGACCCCGTCGCAGACCTGAACGACATTCCCGCCGCCCTTGTCGATCACATCGAAGTTCTGACCGGCGGCGCCTCGGCCGTGTACGGTTCGGACGCCCTGGCCGGTGTCGTCAACTTCATCATGCGCAAGGACTTCGAAGGCGTCGAAGTCGACGGCACCTATTCGATCTATCAGAACGACAACGACACCAGCCGCTGGCGCTCCGCGGTTCAGGATCAGATCAACTCCGGCGGGTTCGGTTTTGCGCAGTCCAACGAGAACGAATGGAACGGCCAGACCGAAGACGCCACCCTGCTTCTGGGCACGAACACGGCCAACGACAAAGGCAACGTCACCGCCTATCTGAGCTACCGCAACGGCTCGCCCATCCTCGAAGCCACCCGGGATTTCTCGGCGTGTACGCTCGCCACCACGGGTGTAAGCCTGGTGTGCGCCGGTTCGTCGAACTTCAATCGCTGGTACTCGCTCGACAACTCGGCGCACGGCATTCCGTACGACTTCTTCCAGCACGGCACGGGCAAACCCGGCAGCGGCTTCTTTGTGCCGTTCGTCGGCGCGCCGTCCCAAACCTTCAACTACGGTTCGCTCAACTACCTGCAGCGTCCCGACACGCGCTACACCGGCGGCTTCTTCGCCCATTACCAGGAGAACAAAGAGCTCGACATCTATTCGAGCTTCATGTTCGCCGACGATCACACGATCGCGCAGATCGCACCGTCGGGCCTGTTCCTTGGCTCCGGTACCATTTCGGGCGCCCAGGAGGTCAACTGCTCGAACCCGCTGATGACACCGGCGGAAAACAAGGATCTTTGCGGTTCGATTGCCGGTGATACGCAAATCACCATTCCCGGCAACCTCACCTATAACGGGAAACCCTTCACCTACTACGGTGGCCAATCCAACCTGATCCCGGGGCAGTCACTGCTCTTCATCGGTCGCCGCGACATTGAAGGCGGCGATCGCCAGGACGACCTTCGCCATACGTCGTATCGCATGAACATCGGCGCCCGCGGCGAACTCGGCGACGGCTGGACCTACGACGTCTATGCCCAGTACGGCCTGACGCTCCTCAGCGAGCATTTCCTGAACGAATTCTCGAAGTACCGCGTGCAGCAGGCCTTGGAAGTCTCCCCATTGGCCGGGCCGGTGCCAAGCCAGCCGACCTGTATCGGCGAAACGACCAACCCGCCGGCCGCGAGCGGTTGCGTACCGCTCGACGTCTTCAACGGCTTGGGCAGCATCACCCCGGCGATGTTGAACTACGTCAGCGCCGACGGCTTCCAGGAAGGCTACACCCAGGAACAGATCGTCAGCGGCTCGATCACCGGCGATCTCGGCGAATGGGGCGGCCAGTCGCCCTGGGCCAAGAATCCGATCGGCGTGTCGGTTGGTGCCGAGTACCGATCCGAACTGCTCAAATTTTCCACGGACCAGGAGTTCTCGACCTTCGACATGTATGGCCAGGGCGGTCCGATCCTCTCCGTGCCTCTGTCGGGCTTCAACGTTTCGGAAGGCTTCACCGAACTGAAGGTGCCGCTGGTCCAGGGCATCCCGTGGGTCGAAGACCTGACGTTGAACGGCGGTTACCGCTATTCGTCGTACAGCACGGCCGGCGCGACCAACGCGTACAAGTACGGCGCGGAATGGCAGCCGATCGACGATTTCCGTCTGCGTGCCAGCGTGCAGCGGGCAGTTCGCGCACCGAACGTGCTGGAACTCTTCGCGCCGGACATCGTCGCCCTGTTCTCCGGTCAGGATCCGTGCGCTGCCGGCGCGAGTGGCGTGGTTCTCGCCAACTGCCTCAAGGAAGGCGTCGTCAACGCAGGAAAGCCAATCCTCACCTGCCCGGCAACGCAATGCGACAACCTGACTGGCGGAAACCCGCTTCTGAAGCCGGAAACGTCAGACACGAGAACAGCCGGCATCGTTTTCACGCCGACTTTCCTCGACGGTTTCACGGCGACGTTCGACTGGTTCGACATCAAGGTCGACAAGTTTATCGGCACGGTGAGCCCAAATCTGACGCTGTCCGAATGTTATGGTGCCACCGCGACAGCGGCATCGCAGGCATTCTTCTGTCCGCTCGTTCATCGCAATCCGGCAAACGGTCAGATCTACGGCGTTGGTTTTGTCTCGGCGACCAACATCAACACCGGCTCGCTGTCGACAAAAGGCATCGACTACGAGTTGAACTACTCGACCGACATGACCAGCTTGGGACTGCCCGACACCGGCTCGCTCGCGTTCAACGTGGTCGGCACATGGCTTGATACATTGACCACCCAGCCTCTCCCGGGTTTTCCGCAGTACAATTGCTCTGGTCTTTATGGCCTGATCTGTGGCACGCCCGATCCCAAGTGGCGCCAGAAGTTGCGCGTGACGTGGACGACCCCGTGGGACATCGATGTGTCGCTGCAATGGCGTTATATTGGGGCCGTCTCCCTTGATGCCAACACCACCAACCCACTCATCGGCGGCGGTCCAGGCGCGGTGGTCTGCCCCAACGGCAAGACTGTATACGGTGCCGGGACGGCCACGGGTGGCGATTGTGTCGACAATGCGATCAGTTCGTTCAGCTACTTCGATCTGTCCGGCGACTGGACCGTTCGTCAGGGGATCGACCTCAGGGCCGGTGTCAACAATATCTTCGACATCGAGCCGCCGGTCATCGGCACGACACAGCTGCCGCTGCCGGCCGGAAACGGCAATACCTTCCCGGCCGTGTACGACGCGCTCGGCCGCACGATCTTCGTCAGCGCGACGATCAAGTATTGAGTTGGTGAGGATAAATCAGTCTACCTCAACGGACTGATCGCCAGTTCGATCATCGGGTCGTAACGCTGCGAAAACAAGATGGAAGCGCCTCGCGGCGCTTCCATTTTCGTGACAGACTGCCGGGCCGAACCAGCGTGGGACCGGACGTCGTCATGAATTCGCCGCCTGACCCCGATGATAACGGGAACGGTGATCCTTGGATTGTACTGATCGGCGTCGCCGCCGTGGTGCTCGTCGTCCTGATAGGATTCCTCGTTCTCTGGAAAATGCGCGAAAACGAAAAAATGCAGGAGTGTCTTATGACGGGGCGGCGGGACTGCGCGCCGATCGCCATACCCTCGACCGGCTGAAAGGGGCGCGCTTGTCGTGGTCTTCGTCGCGATGCCCGACGTGATCAGGAGGGATTTCCCAGCACAGTCGCGCTTACGTCGGCGTTGAAGAGACCCTCGACGACGAAATTCTGCGGCAGCAGCGCCGAGCGGCCGAGATGAAGGTCGTCATTGTTCACACTGATTTTTACATTCGCCGTGTTTCTGGGGTCTGCGATCGCCTGTTTGATTTTGTTCCTGGCGTCGCGCACCAGCCACGAGAAATCGTAACTATAGGTAGAGACGATTGTTTTCGCCAGCCGGGTGGTCACGGGCGCCGCGACTGCGGGCCATAAGCGGCTGTTCGCCTTGTTCGTCATCGTGAGATCGCCGAGCCGAACGGCGTGACCGTTGCTATCGATCGTCGGCGTCGCCGTGAACCACACGGTCCCCGTTCTGCCGTGCATCGGGCCGCGGACATTTGCGAGGAATGTAACACCCACGGCGAGCTTGTCATTGCTTGGAAAAATCTCGACGCCGATGGGCGTGATCCCGGCGTTGCCTGTACGTATCTGTTTGCCCCTGAGCTGCTGTGCACCGGCTTCGCCGAGCGCGGAGTAGGGGATTGGCAGAGGAAGATCGAGCGAAAAGCGGCCGGTGGGTCCGTTTATGGGATTGTTTTCCGGCAGCGGTGGCTGTGGCAGCGACGGCGGTTTGTTCGCGGACGCCGCAGTCTGTGCATCAAGCCGCGCGATCAGCCGAATGCCGTCGTCCATGGCGATAACACCGGGAACCGACAAGGCCTTCGGCTCGACAGCCACGTAGATTGGCGGGTTCGTGATCGGAATGGGTACCGACCAGGTTTTCCATACCTGCTGGAACTGATTGCGGATCTGATCGCAGGGAATCTTCTTGTTGATCTCGTCGATCTGACCCTGCAGCGCCTGATTGATCTGACCGGTCATCATTTTGCCCGCCGGGAATTTCCACGGTCCGAGGCACGCCTTGAGATTGTTGCCCAGCTGAAGGCAGGTGTGCCCCACGAGCTCGATGTCCGGCGGCGTCTGCCACGCAAAATGTGCCTGGCCCTGCTCGATCCTCGGGCAAAAATCCCTGCCAACACGGACCATCCCGGAAATGGATACAACGAAGCTGCCATTGAGCGGCTTGGGCGCGGTCGTGATGGCTTTGGCCAGTTCGCCGACAAAATTTCCGTTGCCCGTGAACTTCACGGGGATGTCGACTTCAATTCCGGTCCCCGCGCGCTTGAACGCGATACCGCCGTCGCGCGATGCGTTGATGCGCCAATCGTAGTCGGCGCAGCCGTTGAACAGTGTAACCTTGATGGGCGCTGACCCTCCGACGCCTACGTGCTGACACCCAATTCGGGCGCGTCCCGATACCGGTCCGGCAAAGGAATCGGCCGCGGCATTCGCCGCTTCTCCCAATGCCTTATAGGTTACGTCGATTTTCGGCGCGATCGTGCTCGTCTGCGCCTCGAACTCGCTTTCCGATGCGGCGCGTGGCGGCCGCTCCGATAGCAATTCGCCTTTCTGGGCAAAACAGGGGTTGGCCGCAGCGAAAGCGAAGGCAAACGAAAAAAGAACACCGTCGCGCAAAGCGTAACGGCCTGTGCGCATCGCCGACATTGTTCCCTCGGAAGAGCCTCGGGTCGTTAACGCGGGAACCGCGACAAGCGTTTTAAAGGATGTTGGTTTTTTGCGATTTCGAGTCGCATGTCTCCTAGAAGCTTGGCCCAGGCGGTTGACCGTTCCTGGGATAGGCGGGCAGTTCCGTGGGCCGAGGCGGCAAGGCGACGGGATGTTTTTTCAGCTGCGCCATTAAGTAATTCACCCCGGTTTCGAGTTGCGCATCATGGCCCGCCATCAACTGACCGGGATCGGTGTCGACACTTATGTCGGGGTCCACGCCATGGTTCTCGATCACCCATTCGGAGTGGAGACCGTAGAGGCTGTCTTCCGGAACGGTGATGTAACCACCGTCGAGCAGCGTCCAGTCGCCGCGTATGCCCCGCACACCGCCCCATGTGCGTGTACCAATCAGCGGACCAAGGCCATACTTGTGGAAATAGAACGGGAAGATGTCGCCGTCTGACGCCGAGTAGTTGTTGATGAGACAGACTTTGGGACCGAGGATCAACTGCTGCGGAATGGTGGTGTCGCCGCCTTCACGCGTGGTTGCCATTCCGATGAGGATACGGCGCAACCGTTCAAGAAGAATCTGGTCGACATTGCCGCCGCCATTCCAGCGGTCGTCCACGATAAGCGCCTGCTTGTCCATCTGCGGATAGAACTGGCGGATGAACTGCTCGGTACCGAGCGCCTCCATGTCGGACAGATAAATGTACGCGATCTTTCCCGCCGAGAGTCGGTCGACAGTCGCGCGATTGGTATCGATCCAGTCTTTCTCGCGAACCGAAAGCTCGTTCTTGAGCGGTTTCACTGTCACGTCGCGGCGATTTCCCCCGCCGGCGTCGGCAACCGTCAGCGTTACGGGCTGGTCATCGAGACCGACCAGAAGGCTGTAGGGATCGGTGGGTGCCTTAAGGTCGTGGCCGTTGATGGCCATCAGCAGGTCGCCCTGATGCACATCCACGCCGGGCTCTGTGAGGGGACTGCGGTAACTGTCGCGCGTGTTGTCGCCAGGATAGATCTTGCCAAACGCAAACCGCCCTGAAGCGGTCAGCGTAAAGTCTGCTCCGAGAAGCGGGGTGGGAACAGAATCCGCCAGGTTGAACTCATCGCCGCCGCCGACATAGGTATGGGAATTGCCGAGCTCGCCCTGCATCTCGCCGATCAGGAAGTTCAGATCCTCGCGGCAGCCCACGAGCGGCAGGAGTTTTGCATATGCGTCATGCACCGTCCGCCAGTTGACGCCGTTCATTCTGGAATTCACGAACAGGTCGCGCTCGAGCCGCCACGCATTCTCAAACATTTCCGCCCACTCCTGTCTTGGCTCGATGCGCGTGCGCATGTGCGACAGGTCGAGGGATTTGGCGTCAGGCTTCTTGTCGTCCTCCGGCATCTTCGCATCGGCGATTGCGTAGTGCCCGTCATCATCGGAATCGTCGCCGCCGCTTTTCTTGAACAGCACTTTTGTGCCGTCATAGGACAGATTGTAGCTGTCGAGACCTTCAATCAGCGTCCCATCCTTGCGCTTCCCAAGATCGTAGATATGCAGGGATGACTTTGTGCGCGGCAGTGGCCCGTCCAGCATTTGCGGCTGACCGACGCGGTAGTAGATGTTGTTGTCGCGCGCGTCGAGCTGCGTGATATCGGCAGAAGGAATGGGCAGCGGTACGGCGCGCGCCATCAAGCCGTCGAAATCGATCGACACCGGTTTGGACGCTCCGGGCTTCCATTTTCCCTTGTCGTCGTCCTTGTCTTTGTCCTTGTCGCCGGCGACCGCGCCTTCATCCATCCGCGGCGCAAAAGGAGAAGGTTCGTTCTTGCGTAGCGTCGCCACGTAGATTCCGTCCATCTGGACCGACGCAACGTTGAACTCGATTTCGTTGACCGTAGGATTCTCGTGCCGTGTGGAGACGAAATAGAGGTATTTTCCATCGGGCGAGAACACCGGCCCATAGTCGTTCCCGAAAGCTTCCGAGATCCGCGTAGACTTCCCGCTGCCCAGATTGTCGATCCAGATACTGCGCTGCTGGTTGATGTTGGTGAGGCTGTAGGCGAGCCAGCGCCCGTCCGGGGCGAAACTTGCATCATGAATTTCGCTGTACGGATCCTGCGCCACCTGCGTAACGGCGCCGCTGTCGGCGTCGATCAGGAGGAGCCGGTGGTTGCCGTCAGGAACCGCGAGCCGCTTGCTGTCGGGGGACCATAATGGCTGGTAGTAAAAGCCGTTCTGAAAGTGCGTGAGAATCTTTTCCGGACCGCCCATTGCGGGCCGGACTGCGATCTGGTGCTCGCCATTCACGTCGGTCGTGTACGCAATGGTCTTTCCGTCGGGCGACCAATTCGGATGATCTTCGTCGGCGTTGCTGGAGTTTGTGAGATTGCGCGTCGAACCGTGTTCGGCCGGAACGGTGAAGATGTCACCTCTCGCCGAGAACACTGCACGTTTGCCGTTCGGTGAAAGGGCGTAGTCGGGATTACCCGACGTGTCCTGGTCGCGGATCGTCTTGCTCGCATCGGCATAGCGCGGTCCTGTACGCGTGCCGTCATCGGGAACGCTGACATTGAGGCGGTGCAGCGTCTCGGAAGGAAGATCGATCACCCACAGGGCGCCTGCCTGCGCAAACACGATTCCGTCACCGCCCTTGCCGCCGATGCCGATGCTCGGAAAATCGATGTCGTAATTGGTGAAGTGCGTGATCTCGCGGAATTTCCTGCTGTCGAGGTCGTAGGCCCAGATGTTCGCGCGACGTTTCACATCATGATCGGAGAGAAAATAGATCTTGTGGCCGTACCACATTGGCGCGGTATTGGTGCCGTGCCAGGGCGTGATGTGAGTGAGTTTTTTGGTTTGGAAATTGTAGGTATCGACATCCTCGCTCAGTCCGCCATTGTACCGTTTCCAGGTGCGGAAGTCGCGAAAAATGCGGGTATACGCAATCGAATTGCCATCGGGGCTGTACGTCGTCAATCCGCCACGGTCCAGCGGCAGCGGTTGCGCGAGTCCGCCCTGCACCGGGACTTGAAAAAGCCGTCCAAACCAGCTGTTCCATGCCATTCGGCGCGAGAGAAAGACGACGTTCTTCGAATCCGGCGTCCAGGTCACGACCATGTTGTCCGGTCCCCAGCGCACCGGCGCGTTCTCGACCACGTCGGAATGGAAGGTCAGGCGCTTCGCGGCTCCGCCGCCTGCGGGAATGACGTACACATCCTGATTGCCCTGGTAGAATCCGGTGAAGGCGATCGAACTGCCGTCAGGCGAGAAACGCGGCATGAGGTTGTAGCCGGGATCGGCGGTCAAACGGCCCGCCACGCCGCCCCAACGGCTGACCTGCCACAGGTTGCCGTGCGCTGAGAAAACGATCTTGCTGCCGTGCAGTGCCGGAAAGCGCATGAACGTCCAGTCGTCGCGTGCAGCGGCATTTCCCGTACCGATCAAGCCTGCCGAAATCGCCGCCATCAGCGCCGACCGGCGCCAGCCCAGAGCTCTCATTGATTATCCTCGTGCTTGCTTGCCGGCGCGACACCGCGGGCAAGGACCAGAAGCGGGACAGGAAAGCTTGCTCCGGGGTGCCTTGCAAGGGCACTCCGGGAAGAAGGGTCTGAACACGGTGGACACGGGGTATAAATGTCGCGCGTTCTGCCTATGTATCAAAGCGCACCACCGCTGCCTTCGCATCGCGGACCAAATTACCGGCGGGAACGTTTCGGGATGGAAAGCCGGATTGATACGGCAGGAGTTCGGTGATGGATTGGGTCGCTTCCACGCAGTTCGTTCGCTGGCCGCAAGCGGGCGCGCCAGTATCGCCGGCGACATGGTTTCGCGAGCTCCGCGTGTTTGCCAAATGCCTGGTTTCGCCTCCGCCGCATCCCCGGAATGCGGCGCGGGGGCATGGTGAGCCGGTGCTTCTGGTCCCGGCATTTCTGTCGCCAGACGTCTCGACCGCAGCCCTGCGGAAGTTCTTGCGCCGTCAGGGATTTGCTCCGGAGCCCTGGGGCTGCGGAGTCAATTTTGGCCCCACGACCGGTGCGCTCACGAGGCTGCGCGTCGGCATCCGCGCCAGCTCAGAAAGGCACGGAAGAAAAGTGTCTGTTATCGGCATCAGCCTTGGAGGAACGCTCGCGCGTGAAGCAGCCAAAGAATGCGTCGATTGCATCGAGCGGCTTGTCACGGTCGCCAGCCCTGTGAACCCGCCCGTGATCACACCCCTGGCGCCAATCGCGCAACTGGCTTCGCTGTTTTGGGATAGCGACATGAAGCTCGCGGCCGCAAGAGTGGCCGAGCCGCCGCCCGTTCCGGTCACGGCAATCGTGAGTTTGACCGATGGTGTGATCGACTGGCGTGCCTGCATCCCTCAAACCTCGGCGCAAACAGAAATCGTCACCGTTTGCGGCAGTCACATGACCCTGGGTTCGAATCCCGAGGTCATGCGCGTCATCGCGGCGCGGCTTGCAGGTTGTCAGAACAGCGCCGGCTGGGAAGGTCCACCCGGCACGGTGTGACGGCCGGGCCTGTTCTGTTTCGTCATGTCCCAATCGCCATTGTGGGGCCGCAGCATCGCCTTGATCTGTTCGAGGGACCCATCCGCTTCACCCAACCACAACGGCCAATCCTCCGGCTGAAGAATAGCAGACATTCGATCGGCGACGGTCGCGATCAGGGGGTTAGGCGGCGTCGTCACCATGACGAAGGCGAGCAGCGTTCCTTCGTTGCGGTTTTCCCATCGCTCCCAGATCACCGCGATGGCGATCGGTTGACCGTCCCGGGGAGTGATGGTGTGCTGAACTGTTTTTCCGCTCGGCAGCTCCTGGCCAACATTGAGTGTTTTCGTCAGCAATATTCCGCGGCTGGAGGCGAATGCCCGCGCAAACGTCGGCAACTGGTCAATGGTTTCGGCCCGGGCATGCATGTGTTTGGGCCGATCAAGCGGCGATTTCGCGCGGACGTCGACGAAACCCCAGCGCATGGCGCTGTTGATGCGAGCGCCCATGCTGTCCAGATGAATGACCTGGCAAAGGCGCATTGGCGTGCCGATGACCATTTCGTCCAGCGGAACGGTTTCAGCGCGACCGACAAGATCAGACAGATCGCGCACGGTTCGCCAACTCATCATTTGCGTGAACTTTCCACACATCGTTCAAATATAAGGTGGGAAGATTTCTGTCCAAAGCGCCAGGACCGCCACTTGATGTCAGGCCCCAAACGGCCGCAGCGTTCGACGCTCCATAGGGGGCAAGACCGCCAACCTGCGCATCCGCGTCAAGCAGCGTCTGGTACTCGGGCACGGGAAACGCGGCTAGGGGACAAGGCACGAAGCCGTGAGCGTTGCCAAGCCAATGCAAGCGGCGATACTGGAAAGTATCTGTGCAATCCCGCACCACGGTTTTCGAGCGATTTCGGCTTCCGACGACGATCGTCCCGGAAATCCGGTCAACCCCTGAACAGCCAATGGTCAAACCGCCGTGATGATCCAGGCCGACAAAAGCGCTCCGCATCGCCGCCTGCTCCGGATGGCATTTCTGGCAGCCGTTGCCGTCAAGGGAATCGACGGCATGATCGAAACGGTGGCCGGCGTCGTTGTCGCCGTACTGGGAACCGAGGGTGTCTATGAACTCGTAATTCGGTTTACGGCGCCCGAACTCGACCTTCATCCGGCAAGCAAGACGATCCATCTGCTGCGGCGTGGCGCCTCGGATTTGTCCCACGCCTCAAGCCGCTTCATCGTGATCTGGCTCCTTGTGCACGGAATCCTGAAGCTCGCGCTGGCCATCGAGCTGCTGCGAGGAAGATCGTGGATTTTTCCCGTGGCGGCCATCGTGCTCTCCGCCTTCGTGGCGTTCATGGCTTACAAACTCGTGATCCACTATTCCGCGTGGCTGCTCGCGTTTGCATTGTTCGATCTGGTCACGGTCGCGCTCGTGCTCAACGAATGGCGCTCACACCGCGCGGGCCGAACGCTTCCGGCCTGATTAGTGCACAGTCACGACAGTACTGTACACGTTGCTGCTGAAGGTCGAGCCATTGTACGCCATTCCGATGCACCAAACCTGGGTCTGGCCCGTGCCCAGATTCCAATGATCGCAGGCGTCGACCTCGTCAGTTGTAGCCAGGTCCTCGTTCCACGTCTTTCCGCCGTCGGAAGAATAGTAGATTCCTCCCACGGCCGAGTAGATGCTGCCGCCGGTCGCCCAGCCTGTCTTCTTGTCAAGAAATTCGATCTGGCGGATTGGCCAGGGGGCGTTCAGCACGCGGCCGCTCCATGTTGTACCGCCATCCGTGGTTCGGTGGAGCCATCCTTCGACTTGCGGTGAGATCTCGCCGCCGCCTGTCCACCCGACGGTGTCGCTTACGAATTGCGTCGGACCATCGAAAACGGAATCAGCCGGCGGCCCGCAGGTCCATGTCGAGCCGGTGTTTGCGCTCTTGCAGAAAGTGATGCCCGAGGCATAGGCGGTTTGATCCTTGAGGAGGGTGAATTGATAGCCAAACCACCCACCATTTGGGTCAGGCGTTACCTGCGTCCATTTCCCGGGCTTGACGCGCGACCAGGCCGCGTTCGGACTCGCGAGACCCTCGCCGCTCATGGCGAGGCCGTTCTTGAGACCGTGCACGAACCGAACGCGGCCCGCCCATGCGTTCGTGCTCAAGACCACGTCGTTGGACCAGGTCGAGCCGCCATCCTTGCTTTGCGTGAGAATCCCTTCGCTGTTGCTGTCGTCGAAGCCGGACGCAATCACGTTTTGGCCGGAAAGCGCCATCCCATAATAGTAGTAGGGGAAGCCGCGATTGAGGATCAGCTTCCACGTGTTGCCGCCATCTTCTGTTTTCCAGATCTGGCCAAGTTCCGCGGCGGCGTAGCCGACCGTCGCGCTCGCGAACGCCACATCATGCACTGTGGCGTTCGGTAGCGTCGCAAGCCTGGTCCACGTGTTGACCGGGCGAAGCGGCGGAGCCGGCTCGTGGAATGCCGGGGAGATTGGTCTCACCGCCCCGATCTCAACCGACTTTCCAATAATCGGGAGACGACCTGTCACCTGGCGCGTCCACTGCCCGGGGTCGGCCGAGCCCGGCAGGACGATTGCCGCAACAATTGCCACGCCCGAACAAATCCGAAGAAGGCTTCGCTTCACCGTACGTTTCAATGCCATGCACTCCTCGAGTCTTATGAGACAGGACAGCTTTTGGGCCCTGGAAATTTAAAGTCGGGCCCGACACGTGTCGATGGCCATTTTATGCCGGTTTCGAGATCCTGGAGCAACACGGAATCATGTGATTGCGACGGCCACGATTTGGGTGGTCGGATGAATTGCCCCATTCACAAGATACCACCTCCCTGACTCCGTCCATTGCCGCACAGGGTGACAGTGATCCAGTTGTCTTATGTGTGCGAAGCAGATGCCATTCGAGCGATGTTCGTGAAACTGCGTCCAACGCATCGGGGTTCGGCGCAGGACATTCTCAGCCGTCCCGATAGCGCGGAAATTCGCGTGGGAATTCAGGAAAATAGCGTTCGATGACCGAGACGTCGAACCGGCGCAAGATCGACTCCTTCGGTTCGCGGGAAAGCAGGAACAGAAAGGCGGCACGCACGCATTTTTCCGCAACAGCATGCTCACCTCCCAGTCGCTCGAAATCGGGATGAGACATTGTCACCTGGTAAAGCATCTCGCCGCTGGAATCCTGTACGGCAACTTCGAACTGCATGGGTTCGTCGCGACCGATGGTCCGGACCCTGATGGACGTATTTTCCAGATTCGTTTTTTTCGAATTCACGTTACTGGTTCGCTTCCAGACATGCCGGCGAGTTGATCCGCTGCCGCCGGGCCTGGCCCGTTGCCGCGCCTGAGCAGGAACGCACCGGTCCCCGCGCCGCCGGCACCTATCAGCATCGGCAACGTACCGGCGAGCGGCTTGATGACACTGCCGAGAAGTGCGAGCGCGAATCCGATCGTAACGCCAGGGCGAAAATCGAGCAGGATGGAAAAGAGCATGCGCGCCTGATCGCAGCAGATGTAACCGATGGCAGCCGTTTCAATGGCGAGAAATATCGCGGAAAGAGACGCGGCAATCATGAAACCCAGCGCCGCATGCGGACGCGATCTCTTGGCCAATGCAAGGGCGATGGAGAAGACCGCGATCGGGACCACCAGCCAGACGAACACTCTGGGCAGCCATTGCAACAGCGTGACGGCGATTTGCAGCATGTTCGCAACCGAGGGGCGGTCCGTTCTATAGAGCGGCGCAAATCATTCCAAGAAACGCACGCGTCAATCTTCACCAAACCTTGCTTTTGCGAGTGCGACCACGGCGGCAAGTGCCGCCTCGGCATCCGGCCCGTCGGCCTCGATCGCAATCTCCGTGCCCGGGCTGGCGGCGAGCATCATCAATCCCATGATGGAGCGGGCGTCCACGTTCTGACCGTCCTTTGAAACGGTAATTCGCGACTGAAATCGCGCTGCAGCCTCCACGATCTTTGCCGATGCCCGCGCGTGAAGGCCTTTCTGGTTGACGATCCTGACGATCGCGCGAAGAGGTCCGGACATATCTATCCGTCCGTAATATCCGCCGAACCGGCACGCATGTACTTGCGGCCGGCTTCGATCGCCTGCGCAACGGCCTGCTCCAGCGGCATGCGACTCCGTACGTCTATGAGTTTTATGAGACTGGGAAGGCTGTACCCTGCAAGCACTTCCACACGCCCGCGCTCCAGCCAGGTAAGCGCGATGTTGCAGGGCGTGCCGCCATACATATCCGTGGCGACAACGACGCCCTGTCCACGATCGACCGAGCGGACAGCCGCTCCGACTTCGCGCCGGCGGCGCTCAATGTCATCTTCCGGTCCTATGCTGATGGCGCGCAGGTCCTGCTGCGGACCGACCATGTGTTCCATGGCAACGATGGTTTCCTGCGCGAGACGGCCATGGGTTACGATCACAATGCCGATCATGGAAATCCGGTAGCCTCAGATGGGAAAACGATAGCGGAGCCGGTCCGGGATGGAA
>Ga0209579_10001198_pt1 | contig 22001 bp, 14 predicted proteins | sample Coa_R1_2_FD_187152 | JGI IMG/M metagenome (GOLD analysis project Ga0209579, IMG submission 187152) | Surface soil microbial communities from Centralia Pennsylvania, which are recovering from an underground coalmine fire - Coalmine... | ecosystem: Environmental > Terrestrial > Soil >... | reverse complement strand
TTCGTTCATGGAGCGGGTGCGCGTGTCGGCGTAGAGAATCGCGCGGCCCTCAACATGGCGAGCGCAACGACCGATAGTCTGAATCAGTGAGGTGGCGCTGCGGAGATAGCCTTCCTTGTCGGCGTCGAGAATCGCGACCAGCGATACTTCGGGGAGATCCAGGCCTTCGCGCAGGAGGTTGATGCCGATGAGGACATCGAACTCGCCGCGCCGCAGATCCCGCAGGATTTTGATGCGATCAAGCGTCTCGACCTCGGAATGGAGATAACGGCAGCGAACGCCGATCTCCGTAAAGTATTCGCTGAGGTCTTCCGCCATGCGTTTGGTCAGCGTAGTGACCAGCACCCGTTCGCTTTTCGCAGCGCGAATGCGAATTTCCTCGAGTAAGTCATCCACTTGGCCTTTCACCGGGCGAATCTCTACTTCCGGATCGATCAAACCAGTGGGACGAATCACCTGCTCGACAAAGACGCCGCCGGACTTGGTAAGCTCGTAGGGTCCAGGTGTCGCGGAGACGTACATGACCTGATTGGTGCGATTTTCGAACTCCTCAAAGGTGAGCGGACGATTATCCAGAGCCGAAGGCATCCGGAAGCCATAGTCCACCAGCGTTTGCTTGCGGGAGCGATCGCCGTGATACATGCCGCGAACCTGGGGGACGGTCTGGTGAGATTCGTCAATGAACAGCAAGTAGTCCTGCGGCACGTAGTCGAGCAATGTGGGGGGAGCTTCGCCTGGCAGGCGGCCGCTCAGGTGGCGTGAATAGTTTTCAATGCCGTGGCAGTAGCCGATGGTGCGCATCATTTCGATGTCGAACAGCGTGCGCTGCGAGACCCGCTGCGCTTCCACGAACTTCCCCTGCTTCTCCAGTTCTTTTTTCCACCAGCCAAGTTCCTCCTGAATGGTGACGATCGCGCGCTCCCGCTGGTCCTGCGGCATCACATAGTGCGTTCGCGGGTAAATGGGAACGCGAGTGAGGTCCTGCTGGCCGGGCCGGACTTCGCCGGTAAGCGGATCAATCTGGCGCAGCTTGTCAATCTGGTCGCCCCACATTTCGATTCGGTAGGCGTGGTCTTCGTAGGTCGGATAAATTTCCAGAATGTCTCCGCGCACACGGAAGGAACCGCGGCGCAGGTCTTCACTGCGTTCGTATTGCACGTCAACAAAGCGGCGCAGCAGGGCCTCGCGGGTGGTCTGGTGGCCCTTTTCGAGCATAACCAGCATGCCGTAGTACGCTTCCGGCGAGCCCAGGCCATAAATGCAACTGACCGAGGCGACGATGACGACATCGCGTCGTTCGAAAAGCGAGCGCGTTGCGCTCATGCGCAGCTTGTCCAACTCGTCGTTGATGGTAGCTTCCTTCTCGATGTACACGTCGGCTGCGGGGACGTAGGCCTCCGGTTGATAGAAATCGTAGTAGCTGACGAAGTATTCGACAGCGTTCTCAGGGAAGAAGCCCTTGAATTCGTGATAGAGCTGCGCGGCGAGCGTTTTGTTGTGCGCGAGAACCAGCGCCGGGCGATTTGAAGCGGCAATCACCTTGGCCATCGCGAAGGTTTTTCCGGAACCGGTCACGCCGAGGAGCACCTGATGTTTATCGCCGGCATCCACGCCACGCAACAACTGTTCGATGGCAGCAGGCTGATCGCCGCGCGGCTGGTAGGCGCTTTTGAGCTTGAAATCCATGGGGGGTTCTCCAGTTGGTTCAGGGAGACACAGGCCAAACCTCTATTATAACTCGCGCGGCGCGGTCGCAAAATCAAGCCGGTGGGATGACGAACGGCGTGCTTCAATGCGGCTCAGCAGATGAATCCCGGAGTAGCTGGATTTGCGAACGGCTCTTTGCTTTCATGACGTAGCGAACTTCGTTGGAACCGTCGGCAAGCGCAATCGTCGCATCCATGGACTGCTGGGCGTCTTCGCTGGAGCGGACCAACAAACCGTTAGCCAACCCGATGTAGAGAATGGTCTCGTTTGCCCCGGTCGCGGTTCCGCGAGTGAGCAAGCCGCGCAATTTGAAATCTTCAGGAGTTGCGTTGTGGGGCGAGGATTTCTGGTGAAGCTGAGCATGGACCAGAATCACCGCGCAGTCGCCGGCAATGGGCGACTGTGACAGGCCGCACGGTTCGTTGCGGACGTATTGATATTTCTTTGACCAGACCAGTCCAGCCAAGGGGGAAGGAGTCGTTTCCGGTTCATCGAGGTGCCATCTACTGCCCACGCGGAGAGCGGAATTGGGAACCGTCCATGTTGCAGTGAACCGGCCGAGCCAGTTGTTCCAGGCAAATCGCTGCGCCACAGCCAACTGATCGAGCCCGTTGACTTGCGAAGCCGCGCCGTCGCGAGCGATGGCGACTTCGATGATTTTGTCGGGAGCAGATTCGGCTGGCGCAGCCGTTGCACTTTCGGATGGAGCAAGCGCAGTTTTTTGAGAAAGGTACGTCTTTAGGCGCAAGCCGGACGATTTTGTGTCCACCACCTCTACCTGAAGCAGACACACAGCGTTGAGTTCATCGCCGGGAGGAAGCGGCGGACCGCTCAGGCGGCTGTCTGTCTGGACTGCGCGCGAAGCACTGAATTCCAGCTGGTAGATCAGGGATTGGCCGGCACGCAAAGCCGGCGAGGGCAGCCTGCCATGCTGCGCAGAAAGCAAGACCGGTAGCAGCGCGCCCATCGCGCAGACGAAGACCATGCGACCCAGACCTGGAGCTGCGCGCAGGAATAGTTGTCTCAAGCTTCGCAAACAGTCATCCGCCGAGCGTCGAAGGTTATCAATGTGCGGCTGAGGTCCCCAAAGTGCGATCAAAAAATTCGTTGGCGGCGCCATAGGCTTTGAGCCACGAATGATGGAGCAGAAAGTCGTGAATTTCGTCGGGGAAAATGAGTTGTTCGATGTGCACGCCGCGAGCCCGCAGGCGGGCGACCAAGTCCACGGTCTGCGTGAAATACACGTTGCGATCATCGTCGCCATGAATGAAAAGGACCGGTGATTTCCATTTGTCCACCGAGGAGACCGGAGACGATTCGTGAGCGAGCTTGGTCAGTTCCGGCGGGATGTTCTTGCCATCCCAGTTGTCGGTCGGCCAATCATGCACGCCGTGGAAGTCAACGCCAGCCGCAAAGATGTCGGAGTTGCGCGCCAGTCCCAGCGCGGTCAGGTATCCACCGTAGCTGCCGCCCCATAGGCCTACGCGAGAAGGATCCACCTCGGCTCGCGACTGGAGATATTTACCCGCGGCGACGACATCCTGGTACTCGCTGGCGCCGCGGCCAGCGCGGCCCGGGGCTTCTCGAAATGCGCGCCCGTAGCCGATGCCGCTGCGGTAATTCACAGCAAGGACCACATAGCCACGGCTGGCGAGGTACTGGTTCATGCCGTAGGAATTCGAGTAGTAGTACATGTAATGCCAGCCGAGGAGCATCTGGCGCATGGAACCGCCGTGAAAGAAAAGCAAGCCGGGATGCTTTTCGCCGGTTTTCCGATTTGGCGGCAGGAATAGCTGGGCGTGGATTTCGAGGCCGTCGAGCGACTTGAAGACGATTTGTTGGGGAGTGACCAGTTGGTCGGCCGGAAAATTCGTCGGCCAGGTTTCGGCGGCGAGAGGCCGCGTGGGAGATTCAGAATCGCTCAGGCGGCGAACGAAAGGGCGTGCGCTATGCACTGCATCGGAGGAAATGAAGGCGAGATAGCCGGAATTGGCTATAGCGACGGGACTCCACTCGATCGCCTGGCCTTTGCTTAACTGCGTTGGCGCGCCTCCCTCGGCGCCTACACGCCACAGATGACGGCGATCAATGTCGCCGCAGTTGGAGTTGAACAGCACAGTTTTTGCGTCGCTTGTGAACGACCACTGCTCGACTTCGCAATTTCCCGGGGTGAGCAACTTCGGAGCGCCGCCGGTCGCAGGTACCGAATACAGATGCTGCCAGCCGTCCTGTTCGCTAGCGAAAACGAGGCGGTTCCCGGCGGCCCAGTGGAGCACACCGCCGCCCGTGTCACCAGCCATGTAGGGATAAGAATCTTGCAACTCTTTGCCGCTGTGCCAGATTTCTGATGCGTTCCAGGTCGCCGTATCCGCCACCCAAATGGCCCACGGATGAGGACGGTCGGGTTCGATAAAATACCCATCCGGAGTATCACGTGGCAGCGCGGGCTGACGGATGAACGCCAGGCGCTTGCCGTCCGCCGACCACTGCGGCGTGGAGTCGCTGTCCACTGTTGGCGCGACGTACAGGATGGATTTGGTTGCGGCATCGTAAACCGCGACGAAACTGTGGTCGCCACGGTCAGAGGTGAAGGCAAGTTTGCTTCCATCGGGGGACCATTGCTGCCCCAAATTCGTCCCGCGGACCACCAGTTGCACGGGCTTTTCGTTGGAACCGAGAGACACCAGCCATAACTGGCCGTCTCGTAAATACGCGCAGACGCCTTTGCTGGACACCTGCGGCGAGTGCCCGGCATCGATTTTTTGTGGATCGCCGCCACTCCAGGCGATCCGATAGATGGCCTGTTCGACTCCCGCTGGATTGCTGGTCGGATTGGGGGACTGACCGTTGCGATTCTTCCCTTCGCCGCGGGCGTAAACAATGGTTTCGCCATCGGCCGAAAACTGAAGTCCTGACAGCTCCTGCCCGTCCTCTTCCACGTACGCCGTGAGGCGGCGCGCTTTGAACTCCGGCGCTTCGGCCACGTAGATATTGCGCTTGCCCTGCTCATCCAGAACCCAGGCGATGCGCGGCACATCTTTCGCAGCCGTCATGTCGCTTGGAAAAGGAGCACTCAGGACCTGCTCCAGCGTAAAAGGCTGCTGGGCGCCTGCGTATGGGGCCGCCATCAGAAGATACAAAAGTCCACGGCCTAAGGCGACCGCGAACCTGCTACGCATCGGATTGTTCATCGCGCTCCCTAATCCCCTGGCTGTTGGGCTGTCGCTTTTTCCAGGGAGACTCGCGGTCCCGTCAAAGGACCGGAAATAGTCAGAAATCGAATCGCCGCCGGCTGGCGCGCAGCGCGCCCGGTAGCGTGACTTTCCGCTGTCAGGTCCGCATCCTCGGAGAAACTCACGCTGCCTTTAAGCAGGAATTCGTCGGAATTCGAGGCCAGGCGTAGCGCGTTCAACTCGAATTCCCCGTCGCCGATGTGAAAGCTGCCGGAGCCGGAGGCCCAGCGCGACACTCCTGTCTTCCATTCGCCCTGCGCCATGGTTCCGGGCAGATCCCATCCTCGTAATTCAATTTTGTTCAACAGCAATTGACCCTTGCCCGTTAAATTCTTGACCAACGCTTCGCGCCCAATTCCGCCGGTGCGTAACTCTAAACTGCCCTCCGCGGTTCCAGCAACATGGTCCGCAAGCTGTGTGAGCCAGGGCGTCTGTGTCAGGGACACGCGGGCGAAAGAGGCGGTAACGTCGTACGCAGGGCGGCTGGAAAGCAGAGCGACTAGAGTACCCTGCACGGTTCCGCCGGACCATTGGGCCTGCGCGTTTTCCGCGGTCAGTTTCAATCCGCTCAGACCAACGTGCGCGTGGAAATTCTTCAGCTTGATCTTTTCGACGGAAACGTCGTCCACTCGCAGGTCGCCGTCGGCACGAATTCGCTTCAGGACGGCGCTCGATGGCGCCGGCGGCGAGCTTCCGCCCAGGGCCAAAGGCAACAACCGCTGCAGCCAGTTAGGCCGAGCGCGCGGTCCCATCCACCGGTCGAGCTCCGCGGTATCCAGGTGGTCTGCCTGCAGCTGGAATTTCCAAACAGGTATCTCGCCGTCTTCATCCGTGGTTGTCCCGGACTGTTCCACTGACCCGTTCCAGGTTGTCCCCACGGCGGAGACTTTACCTACAGTGAACTTGCGCCGTCCGTTGAGCCAATCGGTACGCAGACTTTCCAATTGCAACGGTTGATTCAGTCCAGCCACTTGCAGCGTCGCGTGCGACAATTCGCTATGACCCAACCACACCGGCGGTCCGGCGCTGTTCCATTCCCACCGCAAATCACCCGAGGCCTTCCCCTTCAGTTCCCAGCTATGCTGCAGATTTCGCCCGAAGGCCGCGGCAAGGACAAAGATGGATTCCGCTTGCGGTACTAGACCCTCGACGTGCAAGCTTCCGCTCCTGCGCCGCAGGTCGTCAAAGATCGACAGGTTGACCATGCCCTCTGTGGCGTTGGCCACCGCAACCTTGGGTGGCGCCTCGCTGCTCATGCGTCCGGCTCCCTTGGCGGCGACAGGTAACGGAACCCTTACCGTGAAAGGCTCGATCATCAGATTTCCGCGCTGCGTTCCTCCGCGCGTCGGGCGCACATCAAGCGGTGCAGCCAACCCCGGCACGTTCCAGCGGCCACCCAGACTGGAAAACGCCGCTTCGTCTAGCATCAGGGGCCACCCGTGAGCCGACGCGGTTCCTGTGAAGTATTGCGCGGCGGTAATTCCCTCGCTTACGTCCGGCTGGAATGCGCGGTACCAATCCAGGAAATCGGCAGCCTGGATTCCCGACGAATCCAGGTGAACTTGAAAACTCGATTCCTCGAGGTTTCTCAGCAGAGCCGATCCTCGAAGATTCGAGCGCGGCGTTTCCACAACGATCTCCCGTGCGTTGGTAATGCCCAAACCGGGATTCCACAGCGCTCTAATACGAACCCCAATTCGGGGATTGTCATCGCGCTCGGTTAAGTCCCAGCGATGAACACCCGCCGCTCTGGCCCGCATCGAAATGGTCCAGTCGCCCGCAACATCTTTGTCCGGCTCCCTGGCGCCGCTATCCGCTGTAAGTTCTCCGGAAAATGTTCCCCGTACACCAAAATCTCGCCCGCCTATCAGACGAAAAACGTCCGCAAGCGAACTCTTTTCCCAGCTTGCTTGCAAGTGTGCCGGCTGCAGCCGCGTGGACGTGCCGGCGACCGCCCCCTGCACGCGCACTGTTCCCGCAAGTTGCAGCGGAACGCCGCTTCTCCAGGGCTGTGCCTCCAGGTCGAGCCGCCACCGGCCCTCCCCGACTTGCTCAATGGCACCTTGCACCTGCACGAACGCAAAGGAAATTTTGTCGTCACCTACCTTGAAATCGACGCGGCCGTCGCTGATGTCAATTTTCTGCAGGCGGCGGGTGGGCGCTGCAGGACTAGCCGACCCTGAGGAACTGAGTGGTCTGCCCACGGGGGGCGTGACAGCCGGTAACCACCGCTCAAGGTTCCATCGGCCCTCGCCGTTGCGCGTCAAAATCAGGCTCGGACGGTCCAGACGGAGCGTTCCCAGCTCAAAGCGGCCTCTCAATAGTCCCAGCCAGCGCAATCCGGCGGAAAGCTGCTCAGCACGCATGAAATACTCCCGGCCGAAAGCCGGATCCTCGCCCACCGAAATACCATACGAGTCGAGCTGGGGCGTCGGAAACAAACCGGCGGAAAATTGTCGCACCTGGACCGGTCTGCCAAACGATTTCTCCAACTGCCGTGTCAAAAATGCCTTAACCGGCGCCGTGCGCACCGCGAAGGACGCCGCTGCTTGCAGCACAGCTAACACCAGCAGTAAGGCCAGCGCAGGCTTCCACCATTTTTTAATTTTATTCACGCGAGTCGTATCGAGGCGGCCCGTGCCGCAGCTGCGGGAAAATTTTCTCAAACTCCGCCATGAATTGATAGCGCCGGAGGATCCGTCGCGCTTGGTCTAATGGACCGTCCGCAACATCCGGCTCCAGCGGGTTCGCGCCGGCAGGTGCGCTATGGTGTCCAGCACGGCACGCAACCTTTCGCCAAACGTAGACTGGCCGTAATCCGCCGAGGTGGCGTTCACCGACCAATAAATCAGGAAAGGCCGGCCCATGATAGCGCCGCGGTCCACGAATCCCCAGTAGCGGCTGTCCAGGCTGTGATCGCGGTTGTCGCCCATGGCGAACACCTTTCCAGGCGGCACCACGATTTCGTCGCCGCGAATGTACTGCTTCATTTCGTGCGCCCATTCGGGCTCGACCGGTGAACTGTACAGCGGATTGCCGATGGGCGGGAACGCGTAGTTCAGCGGGTCGTATCCGGCGTTAGGGTCATGCTCGACATACGGCTCATTGAGCACCTTCCCGTTGATGAAGACCTGCTGATCCACCAGTTTCAGGCGATCGCCGGGCAAGCCAATCACCCGCTTCACAAAGTGTTGATGGTCGGCGTACGGGTACTTGAAAACAATAATGTCGCCGCGCAGCAGCGGGCGATAAGGCAGAACTTTTTCATACCAGGCACCGGTGCCGCCGAAAATGAATTTGTTAACCAGCAAGTGGTCGCCGACGAGAAGGGTACGCTCCATAGAAGGCGACGGTATCTTGAAGGCTTGCACGACAAAACTGGTGCCGAAAAGCGCAAGAATGACCGTGACCAGCAGCGATTCCAGATATTCCGAAAGCGTGGTTCCTTCGCGGTGATGGTGATGCGCTTCCACGTCCGCTTTCGGTTCGATGACTGCGGTTTGTTCGGTCATGCCGCTTTAATCTCACGTTTCCGTTTGCAGCCGCTGCAAAGCGGCACGCGCGGCTTTCTGTTCGGCTTCTTTCTTGGTATTTCCTTCGCCGCTCGCCAACAACTCGCCCATGGACCAGACTTCAACATAGAAAGACTTCTGGTGGTCCGGTCCGGTTTCGCCCGCAAGCCGATAGTCCGCAGGCGGGTGTCCTTTACCTTGCAGAAATTCCTGCAACGCCGACTTGCGGTCCGAATCGGCGATACTCTCGCCACCGCCTTCGAGCACCGCTTCAAACAGCACGCGGCACAGCAATTCCCGCGCGGCGTCCAGCCCGGAATCCAGATAAATCGCCGCTACAATTGCTTCCAGCGCGTCGGCAATAATCGCCGCCTTTTCGCGCCCGCCGGTTTTCTCTTCGCCGCGGCCGAGCCGCAGAAATTGCCCGATTCCCAGCTTTCGCGCCGCTACTTCCAGCGCTTGCGCATTCACCAGATAAGCGCGGCTCCGCGATAATTGCCCTTCACTCCAGGAGGGAAATTTCTCCAGCAGGTATTCACTGGCCAGCAAGTCCAGAACGGCGTCTCCCAAAAACTCCAGCCGTTCGTTATCTTCCACTTCGGTGGAGCTCCCGGCCGCGTTCTCGCTGGCGGTCCGCAACTCCGGAACCGCGGAACTGTGAGTCAGCGACGTCGTTAACAAACGGGGGTCGCGGAAACGGTACCCCAATCGCTCCTGTAATTCTTCGTCATTTCTGGTCATATTTTGGGTGGCACCGACCGCGAAAAGTCTATTTCGGCGTGCTCATCTGTGTCGAGGCCTGTTTCTTGGATTCGTCGGCCGCAGTTTTACACGCCGTTTGCAAACCTCCGGCAATGGTCGCACACCTGGCAAACACAGCGGCAGCCTCATCGTAATGGGAAGCCTTCTGATTAGAAACGCCGAGCACATAGAGATTCACCGGGTCCGGATTGGGGTTGGGATCAATCTTCACCGATTGTTCCAGCTCCGGGATGGCCTCATTGAATTTTCCGCGACGGAAATAAACCAGGCCCAGTCCGCCGTGCGCCATGGCAAGAGTGCTGTTCTTGGCCTCCATAAAATGCTGATCGGTCATGCCTTCCGGCTTAGCAATGGTTGGGGTCACTTCAATTGCCCTCTTGGCATAATCCTCGGCTTTTTGCAGCTGCTTGTCGGGATCCGGCGTACTGCTATTGATCGCTCGCGGAATGGTTTGTCCGAGCACGGCCAGCGTCTCCACGTCATCCGGCTTCAACGCAACTTCCTTATCGCCAACCTCGAAAGCCTTTTGTGCGTTGCCGGTCTGCAAATATCCCAGCACAAGCGCCGAATACACCATGGGCCGGTACTGGCTGTCCGGATATTTCTTCAGGAAATCCTCGCCGGCTGCGATCTTCTTGGGCAAATCTGTATTCGGCATGGACTGAAACGTCTGGAGTGCAGTGGTTTCTTCGGGATTGGCCGGCGCGGCCGGAATTGCCAAGCTGCTGCCCGATGGTTTTAGCGTGGGTTGTTGGTTGGACTGAGCCGGCGAACTTTGCGGATTTTGCGCAGCTTGCGCAACGACTGGAGCGCTCTGAATTGCCACAGCGCCCGCCAAAAAAACGGCCGCCATCAAGGTGTTCTTCTGACTGCTCATCGTAACTTCCCCTTTTTGTTTGTTGCAGATTCTTCGTCTTTCGAGGCAAGGTGTGCGGCTGGTTCGCAATTTCATCATACTCTCAGGCGCCGCGGTTGGTGCTTACAGTAACTTCCGTACCCACGGCCTGCTAAGGCCTCTCTGTTCTTTTTTCTGTACTCAACGCGGTCAAACCCTTGCTGGCTGCTTCCTTGGCTTTGTCCGGCGCACCCTGCACGGAAAGAGCTGCCTCAAACTCTGTTTTCGCGCGATCCGGCTGGCCTTCAATATCGTAAAGCGTTCCCAGATGCACATGCGACCATGCCAGCACGAGAGGATCCTGCGTCGCCGCGTGCTCCCCGCTGGTGAGGCGCCCAAAGACTTCCCGGGCGCGCGGCCCGTCCTGCTCCATCATGGCCACTACCCCTAATCCATACCAGGCGCGGGGCTGGTCCGGGTATTTCATCAAAACTCTCTGGAAAGACGCTTCCGCGGCCCGCGGATTTTTCTCCGCGATGCGCCTCTCCCCTTCCGTTAAGGCGGCGATGGTGTCCGCATCATTGGGCACGGTGTCCGGCGCCACGAGCTTCCGCCTGGCAACTGACTCTAACTCGGTACCCGACGGGCTGCCCGGCCCCCCGGAGGCAAACTTGATCGCCGCGATGCGCTTTTGCTCCGTGGCCACGTCCACGGATCGCACCAGATCCGGAAAGTAGAACTTCATGGCGGGTTCCGATTGCTCGAATTTCGCAAGCGCGCCGAACAATGGACGCACCAGTACATACCCGTCGGCGTCATCTACATCCAGGGCGGATTCTCTTTCGCCGGGCGACATACGTTTAAGTTTCAGTTCCACCGCTCGCACCGTGCACTCCGCAAAGTACGAAGCAAAATCATCTTTCAGCGAGGGGTCGAGCCGCGGCGCCGCAGCCGCTTTTTCAAACAAGGGGAGCTTCACCGCGATCACGTGCGGGTACTGCAGCGGCAACGGATCCAGCAGGAAGTGCAGAAAGGCGTGGCGTACGGTATTGATGTCCAGTTGTTCGGCGCCACTGACCACCAGGGCATAGTGATCGCCAAAATTCCGCACGTTCGTGATACGGCCAACCAGCGGCTCTACGATTACTGTAAAGGTTCGCGGGCTGGTGGGATCAAGTATCTCGCGCAGGTAGCCGGTGGCCACGAATGCTACTTGGGCCAGGGAATCGTGCATCTGCTCGATTTCGTGGGCGTGTACGGAATTTACCTGTCGCCACAACTCGCCGATTTTCTGTTCCTTGTAGTAATTCGAAAGGATTTCCTGGAATCCCTCCAGCGCGATCACTTCGGGGGGCAATTCGTCGCGGTGCAGGGTCGGGTCAAATTTGGGTGCCGGTCCGCTTACCAACCCGAACCAGATGTATCGCGACAGCATGGCACCTGGATCAGCGAGTTCGTGCTGCTTATAGTAATTTCGCAACACCTCCACCGCCGGACCCTCTTGATGCTGCAACCGGTCGCGCAATTGAGCGCGCATGGGCGACCAGTTGGTTGCGTTCACGTCCGCTTCAAACCCCGATGCCAGCAACGCGCACATCACCGTGAACATCGCCTCGCTTCCGTCCACGGTAACCGTGGTTACCGGCGCAGGCTGCATTTTCGGCATGACTGGCTTCTGAGCCCGCGCGGGCCCCGGCGAAAAGGCCGCAAAACACAAAAATAATCCGATGGTAAACGAAAGAGTTTTCATCCCGGAGGTCGAGATCCCCATTCTTGCCTGGCGTAAATTCTTCACAAGTAACGCGGTTTTTTGCTGCTGTTCAATTTACAGGCGCGCCCCAACCGAGTCAAGAAAAGGCCCTGCCGTCTCGCTTCGGCAACTCTTGCCTTACCTCGATGCATCTGCCTAAATTGTGGATGCGCCGACTCCCTTAACAGGATGGCTTAACCCATGCGAAAGACTCTGCCGGCTCTCTATTTTCTTCTCGTTCCCGCGCTTACGATCTTTGCGGTGCCGGCTCGCGCCCAACTGGTTGGTGACACTCCTCCTGCACAGCAACTGACCAGCACGACGGCGTCAGGGCCGTCCCAACAGTCCAACGTCAGACCCACCGGCAAGAAACGCCTCTCCAAAGATTTTACCCTTAAAGGAGATTCTATCTGGACCGATACGGGCGTTGATCTCAGTCCGGCCGAACACTTCGTCATCACCGCAAAAGGCACTCTGCGCTACGCCGACGCCAAGGAAGACAACGGCCCGGAAGGTCTCACCCGCGGCTTTAAGGACCTGATTCGCGTTCTTCCCTTCAACGACGCCGGCCGTGGCGCGCTGATCGCTCGTATCGGTGATGCCGACACTGCGCAGCCTTTTCTGATCGGTGCGACCAAGGACACTATTTCACCGATCGCGGGACGCTTGGCGCTCGGCATCAACCAGGCCAAATCCGACACCGGAGACGGCAGTTACTCCGTCCACTTGGATGTTTACGCGGCTGACCCCGCTGCCGCGTCGTTGCACATTGTCTCCAAAGTAGTGGACTCCATGCCCGGCATCGACAACGCCCTCTTTGCGCAAATTCCTCGCCGCGTCGGCGACAAGGCTGGCAATCCCGGTGACATGGTTAACTTTCTGATTCTTGGCTCGGAGGCCGCGATGCAGAAGGTCTTCACTACCGCGGGTTGGGTTCACGTGGACTCCGACGTCAAAGATACGGTGCTCCATGGCCTTATTGAGAGTCTGTCCAAAGAGTCCTACCTCACCATGCCCATGAGCCAGCTCTACCTCTTTGGCCGCCCGCAGGATTATGGCTGGGCACACGCCGAACCCATCAGCGTGGTAAAAACGCGCAACCACCTGCGCATCTGGAAAGCGCCCTTTACCGTCAGCGGCCAGACCGTATGGGTCGGCGCCGCCACCCACGATATCGGCTTCGAGCGCGACGACCGTAACAACGGCGTCACTCACAAAATCGATCCCAATATCGACCTTGAGCGCGATTACGTCGAAAAGACTCTCGCCAGCACCGGGCTGGTCACAGAGATTTCCCATTTCCTGCCGGACAACCCAATGAAGGAAGCCAGGACCGCCACCGGGGGTTCCTTCCACTCCAGTGGTCAGGTACTCATTCTCAAGCTCGACGACTCTCCGAAAGAGACTACCGCAGTTAATTAATAAAAACAAAAAGCCCACCCGGCGTACTGACATCTCCGCCGGACGGGCCGTCTTTTCCGTACTGCGCCAGAACTACTTGTTGGTCATCGTACTTACGCGCGCCAGTGTGTCGCGGTGCCCGTGCGCATCCACCAGCGACGAGTACGCCGCCAGCCCCACTGGATTGTTCTTTCGCAGGTCATCGACCGCGGCGTCGAACTTGTCCAACCCTTCGGCTCCGTTGGCCACAAACACCACGAATGCCGTGCCGGGATCCTCAGAATGAACAACTTCCTGATCGATCGTATAAGAGTGAATCGCACCATCGGCGAGCAATTTCTCCAGAATGCCCACCATGGTGGCGCGCTGAATCTTCCCTTCCGGATCGCTGCTTCCTGCTCGCGACGGCCACCGCGCCACTCGCAGGTATCCGTTCGTGAAGGTCCCTGCGTGCCCGTTGTGCTCGGTGCTGGTCAAAATGAAGTCCCAGTGTTTTGAGGCTGCCAGCACTGGCGCTGTTGCTCCCGGAGAGCTGCGCAGCCCTTCCAGGAATTTCATCAGATTCGCCATCGACGTCGCTGAAAACCACGACCCGTGCGTAGGCTGGCCTTCTTGGTGATTCAGAACGGCGAAACTGCCGTAGGAAACAATCGTCCCGTCCGAGAACGCTTTCTTCATCGCCTCCAGATCCGCGTCATCCTCTTTTTTGTAGTCCGCCCACATCGCTCGCGGCACGGCCCACTCCGAAACATACGTGTACACCGCTGGTTTCTCCGCAGCGGTTTGCGCTTTTGCGGGGGCCGCTGCGATAAAAAATGCCGCAGCACACACCAACGGACATGCCAATGCTAGACCTACTCGTGAACGCATTCTTTTCCTCCAAAATTTGCACTGTACCGGGGAGAATTTGACCCAATTTTTCGTTCTTGGAAACGCTAAGAAGGGGAATTTCCTTGTCCTGACGGTACGCCCGCTACTATCTCCTGTCAAGCCACACGCAAGAACGAGCCGCAACAAATCGCACCCGCTCCGTGTTTAATCTGCCCGCGATGCGCTGCCGGTGGGCAGCCTCTCCGGATATAACTTCTCGAATTCCGAATCGCCATGCAGCAACGCCAGGTCGGGATCGCGCCGTGCCCACGTCGCATCTTTGAATCCCGCTTGCCAGGCCTTCTGTAGCGCTTCCAGTGCTTTGTCCTTCATGTTCAACTGGCAATAGGTGCATGCCGCGTTATACAAAATCGATGCTTCGTTTGTGCGCAGCGTAATCGCCAGGTTGGTCTCGCGAATTGCATCTTCCACCCTGCCAAATTCCGCATAGTCGCCGCCCAGCAGCACCCGCGCTCGCGGATCCTCCGGCACTTGCTTCAGATGGTTCTCCAGGGCGGCAATCCGCCGCTGCACCAAGTTCTGCTGCGCTTCCTTTTTGCCAAGCGCGCCCAGTGAATTCACAATCGGCACGTACGCGTTGTAATCCTCGCCACTCGCTTCCAGCGCCGCCTCCATCACGTTCACCACTTCCTGATAGCGCCCAGCCGAAAACAGTGCCCGGCACAACAGGTAGTACGCTCCCTCGCAGTCGTGTTTGCGCTCGATGGCTTTCTGCACCATGCGCACCGCTTCGTCGTGAAGTTCCGTGGCATACAGCACCCACGCCTGGCTCACCTGCACTTCCGGCAAGTCCCACCGCAGTCCCAGCGCCTTCCCGGACGCCTCGCGCGCCCGCTCCACCCACACCTGCTCCCGGCTGAAATTGCAGTAAAACATAGCGCAGGCATTGGCGCACGCCGCATACGCCAGCGCAAAACTCGGATCCATCGCCACCGCGTTCTCAAACATCTGCAGCGCGAATTCCAGATCCTGCCGGGTCTGCCGCCGTGCATAGCGTTTCCCGCGCAAATACAAATCGTATGCCTGTAAATTCTCGGTCGGCTTGATCGCCAGCGCTTCCAGTTCCTGCGGCGACAGCGTCACGCGTAACGCTTCCGCGATCTTCCGCGCAATCTCGTCCTGCACTTCGAACACATCTTTCATTTCGCGGTCGTAACGTTCGCTCCATAAGGGAAAATCCGTCTGCGTATCCACCAGCTGCGTGGTAATGCGCAGCCGGTTGCCGCTCCGCCGCAGGCTGCCCGTAAGCACGAACGCCGCTTTCAACTGCTGTCCCACCTGCGCCGGTGTCACTGCTTTGTCGCGGAATGCCAGCACCGTCGGCCGCGAAAACGTGTTCAATCCGCGGATCTTCGACAGTTCAGTAATAATGTCTTCCGTGATTCCGTCGCGCAGGTATTCGTCTTCTTTCACCCCGCTCAAGTTTTCGAAGTACAACACCGCCAGCGATTTCGGCCCGCGGCTCGCCGATCCCGCTTTCGAATCGGTTATTTCCGCCGCCGACCGTCTTCCCGACTCCAGGTCGCGTTTCAGCCGCAGCAAATCCGTCTTCAACTCCGTTGCCGACTGGCACCGCAGGTTGCGGTCCTTCTCCAGCATCTTATCTAGAATCCGCCCAAACTCCCGCGGCACCGTCCCGTTCACCATATCCACCGGCAGCGGTTGGCGGTTCAGGATCGCATCGAAAATTACCGCCGACGTATCGCCAGGAAACGGCAAGCTGCCCGTCGCCATCTGGTACAAAACCGTCCCTAGCGAAAAAATGTCTGTCCGCGCATCCACCAGGCCGCCGCGCGCCTGCTCCGGTGACATGTACATGATCGTTCCCACCGCCGACCCCGGCGAAGTCAACCCGCCCGTCTCCGCCATGGTTTCTTCCAGCGAAGAAAACGACGTGCTTTCTGAAACCACGCTGAGCTTCTCCACTTTCGCCAGCCCGAAATCCAGAATCTTCACCTGCCCGCGCTCGGTCAGAAAAATATTCGCCGGCTTGATGTCGCGGTGGACAATTCCCTTCGCGTGTGCCGATTCCAGCGCGTCCGCAATCTGAATTGCCAGCGGCACCAGCTTTTCCATCTCGAACGACTGCTTCCCGATCCGCTGCCCCAGCGTCTGGCCCTCCAACAGCTCCATCACGATAAAATGTTGCCGCTCGTGCTGTTCAATCGAATGAATCGTGCAGATGTTCGGATGGTTCAGCGCCGACGCCGCGCGCGCTTCCCGCTGAAACCGCTCTAGCGTCAGCGTATCGTGCGCCATTTCGCTCGGCAAAAACTTCAGTGCTACCTTGCGCCCCAGCTTGGTGTCCTCCGCTTCGTACACCACGCCCATTCCGCCGCTGCCGATTCTGCGGAGCACCTTGTAATGTGAAACGGTCTGCCCTACCGGAGAATTTTGTTCGCTCATGTGCGCGCTAAATCGTAGCCGCCACGCCCAGCCCGGTCAAGGACGCCCCTCTTCCATCAATCGTCGGCGCTTGTCTCAAACCGAGATTCCTCCGTGAGCCTAAAATTCTCTCACTTTGGAAACATTCGCCGACCATTTCAGTTAGCGCTAACTGCGCAACTTTTTTCCTTCACTTGGGTTTTATTACCGCCTATTTGTTTATTTCCACGACACTCGGCATGTGTCGGAGGCAATCGCCGCGCAACCGTTTGCATCCCAGCCGGCTTCTAAATCAAGGACCTTACAAGGGGATCCACCTGACGCGCTTCCAATGCCTTTCGATTCAACAAACTCTCCCGCACGGAGCCGAAGGCCTCTCCGTCTCTTCGCCCTCGCCAAGATTTCTTTCGCGTTTTGGTTTACCACGCTCGCCTGCCCTTCCGCCAGGGCCGACGTGGGCGTCGTCCTTAACGAGTCCCTCGACGAAAACGTGGATCGCATCAGCAGTACCGGTCACAGCGCCGTTTATTTCTCCCGCGTCTGCCCCGAATCGCCCGTAAAACTCCGCCTCTGTGGCCCTGGCGAACTCGGCTCGGTCATGAGCAATTACATCAATATTGGTGAGGACCAGCCTTTCGAGTGGAACATCGTCTCGCTCAGTATGTATCTCTATGGTGTCGAAGATCCTCGCAATCGCCCGCTTTTCGCCTCTTCAAAAATCAAACGCCTCCTCGAGGAGCGTTATCGCCAGAAATACCTGACCGCGCTCTGTGCCGCCCCGTCTTGCATCACCAGCCAGAAGGCCGAATGGCGCGAGATGGTTGCCGCCACTCTCATTCGCGGCGTGTACATTTTCACCATCGACACCACTGTCGAGCAGGACCAGCAATTCATTGCGGAATTCAATGACGCCGCCAACAAGAATCATTTCAACGGTTTCACCCGCAACTGCGCCGACTTCACCAAGCGCGTCATCAACACCTATTTCCCCAACGCCGCTAAAGCCGACTACCTCAACGACTTCGGCATGACCAGTCCCAAAGCGGTCGCCCGCACCTTCACCCATTACGCGCTGCGCCATCCCGAATCTCAGCTGCGCGTCATGCACTTCGCGCAAGTTCCTGGCACCATCAAGCGCAGCCGCACCGTTCGCTCCGGCACCGAGCAGCTTTTCCACTCCGGCAAACTCGCGGTCCCCATGACTCTTCTTCTTCACTACGCGCTTCCGGTCGTCACCACTTCCTATTTCACCACCGCCCGCTTCAACGCCGACAAGGAATTTGCGCAGCACCCCGCGTCGCAGTTGCCACTGGGAACCGCGTCGCCAAATCCGCATACCCTCCAGCAGGAAATGGTGGGTACCCCGGCGCAATGGAAAGATTTTCGCAAGTCCCTCGACTCAGTCATCGCCGAAAGCGACGTACCCGACGACTCCTCCGATCTCAACCATTTCTTTAAAAAGCTTGATGAGGCCGGCACACTGTCGCTGGATCAAAATGGCGCCGTCTGGACGGATGTCACTATGGATGGAAAACCCGTCAGGCTCGGCCTCAGCGCCAGCAACATCCTTGCGCAAAACTCTGATTCCGCGCTCTCCTACCGGTTGCTGCTCGCCCGCACCAGCCACATTCTCAAGAGCCCCGCACACGGCCGCGAAACTATGCTCGAATTTAAACAGGATTGGTCCAACCTACAGCGCGCCTCCGCCCAAAACGCCGCAAAGAAAATCCCCAGCAATTCCCCGAAGAATCCAATCACCGCCGCCAACAACCCAGCCCCTGCAGTCGGCAACCCCGGCGCCTCATCCGGCACCGCCGCCCAATAACTCCCCGACTACGCCTCAGTCCGAACTACCCGGAGCCCCGCTCATATCCACCGCCGGCAATTTCTCGCGAATCAATGCCTCTACCCGCCCCCACAGCGCCGGATCGCACTCAATTTCCGTGTGATATTTCGTCAACAACCGGTCCCACCACGGATAGCCTTTGCACGCCAGCGGCTTCGTTTTGTAGTCATACCGGAAATTCCCCAGGATTCGCGTCCGCGCCGCATCCTCAGCGCGAATCTTCGCCCGCCCGTGCAACACCCCGTTGTCCTGATAAAAGTTCACCGCTTCTCCCACATTCGCGGGAATCACTCCGCCGTCCTCGCCGATCTTCGCCACACTGTCCACTTGCACCGTCAGTAGTACCGGAATCCCCTGTGCCTTCAATTCCTTCGCCAGCGCCACCGTCTCCGTGCCGCCCCAGCTCATCCCATAAATCACGATTCGCGCGGCGCGTCTCTCCTCCTCGGATAATTTCCCGTCCCGGCGCACATCCAGCAGCTTCAAAATCTTCCGGTACGCCTCTTCTCGCCTGTGGTTCTCAAATACTTCCACGTACACACCGTCGGGATATTCTCTCTTCAGCTTCGCCGCCACTCGCACCGGGCTGTGTACCGCGTTCTCGTGCCCCACAAATCCGCCAACAAATCCAATCACAATCGTCGGCGCCGCCTCGCGCCGCACCGCCTCGCGCGCGCCATCTCCGGGCCTCGTCCCGCCGCCAGCCTCAATGTTTCGAACACCTCGGCCATCCACCAGGTTCGCGCCCGCTCTCTCGTGGTTCTGCTTCGCCTCCTGCCCACACGCCACGCTGACAAACAACGCGCAGCATCCCGCCAGCAGAGCTCCTGCTCTTCTCTCCATGCCCGCACCCTAACACACTGCGCCACCTGCGAAAAGCGGAGGTGGCGCAACAGAAATGGCCCAGCGCGCAAGCGCAGTAAGTCTTGTAGAGCCGCGCATTCCCGCGGGGTTTGCGGGGCCTCCCCGGCGTGGCGGGCAGAACCGCCCGGCCCTTTCGCCCGCCTTAATTATTCGGCATCTGCGCCCGCGTAGCCGCCGTCGTGCACATATACTTCCGGTAAGCACAAAGATCCGCCAGCAATTCCTTCGATTCCGCCAGAATCGCCGCTTTTTCCGTCTCGCCCACCAGTAAAATAATCACGTCGTCGCGCCCCGGGCTCATCCTCAGCATGAACGGATACAGCGTAAATGGCTTCCCTCCAATGTCCGCGTCCGTCAATCCCGGTGCGTAAAACATATAATGCGGCATATTCATCGTCACTGGCTCCGGCCGCGACGTCCACCCGCGCATCACCGGCGCGATCATATACGCCACTCCAGCTCGCGACGGGTTCGGATAATCGTTGCTTCCGAATTTCTTCGTCACCTCGGAATGTACCTGCTTCACATCCATCCCTCGCGCCCGCAATTCCGCCGTATAAATGTAGTCCTGCAGCAGCGTCTTCGACCCCTCCGCGTCATAACACACCGGCCACGCTATATCGTCCCGGAACGCCTGCTCCGGCCATTGCCAGTCGCTGCGCACTACGATGCAGCTGACCCCGTTCGTCCCTTTCCGATTCGCCACATATCCCTTCGCCGGGTCCAGCACATACACCGTCGCGGCATCGCGCAAATGCGGCGGTGCGGCGCTCAACGCATAACGCACCTCGAGTGACTCCGGCATCCGCTCCAACGGAGCCGCCGCTCCACTCGAACCCTCAGCCTTCTTCTCCTGCGCTCCGCCGTACAAGCCCGCTGCCAATACCAGCGTCGCCACACCCCAAGCGATTTTCATCATCAACCCTCTTTCTCTGACCACCGGTTTCCCCGTCAATCCACCGGCAGCAACCCAGGCCGGATTCCAACACGCCACCAAAATATGTTCAAGATCATATTTTCGCCCCATCGGCGCCTTTGCACTTCCCGCATCCGGGCGATACTCTTCCATCAGGAGGCCAAGTGCCCTACCCCGCAGGTCACCGCGCTGCCGTAAAACGCGCCATCATCAACAGCGCCCGCAAACTCTTCAACCGCCACGGTTTCGAAAGCGTCTCCGTCAGCCAGATCATGGCCGGCGCAGGCCTCACCCACGGTGGATTCTACAGCTACTTCAAAAGCAAAACCGATCTTTACTCCGCGGTCTTAAGCTGCTTCTTCACCGATCCTGAATGGAAAAGCTGCTGGGAAGGCGTCCATGTGGATCTGTCCTCCACGGACGTTGGCCCGCAAGTGATACGCGCCTATCTATCCCGCCAGCATTATGAGGACGTCGAGAATTCCTGTCCCATGGTCGCGCTGCCCACCGACGTAGCGCGCAGTGGCAGGCGCGCCAAACTGGCCTTCGAAACCGTCTTCAGAGCCATGGTTAGCGTTCTGGAACGCGGCATGTCTCCTAAGGTCCGTCATCGCCGCAAAACCGCCCAGAGTATTGCCGCCCTATCTATAGGCGGCATGGTGTTAGCCCGCACCCTGGACGACCGTGCCCTCGCCGATCAACTCCGCTCCGCATGTATGTCCTCAGCCCTGGCCCTCGGCGGTTGGTCCAAAAATCGTAACCCGCGTCGCCGCGTCCCCAGACCACGCCAGCGTTCCGCAGGGTAGTGCCGCGCCTTCACGGTTTTACGGGCCCGTTACTCGCTACTTAAGAACGATTTTTAGCAGAAAGCGGCATGAAGAAAGAACCGATCAGCACTGGAATGCTCCAGATCCTACTTCGTTGTTTCATTACGTCGTTACTTCGTTCGCCCTCTAATCGAACTTAGTTAGCTCGCCACCGCCGCAACATCCCCAGCCTTCCGCGAGCCTTTCCACAGCTCAACATACGGCTTCAGCTCTTCCATCATCTTCCCGAACTGCGCCAGGTCCAGAGACTGTGCCCCGTCGCTGATCGCCTTCTCTGGCGCCGGGTGCACTTCCACAATCAGCCCGTCCGCCCCAATCGCCACCCCCGCCTTGGAAAGCGCCGGCACCAGGCTGCGCTTCCCTGTCGCGTGGCTCGGATCGAGGATCACCGGCAAGTGCGTCAGCTCATTCAATGCGGGAATCGCCGCGATGTCGCAGGTATTCCGCGTGATCGTCTCGAACGTCCGAATTCCCCGTTCGCACAACATCACATCCGGATTCCCGTGCGCCACAATGTATTCCGCGCTCATCAGCAGTTCTTTCACCGTCGAACTCAGTCCCCGCTTCAGCAGAATCGGGCGCCCGCACTTCCCCAGCGCCTTCAGCAGCATGAAGTTCTGCATGTTTCGCGCGCCGATCTGCAGCACGTCCGCATAGTGCGCCACCAGGTCCACATCCCGGTCGCTCATCACTTCCGTCACAATCGCCAGCCCCGTCGCCTTTTTCGCTTTCTGCAGCAGTTTCAATCCCTCCTCTTCCATCCCCTGGAAATCGTACGGCGAAGTCCGCGGCTTAAAAGCACCGCCCCGCAGCAGTTTTGCTCCTGCCTTCGCCACGCCCTCCGCCGACCGCAGAATCTGCTCCTCCGACTCCACTGAACACGGCCCGGCCATCACCACAAACTCCTCCCCGCCGATCACCGTGCCGTTCACGCGGATCCGCGTCTTCTCTTTGCGAAACTCCTTGCTCACAAATTTATACGGCGCGCTGATCCGCATCACGTTTTCCACCTGCGGCATCGCTTCGATGGATTCCATGCATGCGGTCACATCGCCTACTCCCACCACGCCGA
>Ga0209579_10001196_pt1 | contig 22012 bp, 14 predicted proteins | sample Coa_R1_2_FD_187152 | JGI IMG/M metagenome (GOLD analysis project Ga0209579, IMG submission 187152) | Surface soil microbial communities from Centralia Pennsylvania, which are recovering from an underground coalmine fire - Coalmine... | ecosystem: Environmental > Terrestrial > Soil >... | reverse complement strand
AGCACGCCCGCGCCGACGCCGTCGAGCATGTTGTTGAAACCGTCGGCGAAGATTGTGGACTTATCCGCGCGGCCCGTGCCTTTCGTGTCTTCGATCATCCGCACAATTTCAGACGCGACTGTCAGGCGTTTAGCTTTCTCGCCGAGGTTGCGCTTAAGCATGGCCTCGCGGTCTTGCGGCGTGTGGTTGGCCATGTCCTGTTCCAGCCAGTCCATGTGCCCGCGCAGATCGAGTGCGCCGAGATCGGAATCCGGGCCGCCATTGATGCCGTCCGCGAAGCGCCACGTCTCCGCCACAAAAAATCGCCCGTGTTCGTCGCAGCACAACGCCACCGGATGTGCCAGCAGCGGCTCGGCGGCGAAGAGTTCGACAACCAGATCCTTGGGAACTTTGAAGCTTTTGATCGCATTCTCCGCGTCATCGGACGCGGGCGCCATCTTCGGCTGCCACGGCGCGGGCGCGTCGGTGGCGAGCGCCGTCACGGCCACGAACAACGCCGCCAGCAGCGCGGCCTGGAGTGAGGATTTCATAAGAATGGATACAATGATAGCGGAGCGGGCGGGATGACAAGTGGCGGAAAGATGCTGCGTTCAACTCACTGGGCTGCGCGTTGACAACGAGTGTCCCGCATGATATCACGCCGCTTCGTTTCTCCGCGCCTTTGCGTGAGAGATTTTCCAGAGGAGTTACCCCATGTCTGAATCCTACATTCAAAACCTCTTCGCCGACCGCATCGGCGGAAAAAACTATGGCAAAGACACGGCCATCTACAAATTCGAAAAAATCAAGCGCGCCAAACGCGCGGCCTTGGCCGCTAATCCCGGCGTCGAACTCATCGACATGGGCGTCGGCGAGCCAGATGAGATGGCGTTTCCGAATTGCGTGAAAGCCCTGGCCGACGAAGCGGCGAAGCCCGAAAATCGCGGCTACGCCGATAACGGCGGCCCCGAATACAAAATCGCCGCCGCCCAGTGGCTCGCCGATGTCTGCGGCGTCGAAGGCATCGACCCCGACACCGAAGTCATGCATTCCATCGGCAGCAAAGGCGCGCTGACGGTGCTGCCGCACTGCTTCATCAACCCCGGCGACGTGGCGCTGATGACCACGCCCGGCTATCCCGTCTACGGCACGCACGCCAAATACCTCGGCGGCAGCGTCTACAATCTGCCGCTGGTCGAAAAAAATAATTTCCTGCCCGACCTCGACAGCATCCCCGCTGACGTGCTGAAAAAATCAAAGTCGCTGGTGATCAATTATCCGAACAACCCGACCGGCGCATCCGCCACGCCGGAGTTCTTCGCGAAAGTCGTCGCGTTCGCGAAAAAGAACAACCTCGTCGTGATCCACGACAGCGCCTACGCCGCGCTGGTCTTCGAAGGCAAGCCGCTCTCGTTCCTCGCCACGCCCGGCGCGAAAGACGTCGGCGTCGAATTGCATTCGATGAGCAAAGCTTACAACATGACCGGCTGGCGGCTGGGCTTCGTCGCCGGCAACGCGCTGATCGTCAAAGCCTATGGCGACGTGAAGGACAACAGCGATTCCGGCCAGTTCCTCGCGATCCAAAAGGCCTGCGCCTTCGCGCTGGGCCATCCGGAGATTACGCGCGAAATCGCCGCAAAATACAGCCGCCGCATGGACCTGCTCGTGGACGTGCTGAACCAAAGCGGCTTCCGCGCGAAAAAACCGAAGGGCAGTTTCTTCCTCTATGTGCCCGCGCCCAAAGCCGCAACCGGCAAGGACGGAAAACGCATCGCCTTCGAAAAGGCCGAAGAGTTTTCGCAATGGCTGATCACAAACGCGCTCATCAGCACCGTCCCTTGGGATGACGCGGGCGCGTACGTGCGTTTCAGCGTGACCTTCATCGCCAAAGGCGAATCCGAAGAGAAGCGTGTGATCGGCGAAATCGCAAAGCGGCTGGGGGCGATGAAGTTTGAGTTTTGACGCGGGGCGCGTAGTTCCATAGGAACAGACATTCACCGACGTTTTTCCAGTATCATGTTCAATTCCAGTCCAATCAATAGCTGTCCCGGGTATAGGGCTGTTTTGAGGAGAAGCCAGCGGAGCGGAGCGATACGCCAGAGCCAACTGACCAGTTTCGCCAGTGGCGCGAATCGAACGCCGGAGACCTGCCCCGAGCGCAGTTTTTCGTCGTAATACACGGAGAAAAAAGACTCCTGGAGCGCAAAGCCGTTTGCCTTTGCTTCGCGGCGATAGGCGGCTGCGGAGTATTCGTTCTCGTTGACGAGCGCATGGCGCTCACCGCCCTTTTTCGAGCCCAATCCGCACCAGTCCAGAGCGTGCTTAAGCCAGCCCTCGGTCGGGTCGTTCAAGAGGAGCACGCGGCCGCCGGGCTTCGTGACGCGGGCCAGTTCGCGCATCAAACCCGGCAAGTCGGGGGAATGATGCGAGGCCGCTGACATCACGACGATCTCAAAGCTCTCGTTTTGCCAGGGCAACCGATTCATGTCGCCGAGAACAACTTGCGCGATGGGCGCACGCAGTTCTTCGTAGCAGGAGTACAGGTTGGTCGCGTAGCATTCGCATCCGCGCTCCCGAAAGGGCTTCAGAAAAGGGAGATCGTGTTCGGCGCCGATCTCCAGCACGCGCTCTTTGCCTGTGATGCCGAGCTTGCCGAAGGCATATCGGAAATTGAGCTCGGTCGAGCGATAATAGTTCTTGGCTTCTCCGGCGCGGGTGCTGGCGTCAATGCGTTCTTCGATTCGCGAGACGTGCTCTACTTTCTGAAAGAAGAACGATTCGCGCGTGGGAAACAAGGCGAGATGTTCCTGGCGCATGCCGTCGATTTCGCGCAGCACGGATTCAGCCGGATCGATCAGGCTGTTGACCGCGCCGTGCGGCCCGACCGGCCACGCCACGCCGCAGGATGGGCAGCGAACGCAGCCGTCACTGAACAAAAACGGCGCTCGTCCGGCAGGACACTTGCCGCAGCCCAGCACGGCCAACGTTGCGGATGCCGGGGATTCCATGAATTGTTTATTTCTCCCGCAGGGGCGCAAAGAACTATTGCGGCTCACGGCCGCAATTAAAAGCTCAATTTAAGAAGGGAGAAGGGGCGGGAGTTAGGGCACACTGCCAGTTTTCCTTCACCCCCCACCCGACTTCCCAAAATCTCGGCGCCTTCGCGAGAGCAAAAAAGCGGGCTCGCCTTCATTTCTTCCCCACGCAAAACAAATTCTTCGCCCCCTTCAAAATAATCAGACCGTCCGAAATTGCCGCCGATGCGGAACTGTTGTCGCCCAGCTCATTTTTCGCCAGCAGCTCAAACTTCGGCCCCGTCTTGATCACGTAGCTCGTTCCCGCGCTCGCGTAATAGATGCGCCCGTCGGGCGTCAAAATCGGGCTCGCGTGCGGCGTTCCGGGGCCGAGCGTTTCGGAATAAATTTCCTGGCCGGTCGCGAGGTCGATGCACTTGAGCTGTTTGAAAAGCCGGTACAGCCGCCCGTCGGCGATAATCCCCGAATTGAATCCGTCCACCATCGTTTTGTACGTCCATTTTACGTTCGTCGCGGTGACGTCGCCGCTGCCGGTCGCGTCCACGCAGCAGCCGACTCCGCCGCGCGCGTTATCGACGTACACAAGCTTGCCGTCGGTCACCGGCGTGGCGATGTCGCCTTTGCATTTGGCGAACCAGAGCACTTTTCCGTTTTCCGGATCGACGCCCTGCAGCGCTTCGGACGCCGCGACCAGCATCTGCGGCTTGCCGCCGACGGTCGCGATCATCGGCGTGCTGTGATTGAATCCAGCCTCAGGCCGCTTCATTTCCCAGGCTTTCTCGCCCGACTTCCGATTGTACGCGACCATGAACGCGGTCTTGTTGTTCTGGTCGCAGAGCAGGATCACGTTGTCCTTATACAAAATCGGGCTGCTGGAAATCGCCACGTCGAAATTGCGCGGCTCGATGTCGTGCTGCCAGACGATGTGGCCTTCGTTGTTGAGCGCGGCGAGCTTGGACGAGCCGAACAACGCGAAGACGCGTTCGCCGTCGGTCGCGGGAGTCGAACAGGTGTAGCCGCCGCGCAGATCTTTCATGATCCACGGGCCGTTGGGGACGGTCGTTTCCCATAGGCGGCTGCCGTCGGATTTTTTGTAGCAGGTGACATGCTGTTCCAACGGCACGTTGACGGCCGTCGTCACGAAGATGCGGTCGTTCGAAACGACCGGCGAGGATTGCGATTGATCGGTCTTGGGCAGCGCCACTTTCCACAGAACGTTGACGTTGTCCTTGCCGCCCCACGTCAGCGGCAGGTCTTTATCTTCGGCGACGCCCATGCCCGTGGGGCCGCGCCATTGTGGCCAGTCGCTGGCAGAGAGAAACGATGCGGAAAAGAAAAGGATTGCGGCGGTGAGACGGATCGTCATTGGTTGAATGCCCGGCATGGGTTGTCGATGCATTCTATACACTGGAATTCGTTGTTGAGTGGTACTTCGAGCGCGCAAGCCGCGGAAAATTATTGCGCGAGCACGGGTGGAGACTCGAGGTCCGGTGAGGACCGCACTGGCAGACTCGGGGTACCGAGTCTACCAGTGGCACCCGCTTTAAATTCCGCCGCGTTTGGGGCGGTCCGGCGCGGAGGATCCCGTCATTTCCACGACACCGGACACCAATAGGTACTTCTCCTCGTTGCGCAGCTTGCCTTTCAAGGTCACGAGTTTGTTGTTGAGCGGCGTGAGCTTTTTCATCAGTGCTTTGTCGGTGAGCTTGAGCAGATACGACTTCCCGCCCGACGCCAGCAGCGTGCCCACCGGATCGTCCTCGCCGCCCGTGTCGCCGCTCAAATACAGCGTGCCGCCGATCGTCTTGGTCAGGTTAATCTGCTGCTCTTCGGACATATCCTTTTCAGCGGCTTCTTCCTTGGCGGCCTGTTCAGATTCCTTGTCCTTGTTGACCAAGTCCGCCGCGCGCAGCGCAAACGGCGCGAATGCCGCGCAGGCGAATAGAATGGCGAGTGCGATTGCAGAATTCAGAGTGCGCATGATCTCTCCTTTGTTTCAATTCAAGATTCAAGATTCAAGATTCAAATTTCAAATCGCGCGCTATCCTAACCTTGAATCTTGAATTTATGAATCTTGAATTTACTTTATTCCCCAATTTCCTTGTAGCTCAAAATCTGCGGATGAGTGTAGTACGTGACCGAAATGTCGTCAAACACCGGCGTATCCAGCAGATAATGCTTGTTGGGATTGGCCCAGAAGAACGTCCCGTCCTTGGTGCCCGCCAGCGGATCGACAAGTTGATCGACCGGATACCGGAAACGCACGCGGTAGCGCAATTTGTTGGGCTGCACGCGCGCATTCGTGATTGGGGCGCCGCCCTTATCCACAAAACGGTTGATCAGATCGGGGTTGTTAAACGTACCGCCATTGTCGGAATAGACGCCGCTCGCGGGGAACGTTTCGCTCGACCCTGAAACGACTTTATTGTCGTTGAGCAATTCCACTTCGACGCCCCGGTTGTAATGCGGCTGCGTGTATTGCGTCGGCGAGTTCGACGGGTTGTAATCCTTGGGCGTGGGACGATCGACGCCGTAGGGGAAGATGTTGCCGGTTTCGCGCGGGTAGTACACTTCGTTGTACTTGTCGTAATCGAACGGCCCGCGGAAGGCATCGTTCTGCATCTGCTGCGTGCCCTTGTCGTGCGTGACGAACTCCTGGCGCTGGCGCACAAGCTGGATGTTTTCGTGCATGAAACGGGGCGTAAAAACCGTCCACGAAACGCGCGCGAGCGTGACGAAATCGGTCGCCGCGATGACAGCGCCTTCACCCTTTGTTGAATCGCTCATCGTCTGCGACGTAAATGTCGGGCAGTCGCTGCGGCTCTCCGGATGCGGCGGCATGTAGTAGCGGCTCATCGTGGATTCCATCACCGCGCGGTCATGGCTGTAATCGCCGCCGACGAGCGCGCGCTCGCGGCTGGAGATTTTCAATTCGTCGATCACCGCGTAAGTCCCGTCTTCAGGCAGATGATGATAAATCCACGTGCACATGTCCTGATTGGTGTTGTTGATGCTGAAGACCTTATTGAGCGGGTCTTCGAAACCGGACGGGTCGGCCCACTTCCATTTCGCCGGCTGGCCGTTGCAGCCGAAGCCGGACTGAGGCTGGTAATCGCCCTGATCCTTCCGCGTGTCGCCCGTGACCGTGCCAGTGCCCTGGCAATTGACGTAGCCGGTATCGCCGATGTCCGGCGGGGCGTCGAAACCGTGCATGGGGGAGTGCGAATTCGGAAGCGCCGCCCAGTATTGCGCCGGGAATTTCGCACTGTCAATCCCGCCAGTCGTCTCAGGGAACGTCTGCGTGCTGATGAACGGGCGGCCCATTTTTGTGACGATGCCTTGTGTTTGCGGAATACTGCTGTCGGAAGAAACCCAATGCCCGTCGCCGTTGCCATTCAACCCCGGGTCGGCGTGGAAGCGCCAGCGCATGCCCACATAGCTCCAGCGGAACGGCTGCACGCGGTACATCGGCGCTTCCTCGTGCTGCCCGCTTTGCGGCGCCCACTGTTGCATCTGAATGTTCGGATCGGAGACGGGATTGTGCCAGAGGAAGCGCGTCGGCACCCAGTTGTAGCCGCCATGCAGGAAGATGGTCAGGTCCAAATCGCGGTAATTGTCGCGCTGCTCGGGAATCTGACCGCCCTGCATGTCGTTGCCTTCCAGCGAGAAATTCAAGTCGTCGGTGCGGTGATGACAGCCGCTGACGTACGCCGTGCCTTGCCCGTTGGCGCCTTCCGCGGTGCAGACAAAGAGGCCATGCTTTTTGAGGTAGCACGCGCGGCAGGACGTGCCGCCTTCAGAATAACCTGGATTCGTGGCATCGAAGAGCGGGTGCGTGTGCCGGTCGTTGTGATGCCACGTGGGTTTCATCCACATCGTCACCAGATTGCCATCCGCCGATCCGGGATTGAAGTTTAACTTGGCCGAGCCCGGATTGTCCGTGTCTTGCGCGCGCGTCTTGCCGTCGCCGAAACAATATTTCAGCGTGGCCTCATTACCCGACACGCCCGGACAGGAAAGCCATACGCCGTCGGTGCGCAAATCGCCCTGCCGCAGCGTCACATTCTCCCAATAGTTCTTCGGATTCAGCGCTCTAAGGCAGTAGGTCAGCACGTTGAAGCGGAACACGCTCGGATGCTGGCCGGGTGGCGGCGCGCTCCAGCCGTTCCAGCCGCCATTGGAAACCGTCCACTGGAATCCGGCTGGACTTTCGGGCAAATCGGTGTCGATGTTGATCAGCGTGTCGTTCATCGCGCCCAAAAGACCGCACGTATCGACCACGCGGTATTTGTAGCCGTCGTTGGCGGGCGTGTGCGGTTTTTTGGCCTGTTCGCGGCCATTGCCGACGCAGGTGTCGGTGTCCAAATCGCCATTGAAACTCGCCAGGAACGTGTCGTGATCGCCGCCCGTCGAAGGATCGAAACCCAGCGTGTTCGAGGCCAGCGTGATTTGGCCATCGTAGACCGCCGGCAACACGCGGTTGTTGACAACGTCGGGAACCGTGATGTCCGGTTTCGGCGCGCCATATTGGTCCCGTCCGTGGATATCGGAATCCACTACTTCATGGTTAGCCAAACCCTTGCTATTCACAATTCTGTATTGCAACGGCACCAGCGGCTCGGGCAGCGTGACCAGCGGCAGCAGGTTGTTCATATTCACCGAATCGCGCGCAATCTGCCCCGCGTAATTCGTGCCCGCTTTGCACAGCGGCGCGCTTCCGCCTGTCGCAATCGTCCCTTTCACAAACTGGCTCTGCGTGGTTTCTCGCCACACATCGTAAATTTTGATCAGCGCTTCAGCACCGCGTTCGGCTTGAGTCTGTCCAGCTTTGACCACGCGCCCGATCGACTGCAATTCGAACATGCCTTTCGAATCGAACGCGAATTCGGTCGTTGAACGGTTGAGGTCGGTCTTGTCGATCATTTCGTCGGAGCGGTAGCGGAAATTGCGGATGATGTACACGCCCGCGTTGATGTCGCCGCTACTGGTCACGTTTGCGGGAGTGAGCGTCACCTGGCGCGCGTTGTTGCTGGAGTCCTCGTACGCAAAGATGGGGCGGCTGCTGTCGCTCATTTGTGACGTGACCGTCGGGTCGCTCGTCCAGCGGCACGCGTTTCCACTGGTCTGGTTGGGCTGTTGGTCCGTGTACGCCATCACCGGCTCCATGTCCGTGTAATTGCGCCCCCAGCGGTCGATCCATTCGATGTTCGGATTGAATTTCAAAATATCCGTGTTCGGATTGAAATTGGCCATGATCATGCGCGCCACCGACGCTTTGTTGCGGCCAATGCCGCCTTCCTTCGAACCGCCGGAATTCGGAATCGTCTTTTTGCCGGTAAGGAAATAACCGGAACGGATGTCGTCCCACGGCTTGACCACGCGGAAATACAAATCGTCCCAACTCTTGAACGGCCCGCGTTCGAAGCCTCCAAACGCACTATTGTAAGGAGCCGGCCCGTCGCCGGCATCGGCCGTGGTCGGATCGGGATCGGACGTGCCGACCAGTTTGGTCCGCGTGCGCGCCATGATCACGCGCCACGCCAATTCCTGCGCTTCGTTCATCACGCCCGATTTCCCCGGCGCAAAATTCGTCGCGTTCATCCCGCCAAAATTGTAGATGTACCCGTAATTCGCCTCGTCGCCGCTTGCCCACGGCACGGGCCGGTCCAGCGTCACCCGTCCCGGCGACGCCGGAATGCGTTTCATCCCGCGCGGGCGCAGCACATACGCCCAAATATCGTGCGGATCGTACGCGTTGCCGTTGCCGTCGGTGTATTTCCACGCCATTTTCGTGGCGATCAGATCGGCATCGGTGCCCACCGCCATCGGATGGCCGTGCTGGATATCGATGCCCATGAACAGTGCCGCGAGCACCTTATCCGACGCCGTATTAATGTTGACCGGCGCGCGATGAATGCACAGCGGGTAGTGCGAATAATCGATGTTCGGATCGTCGGTCAATCCGCCTTGAGCGTCCTGTTTCGGCAGCGTCGCCACGCCCGACGGCGACGTCGGCACCGCGACGTTTTCAACCAGCGCGTCTTCCTTCGCGACGATCATGTACGAACTGATCGGCCCCGGCGCGACGTACAAATTCTGCGAGCCTTTCACCGCAATCCAGTCAATCCCATTCGTCGCGATGCGGCGCAACTGCCCCGCGCCATGCCCATTCACAATCGCCAGATAGCATCCGCGCAGCGAGCCGCGATGATTGTACGGATCGTTCTGCGGATCGTCGGCCACCCATGACTTGTCGCGGTCGATCAGAATCTGGCAATCCAGCGAGCCCGCCCCGCCGTTGGTCTTGGTGCTGTCCGGATCGACCGCCTGCACCGACACGGTGCCCGGGCTGACCCATTCGAATTTGCCCGTGCAGACGGTGCTCGTATCCACCCACGAATCGACCGTGATGAAATTGCGGATCGCGTCGAATTTCACTTCGATTTCAAGCATCTGCAATTCGGGATGCTGCGGATTGAGCGTGCAGGTGAGCGCGTTTTTGACTTCGAAAATGTCCGCGAACTTGCCGTGTTTCGAGCGGTACGCCGCGATCGCGTAGCCGTCGCCGTACAGCGCCGACCCATCCGGCTTCGTGGGCATCGCTTTGCCGGTTTTGTCGTCTTTGCCGTCGCGGTCCATGTCCAGCGGATAATACAGATCGACATTTTTGAAGTCCGCCGTGTCGTTCGCGTTTTTTGTATTATCGAACATGCCCGCGGACGCGCCGTAGGTTGCCCAGCAGCGCGGCTGGATCGCGTCGGGGTCGGCGGCGGTAAGCGGCGCGCCCACGATGCGGCAGAGGTTATCGAGAATCACACCAAGATTATCGCCGGCGTTGATGTTGATTTTGCTCGCCGAATCCACAATGCTGAGGCTGTACTGTTCGCTGTACGGCTCGATTTTGCTCGACACCGAGCGCGTGAACGAAAAGTATTTGTCGTTGCTCGCAACCGATTGCGGGTTGCGCGCCGGGAATGAAATGTTCCGCTGAGCGCCGTGCAAATAATCCACCGTGTACCACGCGCTCGACGGATCTTCCGTATGAAAAATGACTTCCTCGCGCATCCGCGCAACCGCGTCGGCCATGCCCGCCCGCATCGCCAATTCGGCGCTGACCGCGTCGGAGAATCGTGTGGCCGATTTGGACTGCGACAGCATCATCGAGTAAAACCCAGCCCCCAATGCCGCAAGCACCGACAGCACCCCGGCCACCATGATCAGCGTCACGCCTGTTTGTAGTCCCGCCTTTTGGCGGCAGCGCGCATGCTTCTCAACTCTCTTTCCGCCTGAAGGCGGGCCTACGAACGAACCAAACAAAATCGTCATCTTCAGCCTCTGCTCGAAACGCCCTGCATCTCGCCGTTTATGTAGATTCACTCAGCGTAACGCGGACCAAGAAACTCGCCTAGCGCAAGTTCTCTTTTTCGTGCAATCTGGGAAAAACGAAGGCGCCCTTCGTGGATTTTGCAGGACGGGTCTGCGCGCCAGATTTGAAAGCGTTTCGAGGCTTTTCGCCATACGATTACTGAGAGGCTATTTCAAGAGCCTGATCGCAAGCGCGGCCACCCCTCACCCCCGGCCCCTCTCCCCCAAGGTGAGAGGGGAGAACGGCGGCGCTTCGCGAAGTTTTGAAACAAGCTTTTGACCGCTGACCTCTGACCCCTACTTCCCCTTCGCCGCTTTCGGCGCCTCAGTCAACAGATAAGTCATCAAATCCCGAAGTTCCTCCGCACTCAGCAGCGCGGCCAACCCTTCGGGCATCATCGATTTCGACATGGGAACGACTCGCGCGATGTCGGATTTCTTGATCGTCTGAACGCCACCCCCGGCCTGGATCAACTGCAATTCCTCATTCGTTTCCGCAAAACGCACACCTTGCGCCACGAGGCCGTCCTTCGTTTTGACCATGTAGCCGATCGCGTCGGGATTGATCGTCGCGTTGGGATCGGCGATGTCTTTCAAGACGCTGGCGTAGTCGCGGAAAATCTGGTTGGCCAGATCGGGACCGACGCGAAAACCGTCGCCGCGAAATTGGTGACATTCCGAACACTTGGCTTTGCCCGTGAACAGCGTGTGTCCAGCCTCCCAATTACCGCCCGCGATTTCCGGGACGGCCGCGTTCTCCACATCCGGTGGCGCGGGTTTGGCGAACGGCATCAGAAAGCGCCGCGCCGCCAGCGCGCGCGTGATTCCGTCGCGCGGCGTGGTGAACGACACATCCAGCGATTTCGCCGGCGTTTTGAGCGTGAGCGTAAACGCGAGCCAAGGGTTTGCTTGCGGCCCGACGACGGTCAGGCGCGATTCGCGCTCGCTGATTTTTTGGACTTGAGCGCCGGGCGCGTCGAGCGTCAGAGCGGCGTCGCTCGCGAACGTCACCGTGACCGTCTCCGGTTCCGGCACCCATCCCAGATTCGCCAGCGGCTGCGTCGCCGGAATCAGCATCTGCCACAGATCCAATTGCGCGCGAAGCGTGAGCGTGCCCGGTGCGGCGATGTTTTTCCAGAGGGTGTCGTGCGCCGCGCTGCCGCGCGTAAATTCTCGCGCCGCCGCAAAATCCGGATGCGGCAGCCAGCCGCTCCATTTGGTGTTATCGTCGCCGCGCCACTCCACTGCAACGCCGCTGAGATCGTGCGCGAGATCGATCTTTCCCGGCAGCGCCAGCGCGTAGTTCACCGCGGCGGAGCGCGGAGCGCTTTCAATAATGACATGCCGCTTGTCGTTGCTCACGCGCACACTTTTAACGTCGAGCGTCGAGCGCCGCTGCTGGAGTTGGAATTTCACGGCAGCATATCCGGGCCGGAACAATTCGTGCCGGTCGCCCGCGCTCACGTAGCGCCCCGCGTCGATTTGAATCTGCCGCGCCGCGCCAGCCCATGCGGCCGGATCGAGCGGCTTGTCGAACGCAATCGTTGTTTCTGTCTCGCTGGGTGCCCACGTCAGCACCGAGATCGGCGCGTTCTTGTCTGTGAAACTGATTTTGAAAAGATGGCCTTTGCCTTTTGGCCCGTCGCCCCAATCGGGCTTTCCGCTGTGGCACGACACTAGCAAATCGCCCGCCGGCGAAATCGCGCAATCGACCGGCAGATACGGCATCGCACCGAGCAGTTGCGTGATCGCCACATACCCCGCGGCAGTTTTCGCGACGGTCGTGCGGAACAATTTTCCGCGCGATTCGCCGGTGACGAACGCATCGTACGCCCAATAGTCCGGCCCGAATCGCCCGCGCCCCGGCGACGGCCCGTTGAACCGAAACCCGCAGGTGCTTTGATGCTGAGGCGCGTAATCGAAGACGCTGGGTTCATCGACGACGTTCGGCAAATTCTGCGGATGGCGCGGCGGGAATCCATAGTGGCGGCCGGTCTGCAAATGCAGCAGTTCGTCGAATGGGTTGCCGTTCGGACACCACGTGGCGCCTTCCTGATCGGTGGCGAAGAGATCGCCGAAGCGATTGAATTGCATCGAGACGATGTAGCGCAGGCCCGACGCAATCTGTTCGGCTTTGCCGCCGGGCGTGAAACGGATCAGGCAGCCGCGGCGCTTATCGGTCGAGTAATGATTGACGCCGGCTTTGTCGCGCCAATACGGATTGTTGTAACCGGCCGTGCCCATCGTCGTGTACCACGCGCCGTCAGGGCCGAGCGCCAATCCAATCGAACTGTCCGGGCGGCGGTGGTTGACCATCGTCAACTTGCTGAGTTCCGGATCGTCGAAGCCTTTGAAAACGGTTTCGCGCTTGTCGGGAATGCCGTCGCCGTCGGTGTCGCGAAAGCGCACGATTTCATCGGCCAGCACAAAATACGGTTCGCCGTCTTTCACCACGACGCCGAGCGGATAATTGGCGCTAGTCTCCGGCGAAAATGTGTCGACGCGGTCTTCAAGCCCGTCGCCGTCCGTGTCGCGCAGTAAATGAAAGCGCCCGTCGTAGCCGCCGGCGAAGAGCCGCCCGTCAGGCGCGTATTCGACGTTGTTAAGGCTGGTGATTTTGACAGGCAATTCGCGCACGGTGAAACCGGGGATGAACATGCGAATGGTGCCGGGCTCCGGCGGCGCTTTCGCCGTGGGCGGTGGCGCGGCGTCCTCGCTCAGCGCAGCCATGCCCGCGAGAAGCAGAACGCATCGAGTTACGTGTTTGAGCAGAACGTTCATTGAATCGCGCAGGCCCGGTCCGCGAATTTTCCCGCTCCCTTGCGGTCGCGGCTCGTGAATTTTATTTCGGCGCCGCATAGCTGTCGTCGTCGATCCCCGCCAATTCGCCCGTGCTGTCGCCGAATTTTTCGACCGGCGTGCCCATGCGGTTGAGCATGGATTTGTAGAGATTGCAGGCGGGCGTGTTCTTCGGATAAATGAGGTGCCGTCCGGTTTTTAGCGTGCCGCCACCCTGGCCAGCCATGATCAGCGGCAGGTTATGCGGGTTGTGGCTGTTGCCATCGCGGATGGGCGAGCCCATCAGCATCATCGAATTTTCCAGCAGCGTCGAGTCGCCTTCCTTGATGGCGCGCATTTTTTCGAGCATGTACGTGAACTGCGCCACGTGCCAGCGGTTGATCAGCGCGTACGACCCGAGTTTCTCGGGCTTGTTTTCGTGGTGCGACATTTCGTGGTGCGCGCCTTTGACGCCCTCGACGAAAGAAAAGTTCTTGTTGCTCACGTCGTTGCCGAACATGAACGTGCTCACACGCGTCGAATCGGTCCAGAAGGCCAGCACCATCAAATCGAGCATGATCCGCACTTGCTCGGTGTGATCGACGCCGCGTTCGCTCACGCGCGCCGGGTCGTTGTAGTATGAGTCGATGCGCTTGCCGAGTTTCTCGATTTCCGCGCGCGCCAGCGGATCGTCGCGCACGTCATGCTCGCGGCGGCGTGCGTCGAATTCGATGCGCTTCTCGATCGCGCGCACGGAGGCGAGATATTCGTCGAGCTTGCGCTGGTCGGACGCGCCGACTTTTCCGCGCAAACTGTTCGCGTCTTCGGAGACGAGATCGAGCACGCTTTTGTCCGCGCTAGCGTCACGCGCTTTTGCGGACTTGGGGCGGAAAAGCCGGTTGAAGGCCTGGCGCGGATCGATCTCTTTTGGAACGGGCGTCGAAGGCGTGCTCCACGAAATGTGCGCGCCATACATGCGCGTGTAACCGACGACGACATCCACGCCGGTGCTCGTCGGTTCGATGCCTAATTCGAGCGACGGCAGCGGCGTCTGGTTGCCGATGCGCTGCGCCACGACTTGATCGACGGAAATTCCATTGCTGCGCATGTCCGCACCGGTCGTGCGGGTGATCGTGGTGCCGGTGAGGAAGCCGCCGGTCTTGACGTAATGCCCGTCGCCCGTGTCGGTTTTGATGTTCATCAATTCGGTGAACACAAGCAGATCTTTTTTGAAATCTTTGAGCGGAGAAAGCGAGGGTGACAATTCGAAATCCTTGCCGGTCCCTTTGACGTTCCATTCGTTGACGTTGACGCCGTTCGGAAAATAAAGCACGCCCATGCGCACGGGCGCTTTGGCTTTGGCGTCCGCGCGGGCGAGCGGGGCCATGGCTTCGAGGAGCGGAAGCGCTAGCAGGGCGCCTGCGCCTTTCAACATTGTGCGGCGGGAGATGGGTTTGAGCATTTATGAAATCCTATCAATGCAAAATGAAAAATGAAAAATGAACAGAACCATTAACCCCTATCGCCGATGCGTCCGGCAGCAAATCCATTGTTCTTGGCGGAAACTACAATGGAACCCAGGATCCGACAAAGTTCGTCCGATTCATTTGTAATTTCCGTCAGTTTGCTTGAGTCGATAATCTCCGCGGCGGAGAGCAATCGAAGCCAGTAGTTTGTTTCGCGAGCCTCTTTAAGGGAAATCTGTACTTTGCTGATGAAGTCCGCTTTGCTCTGCGCGGCCGTCGCTTCTTCCATATTTGCCCCAATCGAGGTGCCCGACTTCATCAATTGCCGGCTGATTGACCATCCGACTCGCGGCCCATCCTCCAATGCGCGACACAGCTTTATAATTCGCAACGCAAATGAAAACGTGCGTGACTGAATGTCACGCGGGTTTGTAGCCGCATACGCCGGGCTACCGTTCATTTTGCATTTTTCATTTTTCATTTTTAATTTGTTTCTCTCCGTGGCGAAATCGAAACGGGTAGCTCAGCACAATTTCACGTACCAGCGTCGCACCTTTATAGTCGTCCTTCTTCACCGAATCAACGATTCCTTTCACGGCCTGCGCGTCGTAATTTTCCAGGCCGCGCCCGAGCGCGTACGCAAGCATGCGCTCAGCGAGGTTGCGCACGCACTCGTCCTTCTTTTTCATCAGCGCGGCTTTCAATTCGACCGCGCCGTTGAATTTTTCGCCGCTGGTCAATACACCGCTGGCATCCACCGGCGTTCCGGCAATTTCGGTACGCCAGCGGCCGATGGGGTCGAAATTCTCCAAGCCGAACCCAATCGGGTCCATGCGCGCGTGGCAGCCGGCGCATTCCACTTTCTTGCGATGCTCTTCAAGACTCTGCCGAAACGTCTGCCCGTTCTTGGCTTTCTCATCAGGCGGCAAAACTTTCACCTGCGGCGGCGGAGGCGGAGGCGGCGCGCCGAGCAGTTCCGTCAGCACCCATTTCCCGCGCAGCACCGGACTGGTGCGCAGCGGATAGGAATTGAACGCGAGCACGCTGCCCATGCACAATAGGCCGCCGCGATTTTTGTCAATCAATTTCACGCGGCGAAATTCGGAGCCGCTGACGCCGCTGATTCCGTAGTGCGTCGCGAGTTCTTCGTTGACGAACGTGTAGTCGCAATCGAGCAGATCAAGCAGGGATCCATTCTGGCGCATCACGGCGTCGAAGAAGGTCGTAGTTTCCTTCACCATCGCGTCGCGCAGCGCTGGCGTGAACGTCGGAAATTTGTGCGGGTCCGGCGGGACGGCGTTTTTGAAATTCTGGATGCCCAGCCATTGCACGCAGAAATTCTCGGTGAACGCCGCCGCTTTGGGATCGGCCAGCATGCGTTCAGCTTGATGCGCAAGAATGGCGGGGTCCTGCAATTTGCGCGCAGCGGCAAGATCGAACAGTTCGTCGTCGGGCATCGACGACCAGAGGAAATACGAGAGGCGGCTCGCGACCTCGTAGTCGTTCAACGAATGCGGCGCGCCATCGGCGGGATCGAGTTCGATGCGATACAAAAAATTCGGCGACACAAGCGCCGCGCGCGCGGCGCTGCGGATAGCGGCGTAAAATGCGGCACCTTTCGCGCCGGCGGCATCGTAGAGTTTCATCAAGCGCTCAAGTTCGTTCGCCGCGACAGGCCGGCGATAAGCGCGCATCGCAAAATACGAAAGAATTTCGCGCGCGGCTTCGCGAGTTTGACCCGATGCAGCCGAATGGCTGCGCGAAAGAAGCGTGTCGCTCGTCTTGTCGAGCGCGCCAGTGGCTGCTTCAAGCAGCTTCTCCATTAATAGAGGCGACGTGAACAGCGTATCCGCGTTGTTGTCGAACCCGCCGCCGCCGCTGCCGTCGGACGGAAAGCTGTCCGCGTAATGCGCGTCCACGCCAAGCAGATCGCGCAGCGTGTTGTTGTATTCGAGATGGCTTAAGCGGCGCGCGGTGACGCGGCCGGGTTCTTTTGGCAGCTTGGATGCGTCCGAATTCTTAAGCGAAATTTCGATCCATTTCCAAATCAGTTCGCGCTCATTCGCGGCCGGCTGGGGCTTGTCTTCCGGCGGCATCTCCTTCTCCGCAACCATACGCAACGCCGTCTGCCACAATTTCGTATCGCGCAGCATGTCGGGTGTGGTTTTGAATTGAACGAAATTAACGCCCGCTTTGGTTTTCGCGCCGCCGTGGCACGCATGGCAATATTTCTGCATCAACGGCAGAACGTCGCGCGCGTAATCCGTCGCCGGAGGCGCTGACGGCTCCGCGCAGAATGCGCGGTCAAGCCCAGCGCCGGTCCACATCAAAATTGCGATACAAATCTTCCGATTCAATCACGAATCCCCATGCAAAATTGCGTTTGCCGCAATTTGTATACAACCGCGCGCACGCAAGGTTGCGCGCTGTTTTTCGCGAATTAACAATAGTTGTGGTGCAGGCGGCGGAGTGCGCACTTTGGGCCACGCCCGCGCCGATCTCAGGAAATGCGGGCTAAATAAAAACCCCTCCGATCAGTCGGATCGGAGGGGCGCCACTGCCGTTTTGTGTCCGTTGCTTACTCAACCACCACCCACGTCGAATCCACCTTGTATTCGTTGAAGGGCAGCGGCAGTTCCTGGCCGAAGTCCTTTTGGTAGATCGTGCCCTGGCTCGAAATCGTGAACACGTTGCGGCCCACGCCGTCGTATTGGTTCGGCATCGCGTAGATGCCGAAGCCCATCATCAAGCGGCCGTTGCCATCGCGCCAGTCAACGATCGTGCCCGACGACCAATCGCCGTAGCAGGTGTGGAAGCTGTAGCCAGCCTTCGGATTGGCGACCACCGGCGTAACACCGGTCGGCAAGGGAAACCCTTCTGCCATTGCAAACGAGCGGTCGATCAGCGCGAGGTCGCCGGCGCCCGCCGTGTTCTCGTAAAGGCTGTTGTCGCCGGAAAGATGCATCGTATATTCGAGCACACCGTCGTGGTTGTAATCGGTGCGGCGGTAAATGTTCTCGGCGGAAGCGAACGCCTTGCAGGCCGCAACGGCCGCGGCTTCATTCGCCGCCATGCGGCTGCGCAGCAAATTCGGAATCGCGATCGCCGCGATAATGGCAATAATCGCCACGACGATCATCAGCTCAATCAGTGTGAATCCCTTCGCCTTCATTTTGCATCCTCCTTTTACGAATAATGTTGTATTGCGTTATCCGGCCCGCAGTGGGCCGAAAGCCGGTTGCGCACGGAGCAACAGCTTGACCAAATTGAGAAAAACGTTCTCAATTTTGCTCAAGCTGCTGGCGACCCAAGCATTAGAAGGTGTTGGGTCCGATAGTCACGGGGTGGCACTTGCGTCAATGACATAAATTGGCAAGGGTAAATAGGGGTAAGCTTGATCGCACGGAGGGCCGACCCCCTCACCCCCGGCCCCTCTCCCCCAAGGGGAGAGGGGAGAACGGCGTCGCTTTGATTTGCGAAGAAAACAAGCGTTAAAAAAAGAAGGCGCGGACCTTTTGTGATCCACGCCTTCGGCCGAAGCAAATCTACACACTCGGAGAGCCGTCCTACAATGAAATTAGTATTCCCGCTTCTTCAAGCCTGGCTGCGGCTGGGGGTACATGCCGTCGGGGCCGGGCATCACGGGGGCGACTGAGTCCTTCGTGATTTTGTCCAGATCGGGCGCGAAACGGTGGTCGCTGTTGAGCATTTGTTCGGCGGTGACGACTTTGCCGACGTGGCAGGCCATGCGGCCGAGGCTTGTCGCGAGGCTGGCTTCGACGCCGTTCTTGACTTCGTTGTACGGCTTGTTGTTGCGGATGGCGTCCACCAGCGAGTCCCACTCATTCTGGTAGGGGTTGCTGTTGTCTTTGGATTCCCAGACGAGTTTGTCCTTGTCTTCCTGCTGGCCTTTGTAGATCGCGGAGGGGCCGTCGCAGTCTTTGTTGCGCGAGGCGACGGCGAAGCCTTTGGTGCCGTGGATGTAGCTGGAGTACATGAAATCGGCGCCCGGCATGCTGCGGCCCTGGAAGTGCATCTTGGTGCCGTCGGGATAGGTATACTCGACGGAGTAGGCGTCGAAATTCTGGTCGATGTAGTTCTGGCCTTTTTCGTTCTGCTTGTACTCGCGCCCGCCCACGCCGTGCGCTTTGACCGGCCAGGAACCTTTCAGCCAGCTCAGGTGATCGATGATGTGGATGTAGAAATCGCTGAACGCGCCGCCGCCGGCCCAGAGCGTGCCGTGGAATCTGCGGATTTGATAATCCAAATGAGTGAGATTCTCCGGCTTGGGAGACATGGCGAAATTGCCGATGAGGCCCTGGCAGCGGTAGCCGCGCATCGAAATGATTTCGCCGAGTTCGCCGTCTTGAATGCGCTTGTAGAGTTCCTCCAAATTGCGCGCGTGATGCGACATCAAACCGACGCCGACTTTCAGGCCTTTCGCCGATGCGTCTTCGCCGAGCTTCAACATGATTTTGCTGGTCGGGCCGTCGGACGTGAGCGGCTTTTCCATGAAGACGTTGATGCCTTTTTCGATGGCGTAGGTGAAATGGACCCAGCGGAAGGCAAGCGGCGTGGCCATGATCGCGACGTCGCCGGGCTTGAGGCAGTCGATGGCTTTCTTGTACGCGTCGAAGCCGACGAAGCGCCGGTCAGGCGGGACGTCGAATTTGTCTTTGTCGATGACCGGCTCGTTGGACGTGCCTTTTTCGTCTTTCTTGTCGGCCTTGACGACCATGCGCTTGGACAGTTCGGCGTGGCTGCCTTTCAAGCGGTCTTCGAAGACGTCGGCCATGGCGACGAGCTTGATCGGGCCGCTCTTGGTGTTGAGCGCGTCGCGCGCGGCGCCGGTGCCGCGTCCGCCGCAGCCGATCAGGGCGACCTGGATCAGGTCGTTGCCGCCGGCGAAGGCGCGGTGCGCGATGCTGCCGGCGAGGGCGGTGAGGGCCGCCGCTTTGCCAGTGGTTTTGATGAAATCACGACGAGGGAGAATGATGCTCATGAATTTGAAATCCTTTCGATGATTATGGCTACACCATAGATGGGGCCGGGTTTTTGAAAAAACGTTAAGACGATTAAGATGTCGTTTGAGGGGAGTGTAATCGTTTTTTGCGCGGAAGCCAATAGGAAAAAAATCTGGGCGGGAGACGGGAGTGTGGGAGACCATTGCGTTTCGCACCGATTAACATAAAATCCATTCGGCAAATTATATTTTGGGGAGTGCGTTGAATGAACAAGGTCATCGTAAAACCTGCGGTTTCGCATCGAAAACGCAGCGATTCAAAACGGCCGACTTTTCAGCGAGCAATTGAGGCCGTTGAGGCGCTGGCGCCGAGGGAACGCGAATCGCTTTTCGATATTTTTCGAAGGCGCAAAATTGAAGCGCGGCGCGAAGAGTTGGCGGCATCCATAAAGCGCGCACGTGAGGAATATGCAAGCGGCGGGATGCCTGGTGGGACGGTTGACGAGGTCTTGAAGGCGCTCAATCATTGTTTAGCGTCAAGATAATAGGTGCCTGTCCCGTGACTGTCCCTATTTTTCACGCTCCCTTCCGCGCCGCGCGGCGGCGGATGAGCCATTCGCAGAGGAACCAGACGACGAAGAGAATCGCTAGCGCGACTAACGCGTTTCTTACTATGATGCGGCGCCTGTATCGGACCGGGACAACTGGAACGTATTCTCCATTGGCACCGCGTTCCAATGTTTCTTGCCAGAACTGGTCTGGCCAGCCGTACATTCGATCGTAGACTTCCGCTTTATTCCATCTGCCTTCCTTGAACCCTTCGCTTGTATAGTTCGACTCCGTAACAGTCACATTCGCCCAAATCAACCCGCCCGCGACAAACATCAGCACGATGGCCGTGGAGAGATGGATTTGAAAGCGCCAGCGGCGCGGAGGCTCAGGCATGTTTCACGTCACTTTCGCGACGTGCCTACTTCGCTTCAATCAGCTTGAACGACTTGACGACGCCGTATAGGAGCAGGGCTTACGGTTTCATTTCCGTGCGTATCGCCGTGTACTCTGCTCCGCGCAGAATTGTACTGCTTCTCGGCTTCCTTCCTACTCGCCACGCCTATTCCTTTTTACGAAGCTCACCGTTTCCGGCAAGCAGCCCGTCTGGAAATCCTTTGCTTTCGTATTTCATCTGATACCATAACTTTTCATCGCAATAATAAACTCCAAGCCCGTAACCAGCGGTTTTGAAAGCCGTCTTCGGGTCGATATCAGCACGCGAGAAAACGATCATCGTTACGCCGACTTTGGGCGACTCTCCAAATGTTGTGTTGCCAAATATCGTTGGGTCCAGTCCCCAGTAAAACTTCAGTACCGTCCCTGGCTTAACGTCGCCCTTTACAGAACTCAACACGATTAGATCCACAACAATGAAGTCAAGGTTCGCCTCCTGAGCCGCCCATACTTTAACGGTTTCCTTAACCAAATGTGTTTCCTTCACGACTCCCCAAATCACGGTCGGGCATTTTTCCCATGCGTCCTTGAACGTTAATTGCGGCGGCGGTTCGATTGCATTTGCCAGGCTCATGTTAACGCAAAGCAATGTAACACAAAAAAAGCGCATGATTATTTCTCCCTATGCTCCAATCCCAGTTCGATGCTAAGTTCCAGAGCGCTCTCCTTTCAACAATGCGCTGTCAAGTATTGTGTTTCATTTGTGCTTCCCTTTCGCCAGAGCGGTTTCGACGCTGAACCCCTGCCCTCTGCGAGTGCCGAGCGGAGTTTATAAACCCTATCCCGCTTTTTCCGCAAGAGGAATAATTCGCCGGGATGCGCGGGCTCTTGCATGTCTCACGCTTTCTTCCGCGACGAGCGGCGGCGGATCAGCCATTCGCAGAGGAACCAGACGGCAAAAAGAATCGCCAGCGCGATGAGGGCGTTGTAGATGAGCGGTGTGGTGCGCCAGACGGCGTATACAGGTTCGGGTATGCGCAAAAATTCGCCACTGCGGTCAATATACATGCTGGTGCCGCTTAATACGCTGTCAAACGGCCAACCGTGTTCATTAAGACGATTTCCCGCCCAAAACGCGTATCTATGTTTCGCGGCTATGAAATCGAAATCTGTCATTCCTTCGCCATCGATCGGAACAGCAGACGCGGGACCCGTCCAAGCAATTCCCCAGCACTCCACGCGCCGCCCGTTCACATTCGCCCAAATCAACCCGCCCGCGACAAACATCATCACAATGGCCGTCGAAAGATGAATCTGAAAGCGCGCGCGGCGCGGAGGCTCAGGCATGTCTCACGCTCCCTTCCGCGCCGTGCGGCGGCGGATCACCCATTCGCAGAGGAACCAGACGGCGAAGAGAATTGCGAGGGCGATGAGGGCGTTGGCGATGATCAGTGCGGTGCGCCACACAGATGGGAGAGCAA